>ENA-OSAE01000564-OSAE01000564.1-marine-sediment-metagenome-genome-assembly--contig:-NODE-564-length-9735-cov-57.380785_pt1 | contig 9735 bp, 7 predicted proteins | sample MGYA00237870_ERZ529317 | MGnify/ENA primary metagenome ERZ529317 (study PRJEB26369, sample SAMN03142812) | marine sediment metagenome | biome: marine; feature: borehole; material: sediment... | reverse complement strand
ACTAGAAACTCTTGATTGTCTAATTCGCTTGAGGGAGGACAAATGTCCTTATTTTTAATATCTAAAAAAGCAATCAAAAAAAGGAGGAGGAATACCATGAAAAAAGAACAACAGGACAGACTTTATAAAAAGTGGAATAATGGTATATATATAAGCCAGAGAAGTATTTAGGTCCAGACAGGTTTAAACGTCTACGAAAAAATCGTATGGATGTGCCTGGAAAAGTTCGCAAACGGAAAACATTCAGCCTGGCCCTCCCATGCCACTATAGCAAAGGAATGCTCCATAAGCAAGGCCCAGGTGAAAAGGACAATCAGGAGTTTAATTGATAAAGGCCTGTTAGAAAGAATAATAAGAAAGGAGTCAAATAATGCATGTAAGAGCATGTATCACCTTGAAAGAAGAACCCAAAAAATCAAGGGGTGAGGTCTGATAGACCCTGGGGTAGGGTCTGACAGAGCCCGGAACATAACTATAAATTGAGTTAGTATAGAATATTAAGTACATAATGTTATAGAGTATACAGTAGTAATATAAGTTACAATATTAGTAAAATCAGGGGAAACCAAAGGTGGTTGAAGCGGAAAGGCGAATTAAGTGTCATAACTAAAGTTGGATGGTCTGCAAAACGGAACAGTCAACTTTGCTGAGCGGGGCAGTGAAATTGATACGAGAAGTCGCAAAGCCAAGTAACTATTGGCTGTTTTAGCTGCTCTGTTTAAAACCAAAAAGTTGAAGATGGAGATTCCTGCTGCGAAAGCATCTTATAATAATTAACAATCCGTTTTTAAGACCATAGTTATAATGGTTTGTATATTCCCTATCCCACAATAATGGCATAATCAATTTGCATTTTTATTTTGCAGTATTTTGAACTTCAAACGGCAATGTGCTATTTTCTGCTCTGGATGAAATCATTTTATCTTATGCAACTTAAGTTTATAAATCACAGGGAAGCAAATATACTGTTATTGTGATGTCGGTAACAACCCGGTAGTATATTCTTCTCCAACGCTGCTTAATATATATAAGAAAAGGGAAAAATAAGCAGCGGTATTTGCAGAAATCACGGGAAGCGACGTTTATGAAGAAAGCACCCGACAGCCCATGAATCCACTTCCTGATTTTTAAAAAATAACCTGAATCCGTGATAATTATAATTCTGTCAAAAATTTTTTCAAAAATATGCATAAAAGATGCAAAATTATTGTTCTAGATTGTATAGAAAACAACAAAAACATCATAATATCAGAACTTCTAATTTCTGAGGAATATTAGTCTAAAAAAGGGCATATTACCCCTATAAACACTGTTATAAGAACACTGTTGATATTTTCATTTATTATTCTTTGACCTTATCAAACAATATTTCTAACATTTAAGAACAATAGAATCATATACATTTCTTATTACCGGGAACCATTTGCATCGTTTACCAAACTTTACAAAATAGCTCCCGGCATGCTTCACTAATTTTGCAGCCATTAAAATCATATCACGTATTACAGATTTTAGTCTCCTTCTACGCACTTTCTTTTGAATAGGTGCATTCCGGTCTTTTAGGCTGCTTTGCCCGATAAGACGTAGTATGTTGTATGCAAAAACTCCTAAATGTAGAATCAAATCATTTGTTTTGAATTTGCCAGATGGTAATCTTTCTAAGTCTAAGTCGCTTTTTATTTCACTATGAAATTGTTCACTCGTTCCATGTTTATGATACAATTCAACTATTTTATCAGCATCGTAGTATAATGAGGTCCAATAGCAGTTTACTTCTATTTCTGGAACTAACATATATTGTCCATCATCGGCTATTGTAGTTTTAGTTACTTCAAATACTTGAAATACTCCAATTTCCTTTGTTTGATCTTTTACTTTTAACTTGAGATTGACCTTTTGTTTCCCTAGATAAAGAATTTTACCTTCACGAAGCTGTGTTTTTTCACCTTTTTCTTGAGCAATCTTTAGCCATAATTCTTTACTTTCTTTACGTAGATTTCTTTTAATGATAAAATCAACATCTTCTTCTTTGCAAACAGCTATGTTATCTGTTGCGTCATTACCACTGTCTGCTCTTAAAAGTAAAGGATTTGAGGTAATGGCTTTTGAGTATTTTATACTTTTTCTTAAAAATTCAGGTGTATCCTTCTGACAATGTTGGCTGCCTTGTCTTAGTTCTACATTTACACAGTAGCCTTCAACTCCTAAATATGCGAATATTGGAGCATAACCATCAAATTTTTTGTAGGTATAACTTACTCCTTCTTTTTTGGTACCTGAATTATCAAAGGGGGATACATCTATATCCAGTGGAATATAGTTGTCTGCGCAAGGAGTTAATTTGATATTCATTGCTCTTAGAAGATCTGCAGATTCTTCTTTTATAATGGTTTTAAATACCTCTGGTGCTAAATCCATTCTCTGCCTTAATCGAGAACATGATGGTACTTTATCTAAACCCAGTGAGACTTCGAAAAAAGGGTCTTCGCGAAATTCTTCTATATACTGAAAATCATTTTTACCTTGGCATAAAAGACCCAAGTAACTTCTTATGATATCACTATTACTAATTCTTATATTAGATAGATCCTTTACAGGAACTTTGTTGAGTCTTTCGTTTAAACCAGTTTTATCCAAGAGTGCACCTACAAGAGATAGTCCTCCTATAGGCATTATTTCTTCATTAGATTGAACAAGTATTAATCTTTGCATACCTTTCACCCTTTGTATATCATTGTATTTTTATTATATCACCTATCGGGTGAAAGATTAAATACTTTAGAAACGTTGCGTTATTAATGCCTAGAGATTCTTCTGACTTTTTATATCACGGATTCAGGGTAATCTTTCAATCTATTAGCAAGACCTTTCAACAAAAAACTGGTCCAGCGTCTCTTTTAGACCCGGTCTGCCGCACCCGGTGTTTTTATTTTTTATGCAATTTTCTTCATAAGATTTATCGGTAGTAAATATTACCACCTCATCCGGTTTGATGTTTTTTTCTTCCAGCATGGAAAGCAAGGCTTCCTGAATATAACAGCAGTTTTCCGCTTTTAGATCCTTCATAAAATAGTTACAGGGTATGTATCTGCTGGTACCCAGAAAGGACAAAAACTTTAGCATAAAAACGATATGAGAAATCGTACCGGCCCCTATTGTCTGGATTTAGACGGCCAGCACGCCGCGATTCGCATTATCATCATTTGAAAACAAAAATGCTTCATGCAGTTCATCTTTTTGAATCGTGTTTTTATTAATCGTGTTTTTATTCGTGAGGTTTCTAAAAGAAAATGCTTTTTGAAGCCTCCGAAATTTCAGGATTGCTTTATAACTCCGATCATGTATCCCGTTTTCTGTGAACGAAACTCTGGCCTTTCTGCATCTCCAATTATCAAGGCAGTTGAAAATTTAGGCCTCTGACCCAACAAAACGATAGGGGAGAGGTAAAAAATGATACTGGTAACTGTGTTTTTTAATCCTTTGTAGGTAGGCTAAAAACTTACGGTCAAAGTCCGGAATGTGAAAGATATAACAGGTTTCAAACTCTTACAGGTAGGCTAAAAAACGGAGGAATTCATTTACACATTTGAGGAAACAAGTCAGGGTTTTCAATCCCTTATAGATAGGGCATCGACGTCCTCTACATTCAAACTGACAATTTTCTCCGCTGCAATGCTTACAGCGAAAGCGTTGTTTTGCAACAACCGAACAACTTAAAACAGGTGCTTTTTTATTACTTTAATTTTTCAATGTCGCAACATCCATCGTGGAAGCGGACAAAAAAAAGAGCCTGTAATGGCTCTGAAGACCTCATGAAGTATAGCCTGTTTGAGGTAAGCTTATAAGACCAAAACCACCATCGACTCTTAAAGTGATTCCATTAATTGCTCCGCTTATCTTTTTATCTGCTAAATATAAAACATGAGGCGCTATCTCTTCCGGAGTCAAAAAACGATGCTGTGAAGTATTTGCAAGGATTTCCTTTCCCCGGGGAGTAGGTGTTCCGTCATCATTGAGTAACAACTTTCTATTCTGTTTTCCAACAGTAAATCCAACTGCTAAATTATTGACTCTTCCATACCCATAATGTCCAAATACAAAAGCCATACTTTTAGTAAGGTTTTCAACTGCTGCAAAAGCGGCTGAATAATGAACGACCTTTGATAGAGGAATAAACCCCGACATAGAAGTAATGTTTACAACACTACCTTCATGTCCGGCTGATTTAAGATAATTCAAATAATGCTGCATAGAATACCATTTGGAAGTATAGTTGTTATCAATCATTTTTTTGGGGGCCTGTGGGTCCATATTTAAAAAACCTTCCAGGTCAGAAGCTGTTGCATCCGGGCTGTTCCCTCCTGAACCATTCACGACTATATCAATTCTCTTAAATCTTTTTACCGTATCCTCAAATATTCTCCCTACCTGGTAATAATCAGAAGCATCGGCATTCAGAGCAACAACCTCACTTCCCCCTCTGCCATTTATCTCTGCTGCCAGTCTGTGGGCAGAGTCTCCTCTGCTGACAATTACCAGTTTCATTCCTTTATCAGCAAATAAAGGAGCATAACCTGAAGCAATAGCTCCTGCACCAAATAATACAGCCACCTTCCCTTTTAAACTCATTATCATCGCCCCTCTATTTAAAAATAATTAAGAATATTACTCAAAACGCAAAACAACTTTGCATGTATCTGTGGAGTTGTTTTCAATCAGGTTAATAGCTTCCTTGATTTCTGTAAAGTGAAAAACATGCGATATTAATGGTTTTGGATTTAATTCCCTGTTGTTGAACCATTTCACTACCTGCGGAAATTTATTTGTATGAAGTCGCGAACCTCTAACATCCAGCTCTTTTTTTGTTATTTCCAGTTCAGGTATTTGTGAAGGCTTGTCAACAAATCCCAGAACTACTATTCTTCCTGCCGGTGCCGTAATCTTTATCACTTTTTCAAACAATTCCGGTAATCCTACTGCTTCAACAGCTACCGTAACACCCAAACCATTTGTTTCTGCAAATACGATTTCTGAAACATCCTGTTTAGACGAATTTATAACCATGTCTGCTCCAATCTCTTTTGCCAATTCAAGGCGCTTATCAATCAGGTCGGCAACCATACACTTTGCTCCAATCTTCTTAACCACCTGCAAAATTACTAAACCTATGGGGCCCGCCCCCATAATCAACACACTATCTTTCTCCGTGATTCCGCCGCGATCCGCAACCTGGGCCGCAATAGTAAACGGTTCTACAAGAGCCGCCTCTTCCCAACTCAGTTCATCTGAAATTTTATATACACTGGTTTTAGGTAGCACCACATATTCTGCAAACCCTCCATCAACATGAACACCGCGTACCTTTACAGATGCGCATACATTATTGCGTCCTATGGAACATGGATAGCATTCCCCGCAGCTAACAACAGGATCAACTACTACATGATCTCCGACATTCAAATCCTCAACCTTAGAGCCAACTTTAACAATTTCACCGACAAACTCATGACCAATAACTCTCGGATAAGTTGCAACCGGAGAAGTCCCATGATATATATGCAGGTCAGAACCACAAATTCCCGCGGCTTTGACTTTAACTAATATTTCTTCTGAATCCACCTTTTCAGGCTCTGGAACATCGCAAATCTCTAAATTTTGGGGCGAATTTACTCTTATGACCTTCACATTACCACCTCATTTCAGTTTTAAATCTGTCAGCTTTTAACTCTTCAAAATTTACCAGAAGCACCTGAAATAATCATTATGGAACCCACAGTCAAAGCAGAACTTATAAAAGCCCGGGGCAAATCAGAAATTTTCGGTGTAAGCACAAATTATCTCCATAACCCCGAATGGAAGCGGGAGACGAAGTTTCAGGGTATACCTTTCGCCAGGATTATCGTGATAGCAAAAAGTTTATCTTAATGATGTCTGATCATGTATTCGGGGTAGATACCCTTTCTTCCTTCATTCTGGATACAAAAAAATCAGATGACAACTATATCCTTTCTATTTGCCGCAACCTCCGCGGTGTCCTTCGCCGCTGCGCATCCTGTAGCGTGAGGATTGCTGATTCAGGTTTCTTCAATTACCGGATGGTGTGGATGACGAAACTGCCTGCCTCAAGTTTTTAAAAGGCACTTACGGAAGGCTCTTCGATACCATACCGGATCACCATGCAGATTTTCTAATCCTGCCGGATATATCTTGCCCGGTACCCTGCCGATGGAGGCACATTACCCCTCCCGGTTTGTGTGGCTTCTCTTACAGAAATGCCAATGTCCATGCTTACTAAAGAAAAAATTTTACATCCTGACCGGCAGGTCCTTTCTGCCTGAATCTCACAAAGGGATATTCCGCTGCCTGCCGGCCAATCGTAACGGACGCCTGTTTGTTATCATGCCCGGCGGTTTTCATGCCGTATCCCCGCCGTCTTCATGATTTCTGCCGCAGTCACCCGCGTTCACACCATTGCACGCCTCTATAACATCCGCAAATTTACGTAAGTTCCCCTGTTCTAGCGTCCGGCGGCGGCCTGCCTTCCGGTGCCGCACCCGTTTTCAATACCTGGAATGGCCTGTCTTTTCGTAAATATATGGTTACACAGTCCAAACTCATCCAGTAAAGCCAGGACTTCGTCGATATGTTCTCCCAGTTCACCCAGACGGTGAGCATCGGATCCAACGGTAAAAACCGTAATACCAGCCTCTACCGCCAGGGAAACAATCTCCCTGGAAGGATGAAACTCTTCTATCCCCCTGCGCAGGCTGGAAGTATTAATTTCCAGTCCCATACCCCGCCGTGCCATCTTCTCTAAAACGGGTTCGATAACACCGCGGTGGATTGTTAAAATCTCAAGACCATAATGCTCTAAACCGTACCTTCTGTAAAGGTCCACGTGTACTATGCAGTCAAAAAGACCGGTCTGCACAGCTTCGCGCAGGGTATGGAAGTACCGCTCCCGCATTTCATGCAAGCTGCGGTTTGCAAAGCAGCGCGCACTCTCCTGCTTTGAGGAAATGGAAATATGGTCAAGGCAGTGTATAGCCCCGAGCACAAAATCAAAGGGATATGCCTCCAGCACACTTTCGATACCCCTTTCCAGGCCGGGAGCATACCCTATTTCTATGCCGGCTTTAACCTCCAGGCCGATATCCCTGAATTCTCGCCGTGCATCTTCAATTTCCTTAAAGTAGCTGTCAAGCCAGACAAGGTTATCTGCCGGGTGTTTTCTGCCATTAAAAAAAACAAAATTATTGACCTGCCGTCTTACAGGGTCAAGTTCAAAGTGGGTAGTAAAGCAAACTTCTTTAAGCCTCAACTCTATCGCCTGACAACAGTATTCACGTATCTTAACCGGTATGGCGTCAATGGAGTAATCCGGATGTACGTGATAGTCGGTTCTTACAGCCTCCGTAGTTTTTGCATCCTTCATATATTCCCACCTTCTCCCTTCCTCAAACATAATAATACAAAAAAAATCTTAAATCAAGGAAATACAAAAAGGGCACTAATTCCCAAATAAAACGAGAATTTAATGCCCCTGCGTCTCAGCCCCTGTTAACATCAATTTAATCAGCTAATCAAACATATTTTTATATATAAACACAGCCCTCTGCTTCTATTCTTACGTCACCGCTAACAAACACACGGCGAAGAATACCATCCCAATCTGCATCGACTCTCAGCACGCCTCCCGGCTGTTTAACCTCCAGTCCCCTGATGTTTCTGCCTTTTTTGTGTGCATACACTTCCGCCAGGGCTATAGTGCCAGAGGCACAGCTGCTTTCCCATACGACTGACCCGACCTCCCGGACTGAAACAACCGGCACCATGGTTTTCGTTTGCTCATTAAAGAACATTACACCCAGCGCAGGAAGCTGTCCTTCTCTTTCCTCAATTATGGAACATATGCTTCTAAATGTTTCCTTTCTACGTGTGCCCGGAGTATACCCCCGTGTCCTGAAACCTCAATGGGCACTTCCAAAACTTTATCATTTTGCTGCTTTTTTATACCGGGGTAGCCCCTTTCCACCAGCCATGCGGCAAAACCGCGGGCAGCATTTCCGCAAAACTCACCTCCCATCATCTGTAATCTGGAAATGGCCCCCCTGACAGTTGGCGCTTCCAAAAATCCAACCTGTTCTGCTGACAGACTGGTAGCCTTCATTACTCTGGCCGCTACAAACGGATGGAATCTGCGCGGCAATCCATCCAGTATTATCACCGTGGTATTTCCTGCAGGGTTAACTTTCACAAAATTCAAGCGCACCAATCATCCTCTCCCTCTTTCAATGTCATTTGGTTACAAAAAATGTGCCGGAAGATTAACAGTTTGCTTCAGCTTTTACTTTAACAATTTTACAGCAAAACATCAAACAATTTTATAATTGGAAAATAATTTTTACTATCTCTAATCTTTTTATATTAAACCAGTATCAGATCGAACGGGTAAAAAAATTTAAATGTCCCGATCAGGGGACATTTAAGCTTTAAAACGTATATTGTTTTACAACTATACTTTTTTTATTTTCCTCTTCTCAACTGCAAACACGTGCACAGCAGAAATTATCCTCGCGCTTACGCATTCGACTATTACACGTTTTTCGGTTAAACCAGCTATTTTCCGGGTCTTACCTTATGTAAGCAAAACGATCAAATTCTCAAAATAGTGTCCCGGCAATGGGGACCACCTTAATTTTTCACTATTATTTTTTATCCCTGAGTTTAACAGCGGTACCATAAACAAGAATTTCAGCAGCTCCCTGCATTACTGCAGACGTGAAAAATCTAATGTTAATAACAGCATCCGCCCCTAATTTTTCTGCTTCTTCAACCATCTTACCTGTTGCAATTTGCCTTGCTTCATTAAGCATTTCGCTATATTCTTTTAATTCTCCTCCTACAAGCTGCCTGAATGCTGAAGCTATATCTTTTCCTATATGTTTTGCTCTGATAGTACTGCCTTTTACAATTCCCAATGTTTCTACAATTTCTTTTCCTGCTATTTCGCTAGTATTTGTTAAAATTTGTCGTCGATGTCCGGGGATTTTTGCACTACTACACATCGGCAACAAGAAACGAAAAATGATCCAGGGAAAAATTTTTCAGATAATCACTTCATCACCGCCCTTTTTGGTTCCCATGGGCTGCCTTTCGGAATATTTAGCGGTCTCAGGGATATTAAAAATCACCGAATCTTCCTGCTCATCTATTGTTCGTTTGAGTTTCATCCCTATCTTTAACCATATCTTTAGGATTTGGTGCTTTTACTACAAAAAATTCAAGAATCTCGTCATGCAAATTTTTTATATTCATTTTTGTATTAAATGGAATGTTTAGAATGTTTCCGCTGCCATATTCTTTCGGTATACCATCATTCAAGCTTATTGTCATCGTTCCCTTGGTTATTATCATGTAAACATTTGAATTGGAATAGTGTTCAGGCAAACCGGTATCCTTAGTAAGTATCATGTGATTGATTACCAGATTATCATCGTTGACAATCTTTTCTATAAGTTTCTGCTTCGAACTTTTGAAATTGTAAACTTTTTCTACCATTTTAATTCCTCCCCTTATTGTATTACAATTTTTTACCTGTTTACATTATAATTTTTATAAGAACAAAATACCGTAACCAATGTTACGAAACAAAAAGGGAGAGAAATTTTTATGAAAATAAAATAAGGACATTTGTCCTCCCTCAAGCGAATTAGACAATCAAGAGTTTCTAGT
>ENA-OSAE01000562-OSAE01000562.1-marine-sediment-metagenome-genome-assembly--contig:-NODE-562-length-9906-cov-42.213176_pt1 | contig 9906 bp, 6 predicted proteins | sample MGYA00237870_ERZ529317 | MGnify/ENA primary metagenome ERZ529317 (study PRJEB26369, sample SAMN03142812) | marine sediment metagenome | biome: marine; feature: borehole; material: sediment... | reverse complement strand
TGTATTTTTCAAAGTTCAAAGGGTCTATATGCTGTTTTGAAAAAAAATGAAGGCTCTCTTTTGCAGTAATTTGCCCATATTTCGAGTGGACTCCTAGGAAAGTATATTCATTTTTGATAAAATAGGTATGGTAGAATGCAGATGAATAGAGTATTACAGGGCATATGTAAAATTATACCATATACTTTTTATTCTTATTGCATTTCATGAAAATACGGCTCATGCAATTAGGTTGGCGAGTTTGTATGAGTATTTAGGTATTTGGGTATTTAGGTATTTGGATTAGTAGTTGGTAGTTGATTTATTTGCCTGTATAAACATTGTATGATATGCTAATATCAAATTCTGGAAGAATTAGGGAGCCTTTTGCTGAAAACCTTCCTTCCGGCCGGCTAAGTCGCGTTCAGCAGTTTGAAGAGGGCTGCTTGAAGGGTAAAAAATAACTTGGGAGGTTGAAGAAGAAGTATTTTGGGCAAGATACAATTGAGGAATGAGTAAGATAGTGAACACTCCTGTTTAAGAAGATGACTTGCACGAACAATCAGACCAAGTGAACAGTGAAGAGGCAGATGAAAATCCTTGTGCTTTTAGTTGATATCTGGTAAATTGTTTGTATGAATACATATGAATACATTGGAAATGGTGGTGTTGCTATGCCGGCTAGAAAAACGCCGAACAGAGATGAATGGAGGCAGCTTTACGAAGCTGCAATAGCTTTTAAAAAGTCAAGGTGCTGGGAATGGATGTATGATGACGAAATCTTCGGTGTAAAAGATCCCGAGAGCGGGGAAATCGCATACTGCTGCATCATGGGAAATGCAGGCGAACACTTTGGAATTGCTGCCTATTTGGGCTCAGAGGGATTAGATGGGCTTTTACGCATTCTTTCAGGTGACATAAACCCTGAAGACCCTGATACTATGTATATCCAAAAATGCCTTATGTGCTCTTTTGAAGACAGGGCAGACCTTGATTCAAAAGATTTAAAAATCATCAAAGAACTGGGCTTGAAGTTCCGCGGCAGAAATGAATGGCCGGTTTTCAGGCATTATGAGCCCGGCTTTTTCCCATGGTTTCTAAACGCGCACCAGTGCCGTTTTCTCACGCACGTCTTACGCCAGGCACTGGATGTAGCATTAAGGTGTAGAAGAGAAAAATCGATACTTAAACATGATACTCCATTTACCTTTTTAGTAAGGGTCCCAGTCCCCGGGGAAAATGGCATATTAATGTGGGAAGACCAATATTTAACTGCGGAACCGCCTAAACGGGGATTTATCTCATTTTACATTGCTGATGAGATACGGGCAAAAAAACTTAGATCAATAAAGCCACAAAAAAATTTAGTGTTCGAGACGGAGGTCTTCTTTGCCCCGTCTCCTGTAAGGGAAAGGAGAGAAAGACCGTATTACCCAAAGGTTTGCTTGCTTTTAAACCACGGTAACGCCATGGTCATTTCCTTCGAAATGTTTAAGGATATAAATAGGGAAGGTTACAAATGCATTGAAATGCTTGCAAGTTATATAGAGCGTTCGGGAAGGAAGCCGTCAAAGCTCCTTGTTTCAAGAGAGGAAACCTACCATTTGTTTGCAGATGTGTGCCAGCAGCTCGGTATACAGCTTGAAATGGTAGACGGACTGGATTTAATGGAAGAAGTCCGGCACAGCATGTTCGGCTTTTTCCTGAACCCCTAAATATCAGGCTGGGAAGCAACCTTTTCCCAGCCTGTATTATGTATGATGTTCATCTGCATTTTATTTGCTCTTTTATTCTGCTATAATATACTAAAAACCAGCTAATAACACAGGTGAAGCTCATGAACATATTCAAGGTAGTCCCTGAAAATTTCTTCAGCATACTGGCAAGCCCCCTAAAGGTATATTATTCAGACGTGCTGTTTCTGATATATAACCAGTACAAGCTGACCAGTTTCGGCATCACCCGGGAAGTGGTGATGGATATGATTATGGACTATATAGAAGGGCTTAATGATAATGAAATATACAGCGAAATGGACAGGGAATTTGTGACCGAATCCCAGAATGCCAGGGAAAGGGCGGCAGTGGTGCTCCGGAAGCTGGAGGAAACAGGATGGATAATGGTGGAGACCTATTCTGACTATACCCAGTACATAAACCTTACAGACCACGGTATCATGATGCTGGATACGCTGGACAAGATAAGGAAGAACTACCGGCCGGAGTACCAGGGGTATGTTTACGCTATCTATTCCATCCTGTATTCCAGGGATGCGGACCGCCAGGGGCATATTGCCCTGGACAAGGCGCACGAACAGACCGAAAACCTGATAAACGGGCTCAAGTCCCTGAACCACAATATTAAAAAATACATCCAGAAGATAGTAGAATATAAGGAGCCAGCGGAGATACTCAAAATGCACTTTGACAGGTACAAGGAGGAGATTATAGACAAAAACTATCACCGCCTGAAAACATCCGACCACATTTCCAGGTACAGGCCGGCTATAATAAGGAAGATAAATGACTGGGCAAGGGATGGGAACTGGACAGAAAAGACCGCAGAGCAGTATGTGAAAAACGGATTTGCGGAAGATATTGAGTCGGCCCGTAAAGAGGTTTTCAGGAAATTAAACTACATATCCGACTCTTTTTCGGGCATCGACCAGCTGCTCGGGGAGATAGACCGGCGAAACTCCAGATATGTGAGTGCATCACTAAGACAGGTGGAGATACTGCTTAACAGCAACCGGGACACCGAAGGCCAGCTGGTGGAGATATTGAAATATTTATCCGGGTTAATGGATAGGAAGGACAGAGAAGGGCTCGAGGAAATAAGGGAAATGTTCAACCTGTTCTTCCAGAATTATCTTGACAGCGGTTCACTGTATACTCCCAGGACCGCCGGCCGGGAGCACATACCCGAAGAGGTGGAAGAACTGCAGCCCTATGACGAGGCCAGAAAAAGAGAAAAGCTTGCAAGGCTGAAGCAAGCCATGGCGAGCAAGCTTAACCGCAGCAAGGTCAACCGCTATATACTAGAGAAAATGGGTGACAGGAACAGTATATCTGCAGGGGAGCTGGGGGTAGATACGGTGAAGGATTTCGTAAAGCTGATATATGCCGTTTCATATCATAAAAGCAGCAGAATGGGATACAGGGTCAGGTTTGATGTGGATGACCTTATTAGAACTGCGGATTACGAGTTTAAAAACTATATATTTGAAAAGAAGGAGTAAGCCATGGATTTTTTTCAAATCTATCAACAGTTAACCGCAGCGGAAAAGGAGAATTTTACCAGGTTGGCCAACAGGCTTATGGCCAGGACCTTTATTACAAGGCACAACGATGATGAAAAAAAGGATTACTATTTTGTTGAGAGATACCGGGAACTTTTTGCCGGGTACTTCAAGCTGTCCGGGTGGGAACTCGTTCACGACAACGCTTTAGGGGTGTTCCAGCTGGTTAACAGCTACGGATACAACCGCCTGAACTTGAGACTGGAAGAAAGCATAATACTGCTTATAATAAGGCTGCTTTATGAGAAGAAGAGAAAGGAAATAACACTTACCCGGGATGTGATGATAACAGTCCAGGAGATCCAGGAAAACTATGCAGCCCTGGGCATACGGGACAAGCCCATAACCAAAGGGGCTCTCAGGGATACGGTAGGGTTGCTCAAAAGGTTTAACATACTTGACAATCTGGACAGGGACGTTACCGACCCGGACACCCGCCTGAAGATTTATCCAACCATACTGTTTGCCCTGAGAGTGGACGACATAAGAGAAGTATACCAGCGCCTCCAGCAGTACGGCGGCGGGGTTGCCGATGAGGAAGAGGAGGAAATTTATGAAGGCGTTGACTAAGATAAGGTTGATAAACTGGCATTATTTCACCGACGAGGAAATTGAAATAGAGGGCAGCACCCTTTTTACGGGCAGCAATGCTGCCGGTAAATCCACCATACTGGATGCAGTACAGTACGTACTGGTGGCGGACCTGAGAAATGTGCGGTTCAATGTATCTGCCCATGATGAGAATACAAAGAGGGATCTGATGGGGTATCTGCGCTGCAAAACAGGAGTGGACGCAGAGGGCGGCAGGAAATATTTAAGGCGGGGGGATATCACATCCTACGTTGTGCTGGAATTTTACGATACCCAGAAGAAAAAGTATTTCTTGCTGGGAGTTGTTGCTGATTCCTACCGGGATGAGCTTACCTATGAAAGCAGGTTTTTCAAAATAGAAGACTGCAGGATAAGGAACGACCTGTTCTATGACCAGAACAGGGTGAGGAACATAAAGAATTTTAAGATATACACTAAGGACCTTAACTGCAAGGTGTACAGTTCTGTAGAGGAATACAAAAACGACCTGCTGACAAGGCTGGGCAATCTGAATGAAAGGTTTTTCTCCCTTTTCGTCAAGGCAATATCCTTCAAACCTATTGTGGATATAAGGAACTTCGTTTATTCTTACGTGCTGGAAGAAAAGGCGATTGACATAGAGGCCATGAAACAGAATTTTCTAAAATACCGCGAATACGCCAATCTGGTGGAGGTTACCCGCAATAAGCTGGCCCGCCTCAAGGAGATCAATGACAAGTATGAAGAACTGCTAAAGGAGAAGAAAAACAGAGCATTGCATGAGTACATGGTGCTGCGGGCCCGGAAGGATATAGAGAGCAGGGAAATAGAACTGCTGTCTCAAAAGATTTGGGAGGGTGAGCGGAGTATTGATCGGCTGGGCAGGGAACTGGAAGAACTGCAGAGGGATAAGGAGATTAAAGAGAAACTGATCGAAGATAAGTGGAAGGAACTGAGCAGCAATCCCGTCAAACAAAAGCGGGATGCCCTGGATGGGGAAATTCACCGCATGGGCCGGGAGCTGGAGAGGCTGGAAAGGCTGGAGAAGGACCTGCGCGATAGGCTTACAGCAGCAAAAGAAGGAGTGGATGCCCTGGCCGGCTTGGACTGCGGGAGTTTGGAACTGGAGGAAGATTACTGCAGGAGTTTGTTTAAAGAATACAGTGCTTTTATAGAAAGCATTCTGAATAGAAAAATGCCGGATGAAGACAGGGTAGGGCAAATGGAGGAGCGCCTGGGACAGTTCAAAAGGCTTATTGAGAGAAAAGTCTGGAACATGGAAGACCGCAAGGAAGACCTGGAAAAGAAGGTAAAAGGGCTAGAAGAAAAAGCCAGGAAGTTGAGGAAGAACAAGATGGATTTCGGCCGCCAGGTGGAAGAGCTGAGGGGGCTTCTAAAAGGGAAGCTTCAAAAAAAGTACGGGGAAGGGGCTATGCCCCATGTGCTGTGCGAACTTCTGGAAATAAAAGACGAAAGATGGCAGAATGCGGTAGAGGGTTTTCTCAATACTCAGCGGTTTGACCTGATAGTGGAGCCCAAATATTTTGATTACTGCCTGTATCTCTACGAGAGATATAAAAAGGAGAGGAATATATACGGGGTAGGGCTCGTAAATGTGGCCAAGGTATTGAAGTATGCCGACAGGATGAAGAAAAATTCCCTAGCCGAAGAGGTTGTTACAGATAATCCTTATGCCCGGGGATATATCAACCAGCTTATGGGCAACTTGATAAAGTGCGAGGACCAGAGCACTCTGAAGAATTATAGGAGGAGCATAACCCCTACCTGTATGACCTATATCAACAATACGGCCCGACAGATAAATTTTGAGGTCTACCGGGTTCCCTACATCGGCAAGAGAGCTATTAGAAGGCAGCTGGAAATATGCGAAAGGGAGATACGGGAGACCAAGGGTGAAATAAGAAAAACGGCCGAACTGCTTGACAGGCTGAACAGCATATCCCGGGTCTTTGACGGGTATGCAGAGCTTTTTTACAGGTTGCGGGAGAACCTGAATATTTACAGGGATTTGGACAGGGTCCGCCAGGACCTTTACGACAGAAAAAAAGAACTGGATTCCCTGGACCTGTCCTATGTGAACAGGCTGGAAGAGGAGATAATCCAGCTTAAAAAGGACAAGGAGGGGCTTGAATCCGGGATAGGGGAGATTAGGCACAAAATCGGCCGGATGGAAAATGAGGTGAAAAACGATAGTACAAGGCGGAAAGAGAGAAAACAGAATTACGACAGATTGAGCAGTGAACTGTCGGCCTTCCAGGAGGAAAATGCGGATCTTATAGAAGAAGGAGAAGCCAAATACGAGAGGGAGACTGCCCAGAAACCACTGGAAAAGATTATAGAGAATTATTCAAGGAGTATGAACAGTTACAGTACGAGAGTGGAAAACAAAGTCAAAGAATTACAGCAGCTGAAGGTAGAATACAACAAGGACTTCCACTTCGGTGGGAGGTACCAGCAGGATGATGTGGAGGATTATCTGACAGAGTTCAGGAAACTGGTTGAAAGCGAGCTTCCGGAATACGAGGAAAAGATAAAGGAAGCCCAGCAAAGGGCGGAGGAGGAGTTCAAGGAACATTTTATAGCCCGGCTTCAGGAGAGCATAAATAATGCCCGGGAAGAGTTCAGGATGCTTAACGATGCATTGAGGGATATAGAATTTGGCGGGGACAGGTACGAGTTTTTGGTCTTTCCCAACCAGCGGTACAAAAAGTTCTATGACATGATAACTGACCCTGCTCTGTTTGAAGGTTATTCCCTCTTTGACGGCATTTTCCAGCAGCGTCACAGGGAGGCCATGGACCAGCTTTTTGAAAAGATACTGGCTGATGACGGGGAGTACATCCAGGAAAATATCCGTGAGCTTACCGATTACAGGACCTACCTGGACTACGATATCAGGATAAAGCATGAAAACGGTGAGATCTCGACCTATTCCAAGGTGTGCCGGGTAAAGTCGGGAGGGGAGACCCAGACTCCCTATTACGTGGCAATAGTAGCTTCTTTTGTGCAGCTTTACCGTCTGAGGAGCAACCCGGGAAGCATAAGGCTGATGATGTTTGACGAGGCCTTCAACAGAATGGACAGCGACAGGATTGAAAACAGCATCAGGTTTATCAACAAGCTGGGGATGCAGGCCATTATAGCCGCTCCGACCGAAAAGAGCGAATACATTGCCCCCTATATCCGGACAACCATCCTGGTAATAAGGGACGGGCACTACAGCTGGACCGAAAGGTTTGTCAATGGAGGAATTAAGAATGAAATGGGACAGGCACATCCTCAATTATCTAATTGACAGGTATGAGAAGAGTACCGGCTATAGGGGAGGCAACGGGGTCAACCGGAGGATGTTCTTCAGGTTCAACCGGAAGAACATCCCGGACTATTTTAAGGAGATCTCTTCCAGGTACAGAAGGGAGATAAACGAGGTATGCTTGAAGCTGGAGCAGACGGGCTTTATCCGGATAATATGGGTAAAGTATGAGGAGGGTAATCTGATAGAAAAGGTGGCTCTCAATCCTGAAAAGGTTGAAGATATATACCGCTACCTTGGCAGGACTTCCAGAAAGATAATAGAAAATAAGGCTGTTGAACTGGCGGAACGCTACGGTAAGGGGGCTACCGGGTGGCTTGGGCATTTTTACGGGGAGGTAACGGGTAGCCTGAAAGAAGGGAAGAGCCCCGGTCGGTTCCTGGATATTACCCGCACGGATGAGATGGAAAACATTTTCAAAACACTGAACGCCCTGTACCGGCTTGAGGAGGAGCTACCCTACAGGGTATTCAGCACAAGGGTTCTGGGGAATAGCAAGGCTTTTGAAGCAATCAAGCGGAAGGTAGCGTCTATATTGAGGGAGTTCGCGGGGGAAGAAGGGCTGGAAGAGGATGAGATACTGGCGGAGGCGGGCCTTGTAAAAAGCCCCTCCTACGTTTACCTCAGCGGGGATATGGTGATCAAGGCGGGTAACAACCTCCTTGAGCTGGGGGCCTTCAAGCCTGATATAGGGATCTCTTCGGCTATGGTAAAAAACCTCAAGGTTATCGATATGAGGGCAGACTATGTAATAACTGTAGAAAACCTTACTTCCTATCACCAGTATATAAAGGAGGTTCCGGGGAACTATATTGCGGTATACCTGGGAGGCTACCACAACAGGCCTCGGCGGGAGCTATTAATAAAGCTCTATGAGTACGTGCGTGACAGCGGCAGTTTAATACCTTTCTATCACTGGGGAGATATTGACTACGGGGGGTTTACCATATTCAATCATCTCAGGAACAGGTGCGGGATAGAGATCAGGCCCCTTATGATGGACGCCGGAACCCTGAAAAAATATCTGGACTTGAGCGTTAAATTCGGTGAAACTTACCGCAGGCCTCTGGAAAAACTGCTGGAACAGGAGGATTTTGAGCTTTTCCACGATGTTATAAGCCTGATGCTTGAAGAAGGCGTAAGGCTGGAACAGGAAAGCATAGACCTGCGGGATTTTTGCTCGGGAAATATGATTTAGATTTAGATAATGATTATGTTTTTGCATTGAGATAGGGGCATTTCCCTCTTGCCAGATAACTTGCATGGTGGGGAATAAAGGTTCAGTATTCCATAATGTATTACTCTTAAGAACTCAAAAAAGCGTATCGTATTTTGTAGTTTTAAAGGATTTTATTAACAAATTATAGAATTAATTAAATTAGTAGCAGAAAAAATATGGTCAAATTATAAAATCAACCTTTTATACCGATTATACCGATGGAAATCTAGATAAGATTATGTGGTGGTAGGGAGGTTTCGAAAAATGCGAAAGGTATTAATTGTTGAAGATTCGGGATTAACAAGGCTTCAATTAGAACAGTTGCTTAAAAAAGCTGGTTACGATGTGTTTGAAGCTGTTAATGGCCAGCAGGTTATTGCGGACTCATTTCATCCAGAATATTCACTTAAAGATATGGATCTTGTAATTTTGGATCTTTACCTTGAAGATATCTACGGAACTGAAGTTTTAAAACACATTGTTCAAAACTATCCCAATCTACCTGTTATTATTATGAGTGGGGAAAACAAAAGGGAAAGTATAATAAAATGTTTAGATTTAGGGGCAAAAGATTATATTTTAAAACCCTATGATGAAAGAATAATGATTTCGCGAGTTAACCGTGTTTTACCGAAAAAAGATGATAAGGATTTTAAAAAGCCTGCAGAAGCCCCCGAAGAAAATGATTTTAGAAAATTCAATAAAATAGGTGATTTGCTTACAGGTGAAATAGACCGAGCAATAAGGGGTAAAACAAATCTGGCATTGGTTCGATATATATTTGATTTTGATAAAGAAGAAACAACGATGGAAAAAATATATCAGGTTTCACTGAAAAAATTAAGAAACATTGATTTGGTTTTTAGAAACAAAAATGATTTAATCCTAATTCTTCCTTTTACTGATGAGAAGGGAGAAAGGATTGTATATAAAAAATTAATGGATTTTTGGAGAAAAGAAAAATACATAAAAAAAGAACCTAGAGTAAAAAGGGTTTTCTTTCCGGATGATATAAAAAAGAAAGAATTAATTAAAAAATACAAAAAAGTTGAAATAAGTAACATACTCTTGAATAAGGTTAGTTTGAGTATCATCAGTTAGAAAAAGGGTGTTAACCTGGTTTGTTTTTTTTTGGGTGAAAAAACTTCTTTTCAGAGGTGATTTGTGTTAACCCGAGATTTTACCCAAAAAGGACTTCTTCTACCAGAGCATTAGCCACACAATTGAAGATGCTTTTGTTGTCAGAACATTGTCGGGGATACTATTATTGCTATGTTGCCGGATACTATGACATATATAGGTAGCAATACATTGGAAGAAAATAGTGGGGCGGTATAGATTGGTGGGAGGTATAGCAGGAATTGGAATAGTACTGGGGCCCAGACTGGATGGCTAGATAGCAGCGAATTCGTATAAATGGAGATTAGAGGCTGGACTTAATCAAAATGAGCATTATAGGTTTTTGGTAAATGGAACCCGCCGAAGGGAAGGAGCAAAATCGGAATG
>ENA-OSAE01000561-OSAE01000561.1-marine-sediment-metagenome-genome-assembly--contig:-NODE-561-length-9915-cov-36.363793_pt1 | contig 9915 bp, 6 predicted proteins | sample MGYA00237870_ERZ529317 | MGnify/ENA primary metagenome ERZ529317 (study PRJEB26369, sample SAMN03142812) | marine sediment metagenome | biome: marine; feature: borehole; material: sediment... | reverse complement strand
GGTAAGGAGGGAGGGGGCGGGGGTGGGGAAGGGAATTCCTTGCGCGGGGTGACGGATGGGGTACCATTGTTTCCAAGAATGAAACTCGATTTCTATCCCACCCTGGCCGACCTCCCCCCGGGCCGCGCCGCCCGCATCACCCATCTCCGCGGCGGGCGGGGGATGGCCCTGCGCCTGGCCCGCCTCGGCCTGCGCCCAGGGTCAGTCGTCCGCTTGGTCAACTCCGGCCCCTTCTCCGGCCCCTTGCTGGTGGAGGTGGCCGGGGTGCGGGTGGCCCTGGGCCGGGGTGTGGCCCGCAGGATCTTGGTCCAACCCCTGCCATGAAGCGCATCGCCCTGGTCGGCCAGCCCAACTCGGGAAAATCTACCCTGTTCAACGCCCTGGTGGGCTACCGGGCGGTGGCCTCCAACTTCCCCGGCACCACCGTGGAACTCCTGCGGGGCAAGGGCCTGGTGGGCGGGGAGCCGGTGGAGATCGTGGACCTCCCCGGCACCTATTCGCTGCTGGCCGGGGATCGAGCCGAACAGGTGGCGCGGGACTTCCTCACCTCCGGCGAGGTGGATGTGGTGATTAACGTAGTGGACGCCTCACTGTTGGGCCGCTCCCTGGAGCTCACGTTGGAGCTGGCCGAGCTGGGCCTGCCCTTGGTGGTGTGCCTGAACATGATGGACGAGGCTCAACACAAGGGGATTTCCATTGATGCCAACGCCCTCTCGGAGCTGTTGGGGGTGCCGGTGGTGGAGACGGTGGCCGCCCGGGGGGTGGGGCTGAAGCGGCTGCTCTCCGCCATCCCCCAGGCCCGGCCAGCCCGGCCACCCAAGTATGCGGCCGACGTGGAGCGGGCCATCTCCCGGGTGGAGGCAGCGGTGAGGCCGGTGGCCCAGGCCGGCGCCCTTCCCCCCAGGTACGTGGCCATCCGGCTCCTCTCCGGCGATCCGCCGCCGGAGTCCCTGGCCAGGATCGGCCTCGCCGGGGAAGTGGAGTCGGCCCGGGAGGAGCTTGCCCGGGCCAGGGGGGAGGACCCGGCCCTGGTCCTGTCCGGGGAAAGACACGCGGCCGCCCTGGGTTTGTTCGAACGGGTGGCTGAGGTGGGCCACGCTCGGGTGAGCTGGCGGGAGCGGGCCGACGACGTGCTGATGCACCCCTTTTTGGCCTATCCCTTGCTGGCGTTGATCCTGTTTGGCCTATTTTGGATCGTGTTCCAGGTGGGGGGGACGCTGGAGGGGCTCTTGCTACCCCCGTTGGAGGGCTTGTCGGAGGGGCTGGCCTCCCTGGCAGGGGAAGGTCTTTTCTCCCAGCTGTTGGTGGGGGCGTTCCAGGGCCTGTGGGCCGGGGTGGCCATCGTGCTCCCCTATCTGGTCCCGTTTCTGTTCCTGCTCGCCCTGCTGGAGGACGTGGGATACCTCCCCCGGGTGGGGTACCTGATGGACGCCCTGATGCACCGGATGGGCCTCCATGGAAAGAGTGTGATCCCGTTCCTGTTGGGTTACGGCTGCTCGGTGCCAGCGGTTTTGGCCACCCGCATCCTGGAGGACGAGCGGGACCGGTTGGTGACCGCGGCCCTGGCGGTAATGGTGCCCTGTGCGGGCCGGGCCATCGTGGTGTTCGGGCTGGTGGCCCGCTACGTGGGGCCGGGGTGGGCGCTATTTCTGTACCTTTTGAACCTGGTGGTGATCGGCCTGGCCGGCTGGGTGCTGAAGCGGGTGCTGCCCGGGGCCGGCCCGGGGTTGATCCTGGAAATCCCCCCCTACCGCCTGCCCACCCTGCGCACCCTGCTGGGCAAGGTGTGGCTGCGCCTGCGGGACTTCGTGGTGGTGGCTTGGCCGCTCCTGATAGGTGCCAGCGCCCTGTTCGCCCTCATCGAGGCCCTGGGGTGGACCGCCCCACTGAACGTAGGGGCTCGGCTCTTCACCTGGCCTTTGGGGATCCCCGGGGAGGCCGGGGTGCCGCTGGTGTTCGGCATCCTGCGGAAGGAACTCTCCTTGGTGATGCTGGCCCAGGCCTTCGGCACCGCTGACCTTTCGCTGGCCTTGAGCCACGGGCAGATGCTGGTGTTCGCCGGGTTCGTGCTGTTTTACATGCCCTGTCTGGCCACGCTGGCCGCCCTGGGGCGGGAGCTGGGCTGGAGGAGGACCTCGTTGGTGCTCCTCCTCACCACCGGGGTGGCCTTGCTGGTGGGCTTGGTACTCCGATTGGTGGCCTTGGCCCTCTGATCCGGAGTCCGTGCGGCCCGCGGCGGCCCAAGCCTGCCTGGGCAGGGGGGAGAAGGACCTACTTGGAGGGCCGAGTGCCCAGCAGATTTGTGAAACATCATCGCCCGGCAAATAGGGTACCACTCCGGGCCTTCCGCTTCTCGGCACCTGCACCTTCTCCGGGAGCTACCCGAGGGAGAGAGCAGGGCCTCCAGTGGGCCAGTTGGCCGCAGCCGAACCAGTCGGCCCAGGGGGCTCCACACACCGGCAGATCCACCCCCCACCTAGTTGAAGCCAGGCCTGAGCCACCGCGGTCGTTTCCCCAGGCGGAGGACTCCTCTTCCGGGAGCGGGCAGTTATGACACTGATCTGAACTTCATTTCTCAACAGGCTGATCGAGAGGTTTCGCTTGGCGCCCCTCGCCGGGTCCTTGGTCCATCCCAGCCGGGGTCAGGGAGGCGAAGGTGGGGGCGGCCTCCGCCGCCCCCACCGCCCCTCTCAGCCTGCCAGCTCCACCTCCTGTACCGCCGCACCCCAGAAGCCGTCCGGGTCCTGGGCGCGGACCACCAACAGCACCGGCCCCGGCTCCCAGCCGGCAGTGTCCCAGTCGTAGCTGCCGCTCGCCGGCAGCCCCTCGGCCACCGGCTGCAGGGTGGCCCCCCCGTCGTAGGACACGTACAGGCCCACGACCAACTCGCTTTCCGGGGTATCCGGGTCAGCGGCCTGCCACTGCCAGGTGACGAGCCCGGTCAGTGGGCCCTCCGGCAAGACCAGCTCCACCCGGGGCGAGACCAAGTAGGCGAGGTTTGGGGCGCCTGGGGTCCCCCGGATGGGAGCCCCTTGGGCGTCCAGGAGCTCCCCGGCCTGCCCGGTGCGCCAGAAGAAACGCCCGTCCGGGGCCTCCGGGGCCACCCGCTCCATGGACGCCCCCTTGGCCCCGGCCCACCAGCCCTCAACACAGCCCAGGTTGGCGGTGGACACCACGTTCCCCTCCGGGTCGATCAGCTGGAGTACCTCGCCTCGGTTGGCCAGGGCCCCTCGGTAAAGCACGTCCGCCTCCCGCCCCACCACCGTGTCATCCCCGCCCCGTTCCAAAAGCAGGAACCCGTAGGCGGGGATCACCGAGTTGACCACCCGGATGGTGTTCCCAGCCTCCTCCCCCAGCGGAATGGCTACCCCCTCCCAGGCCAAGGTCCAACCGGAAAGATCGATGGGCTGATCGGTGGGGTTGTAAAGCTCGATCCACTCGTCGTAGGGGGAGGCGGCCGTCCCCCCCCACCCCACCTCGTTGATCACCACCTGCCCCGCCCCCAGGAAGGAGACCGCCAAAGCCACACACGCCGCTGCCACCTTCACCACCTGAATCACCTCCTCATCCTAGAGCTATACCCCTTGGCCCGGGAGGGGGGCAATCCCTTGCGTCCCTTCCCCCCCACGCCCATAATCCCGCACCGACGATGGCCGACAAAAAAGTTCTCATCGTGGAATCACCCACCAAGGCCCGCACCCTGGCGGCTTACCTGGGGCATGGGTTCGAGGTCCATTCCTCCAAGGGCCACGTCCGGGATCTGCCGGAGAAGGAGCTGGGGGTGGACGTGGAGAAGGACTTTTCCGCCAAATGGGTGGTGCGGGACCGGCGGGTGGTCTCCACCCTGAGGAAGGTGGTCCGGACCGCGGCCGCGGTGTACCTGGCCACCGACCCGGATCGGGAGGGCGAGGCCATCGCCTTCGATCTTCTGGAGCTCTTGGGGGACGGCGAGCGCGACAAATTCTCCCGGGTGTTGCTGCACGAGATCACCCCCCAGGCGGTGCGGGCCGCCCTCCAGTCCCCGGGCCAGGTGGACCTGAACAAGGTGGAGGCCCAGCGGGCGCGGAGGATCCTGGACCGGCTGGTGGGCTACCAGGTGTCGCCGCTCCTCTCGCTGGTGCTGGCTGGCCGCCGGTTCGAGGGCCTGTCCGCCGGCCGGGTCCAGTCGGTGGCCCTCAGGTTCATCTGCGACCGGGAGCTGGAAATCCAGGATTTTGTGCCCCAGCCCTACTGGGAGGTGGAGGCCCACTTCCCCACGAAGCCCCCGTTCTCGGCCAAGCTGGAGGGCAAAATCACCGACCCCCAACAGGTTGAAGCCCTGAAGCAGGGGCTCGCCCAGGCCGAGTTCAGGGTGGAGGAGGTGGCCGAAGAGGAGATAAAGCGGCGCCCCCCGCCCCCGTTCATCACCTCCACCCTCCAGCAGGCGGCGGCGAGCGAACTCCGGATGTCCCCTCGCCGCACCATGCAGATCGCCCAGCAGCTCTACGAGGGGGTGGAGGTGGCCGGCAAACGCCTGGGCCTGATCACCTACATGCGCACCGACTCGGTGCGGGTGGCGGATTCGGCCATCCGGGAGGCCCGGGCCCTGATCAAGGACCAGTTCGGCAAGGAGTACCTGGCCCCCCGGCCCAGGAAGTTCAAGAACAAACGGAGGTCCCAGGACGCCCACGAGGCCATCCGCCCCACCCAGGTGACCCTGACCCCGGAGGAGGTGGCCCCCCAGCTCACCCCGGAACAGGCCAAGCTATATGAGCTCATCTGGAGGAGGTTCCTGGCCACCCAGATGGCGGAGGGCATCTGGCGGCGGCGCAAGGTGACCATCACGGCGGGGGACTGGACTTTCAAGGCCTCTGCCTCCTGGCCGGTGTTCCCGGGCTTCACCCGGGTGCTGGGGGTGGGGAAGCTGGAGGACGAGGGCCGGGAGCTTCCCGAGGGGCTTCAGCCCGGGCTCCTCCTCCCCGCTCCGGAGCTTGAGTTCCTGGAGAAGGCCACCGAACCCCCCAAGCGCTACACCGAGGCGGGCCTGGTGAGGAAGCTAGAGCGGGAGGGCATAGGCCGGCCCAGCACCTACGCCCAGATCGTCACCGTGATCCAAGAGCGGGGGTACGTCAGGCGGGAGAACGGGGCCCTGCGTCCCACCCTCCTGGGGCACGTGGTCACCGACTTTTTGCGGGCTCACTTCCCGGAGACGGTGCGCGAGGACTTCACGGCCAAGATGGAGGAAGACTTGGACCGCATCCAGGAAGGCCAGGCCGACCGCCTGGAGGTGCTGTCCAACTTCTATAGCTGGTTTTCAGAGCGGTTGGAGAAGGTGGAACAGGAACTCAAGGGCGGCAAGAAGCCGTTTCGGGTGCTTTCAGACGTACCCTGCCCCAAGTGCGGTGCCCCCATGGAGGTGCGGGTGTGGAAGGGGGGGCTGTACTTGGCCTGTTCCCGCTATCCGGAGTGCAAGACCACCCGCAATATCCCGCAGAACGTCACCTTCCGCTACCGGGAGGGCCAGGTGGAGCTGGCGGAGGGGTTGGCAGAGGCGGACCAAGCCCCGGCTGCCCCCTGTCCCCAATGCGGCACCCCCATGCAGCTCAAGCATGGCCGCTACGGCAGGTTCCTCTCTTGCCCCAATTGCGGGGCCACCCGGGCCGTCCCCAGCGGGGTCACCTGCCCCAAGTGCAATCAGGGGGAGCTGGTGGAGCGGTATTCCCCCCGCCGAGGCGCCTTCTGGGCCTGTGACCGCTATCCCGACTGCCGGTTCGTCCTGCCCGGCCCACCCCAGGAGGGCTGCTCGGCCTGCAAAAAAGGGGTCCTCTATCAGGACCCCCGCCGGGGGCTACTATGCTCCAACCCCCGCTGCCCTACCCGGCAGGAGCAAAGCCGCTAACCCCCGCCGGCGCAGGGCCCCTGGACCCCTTTACTCTTCTTCCAGCAGCCGGAACTTCTCCAGCTTCCGCAACAGGTCAGAGTGCTTCAGCTTCTCCAGGGCTTCCTTCTGGATCTGGCGCACCCGCTCGCGGGAGATGCCGAAGATCTCCCCCACCTCGTCCAAGGTGCGGGTCCGGTTGTCGTCCAGGCCGTAGCGGAGCTCGAGCACCCGCCGCTCCCGGGGGGTGAGCTTCTCCCGCAGGGCCTTCTGTAGCTCCTGCTGCAACAGTTCCCGGAACGTCTCCTTGGTGGGGGAGACGGCCTCGGAATCCTCGATGAAGTCGCCCAACACCGACCCCTCGTCCTCATAGCCGATGGGGGTGTCCAGGGAGGCGGTGTACTGGGCCGTCTTCTTGGCCTTGACAATGTTGTCCACGGTGGTGTCCAGCTCGGCCGCCAGCTCCTCCAGGGAGGGTGGGGCGCCGTGTTCCTTGACGTAGTCGCGCTCGGCTTGATAGATCTTGCGGATCAGCTCGTTGATGTGGGTGGGGACCCGGATGGTTCGGGAGCGGTTGGTGATGGCCCTGAGGATCGCCTGGCGGATCCACCAGGTGGCGTAAGTGGAGAATTTATAACCTTTGCGCCAATCGAACTTCTCGATGGCCTTCATCAGGCCCAGGTTCCCCTCCTGGATCAGGTCCAGGAAGGGCAGGCCACATCCCCGGTACTTCTTGGCGATGGACACGACGAGCCGGAGGTTGGCCTCGGCCAATTTCTCCTTGGCCTCCTTGTCCCCGGCCTCGGCCCGTTTGGCCAGCTCCACCTCCTCCTCCTTGGTGAGGAGGGGGACGCGGGAGATCTCGTCAAAGTAGGTACGGATCGGGTTCTCCGGCGAGCGGCGCTTTTCGTCTTCCTCTTCTAGCCAATGGAGATCCGGGGCGCCCTGCCCCTCTAGGCGCTTCTTCTGGACCTCGTCGCCGATATTGGCCACACTACCCATATCTTTATTCCCTCCTTGACAGGCCAGACAAAAAGGAAGGGCCTCTTGGCTGGCCCCGCCGCCCCTTACTATAGCACAAATCCACCCGGCTGTGAAGAGGGCAAAAGTGGCCTTCTCATGGGCACAATTTGGGCGGAGGAGCAGCCCTTGGGGGCAGGCAGGCCGCAGTGGGGGGCCAGTTTCCAAAGAAGGCGGTGCAAGAGGCATCCGGCAGGGGGATGCCCGACTCCTTCGAGCACCGCTTCCGGGGGGAAGGCGGATGGTGACCAGTTGCCCTCTTCTAGCTCTTACCCCCAGCGGGGGTACCCCCACGGCTAAACGAGGGCAGATTGCGGCATAACCAACCTGCGATTTGCCATGGGCAGGGCCTTTTGGGTGGCTATAGCTTCCATTTTGGTTCTGGCCCCCACCTTTCCGGGGGAAGTGCCCGTGGGGGGGGCGGCGGGGTACGTGTGCCAGTCCGGAGGGGTGCGCTGGGGCCTGGCAGCCATCCGCGCCCCCCAGGCTTGGCAAATCACCCGAGGCTGCGGGGAAATCGTGGTGGCGGTGATCGACTCTGGGATCCAGCGCCTGCCCGGGCTCGCCGACCGGCTGTGGCGCAACCCCGGCGAGATCCCGGCCAACCAACTGGACGACGATGGGAACGGGTTCGTGGACGACGTCCACGGGTGGGACTTCCGGGACTGTGACCCGGGGCCGGAGCAGGGGACCCCTATCCACGGCCACGGCACCTTCGTGGCGGGGCTGGTGGCCGCAGCCCTCGACGCCGCCACCGGGGCAGGCGGGGTGGCCCCCGAGGTGCGGATCATGGACCTCCGCGTCCTCGACCCCCGCGGCTATTTCTACCCCCAGGATTGGTGGCTCCTGGCCCAGGCCATTGACTACGCGGTGGCCCAAGGGGCACGGGTGATAAACTTGTCCCTGTTCACCCGGGTCTCCCCCCCCAGCTGTGTCCGGCAAGCCCTGCGTCGGGCGGCGGCCGCCCAAGTGTTGGTGGTGGGGGCAGCGGGCAACTGCAGGTGGGAGGTAACGCCCCTGGCCCGGCTCCCCGAGGTAGTGGCGGTAGGAGCAGTGGACCCCCACGGGCGGGCGCCGCGATTTTCCGGCCGGGGACAGGAGGTGATGTTGGCTGCCCCCGGGGTGGAGGTGTTGTCGTTCTCCCCCGACGGGCGAGTGGTGCGGGGCTGCGGCACCTCCTTCGCCGCCCCCCATGTGGCCGGGACAGCGGCCCTCATCCTCTCTTTGTGCCCTCAGCTGGACCGGGAAGCCCTCCTGGAATTCCTCCTGGCCACTGCCCAGGACGTGGCCGCCCCGGGCTGGGACCCAGCCACCGGGGCGGGGTTGGTGGACGCCTCAGCCGGGCTGAGCCTGGCCGCCTCCCGCGCTGCCACCGCGGCCGGGCCCGCGGAAAACCGACTTCTTACTCCCTAAGAGCGCTCCCAGCGCTCACGGAGCCGCAAGAAGGGGAGCCCAGTCTAGCTGCACGCCGGCGGCGATCAGCCAGCCGGTGGGGGCGAGCCGCGGGCCGGCGAGCACCCGCCAATCGTCCAGCCACCAACCCGGGAAGCCCACAAGGCCCCCGATCACGAGCTCAAGCCGCAGCCAGTCCGTCACCTGCCAACCCCGCCACAGGTGGGGGATCGCCCCCAGGAACAGCAATTCCGGGCGAGACAGGCTCGGCTGGAGGAGTTCCTCCAGCGCCCCTGCCCCCCGGGCCCGGAAGGTGAACTGGAGGTACCCCCCGCCCAGGGCCAAGCCCGCCCCGCCTTCTCCCCCGCCCAAAGGGGTGCCAAGGAAAATTCCCCAGAAATAGGACTCCACAGCCACCTTGGCCTCCCCTCCCCGGGCCTCCGAGAACCCCCCAAGCTGGAAACTCCCCACCAGCAGCCCCTCCCCCAGGGGGGTCCGCTCCCCGAAGGCCATCACCGGCTGCCAGGCAGGGGGAGGGGGGTAGCCGGCCGGCCCCAGCAGCCCGTTCAACGGTCCCAGATCCAGCCTCAGCCCACCCAGCACCATGAACATGGGGCTGCTCCCTACCTCCACTGGCACTTCGTCCCCCCAGGCCAGCGTCAGGCCCACCACCACTCCCACCAGCAAGCCAATCCACCTCATCTGTCTCTCCTTCAGGCCACAAACAGGGGCACCAACTGGAATGCCTCCACGTCCACCAATCCCCGGTCGGTGAGCTTCAGGGCCGGGATCACCGGCAAGGCCAAAAAGGAAAGGGTCATGAAGGGGTCCGGGAGAATGCAGCCGAGGCCGTGGGCGGCCCGCACGAGTTCCCGACCCAGTCGAGCTACCTCCTCCAGGCGCCGGTCGGACATCAATCCTGCGATGGGCAGGGGCAGGGCGGCCTGCACCTCACCCCCAGCCACCACCACCTGCCCCCCTCCCAGCCGCACCAGCTCGGCCACTGCCCGGCGCATATCCTCATCGCTCGCCCCCACCACCACCAGGTTGTGGGCATCGTGGGCCACGGTGGAGGCCAGTGCCCCTGCCCGCAGCCCGAACCCCTGCACCAGGCCCAGGCCCACGTTCCCGGTACCCCGGTGGCGCTCCACCACTGCCAGCTTGAGGAGGTCCCGCGCCGGGTCGGCCACCACTTCGCCCCCCTGAAGCTTGGGGGACACCAGCAGAGCCCGGGTAAACACCTGCCCCGGCACCACCCCGATCACCCGGGCTTTCTTTCCCCGGGCCGGGATGGAAAACGACAACTGCTCCGGGTTCACCCGCACCGTGGCCCGGAGCCCGGCGGGCTCTTCTGCTGCCAAGGGGACCAGGCACTCCCCCTCCCGGGCCACCAGCTCTCCCCCCACGTACACCGCCTCTATCCTCACCTGTTCCAGGTCCGAGAGCACCGTGAAGTCGGCTCGGTAGCCAGGGGCCAAGGCCCCTAGGTCCCAAAGCCGAAACGCCCGGGCGGCGTGCAGGGTGGCGGCGGCGCACGCCACCAGCGGGGGGACGCCCCGGGCAATGGCTTGCCGGAGCATCCCGTCCAGGTGCCCTTCTGAAAGCAGGGTCTCCGGGTGGCGGTCGTCGGTGCAAAAGTGGACGAA
>ENA-OSAE01000560-OSAE01000560.1-marine-sediment-metagenome-genome-assembly--contig:-NODE-560-length-9938-cov-30.734595_pt1 | contig 9938 bp, 5 predicted proteins | sample MGYA00237870_ERZ529317 | MGnify/ENA primary metagenome ERZ529317 (study PRJEB26369, sample SAMN03142812) | marine sediment metagenome | biome: marine; feature: borehole; material: sediment... | reverse complement strand
CGCCAATAACCGTAAGCGGAACGGCCATCGGCAAGGCGGATCATCCTACGTCCCGTTTTCTCAGATTGATTCTTATTCGTAGGCAACTACGGCTCCTCGAAGAACTGTACGAACTATGACGTAGGCTACCGCGGCTCGTAACGAGGCCGAAAAAGAGTCATATTTGAAACCGAATGAAACGGACGAGAACAATTAAAAACACCTCAAACAATAGGGCCCGGTGGGATGGAATTCATTAAGCCTCCATCCCAGTTATTTGTTCTCTGTTCAATGAAAGTCACTTCGTTTTCTTTCCTGTCGTCCGCGCACCGCACCCACCATACGGCGGGCGGAGCTCTAATCCAAATGGCATAGCTGTAGCTTACGATTTTGATGGCGTTCATTTTAGGGCTGCGCCCGCGTCAGTATGGTGTTTCCAAAATCTCTTCAATGCAACTAAGCATTCGCCGAAAGAGGCGGGTTCTCCCGTCCCTTAGGGTAGGCATTAGCTTTAATATATTCAGTAATTCTTGAGCATTAACGGCTAGAGATTCCGCATAAGCCTCATCTCTTGCTATTTCAATGCTATCGCTTCGTGTGATGATTGCATTCTCTTCTTCCTTTCTTCCCTTTTTTATAAAAAGGCCATGTATTATAACCATTTTCACCAAGGTAATTAACCATGGATTGGCCGTAGAAACATAAATCATGTCCAAGGGTATTCCTTCAATCAGAGGTTTAGCTAGGTCAAGCAAGAAATCGCCCCATCCTTCTGGTAACTGGAAATTGCACAGAGCTTGTTTAGCCAAACTAAAATCCAGTGGCGCCAATGTTCTTCGTCTCGCCTCAATTAAGATTGTTCGTGCATTGGGATTATTCCGAATCCGGGAAAATAACTCGGAGATATACAAATTATCTATATCTGAAAGAGCCGGGTACTCTTTTTTAATTAAAGCTATGAGTTGCTTATCCATGGCTTGTATGAATTTGTCTTTTTTACACCTTACCTTATGGTATGGTGGGCAGTCTCCTGCATTCATGGCAGTTCCTTAACGGCGCAAACAAAGCTTTGCCCGTGCTTTTGCGACATGCTACGGCTACGGTCCCGGCCTCCATAATACCATGCGGCATTACCATTACTCCCGCGGGTTCTGGCCCATGCTCGTATGCAATTCTGGCCTTGCCTCTTTCGATCTAACGGTCCGCCGCGCCGGGGGGATTCCACGTCCAATCCTATCGAGTCGCTGGGGCTCGGAGGGCCGAAGGCCGAAGCGTAGACTAACCTAACGTCAACGGCCCTGCATCCTACCAGGTGAGACGCCGAGACCGGCTGCTCTTGTCGGCTGTTTTCCTCTCTGGCTTGCATCCTAGCATGTCTGTGATAGATTATCTATCCGCGTTTCGCTAGGCGATGAGAAAGCGATGGCGATGATAAAGCGATTGGGCCTCGCCCTGGCCTTCAATCCCATGAGTCAAACGGGGTACAGGCACGATTCAGCCAGGAGTACGCTCCGAATGGCTGACGGCGCGTTCTACATTGCCCTGTCTATTTCTCTAACGTTTTATTAGATCGGCCTTCCGCCATTTCAGTAAAGCCTAGCCGATTGGTCTGTTTCGCTTTGGTGAATTTCTTTACAGCGAAAAATTTCTTTACGGCGAGGCTAGATGGTAGGGTAGGCGAAGAGGACTGGAAAAGCGTTGTCGCTGCAACTGCTTGGCGGGCCATGATCGCATCGCTAGGGCACGGCATGGAGACACTTCTCACGGTTGTCCTGACGTTAACCAACCGGTTCAAGTCCGTCCATTTCACCGCTTCTTCTTGTTCTGGCACTACCCGTTTCTCGGATGAAGTGATGGTGATCCCATAACCCCTTTGCTCCGCTTTTCGGTTGCTGTTCCAACTGATTGAACACTCCAGTTACTTACGTTTTCCCTTCATTTAGTCCAGAAGACGTTTAGACGCCCTCCAATAATATCTACCGAAGACACACTCAGATCAACCGCCGAAGGGCAGAGGGTTCCCCCGACCCGCAGCAAACCACCAATCCCAAGGCCCGGAAGGGAAGTTGACTTCCGAACGGCTGATCGATCATACCAGTCGAGACCCGCTCCGGCCCGAAATATCCCACATCCCTTACAGGGCGGGCAGAAAGAGGCGATACGCTGGCTTGATTGTCGGCCGGAGCCATGAATCTATTTGAAGTGGCAGAAGAAGAAGTGTCTTCGTCACAGTTGGGGAAACGTGCTAGAACACGAGGTGATAGAGGGAGACTTCCTGACAAAACTGCCATAAATATTAAGAACATAAGACATAACCTTTCAAAAAAAAACCATAGAAAAACAATGACTTTACTGATTGGAATTAGCTCTATAATAGGACTACAACCCAAACAGGGTCCACGCTACTTAGACTTACAGACGCCATATCACTGATAGGTTCCGGATCGGGGGATGGCACCTTCGGAAAAAGGCCTGAAACCCTTAATGGTAACGAAAACCAACGGGAACAAGAACAAGAAAAAGAACGGGAAAGGGAACGAGAACCAGAAAGGGAACGGGATTTCTAGCAAAGGCGTTTCATGATGGAATTGAATCGTTTCGTTAGGGTGTTCATGGCTAGGCTATTTTAGACCCGGCCAGACTAGGGTTTCATGCCTACTCTCTCCTGGCAGAGAAGGGTTCATGCCTATTTCTCCTGGCCTTCCTCCTGAATTCGGGCAAACGAATGGCCGGCGAAGCGAAGTGGCACCCGCCAAGGGATGCCGCTACCACAAGGCGCGCAGCGATTCGGGGCTCACCATAAGATGAAATCATACCCAGTCTAAAGTTTAGTTTTTTTCTTTTTTGCTGAAAAGCTCTCGATACGCCGGTGCATATGGCCGGAGAACCAAAGGTTCGAGATGGATTCGGCCGGGGTGAGAACCGGCGTGTTGGCATTAACAATCATGCTCTCATCTTTCAAATCAGTCGTTACGGGGTCAATGAGCTAGCTCGTAGCTACGAGAAGGATTCCCTAAGAACGAGGTTCTGGAGTGCGAAATAAAGCAACGAGGACCAACGAGTGGGAACGAGAGCATTTTGGTGGTAGTCCCCTGGACCCCTTCGAAAGTTCCAAAGGATACTCGACGGACGGTGGGGCCGCCTTTTGTTTTGGTGGTGGGACTCCGGACTGTTTAAGTGTTGGCGCGCATTTTTGTTTGCTGAAGGGTTGACGTTAGCCAACCGAGGTTCCTACCGAACCCGACCCGCTTTATTTCTCGTTGAGGGCTGGGGCACTCGACCGCAACAAAGGGGGAGAAGCTTTCACGACTTCCCACGGTGTGGCCTAGAAACAGCTGGTTTCACCGTTATGAGCCAGTTATTGAAAAAGCATTCGCACGCTTGTGGGGCGAAAGGCCGAAGGAGGACGAAGCGTAGACGTTAGTCTACGGACTCCTTTTCCCGCCTGTAGGTTCTTATGGTCCTTCAGACTTCAACAAAGGAACAGAGTCGTAGCTCTTTGATTCACCCCTAGCCACAAGTCATCCCCGTATTTTGCCACATACGTGAGTTCGGTCCTCTAAGGCCTCTGTGGAGAGCTCGATTCAACCTGCTCGTGGCTAGATCAATCGGTTTCGGGTCAAATAGAAACAACGCCGAAGATTCAACCTCATTGCGCCTACACCTAATGGCTTAAGCCGCTGTTCCCATTCACTCGCTGACCCATTATGCAAAAGGTACGCCGTTAGGGTGGAAAGTGCGCCGAGCGAGAGCCGACAACGCGAAGCTTCGCTCAAGGGTTCTATCGAACATTAGTGGCTTTGCCCCTGAAAGCTACAGCGCTTTCTCAGCTTCGCGTATGCGTTCCATCGAACATTAGTGGCTTTGCCCCCGTTTTCTCAGCTTCGCTCTTCCGACTGATGGTTTGCACCGGATTTCAGGTTTTCTATTGCACTCCCGGAAAAGCATACGGCGGGGTCTTTTCACTTTTCCCTCACGGTACTTGTGGTACGCTATCGGTCATTGAGGAATACTTAGGCCGCGAGGGTGGTCCCCCTTAGTCACGTAAAAGCGATCAAACACGGTATCCGCGTTTTGCGATAGTAATCAAACTTGCAAGGAAAGATCTACGGGGCTATCACCTTCTTTGGCCAGATCTTCCAACCTTTTCAGAATTCCTTGAGGAAGGGTTCCCACCCTTCCCCCTACTGCAAGTTCTCCCCCGCGCAGGGCCAGGGAAAGCGGGGGTCCCTCTCTGGGGCCCCTTCCCCTTTCTTTGCCTAATCCGCTTTCGCTCGCTGTTACTAACGGAGTCTCAGTTGATTTCCTTTCCTTTAGCTACAATGATGTTTCAGTTCGCTAAGTCTCTCAAGTCCGAGGCGGAGCCGCAGCACACGGCATGCCCGGCAAGCTTGGATACGGTTTCCCGATTGGAAACCCATGGATCACAGACGGTATCTCCCCATGGCCTTTCGCCTTTGGAAGCGTCCTTTCTTCTCAATGCCCAGGCATCCATCCAATGCATTCTTTTCGATGCGGTAGGAATTGAACCTACCGAACGCCTACCGAGCACCATATTCGATCACGCAATCTATGACTGCGTCTTCAGTAGTCATTTCCGTAGACTAACGTCTACGCGTCCTTTTTCTTCTGTTTTTTGTGTGTGTTCCCGACATTCATGGCAGTTTATAGTGCTTGGGCGCTGTTTTCCGGTTTACCCATGACGGACCGTATGATAGGGCATAGACTAGAAGAAGCCTACCCGGTGGCTAGTTTCCGAGGGCATGCCAGCCAGGAGTAATACATTATGAAAGCGAAAATACAAATACAAGCTAGGTAGGCGCTTCGCCCTTCTTAAGCAAATACCATTGGATTCCGTTCCGGCAGGGTGCCATCCGAACTAGTAAGACTATTGTTAGCGAATTATGCGGCTTACGTAGCTCAAAGGGTAGAGCCATGCACCGGTTCGTTGCCCGTCGCAAAGCAGTATGAATGTCTCTTACGGTTTATAGGAGTGGACATTTCATTTCATGGGAGAAATCGTCTTCGTATCAAACTTTTCTTATTATTACTATCTCTTCTCTTTTTCGGCTGGAAATAGATTAGTACGAGGAAGCCCATCGTCCTCGCGGCGCTTTCACCTCTCGCCTATCGAAGTGATGTTCTTTCACTTGGTAGGAGAACTTGTCTAGAGAAGGATTTCCCGCTTAGATGCTTTCAGCGGTTCTTCCCTACCAACTTAGCTACCCGGCGCTGTTATTGGCACAACAACCGGAACACCATAGGTTGACCCAACCCAGTCCTCTCGTACTAGGGCAAGCTTCTCGCAGTTCTCGGCAAACCAACGGTAGATAGGAACCGAACTGTCTCACGACGTTCTAAACCCAACTCACGTACCACTTTCATCGGCGAACAACCGAACCCTTGGGACCTTATTCAACCCCAGGATGTGATGAGTCGACATCGAGGTGCCAAACGACTCCGTCGATAAGAGCTCTTGGGAGTCATCAGCCTGTTATCCCCGGCGTACCTTTGATCCGTTGAGCGAGAGCCCTTCCACACGGGACTCCCGGATCACTATGGCCGACCTTCGTCTCTGTCCGACTAGTAAGTCTTACAGTCAGGCAGGCTTATACCATTACGCTCACAAGCTGTCAGAATATTAGCTTGAGCCTACCTTCGCACACCTCCGTTACTCTTTGGGAGGCATCCGCCCCAGATAAACTACCCACCTTGCAATATCCCGCTTCTGACAGCAGCGGCGGTTAGGCATCCAACGACGAGAGAGTGGTATTTCAAGATTGGTGGCGACATTGCGTGCCATCACCTCCCATCTATCCTACACATTAAATCAAGGATGTCACTGCAAAAGTATAGTAAAGGTGCACGGGGTCTTACCGTCTAGCCGTTAGTACTCCGCATCTTCACGGAGAATTCAATTTCACTGAGTCCATGTTGGAGACAGCGGGGCAGTCGTTACCTGTAAGTCTCGCTAAACCTTTTGGTTTAGCTTGGGCTTTCTCTTTACCCGGGCCTCCTTCTTGGTTCCGAAAAAATAAGCCATAGCGGTAAGCCTGGGTGCTCCACGTAAAGTCTCTGGGGATTGGACCTCTGCTATCCAGTCTGGATGTTTTTCCAATCTGGAGCGAGTGCATGCTTTTTCATTCCCCAATCCTGCGGATCGTCCATTGTGTCATATCTAAGTCTTTGGGGACAAGCGCACTTAGATCTTTAAAGTGTTCCCGCATGTAATGTGGCCTAAAACCTAATAATTACTTAGAAGGCTGGCATAACCTACTGTGTACACCATTCATGCAGGTCGCTACTTATGCGACACAATGATGTTAATCAAACGGCAATGGATGGTATTCAGTTCCATGCCATCCTCGCCTATGGCCTTATAGTCGCCTACAAGTTCGGACTATATCATCATCTCGAAGGATGTCTGGCATGTGGTCGTTGGGGATCAAGTTTAGGTCTTGGAACTACGTTCGCGGGCGCACAGCGCGAGGCTACGAAAATGGTCGGCCGCGGGGAAGGGAAGGGAAGGGAAGGGAAGGGAAGGGAAGGGAAGGGCTCGAAAGACGATGTATTTCCAACTTGCTATCCTGCTGATGGTCCGCGCCACCAACCACATTTTCCATTCAGCCGTGGATAGGCCGTAGGTTGGTTGAAAGCGCTTCGCGCTTTCGACGGCCGGATTTTTTTGATTTCATCCCGTTCTGTATGAGTGTTGGATACTGAAACCCGGACGGATGTCCCGGCGTATTGCCCGATTGTGTTGTCGAACATCTCTGTCAAACCACCCCTTTGTCGGGGAATTTCGCTACCTTAGGACAGTTAGAGTTACTGCCGCCGTTTACCGGGGCTTCCATTCAAAGCTTATAACACTTCTCCTTTTTACCTTCCAGCACCGGGCGGGTGTCAGACTCTATACATCGTGTTACCACTTAGCGGAGTCCTGTGTTTTTAATAAACAGTCGCTACCCCCGGTACGTGCCGCTTTCCCAATCCTTCGATAGGAGAGCACCCCTTCTCCCGAAGTTACGGGGCCATTTTGCCGAGTTCCTTCAACATGGTTATCTCAAGCGCCTTAGTATATCCTACTTGTTCACCCGTGTCAGTTTGGGGTACGGTTGGTTTTGCACTTCAAATTTCGAATCGCCCTCCCAATTCCACGAAGTTTTTTCCCGGGAGTTGAAACCCTGCGTAAAGCCGGGGTGACTTTGTAGCCCCCTGCCCAATCATCCAATTCACGAGTTTAACAAACACGCATGGTTCAGTAGTCAAAGCAACTTCGTCGCTTTCGTGTACCCATCGGACGTTGCCCTTTCGGGGTTCCTTAGGGACCGATTCACTCTGCGTAGATTGACTGAACGCAGAAACCCTGGAACTGGCAGGCGATCATGTTTTTCACATGATTTCTCGTTACTCATGTCAGCATTCTCACTTCTGGTACCTCCAGGTGTTGTCACCAACAACCTTCCTCGATTGACAGAACGTTCCGCTACTGACACTTGAAAAAGCTTCTTTCAAGGTCTCGTCGCTTCGGTGAGTCACTTGAGCCCCGAGACATTTTCAGTGCCATGAAGCTAGACCAGTGAGCTATTACGCTTTCTTCGAAGGATGGCTGCTTCCAAGCCCACCCCCTGATTGTTATCGCCCGATCACTTCCTTTTCCACTAAGTGATTGCTTAAGGACCTTAGCGTACGATCTGGGCTGTTTCCCTTTCGACTTTGGATCTTAGCACCCGAAGTCTGTCTGTACAAACCCATGGCCCGTATTCGGAGTTTCCTTGGGGTCGGTCAAGCTTTGGGCTACCCTAGCCCATTGAGTGCTCTACCTCAAGCCATGAACGTTATACGCTCTACTTCAATAGATTTCGCGGAAAACCAGCTATATCCGATCTTGGTTATTCGGATAGGTAAGCCCGGAAGAGCTTTCCCCCCGATGGAACCGCACGTGCAAGTTTCCTCGCATACGGCTCAAATGACGAATGGGAAGTCTAGGCCCCTTGCCGGCCCAAAGCTTTTGGTTCCTGCGTTGCGTTCCCCGCCGGGGGCTAAACGAGATAAGCGCCACGCACTTGGGAGTAAGGCGCAACTCAGTTTCCTTGGTTTCCGGCATGAAACCAGGAGAAATGGCCGGCCCTTTTCCGGTCCCTAGCGGGCCCGGCTTCCGGCCCTCGCATAACCTTCGTGGCGTTACTGCTCGCAGTTATTCATCCGAAGCACGAAAGCGTGATCATCACGTATGAGTGGTCTTTTCGTGTTTCGTCACTCATGATACGAGTTAGCACCGGGCCCCCAACTCGAAAGGTCAGGTCGGCGATTCATTGAATAGATATGTATCTATCTACCTCCGCCGCCTATTTCACCCTACCCGGTAAAGCAAGCCGGTGGCTTTTCATATCGTCTTCTGCCCACTGGACGGTATCTGATCTCACGACCAGACCTCCTGAGGGGAGCCCATTGGGTTTACCTTGTCGACATGTTGACTTTATTACAAGGAAAAGCGATCCTGTGCTATACTCCGGTGATCATTTGCCGATCGGGGCACGCAGAGGCCCATCGTGTCCCAAATCACATTCCGGTTCATTCTTCGCCAACAGAGTGCCTACTGGCCCGTAATGATACAGCAGCTTTATGGTGCGTCTCTACGAAGCGTCGTCGCACAGTTCACTTGCGTTGATCAGTAGTCTTGCCACTCCTAGCGGGTTCTATGCTGCATTATACACTTCTTGCATTGTCTTGTTAGCTTCACACCCTCCCCAAAGGAACGCATGGTGGGGTAGGAGCCTCCCGCCAGGCTGGGATGGCAGTAGCCTTGGCAGTTGGGTCCCCCTAGACACTTGCTTGTAAAGGAGGCGGAGCGCGCGATTTGAAAGGGATAACCAAAGGAGCGCGCTTCCCTTCCCCGGGTTTGGGGAAGGGCGGGGCCCGGCGGAGTGACGTCTGCCCGTTAGCCTGGAAGGCGATTTCGCAGTTTCTCCTGCGGAATCTCATTTCGGCCGCGGGCGCAGCCATTCCGAAAGCCATTTCTTCCAGTTTTCTCCCAATGTCTTAAAGAGTTAGTGCCTAACGGCACTTCCCCCGGGCAGAGTGGGCGCTGCAGGCACTTACCCTGCCCGCCGGAAGAGAGGGACCTTGGGCCCCCGAAGGGGAAGTGCCGGTAGGTACAACGTTGGTCTTGAGTTCTAGGCTGCCATAACCATTGCCTTATGCCCCCCAAGTCGCACGGCCTTTCCAAGCCGCTCTATCTCTCGATCGAGATTGGACTATACGTTTTTCTCATCTCTAATTTAAGGTCAACGTTAGGGCACAAGTGCCGGTGCAATTCATGAAGGTGTGACTCTTGGTTGGAGAAGGCCTTGGTCTCTTCTCCATAAGCCGGACCGCCAACGTCAAGGCGAGATCACATTGGTCCAGTCCCCGCCCAGTGGAAGCATCCACTCGGATAGCAAGGGGAGGTCGAATGACTGCGCCGACATCATTCTACCGCTAGTAATTGAATTGAATTGTCATTCGGTGGTCGAATTACTGCAGTTAATTCGATTCCTGCCGCCAACAAACAATTGCCTAGCTTTTGCTACAGAATAGAAGCACGTTGTGTGCCGGGCATGCTTGTTTTTTTCGTGCGGAACTCAACCAACTATCGATGTCTACGGTTTGCGTCGGGATTGCCCTTCGGGACTGCACTTCGGGGCTCGACCAACTAAACTATCGGTGTCTACGGCTAACGAATTCACTTCGTGCATCCATTTATTTCTACGGAATTACCTTAGCTAGACTGGACGTATTCGACCATGCTAAAGAAGCCCAGATTATGCAGGGAAGACCGGCGAGACTTTCTAAGAGCAAAGGGTACAGGAACGTAGTGGCGTTCTCAACTCATTCCTCTGATCCCAGTATAAATTGGATCGGCCATTTTCGGCTCATAAAAACAAAAAAGTACGGGAAGTGACATACGTATAAGTATC
>ENA-OSAE01000556-OSAE01000556.1-marine-sediment-metagenome-genome-assembly--contig:-NODE-556-length-9965-cov-26.428961_pt1 | contig 9965 bp, 9 predicted proteins | sample MGYA00237870_ERZ529317 | MGnify/ENA primary metagenome ERZ529317 (study PRJEB26369, sample SAMN03142812) | marine sediment metagenome | biome: marine; feature: borehole; material: sediment... | reverse complement strand
TACTCTACCCCCGCTTGTCACGCTGTTCAGTTCTCAAGGTGCAGGTTGCTTGGTTAATTTCTTTTCCTGCTTGCGAGATTATATGTTAGCATATCAGATTCTTCGTGTCAATATCCTGTGAACTAACTTTCAGGTTTTCTCAACTCACCCATCCAAGAAAGCTTTCACTTCTAGCAGGCTTTTAGATATCCCGCTTGCTCAGCTTCCAACCAGTCTTTTGTTAAGACGCGAAGAGTAGGATAGCATGGATTATGGGCAAATTCAATGGGCAAATACTGGTGCATCTGGTTATAATTTAACATTACTACGTCATTTCTCCCTTTCCCAAAACCATTAACGGGGACGCATCAACGGGAAGAGGATGACATCACGAACGGACGCTGAATTAGTAAACAGCATCACAAGCCTGTCGATCCCAATCCCCAGCCCTCCCGTCGGCGGCATTCCGTATTCAAGGGCCCTGATATAATCCTCGTCCATCATGTGGGCCTCTTCGTTACCCTTCTGCCGTTCCGCCAACTGTCGTAGGAAGCGCTCCTTCTGGTCAATGGGGTCGTTTAGTTCAGAGAAGGCATTACCAATCTCGCGCCCGGCGATAAAGGGTTCAAACCGGTAAGCAAGCTCAGGATTATCCTTTTTCTTCTTGGCCAGGGGCGAAACCTCTGTCGGATGATCGATCAGAAATGTCGGTTGAACCAGCCTGGGTTCGACAAACTCCTCAACCAAATCGTCAATGACCATACCCTTGGTGGCCGTTTCGGGAATATCCAGACCCAGTTCTCGACCCACCTTTCGAGCCACTTCGTCCGACTTGATCGTCTCCAGGTCAACACCGGTATACTCTTTTAAGGCCTCAACCATGGAAACACGCGGCCAGGGTGGTGTCAAGTCTATTTCCTCGCCCTGGTAGTTAATCTTGGCTGTTCCCAGGACCTCTTCCGCGATGTGCAGGATCATGTCTTCCGTTAAAGCCATCATATCCTCGTAATCAGCATAGGCCTGGTACAATTCCATCATGGTGAATTCAGGGTTGTGTTTCGTTGAGATCCCTTCATTGCGAAATACCCGGCCGATTTCGTAGACCTTCTCCAGGCCGCCAACAATAAGTCGTTTCAAATAAAGTTCGGTGGCAATCCGTAAATAAAGATCAATATCCAGGGCATTATGGTGGGTAATAAAGGGTCGTGCCGCCGCTCCCCCTGCGATGATGCTCATCGCCGGGGTTTCCACCTCCAGAAAACCGAGGTTGTCCAGGTATTTGCGCATCGAACTGACGATCCGGCTGCGTAGGATAAAGGTTTCTTTAACTTCGGGGTTAACAATCAGGTCCACGTAGCGGTGACGGTACCTTAATTCCACGTCCTTGAGGCCGTGCCATTTTTCCGGCAGGGGGCGCAGTGATTTGCACAGGACCTCAAAACCCTCAGCCCCCACCGACACCTCGCCTCTCCTGGTGCGAAATACGTTTCCCCACACACCGATCATGTCCCCGACATCCAGGTTGTTTTCGAAAAGCTGGTAGCTCTCTTCCCCAACCTTATCCATGCGCAAATAAACCTGGATCCGGCCGGTTACATCCTGGAGGTCCAAGAAAGTCGCCTTGCCGTGGCTCCGAATGCTCATGATCCGTCCGGCAATGGAAACACTTGTCCCTTCCAGGCCTTCAAACCGCTCCTTTATTTCCCGGGCATGATGTGTCTGCCGGTACCGTTTCCCAAAGGGGTCGATCCCCAATTGTTGGATCCTTCTCAGTTTCTCAAGGCGTACCGCCATCAGTTCTTGAAGATTGGTCGTTTCTGCTTCTGTAACCATAGCCTGTCCCCCTAATCAACACGTTTAAACCTCGGCGCGAAAGTCCGAGGCCCTAGACGCAATGTTTCCTTGATAGATGGGTTCTCCCCTTCGGTTTGGAATTCCTCCCTAACGATGAATTCCGTCAATCCGGAACTTCAACAATCCCGCCGGTACCATCACTTCGACGATATCCCCTACCTTGGCCCCCATCACGGCTTTCCCCACCGGGGATTCATTTGAGATCCTGTTCTTACCAGGATCCGCTTCTGTAGAACCAACGATCGTATATTCATAAGTCTCCTGGGTTTCAAGATCAGTTAACCGGACGGTAGTACCCAGGCCGACCGTCTCTGGGTCGCCTTCCATTTCATCAATCAAGCGGGCGTTTCGAAGCATGCGTTCTAGCTTCATGATCCGGCCTTCAATAAAAGCCTGTTCTTCTTTTGCATCTTTATACTCCGAATTTTCGTTGAGATCCCCGAACTCACGTGCCTGCCTGATCCTTTCTGCGACTTGGGCCCTCCTAACGGTGCGCAGGTGCTCCAGTTCACTTTCCAGCTTCTTCAACCCTTCTAGAGATAATAAGACTTCCTTTTCCGGCATCAATCATCCGCATCCTTTCCAGGAGATTTGCTATTTGAAATCCTTTTTCTATTCCTACCCGAATATATGTAGGTCACCGGGGCTTTATACCGTTCTGCCTCCGCAGAACATGAAAAACAACGCCTTGGAAACTGGAAAGCAACAAATGATGTTTCGCCCCCGGCGAGCCCGGGGGTAAAAAGAAAAATACATACAGCGAGCCACCAACACCGTGAAACGGCCCGCCGTGAACCCATTATTATCCTGCCGCTATCATTATAACCACGGTAAAAATCCTTTGTCAAGCAAATCTGACAAATCCACCCTTTGCCTGGAAACCAGTGCAAGGTATCGGTTCCCACTATTTCCCAGTTGTGGAAACGGAAACCACGGCATTTTGAGACTTCTTCCGGAAGGCATTACGCCTGATTCGTTCAATATCTTCACGGGTGACGGCCCGGTCAAAGCTGCGAAATCCGGCAAGCCGGAACCCGTGCTTCCTGGCTAGACGGGAAATCTCGTCCACCTTTTCCACTGATATCTCTCGGCCCAGGGTAAAACTCTCGTACCTCTCCTCGAGGGCCAGAAGAATGGTTTCGGCCATGCAGGCGTACCCAGTACGGGGCGGAAAGCCAAAATTCAGGTTAAAATCAACGTCCCCCGGTATCTGGACCACACCACCTTCAATAACCAGGACATCATCCCGCTTTTCCACCACCAGTTTTGAAACATCTCGGGGGCGAGCCACATCGCACACCACGGCCCCTGGTTTCAAGAGCTCGGGCATAATAATACTTCCGGTCGCAGAGGAAACAGTGATGATGATGTCTGCATCTACCAGTGCTGCCTTTAAGTCGGTTGTCAAACGAGGACTTAACCCTGATTCACTCACTATGCGCCGGGCCAGCCCCTCAAGTTTTTCGCTATCCCTGCCCACCATGGTCAAGTACCGGACATCCCGGGCCATAATCCGCGCACAGGCACTGCCGATGGAACCGGTGGCCCCAACGATCACCACCTGGGCAGTCCGGAGGTCAATCCCCATAATCCGGGCAGCTTCCTTGGTCCCTTCCAGGGCCGTAGCCACCGTATAACTGTTTCCCGTGGTAACAGGAATACCAAGATGCCTGGCTACCGTCACCCCAGCATCCCCGACCACAGAAGTAAAGGCGCCCAGCCCAACTATTTTGGCCCCCAGCTTTTCGGCCACTTGGCCGGCGGCGATAATCTTTCTTAATACAAAAGGAACCGGCAGAGTCATCATCTGCCTCGAAGTCAGGGTGCAGCCAATAAACCAACCTTCTGCCTCGGCCTGGGCAGAACGAATGCCTGTTATATGGGACGTTTTCACCGGTGGCGCGTATTTCAATAATCCCTCGACAACCCTCTCCGGTAGGTAGCGGGTAAAGGGGAATTTCCTGGCGACATCTCCTGAGTCCAGTGGATGAATGATGAAGGCAAAAGAACCCACTTTGCAACCTCCCAACTTCAGAAATACCACTTCCAGGTGTCCAACCCGTGCTGCTCCTGGGTGCGCCGTTTCTGACGCAGCTCTTAAGCCAGCTCTTCTATCCGTGGGGTAAAATTCATCCTCTCGAGCAAATCCAAGTAATCCTCGGAAGTCAGTTGATCGACCGGCTTATCAGCCAGGGCCACCAAAACACCCTCCATGACGTTTGTTCCAAAGGAACGCCCGTTTAGCTCCGGGGTGGTGGTTACCAGTCTCTTGACCCCTCGCCGCTTAAGCTCTCCTACATCCGCGGCAGTAACAGTGTTGGTTAGAATCGTCTTCCCATCCAGTTGGTCCGGCATGTAGCGCCGGATGAAATGGAAATCACCGGCAATAATGTCGGCCTCATGATAGTATTTCCAGTACTTAGGCTTCACTGTTTTTTGCTTTTCGCCGGTAGGGTACAACATGCTGATGGGAAGTTGGCACACGATGGGCGCAATAGCCCGGGCAACCCAGTCCAGTACCTTCAAAGACCTCAAGGGAATCGGGAGCCCCAGTACAAAGATGAGGTCCCCCAGGGTCATCTCCGCCCCCACTTCCCCCAAGGCCTCGGCCATACCAAACCTGTCTACCGCCGAGACCACCAGGACCTTCATTTTCTCAAGGGGAAGGCCGTAATCTTCTTTCAGGTATTTTATAACCTTCCTCTCGAGGGTATCCTTTAGTCCCCCGCCATCAACGATCGGGGTTTTCTTTGCCGCCCGGGCAATGGGAGCCGCTTCCCGCAGCAGGTACTTCCGCCCCCCGGCCCGTACGTAGAGGTCAATCCCCCCCATGCCAAAGGCATCAACCTTTCCATCAAGCTCCTTAATCAGTGAAATAGCTTTCTTGATGTCACCGTCGGTTCCGATCCTTTCGATGGAGAACTTCTGTCCAAGGACCTCGGTTTCAACAGCATGGTCCCTAGACGAAGAACCAAGGCTAATACTAACTACTCTTTTCACACCGTTTACCCCCTGTCACGCATCCCCGCGCAGGTCGCAGATCAGTTTCCGAACCACCTGCGGGTCCACGTAAACATCATTTTGCAGTGGGGAGGTACCAAGTTCCAGGCTGACCACTTCCCCGTTCAGCAAGGCTTTCAAAATACGAATTCGCTTATCCGAACCAAGCAGGATCACCACGTCATAAGAGCGGATCCGGGCAATCAAAGCCATGATATCGTTGAACAGTTCCAGCCCACTGCGCTTTTCGACAAAGGCCCATCTTTCCTGCTCAGTCATCAGAAGCACGAAATCAACCCCCAGTTCGTAGGCCACCGTTTCGATTTCCTCTTTGTTGGCCAAGGGGAAACCGATGAGAGCCATGGTCTTCCCTTTTCGGACCTCCCCGATACTCTCCAGCCTGGAAATGAAAGTCCTGTCAATTCCCAGCCTGGAAGCTACGTCCTGCTGCGAGTGACCATGGCTGCGCAGCAAAAGGATCTCGTCCACGATGTTCCGAATCTTTTCACGGTTAATTAACTTGTCCCCCACCCGGATCAGCCCCAAGACCACCCCCACCTTCTGTGCACAAAATGTATACAGCCGTGCTATGAAATAATTTTACCATGATGGCCACAAAAAGCAAGCCCGGATCGCCCACCGGACATGCAAGCTTTCTGATGGAGTTTTCAGGGGAACTGCCCGCCCTTTCAGGCCATCAACAGGACAAATTGGCAGTCACCATGTACTGCCGACTCCTTTCCGCTCCGGACAACTCACAGGTACTGCACAACTGCAAAGGGCTGACCACTTACCATCAAGGCTGTTCCAAGGCGGACTTCAAGACAGCAGCCATTTCATCCCTTGTTTCGGCCGTGTTAATCCGTTTCCTGAGGGCAGCGGCACCAGGAAAACCCCTCACATACCAGCCTGCGTGTTTTCTCATCTGCCTGACACCGACATCTTCCCCTTTGAGCCCCACCAGCAAGTCAAGATGCTTTAGAGCAACCCTGATCCTTTCATGGTAAGGGGGTTCCGGAAGAAGTTCCCCTGTCTCTAAGAAATGGACAACCTGGTGAAATATCCACGGCCTTCCCAGGCAGCCACGAGCGATCATCACCCCGTCACACCCGGTTTCGTCGATCATCCGAGCAGCATCGGTGGCCGAAAAAACATCCCCGTTTCCAAACACAGGCACTGAGACCGCGTCCTTCACCCGCCTGATGATCTCCCAATCGGCCTGCCCGCTGTAAAACTGCATGCGCGTCCGGCCGTGCACCGTTACCGCGTGGGCACCAGCCTCGCACACAGCCAGGGCAACATCCACGGCATCCGGTTTCCCGTCGTCCCAACCCTTTCTCATCTTGACCGTTACCGGGACAGGCACACTGGAGCGGATGGCCCCAACCACCCGGGCCGCAAGCCTCGGATTTCTCATCAGGGCGGCCCCATCGCCGTTCTTCACCACTTTCGGGGCCGGACAGCCCATGTTAACATCAACCAGGCTCGCCCCCTGGGCCACAGCCACTTGGGCTGCACGAGCCATGGCAGCTGGATCGGACCCAAAAAGCTGAACCCCAACGGGCTTCTCCTCCGGTGCTGTCCGCAGTATATCCCCCGTCTTTCGGTTTCCCATCACAATCGCCTTCGCACTTACCATCTCTGTAAAGACAAGGCCGCAACCCGCTTCCCTGGCCAGTTGTCGAAAAGCCAGGTCGGTGACTCCCGCCATGGGAGCCATCATGACACGGTTAGGCAGCCCCAGGCGCCCTACCTTCACCACCCTCACCCCTCAGAACCACCGTGGAAATGTCTCTACGGCGCTGGCCTTCCTTCGCGGCACAATGCTCACCGTGTGCCTGTCGTAGGCCTCGACAGCTCCGGGCCGCAGCCAAACTCGCTACTTAGACTCTCAGACAGGTAGCTGCGGTCAGCCTTCTGCCGCCTGCAGCTCTTGACCTCGTTTGCCGGCCACCCCTCAGGAAGCCCGCACCTTGCAGTTCAGGTACCCCTGAAGCAGACTGCAATAACCGGCTTACTCGCCTTCACCTCAGCCTCCGGGCCTGCGGCACAGCCCTTCTCACTCTTGAACAACCCGGGAGTACAACTGTGATCTCACAATGACCCCGTAAGGCTACTGCGGGATACCGGTTCCAATTTTCATGGTTTGTAGGGCCGCTGCCTACGGCATGAGGGAAGAAAAAATCCCTCCCTCACGAGAAGGATTCGGGGCCTTTCGGCCCCAAAATACCCAGCAAATGGCTTTCCAGCGTGGCCAACCCGGCCCAGCTTTTCTTCCAACCATAAAATACCAGGGCCGGTAGGAAATTTACAGTTAGTGTACCGTAGGTGGTGTCGGATCTTCCGAACTTGAAATCGAGGCTGCTTCCATGACTTTGGAAGAGACAAAAATAGGGGCCAAGAACCTGAGTGCCAGGGCAATCCCGTCACTCGGTCTGGCGTCAAGTTCGATGGTCTGGTTATTCACATCCAGGCAGATCTGGGCAAAGAAGGTATCATCCTTCAGGTCATTAATCAAAACATGGGCCACCCGGGCTTTGAACTGTTCGAGCAGGTTCTTGACCAAATCATGGGTCATCGGTCGGGGCGGAGAAACCCCTTCAATCGCCAGGGCAATGGAACTCGCCTCAAGGGCACCGATCCAAATGGGAAGGATTCTCTTTCCCTCCAAATCCTTCAGCATCACCACCGCCAGCCCGTTCTCAGGGTCTACGCCAACCCGGTCAACCCGAAGTTCAATCATCAAGAACCTCTCCTTACCCGTGAGGAATCACCAGGCTTGCTGACCGTCTCTATTCACTATTCTATTTCTGCATCACCCTAAAATGTCCTTCATTGTCAGCCCTCCAGAAGAAAAAGAAAACCTTCTACCTTACCGCCCTTGAACTCAGCTGGAACCCTCCCCGCGCTTACTTGCGAGAACTGCCAGGGCGATGGAAACCAGCTTGGAAATGGGCAAGTCGGCCCTGGAGGTCAGCACGATGGGAACCGCCGCTCCTACCACTAACCCACCAAGGGTAGCCCCAGCAAAGTAAACTAGGGATTTTCCCACCAGGTTTCCAGTTTCAATGTCAGGAACGAGTAAAATATCAGCCTGGCCGGCCACCGGGCTTTCGATCCCTTTCTCACGGGCAGCATTGAGATTAATGGCATTATCCAGGGCCAGGGGGCCGTCCACAATCCCACCCTTAATCTGTTTGCGGTCGGCCATTTTGGCCAAACATGCCGCCTCAAGGGTTGACGGCATGGAGGGGTTCACGGTTTCAATGGCTGCCAGGGCAGCCACCTTAGGCCTCTCTACGCCCAGAGAACGGGCCAGGTCAATGGCATTCTGGGTAATCTCTTTTTTCTGGGAGAGGTTAGGGGCAATGTTGATCCCGCCGTCGGTTACAAAAATCAAGCGGTCAAAATTGGGGATATCAAAAACACTCACATGGCTGAGGATTCGTCCTGTCCTCAGGCCAATGGTATCGTCCAGAACCGCCCGCATCAGGTCAGCAGTAGTAACCATCCCTTTCATCAAAAGGTCGGCCTCACCGTCGCGCACCAGTTTGGTGGCCGTCCGGCAGGCCTTCGTGGGATCCCTTTCGTCAATCAGCCGGACCCCTTCGAGGTTGAAACCAACCTTCTCCGCAGTTGACCTTATTTGGTCAGCATCCCCGACGAGAATGGATTCAACGATCCCTTCTTCAACGGCCAGCTTAACCCCCTCAAGAACATCGTCATCAGTTGGTGCCGCCACGGATAATCTCTGCCGTTTTCCCTCCTTGGCCCGCTCCAACATCTTGGCAAAGTGCCTCAATCCCTGCATCCTGCTTACCCCCTTTATCTTGACTGTCTGGCTAGAGAATCACTGGTATGTTTTAGCCTCTTCTTCACCCCGAAGGACCCTGAGAGCCCCTTGGCTAAGGGCCTCCAGTTCCTCCTCTCCAGGTAGAACCTCTGTTCGAGCCAAGAAGTCAACCCTCTGCTTGATGAGTCCAACAAACCGTTTCGAATAGGCTATCCCTCCTGTGATCACAATCCGGTCAACCTCACCCTCGAGGACCGTTGCCATGGCCCCCACCTCTTTAGCCACCTGGTAAGCCATGGCTTCATAGAGAAGCCTGGCTTCCTCGTCACCATCATCCATCATGCGCTCTAATTCACGCATATCCTTTGTTCCCTTATAACTGAAAACCCCGCCTTTCTTGATCAGACGGTCGATAATCTCCTTTTGGGTATACTTTCCGGAAAAACACAGTTTGACCAGTTGGTTGGCCGGAAGACCGCCGCACCGCTCCGGCGAAAAAGGGCCTTCCTCGTTGGGCATGTTAACATCGACCACACGTCCACGACGGTGGGCACTAACTGAAATGCCGCTCCCAAGGTGCACCACAATCAAGTTAAGCTCCCGGTAGGGCCTGCCGAGTTTCCGGGCTATCGAATGGGCTGCCGCCCTCGAATTTAAAGCATGCCACAGGCTTTGTCTTTCCATGCCCTTCAGGCCTGAAACCCTGGCCACTGGCTCAAATTCGTCAACAGACACAGGATCAACGATGAAACTGGGGATCTTGCGCTCCTTCGCCAGCTCGTGGGCCAGAATACCCCCTAAGACAGACGGGTGGTCAACGCGAGCATGATGGCGCAGGTCATCCAGCAGTTTCTCGTTGACCTCAAAGGTCCCACCTGGAACCGGCTTGATTGGTCCACCGCGACCGACCACAGCATCGAAATCTTCCAGGGAAAACCCCCTTACAGCCAGGGCCTCCAAGATTTTGCCCAGCCGGTACTCGAACTGGTCGGTGGATTTCTCGTACCTGAGAAGCTCCTGGTGGGGATGTTCGAGGTTTTCTTTCCAAAGACACTCCTCGTCCTCGTAGACACCCAGTTTGGTCGACGTCGCACCTGGATTGATGGCCAAAACCCGGTATTTTTTCATGAGCTAACAATACCCCCTTGCTGACCTGGAATGTTGGTTCCTGCTGGTTGTCATTGGATGAGAGAGATAGATAGTTTCTGGCCACCAGTTGACTAGTGCTCCATGCCGCCCTGCGCTGCGGCGGCACCACGAAGCATGAAAATCTGGAACAAGCCAGTTGTTGAAGTCTCCACAAGAGGTACAAACAACCGGTAGGCGCGGGCTTCCTGAG
>ENA-OSAE01000555-OSAE01000555.1-marine-sediment-metagenome-genome-assembly--contig:-NODE-555-length-9989-cov-16.825045_pt1 | contig 9989 bp, 8 predicted proteins | sample MGYA00237870_ERZ529317 | MGnify/ENA primary metagenome ERZ529317 (study PRJEB26369, sample SAMN03142812) | marine sediment metagenome | biome: marine; feature: borehole; material: sediment... | reverse complement strand
TTACCAGGAGAGGGTGGCCCGTGATCTCCTTTCCGGACGGAACGTCGTCCTGGTCGCCCCGACCGGCTCAGGCAAGACACTGGCGGCGGTCCACCCGTTCGTCTACGCCCGCCAGCAGGGTCGTCGCTGGGCCGACCGCCTGCTGTACGCGCTACCCTTGAGGACCCTCGCGGGGGCGCTGTACAGCGACCCTGAGCTCCGGGCGGGTCTCGAACGCGCCGGCCTCGGGGTGACGACCCAGACGGGCCTCAACCGCGGGGACCCCTTGTTCAGGGGAGACGTGTGCTTTGCGACCATCGACCAGGTTCTCAGTGCCTACGTGGGCGAGCCTGTCTCGACCAGCGCCCGGCAGGCCAACATCGTCGGAGGGGCGCTCGTCGGCGCCTACGTGGTCTTCGACGAGTTCCACCTCCTCGAGAAGGAGAAGGCCCTGGCCACAGCCCTCGACCTCGCCGAACGCCTCAGGAGGTTCGCCAGCATCCTCGTCATGACGGCGACCGCGCCACAGGAGGTCGTGACCTACCTGCGGGAGCGTCTCGACGCCGCGGTGGTCGAGCCTTCGGCGACGGAGCTGGCGGAGATGCCGGCCCAGTCCTCGAAGAAGCGGCGCTATGAGTGGCGTCCTACACCCCTCACACCGGAGGCCGTTGTGCAGGCTCACCTGGCGTCAAGGCGGAAGCGCACCATGGCCGTGTTCAACACGGTCGACCGTGCCCAGGCGGCTTACCGTCAGGTGCGTGAGGCGCTCCCCGACCGCCACAACGTCGTCCTGCTCCACTCCCGCTTTCTGCCGCGTGACCGCCAGGCAAAGGAGGAGCTTGTCCTCAGACTGCTCGGCGAGGACTCCGCCGAAGAGACAGTGTTGGTGGCCACGCAGGTGGTGGAGGTAGGTCTCAACGTGAGCTGTGAGACACTCCTCACCGAGCTCGCTCCGGCGAGCAGCATCGTCCAAAGAGCGGGCCGGTGCGCCAGGTTCCCGGGCGAAGAAGGGGTCGTGCTCATCCACGATGTCCCCGACGATGGACCGGGCCGCTTCGCCCCCTACCGGGAAGACGAGTGCGAGTCGACCCGGCGGGTCCTCGTGGAACAGCTCGGCGGCGGCGCGGTCGAGTCCGATTACATGTGGGAGCGAGAGCTCGTCGACAAGGCTCTGGGCCAGATAGACCGGGAGGCCCTGGCGGCGCTCCCGACGACCGAACGGTCGAGGGAGGTAGCCCATGCTCTGAGCTCGGAGCCTGCAGCAGCCTACAGGCGTTTCGTGCGGGACGTAGACGCGACATCGTTGACCATCCACCGGACCCCCGAGACTCTTGACCTCACCCGGGGGCTGGAGGTCTTCTCGGTGAGCGACGGCGTGCTGAGAGCTTTCCTCCGCTGTCTGCGGTTCGACGGACCGCACGCGGGGACGGTGTTCTACCCGGAGTGGGACGACACACCGGGAGACGAGGAGGGTCCGCCGGTCCGGGAGTGGGTCCCCCTCAGGACGCCTGCCGACATCCGGACCGCGATGACCAAGCTGCTGCTCGTCGTCTCGCCCGACGTGGCCGCCTACGACGCCGAGACAGGACTCCGCCTGGGGGAGCCGGGTGACTGGCAGGCGGGACAAGGCGACGCACCGGCAGCCGGTGTCCGTCGCGGGGGAGAAGCCGACGACGGCGCAGCCGAACAGAGGGGGCCGGAGAGTTTCAGACGGCACGCCCTCGACGTCGGCCGCCGCGTCCGCGATCTGGTTCTCTCAGAAGCCTCGGCCGGGCTGGAGCGTGTCGCGGCGGCCTTCGGCGTGCCGCTGGGAGACCTCGTCGACCTGCTTGAACTCGCCGCCCGTCTGCACGACCTTGGGAAGCTCGATCGCAGGTGGCAGAAGGCCATCTGGGAGGTGGAAGAGACCGTGGCCGGGACCGCCAGGCCTCCGCGCTACCCGGAGCGCAGGGAGGAGGCTTTCTTGGCCCACTCCACCGCGAACCCGGCGGGCACGGGGGGACGGCCGCCGGGTGTGCGGAAGAGGCTGCCTGCGCACGCCGTCGCGCGGGCCTGCGCGGGGTACCAGGTCCTCAAGGCCCTGGCGCGTGAACGGCTGGGCAAGTGCAGCCCCCGGACCAGAGGCACCGTGCTCGGGGCCCTGGTGGCCGCCGTCGCCCGCCATCATCACCCGCTCGCAGGCGATTTCACCGGGTTCGAGCTGGATCAAGGGGCTCTCGAGGAGGTGGAGGCTGCCGCCACCGGACTCGTCGGCGACGCCGCCCGGGCCTGCCCGAAGGCCGTCACGCCCGAACAGGGACGCAGCCTCCTTAGGGGCGTGTTCGGTGGGACCGTCCGTCCCTCCAACCCTGAAGCCTGGTGCCTCTACTGGCTCGCCGTCCGGGCGACCCGGCTCGCGGACCAGGAGTCACAACGGGGGGAGGTGACGAGGTGAAGACCGATACCTTCAGGACCCTCAAGAAGACCGGTTCCCTGGCCGACGTGACCATGGCCGTCGGCTTGGGGGTGCTTCTCGAGATCCTGACCGGGGCCAACCCCCTCATCCGGGACGCCGGACCGTACTTCGAGGTCATCCTCGATGAACCGGTCGACCTCGACCGATTGCCCTACGAGAGGCTTTGCGCCCGCCCCGGCTACCGCTACGTCAAGAAAGGGGCCGACGGTCTGGCACCCAGCCACGGCGAGGTCATCGACTACGACGCGGAGCGGGCCAAACTGCTCGCGGCGCGCGAGGCGAGGAAGTCTCGACGTGCGGGGGCCAAGGTTGACGACGGTAGCGAGGCCGGGGCGGCTGGGAGCGCGGTCCGGCCGGACTGGTACCTCTACCAGGAGCTCAATGTCCTGCAGGCCTTCGGCAGCCACAACGCCCTGCACGCTGCGGTGCGGTCGGCCGACCCGTCAGCGCTCGGTTCGTCCGTCCGCCGGAAGCTCGAGGCGGCCGCCTCGGGTGCCGACCTCGCGGAGGTCGAGACGGAGTTCAGCTTCACCGTGAGCCCGGTCCAGGGCTTCAACCCGCTGGTCGGCAAGGGGGTCAACCGCCCGAAGCCGGACGGCGCTCCGGTGGCCTCTCTCAGCAAGCGGTACGCGGACTGGTTCGAGGAGTGGCTCCGCTACGCCGGCACCCCGGTGGTCGCCCACGCCGCACCGGTGGAGGACGACATCAAGTTCCTAGTCCTGGTCCCGGCGGAGATGCGCCTCGGCAACCTGCGGGACGCCCTCCGGCCGGCGTTCCTGGCCGCGGCGGGCCGTGTCTGGACGTCCTCTCTCCTCGACGTCTGCTGTTCCCTCGAGGTGGCCCGACGCCTTATCGAGGGCTCCGGTCTGCTCGAGGGGGACGCCGAGTGGGAACTGGAGGGGGCGACACCCCAGGACCTCGTCGCGGGGATACAGACGGCGTACTTCAAGAGCCTTGGAACAGGGCGGGCTGTCTCCAACCTCTCGTTCATCGCCGTCCCCGGCTGGTTCCCTGTCTCCGACGCCCAGGCCGCACGGGATTGGATGGCCATCATCGAGGAGCATCTCGGGGTTGTGTCCCGCCTGCGGGAAGACCGCTCGGAGCAGTACGAGCTCATAAGCGCCTACCGCGACTTCCTGTCCGGCGGAGACGTGTCGGCCTTCCTCTCTTTCGCCGCAGCCTACGGCTGTTTCGTTCTGAAGGAGCGGGAAGCGCGCCGTCGTGCCGGGCAACCGATCGCTTTCGTCAGGCGGCTGACCACGGTCAACGTGGGAAAGGTGGTGGAGAGCATGCAGAAGCGCTACGCGCCCATCCTTGATGCGGAGGGGTTCCGGAACATAGCTCGGGCCGTGCGGCTCGCCACGGTTACCGAGCAGTTCCACAAGTCAAGGGGGAACCAGCTCTACGAGATCCACTACGGTCTCCTCCATGAGCTCAGGCGTTCAGCGCCGTTCGCCGACCGGCTGACCAAGGTGGTTTCCGACTTCGTGGCTTCCTACAACGCGGAGAACGCCCGGATGGCTGAGAGGGCGGCCGATGGTCGTGAGCTGCCACGCCGCCGGCCGCAGGTGACGACCCGGGACCTGGAGCAGTTCACGCAGCTCGTGGATGAGTACGGCTCGGAGCCGGTGGGCTACCTTCTCATCGCCTACGCCTCGGCACGTGAGCCGCGGGAGGAGGCGGCGGGGGACGAGGCCGAGTCGGCCTAGCCACAGCGGGTGCGAGTGCGAGTCTCATCTGTCAGCAAGCGCAAGAGTGAGGAGGAGAGAGCCATGACGGAGCTTCGTTCGGTTTCCATCTCGGGGGAGCTCCTGCTCGACATGCACTCCCTCAACAACGAGGCCGCCGAGGGCAACCAGCAGATCACCCGGATGGTCCACATCGTCAACCAGGACGGGGAGCTTGCTGTCGTCAATGCGGTCTCGGGAGACATGCTGAAGCACATCCAGGCCGAGCATCTTCACGCCCTGGCCAAGACCAGGGGCCTGCCCCTTTGCGCGGGCTGCCGGGTCTTCGACGCGAACCGGGTGAACAAGGACACCGAGTTCATAGATGCGCTACCGACCGATGACTATACGGAGGGCCTCGACAGGCTCATCCAGCACTGCGCGGTCGATGACGCGGAAGGAATCCTCGTCACGGCCGGCAAGCGGTCCATGGCCAGGAAGTCGACGGTGGAGTTCGGCTGGCTCGTAGGCCTGCCTGACAGGACGCGGACCGAGTCCTACTTCCATGTCAAGTACGACCCCAGGTCGCGCGGGGAGGGCTCCGGCGACGAGACCGGGGCGAACGTCGGGCAGAACATCTTCTACCGGCCCGCCAGTTCGGGGGTCTACGCCGCCGTGTGCACCATCGAGGTCTCACGGATAGGGTGGAACGACCTCTCTCGGGAGTACGCCATCCCGGACGCCGACCGCAAGGCCCGGGTGAAGAGCGTGCTCGAGAGCGTGGCTCTGACCTTCATCGAGCCCGCGGGCGCCCAGCGGAACACCCAGAACCCACACATCCTCGGCTTCCGGGGGGTCGTCTCTGTATCGACCGGGCCTGTGCCGGCCCCGACAGTGAGCCCTCTGAGCACGGACTTCCGGGCCCAGGTGGAGGCCATCGCCGAGCAGCTCAATCGCTCCTGGCCCGGGAGCGTGACCGTCCACGGGTTCGACTCGCTTTCGGAGTTCTCCCGGGTGATGACCGATCTGGCCGAGGCGGTCTAGGCGGGGGATGGCCATGTGGCTGTTGGCGGAGTATGAGCCGTCGAGCCTCTTCTCCCTCCGGAACAGCGCCTCCACGAGCTCCGGCGGGAGGACGAACCTCTGCCCGACGATGTACGCGGTGAAGATGGCGCTGATCGCCGCGGCCTTCGAGGCGGGGGGGGACGGAAGACGCGTCTTCGATACCCTCAAGACCGCCCCTGTGCGCATCCGTCCGTCCCGGTGGGCCGTCGTGAACAACTGCTTCATCAAGATACAGCGCGAGCCGCACGACCGAGGCGGAGCGGCCTTCGAACCTACGGTCGCCTACAGGGAGTTCGTGTTCCTCTCGGGGCCTTTCACGGTCGCTGTCGGCACCGACGGCTGGGACAGAGCCGACAGGGAACTGGTCGCCTCGCTCTTTCCGCGCGTGAACTACTTCGGCAAACGGGGCAGCTTCGTGCAGTTCCGTGGGATGTCGCAGTCTGACGCCCTTGACAGCGGGTTCAGCTACGTCATGGGCGACGAGCGGGAGAGGCTGAGCCCCGACATGGTCGTCCAGTTCCTCGACGACTTCGGGCCGGGGGTGACCTTCGAGGCCGTCAACACCTACTCCCCCCGGCGGGCCCGTCTCGGGCGGGACCGCGTGATCCTCCCGGTGGCCTTGCCCTACAGGCGGAAGGCCTCGAGCCGCACCTACACGCTATACGAGAGAACGGTGGGCTGAGGTGCCGTGACCAGCTCGCACATCATCGTGTCCGAGTTCGGCAGTTTCCTCGGGAAGAAGGGCGAACGCCTGCAGGTGAAGCGTGCGGGCCGGGTGGTGCTCGAGGTGCCGTTCCATGACGTGGAGCAGGTGTCGATCCTCGGCGGCGGGGTATCCCTGTCGGCGGACGCCGTCCGGGAGTGCTCGCGCCAGGGTATCCAACTCAACTTCCTGTCAGGGTCCGGGGAGCCCTACGCCAAACTGGTCTCCCCGGCCCTGACCGGCACCGTGGTCACGCGCCGCGAGCAGCTCCTGGCCTATCTCGACGGGCGCGGCGTCGTCTTCGCGAAGGCCACTGTGGAGGCGAAACTGAGGAACCAGGCCAACGTCCTGAAGTACTTCGCCAAACACCGGCGGCACGCCGACCCCGACCTCCACGGGCGGATCTACGACGCGGCGGGCAAGATCGAGGCCCTGCGGAACGAACTTCAGACCCTCGACGCGGAAAGGGTCGACGACATCAGGGAGACGCTCCTCTCCATCGAGGGGCGGACCGGGCGCCACTACTGGGAGCTCGTCGCGGCCGTCCTTCCCGACACGGTCGAGTTCCCCGGCCGCATCAGGCGGGGAGCGACCGACCCGGTCAACTCTCTTCTGAACTACGGATACGGGATACTCTACCACCAGGTCACAGGCGCCCTGACCCTGGCCGGGCTGGACCCTTTCGCCGGTTTCCTACACGCCGACCGGGCCGGGAAGCCGAGCCTGGTCCTCGATGTGGTCGAGGTCTTCCGTCAGCCTGTGGTGGACCGTGCGGTCATAGCGTGGCTCAACCGCGGTTTCGTCCCTGTCATGGAGCACGGCCGCCTGGCGGACAAGACCCGGCGGGAGCTGGCGGCGAAGGTTCTCGAGAGGCTTGAGGACCAGGACCGCTATGACGGGTCCCGGCACCGGTTGAAGACGATCATCCAGATGCAGTGCCGCCGCCTGGCGATGTTCTTCCGGGGAGAGGGGGCCTACCGGCCCTATGTGGCCGGCTGGTAGGTGGTGGGGATGCAGACCTTGGTCGTGTACGACATCCCGAGCGACAAGATCAGGAACCGGGTGGCCGAGGCCTGCAAGGACTACGGTCTCGACCGAATCCAGTGGTCGGCCTTCCTGGGGGAGCTGACCCACAACCGCCGGGGAGAGCTCGCCCTCAGGCTGAGGCGCACCCTCGGGCGCGAGGACGGGAGCATCCACATCTACCCCATCTGCGACAAGGACTTCGGACTGCGGACGGAGATCGGGACGCTCGACCCGTCGCGCCTCGCCCGGAAGGGAGAGGGGGAGGGGGATACCGGTGAGGACCCCGCCGCTGCCGGTCGGGCGTGAGAGACTGGCCCTGAGGGTGTCTGACCTGAAGCAGTTCGTCTACTGCCCCAGGGTCGTCTATTTCTCTTACGTCCTCCCTGTGGAGAAGACCCCGACGTACAAGATGCAAGTGGGGCGGGAGGAACACGCCGCTCTGGAAGTCCTCGAGAGCAAGCGTACCCTTCGGCGTTACGGGCTGGAGCGCGGGGAAAGACGGTTCCGGGTACGCTTGAGTTCGGAGCGGTACGGCCTGACCGGTGTGCTGGACCTGCTCATCGTGACGGGGAGGGACTACTACCCGGTGGAGTTCAAGAACGCCCCCGGCGGTCCTGCCCTCCACCACCGGTACCAGCTCGCCGCCTACTGCCTCCTCGTCGAGGAGAGCTTCAGGGCGCCGGTGAGGACGGGGTTCCTCTACGTCGTCCCCCGGAAGCAGGTCGTGCCGGTGCCGATGACCCCAAGCATCAGGGAGCGTGTGCACATCCTTCTCGCCCGCATCAGGACCATGGTCGCGGCGGAGGCGATGCCTCCGGGGGCTCGTGACCGCAGACGGTGCCGGGACTGTGAGTATCGCAACTACTGTGGGGACTGGACGTGAGCTCGATGTATTTTCTCTCAGAGCAGGAGCGCAAACAGCTTCTGAAGGGCCTCCTCCCGAAGACGCGGCGCACTGAGGTGGCCGACGAGCTCCGCGGGTGGAACTGGCCGGAACCTCCGATCGAGCCGGTCTACCCGGTGCGGTTGGCCCTTTACGAGGTGGCGGGACGGTACTGCCCGACCGGGCGAGACGTGTACCTCCGCCACGTGCACGGCGTGAAGACGGAACCGACGGTGCCCATGATCCAGGGGGCGCTGTTCCACGCGGTCATCTCCTACGTCCTTCTCCAGACCAAACGACTCATCTATCTCCACGGCGTCGAGCGCTACCGCGAGGTGTTGGGACAGCTCAACCGGCTTGCCGAAGGCGACACGCTCGGGGAGGAGGCTGACCGACATCTCAGGCGGCTACCGGAGACTGACAGGGAACAAGTTCGAGAGAAGGCCCGGGTGCTCAGGGACTTCGAGGTCACCCAGGTGATGGCCAGGATTCAGGACATCCTGGTCCGCCAGCCCTATATCGGCACCGACAGTCTGGCCTCCCTGGCCGTGCCGGTGGTGGTGGAGCAGAAGCTCGACGGCAGCTTCATCGGGCTCAGCAGCCAGCTCAGCGTCGATGCGTACACGTCCCTCGAGATGATGATCCTAGACACGAAGTTCGCTCAGAGGCGGGACTTCCACCGCCTGACGACCACCGGATACGCCATGGTGTGCGAGGCGGTCTACGAGTACCCGATAAACATAGGTTGTGTCGTCTACGGCCGCTTCGCCGGCGACAGGCTCGTCGTCGAGAAGGACTTCCACGTCATCGACGACGAACTGCGCCAGTGGTTCCTGGAAGAGCGCGACCAGAAGTCCCGCTCCGTCTACGAGGAGATGGACCCGGGGATAGCAGATAACTGTCCCGCCTGGTGCTCGTACCGGACGACCTGCCACCCGGACTGAGGATGGTGGCGGGGGTCCGGCCATGACCGCACCTTGACAACCGAATACGCGACATACCCGATGCAACAGGAGGTTTCGAAGGCGACCCCCCGATTCCGTCGGAATCTCCATCTTCGAAAACTCGGGTCGGTGGCGAAGGGGGCCGGGCGAGCTCGATCGGCTGGGGGGCAGGCGGGTGACGACGCAAGCGCGGTAGCTGGGCGTTTGTTGCGTGCTTCCGGCGCCCCCAGCCGTGCTCCAACGGCGGCAGCACGTCCCCAGTGGCCGAACGCGGCTGTTTTCGAAGGAGAGGTGGCAAAATGGCAGGAGGAGCGGTCTTCGAAGAGAAGGATATGGGTAGTCTACCAGGTCGTTCGAGCTACCGTCAGAAGAGAGGTTTCCTGAGCCGCAGGTAGAGTGCCGTCGCAACCCTCATCCCGACGAATAGGGGACTGAAAGTGGGACGATGGCGACTGAGGGTTTGAAATACGGCACGTCGCAACCCTCATCCCGACGAATAGGGGACTGAAAGCGTCGAGGTCAACGCGGACCTGGTGGACCAGAGCTGTCGCAACCCTCATCCCGACGAATAGGGGACTGAAAGTTGCGATATCCACAGCCCGTGGATGCCCCACCTGAGGTCGCAACCCTCATCCCGACGAATAGGGGACTGAAAGGGACGAACCGGTCCGGCACCGAGGCGCGGGCCTCGGCGGTCGCAACCCTCATCCCGACGAATAGGGGACTGAAAGATCGGGTAAGGTATCTCCGGGAAAGGCCTCTGTTGACGGGTCGCAACCCTCATCCCGACGAATAGGGGACTGAAAGCCTGAAGCGTCATGGGTTTCGCACCTCCGTGGTTTCCGTCGCAACCCTCATCCCGACGAATAGGGGACTGAAAGCGCTCGTGTCGACGAGCGTGGAAACGTTGCCCATGGCCGCGTCGCAACCCTCATCCCGACGAATAGGGGACTGAAAGAAGAAGCACCCGAAACGGGTCACTGTCGAGTTCCATCCCCGTCGCAACCCTCATCCCGACGAATAGGGGACTGAAAGAGGAGCTCGACCCCTTGCGGGCGGTCGAGCTCTACATCGTCGCAACCCTCATCCCGACGAATAGGGGACTGAAAGGTGTTGTGCTCTGTCGCCCCAGCCAGGCGAAGAAGCTCGTCGCAACCCTCATCCCGACGAATAGGGGACTGAAAGCTTCCTCACCGTAGAGGGCCCGTAGCCGGCGGTTAGTCGCAACCCTCATCCCGACGAATAGGGGACTGAAAGGTACGTGGGC
>ENA-OSAE01000551-OSAE01000551.1-marine-sediment-metagenome-genome-assembly--contig:-NODE-551-length-10135-cov-45.188095_pt1 | contig 10135 bp, 8 predicted proteins | sample MGYA00237870_ERZ529317 | MGnify/ENA primary metagenome ERZ529317 (study PRJEB26369, sample SAMN03142812) | marine sediment metagenome | biome: marine; feature: borehole; material: sediment... | reverse complement strand
GTGTCGGGCTTCGCTAACCCTGGTTATCCGCTCGAATCAAGTCGCTACGCCGGAACAGGTCATCTCCTTCAATGAATTTTCGTTCTTCTGATGGTGCTGTAGCTGTAGCATGTATGTCTTGACAGAACCCAGGAAAAAGCTATAATGATTTAACTATTGACCGGATTGAGTTTGGGTGGCATTTAACTCAACTAAAATGGAGAAGAACCGTATTTATTGAGTTAAATGTGAGAATTGAGTATCGTTATACAGGAGTATTGTTGTTATCTGTAAATAAACATTGAGTTGAGTGCGGAATTCTATTTGCCAAAAACCTATAATGCTCCTTTTGATCAAGGCTAAGCTTCTTGGGTAAGTCATTTTAAATGCTGAATTGATGATATGGGCATATAAAAAAACCTGACTTTGCTGTCAGGTGGAGTTTTAGAATGGTCGGGGCGGCGGGATTTGAACCCACGACCTTTCGGACCCGAACCGAACGCGCTACCAAACTGCGCTACGCCCCGCATGTTTTATTATACTATAATCTTGGAGGGATTTCTATATTTATTAAAAGAATTTTAGTAATTTGTGGGCTATAAGTTAATAATAAATTTAAAACAGTTTTTTAAGGGGGCATCGAAGGTGGAAAAAATATTCACTAAAAAGGTTTTAGACAACGGCATAAATGTTTACCTACTACCTACTGACAAATTCAAAACCACTAATATTAAAGTTTTCATTTACCAAAACCTTGAAAATAATCTGGTTACAAAAACTGCTTTCCTTCCCTTTATCCTTAGAAGGGGTTCTTTCAGATTTCCAACAACACAACAACTCATGCGGCATCTTGATAATTTGTATGGGGCATCCTTTGGAACAGATGTTTTAAAAAAGGGTGAACAGCATATCCTGCAGTTTAGACTGGACCTGGTAAACAGCAATTTTTTACCCGATAATGTAAACTTGTTAGAGGAAGGTTTGGATGTTTTAAAAGAAATGATTTTAAATCCCCTGACTGAAAATGGAGGCTTTAAGAAAGAATATTTTGAACAGGAAAAAAAGATTTTAATGAGGCACATACAGAGCCTGTTTGATAACAAAATGCAGTATGCTATAGAAAGGTGTTTTCAGGAAATGTGTAAGGGGGAAAGATTCAGCCTGTATAAGTATGGCCGACTGGAAGATATAGATGAATTGGATGCTTCAGAACTCTATACGTATTACAAAGACATGTTATTGAGAAACCCCATTGATATTTATGTAACAGGCAAACTTGATGAAGAACAAACTTACCGATTGATTCAGGAGAAATTTGGGTTTGAAAGGCATTCTGGAGAGAAGTTAAAACCTACTTTGATTGATAAAGATGTAGAAAAAGTCAAGGAAGTAATAGAAAAACACGAGATCAGTCAGGGGAAAATATCATTGGGTTTAAGAACCTACACGACCTATGGGGATGATGATTATTATGCCCTTCTTATGGCAAGTGGTGTGCTGGGGGGAGGACCGCATTCCAAACTCTTTCAGAATGTCAGGGAAAAAGCCAGCCTGGCGTATTACATTTTTTCAAAGGTAGAGAAATTCAAGGGTGTGATGATTATATCTTCAGGGATTGAATTTAAAAACTACAAAAAGGCTTTAGATATTATAAAAGAACAATTGAATGATGTAAAAAGAGGTAGTATTACTGAACAGGAACTGGAAGGAACGAGAAAAAGCATAATAAATTCTTTAAAAGAGACTGCAGATAGTCCTGGTGCTTTAATAAGTTTTTATCAGGATGGAGCAATCATTGGGAAACAGGAAACCATCGAGGATTTTATCGAAAAAATAAGCCGTGTAGGTATTTCTGATATTAAAAGAGTGAGTGAAAAGATAACACTGGACACAATTTATTTTCTAACAAATAAAGGGGTGGAATTTTCATGATAGGAGAAAAACTATATCACAAAAAAATGAAAAACGGTTTAAATGTGTATGTTTTGCACAAGAAGGGATATAACAAAAAATATGCAGTTTTTGCTACCCACTATGGTTCCATTGATAACAAATTTGTGGTTCCGGGAGAGACCGAACCGCTGGAAGTACCAGAAGGTATAGCCCATTTTTTAGAGCACAAGCTCTTTGAAGAAGAATTTGGAAACATTTTCGATAAATTTGCCGACCTGGGAGCTTCGGCTAACGCCTATACCAACTATACGTACACGGCTTACCTTTTTTCCTGTACCAGTCGGTTTGAAGAGAATTTGAATCTGCTTTTGGATTTTGTTCAGAGGCCCTATTTTACAAAAGAAAATGTTGAAAAAGAAAAGGGGATAATAGAGCAGGAATTGAGAATGTATCAGGATGACCCCCACTGGAGTGTACTGCACAATCTGCTTCAAAGTCTGTATAGGTTGCATCCCATCCGCATAGACATAGGCGGCACGGTGGAGTCAATCCAAAAAATAGATGTTGAAACTCTATACAAGTGTTATGAAACCTTTTACCATCCAGAGAACATGGTGCTGTTTATAGTGGGAGATTTTGATGTTATACGTGTGTTTGAGCTGGTTGAGAAAAACATTTCTAAAAGGGAATACAAACCACGAGGCAAGATAACGCGTATATATCCTGAAGAGTCAAAGGAAATCAACCAAAAAAAAGTCACAAAAAGAATGTCCGTGTCCCGACCTTTGGTAAACATCGGTTTTAAAGATAACAACAATGGCTTTAGAGGCAGAGATTTATTCAAAAAGATAGTGACTTCCGAGATATTGCTGCATATGCTTTTTGGGAAAAGCTCTGAATTGTTTTGGAAACTTTATGATGATGATTTGATTGATGACAATTTCGATTTTGATTATGAAGGGAATGTTGATTATGGTTTTGCCATAATTGGTACACCTACCAGAGACCCTGATAAATTACATGCGAAATTATTGGAAGGGATAGAGTATTATAGAAAAAAGAGTTTTGAAAAAGATGATTATATAAGAACCAAAAACATGGTTACAGGAAATTACATAAAGGGATTTAATTCCCTCGAATTTATTTCCATGCTGTTTGTCGGTAATTATTTCAAACAAATCAATGTGCTGGATTTTATAGAAGTTCTAGGAGAAATAACTTTTGAAGATGTAGAAAAAAGATTTTATGAGCTATTAAATCCCGATTACCATTCTTGTTCTGTAATTGAACCCATTTCCACTAAAAGCTAATTTTCAAATACACGAGTTGAATATTTTAAAATTAAAAACAAAAACGCGAGGGAGGCTTTATGAATCCGATAGCTTTTAACCTTTTTGGTATAAATGTTCACTGGTATGGTATCATTTTGTCTTCAGCTACTGTTACAGGAATTGTGCTGGCACTAAAGGAGGCTGATAGAAAGGGGTTAGACTCTAATCTTATTTTAGACCTGGTTATCTGGATGGTTCCTGTTGCAATAATTTGTGCACGAAGCTACTATGTAATCTTTAACTGGGATTTCTACAAAGACAATCCCAGAGAAATAATTGCCATCTGGCATGGAGGAATTGCGATCCACGGTGCTATTTTTGGAGGATCGATAGCGGTTTATTTTTATTCCAAATTTAAGAAACTGTCTATGCTGCAGCTTTTGGATATTCTTGCTCCCGGCCTGGTGCTGGGTCAAGCTATTGGTCGCTGGGGTAATTTCATCAACCAGGAGGCGTATGGGTATGAAACAAATCTACCCTGGGCGATGTATATAGATGGAGCTTACAGACATCCTACCTTTTTGTATGAATCTATATGGGATTTTATGGTTTTCCTGACATTACAGGTATTTAAAAAACGTAAAGAAAACATGAATGGAGATGTGTTTTTCCTGTATGCAACTCTGTATTCTGTAGGCAGGTTTTTTATAGAAGGTTTTAGAACAGATAGTTTGATGCTGGGGAATTTCCGGGTAGCCCAGATTGTAAGTTTGGCTGTAATTATATTGGGGATGTTGTTTATGCACTTTAGGCGAAGAAAAAGAAAGGCGCTCAAAAAGAGCTTTGAAGACTATAAGAACCGACATGCTAAAGATTTTTAGACACTTAGATTAGTCTTCCTTTTTTAGAAAACCTGAAAACAATAGCACAGGGAATACCTTTTTGATTATAGAAATTTGATTGCTGCAGTAGTTTAGAGATTTTGTTTTTTTTAAAAAAAAATGATCTACCCTAGATCGTTAGTGATTTTCTTTAACATAATCTTGTGATACAATAGAGCTCATCAGAAACATTCATTTCTTGATGTGATTGGGCCTGATCTAACTCTATTATACCGAGATTTAGGAATGTTCTTGTTTGTTTATTACTAAAAAAGTTGCTATATCAAGGCTTCAGTAAACTTTTTCACCTGTAAAAGTTGAGTTAATAATTATAAAAAATTATAAAAAAATTTTTATTTTGGCAGGAATTAATTAAAATTTGTAGAATTATAGCGTTGATTTTTGATTTTAAAATAAAAAAGGTTCTTTTCCATTTTAGTTGATAAAACATTAGGCAAGTTTAATCCGATTAATAGTTAAACTGTTTCAATCTTTTGGAACCTGTTAAGATATACATACTGCTGCTGTAGTTATCATCAGAAGGATGAAGATGTACGTCAATGTTGATCGATTCTAGTGCGTGCCTTGATTCAAGAGGCTAACCATGGTTAGTAAAGCTGAAGGCGAAGGTAGGTTCAAGGTCAGGACGACCGAGTTCGCTCTTTAACGCATGGATACAAACAGGGTAGAAAGTCTGCCGGAGCTTGAATATTAGCCTGGTCAGCCAATCTGGGAGCCAGGTTTAAACTGCCAGCCTTGGTATATAAACTGTTTTCAGAGTAGTTACCCATGGCGCGGGGTGCCACCATCAGAAGGATGAAAACGGGTTTATGTAGAATAAATCAATAGCGGCTGGCGTCAAGAGATCAAATTTTACCTGGTGCTTTTAGCCCGCATGGTAGTTTGACCCCGGTGGCCTGGTGCGCCACAGGTTGTTGCTCCCTTGTTTGGGAAGAGTTCAAATAACTGTTTGTCTTAGGCTTATCTTACTATTGCCTTTTTACCATAAACTGTTTTCAAGGTAGGGTAAAAGTTCATCTGTACCACCCAATCAACTTTTAAGTGTAGGGGCTGTGGCAGAATCCATCCAAAAGCTGTATAGACATTAAGAATTAACTAGATCTGTTGTAATCTAGCGAGACTTTACTAAAAGTTTGACAAAAAACCCCCTTCATCCCTTGCATATAAAGGGTTTCAGAGATGTATATACTAAAAGGCATTTTACAATCAAAATTTCGTATGAGGTTTACCGTTAACTCTTTTCAACAATCTACCAATATGTATGCTTGCCGACTGTTAGTTTTTTAAAAAGTAAGATATTTAGTTTCTACAACATTTACTAAGACTTATCAATACCGCAATTTATTGCCAATATTTTCAGTCTATACACATAATCGCTTATAACTATTGTAAAATATGAATTTGTTAGATTCGCTTAGTAAAGTCATGCTAGGATGTTGAATTCAAATTAATATCCAAATTTTAGAAAGACATTCGTAAATTCAAAGAAGCTGGTACTCTAACATATTTAACCAGGAGGTTGTAGAATCTGGAATATTAAAAAACTTACCAGTAAAAGCTTGATTTCTGAATAAACTGTTTTGGAGAAAAACTAAAAAATATTGCCTATATGATTTAAAAAGTAATGTACATACATTTCAAATGATTGGAGCGAAACATTCGGATGAAAAAAGAACATAATCATAATAGCCTTAAAAGCTGTATTGTCATGCTACGAGCTGTACTCCCCAATTTATCTAATGCTGAACGTCGAGTAGCTGAGTATATTTTGGAGAACTCTAGCAATATAATTCAATTACCAATTACCGAGTTGGCTGATAGAGCTGGAGTGGCAGAAGCTACCATTTTCCGGTTGTGTAAACGCTTAGGTTATCGAGGATATCAGGCTTTAAAAATTGCCTTAGCAGCAGATTTAGTGACACCTATAAAAAGCATTCATGAAGATGTAGAAAATGGGGATGACATGCTTACTATAGCTTCCAAAGTTTTTGAATCAAGTATTCATAGCTTTCGAGAGACTATAAAACTGCTAGATCGAGAAGCTTTGGAAAAAGCTGCAGAGGCTATTGCCAAAGCTCGACGTGTCGAATTTTATGGAGCAGCGGGTTCAGGTGTGGTGGCCTTGGATTGTTATCATAAATTTTCACGAACGGGAATTAACTGTATAGCCCTTACTGATTCTCATTTACAGATAATGTCTGCCAGTTTACTAACTGAACGGGATGCAGTTGTGGGTATCTCTCATACCGGTAGCAGTAAGGATATAGTGGAATCCTTGCAGATGGCTAAAGAAACAGGAGCCACGGTTATTTGTATAACGAGTTTTATGAAATCACCTATAACTAAAGTTGCTGATATTTGTTTGTTTGCTAGCGCTCGAGAAACTCGCTTTAGAAATGAAGCTTTTGCTAGCAGATTGGTTACTCTTGCAATCATGGATTCATTGTTGGTAGGGGTTTCCTTGCGCAGGCAAAATGAAGCTTTAAAGAGCATTGAAAAGACACGAAGGGCTATAGCCCTTAAGAGATATTAGATAATTGATAATTGAGATATAAAAAAGAAGAGATTAATTTTTTTAATACTTTTAGAAAAAAATTTTCATCATATCAAATAAAAATAAAAAAAATATCTCCAATAAATTTTTTTAGATTCCTTTGATAGGAGGGTAAAGTTTGATTGGTAATAACAAATTAGCTCAAATAGGAGATTATCAGAGAGCTATCATTAAAGCTCATCTTTGTTCTACTGGTTTGACTTATGATAATTTAAACAAACCGATAATTGCGGTTGTAAATACATGGAACGAAGTGAATCCCGGGCATATCCCTTTACGGGAGCTTGCTGGTTACGTTAAAGCAGGAGTAAAGGCTGCCGGAGGAACGCCATTAGAGTTCAATACCATCGCCATTTGTGATGGAATTGCCCAGGGCCACAAAGGAATGAAGTATTCATTACCAAGTCGTGAACTCATTACTGATTCCGTTGAAGCCATGATTCAAGGGCACGGCATTTTTGATGGAGCTGTATTATTGGGATCCTGTGATAAGATTATTCCAGGCCTCTTAATGGCAGCAGCTCGTCTAAATATACCGTCTATATTGCTGACAGGTGGCCCTATGATAAATTACATACCACCGATAGAACATAAAAAGGATCGAAAGCTTTTTTTAGCAGGGAAGCTGGAAGAAAGAGATTTAGTAGAAAGAACGATGCATTACTATACGGGGCCAGGAGTATGTCCTTTTCTTGGGACTGCTAATACTATGGGAATCATTTCAGAGGCTTTGGGTATGTCTCTTCCCGGAAGTAGTTTGCATCCTGCTATAAGTGCTCTGCGGAGGCAGGCAGCTGAAGAAGCGGGTCGCCAAATAGTTCAACTAATTCAGAAGAAATTGACACCTGACAAAATTTTAATTCGTGAAGCTTTTGAGAATGCCATTAGTGTGCTGTTAGCTGTTGGTGGCAGTCTTAATTCGGTACTCCATCTTTTGGCAATTGCTATTGAAGCACGTGTAGATCTAGATATTAGTATTTTTGATAAAATTAGTCGCCGGGTTCCCCTGTTGGCAAACATTACACCAAATGGAGATGCACATACGGTGATAGATTTTTATCGTGCTGGAGGAGTTCCCGCTCTATTAAAAGAGTTATTACCTTTAATTCATGGAGATATAATCACAGTTTCTGGAAAAACAGTTAAAGAAAATCTACACAATGCTAAAATTTTAAACAATAAAATAATACACTCTTTAAAAAAACCCCTTGCCTCTACTGGTAGTATAGCAGTATTGAAGGGGAATTTGGCTCCTGAAGGAGCTTTAGTTAAAGTTTCCTCCGTTTCTACTAGACAGCGAATATTTAAAGGGCGAGCTTGTGTTTTTGATTGCGAAGAAAAAGCCCTTGAAGCATCTCGAAGCGGTAGTATTGATTCGGGATCAATAGTAGTTATCCGCTATGAAGGCCCTCAAGGGGGCCCGGGTATGCGAGAGATGCATCGGGTTACTGAAATTCTCCAGCATCAAGAGAATATAGCTGTTATCACTGATGGGAGGTTTTCTGGTGCTACTACAGGTCTTTCAGTAGGATATGTTTCACCGGAAGCAGCAGATGGTGGACCGATAGCTCTAGTGCGGAATGGAGATTTGATAGAGATTAACATACCTGAGCGGCGACTCCAACTTTTAATAGACGAAAAAGAATTAAAGCAGCGTAAAGCAGAAGTAAAAGCTTTAGAAAAACTTACCGAAAGCAAATTTTTACAGTTGTATGCTGTTTCAACAACATCGGCTGTTTCTGGTGCTGTCCGCAAAAAAATAAATCGGGAGGCTACCAAGAGTGAGTAAAAAAGTTTTAGTTACAGCATTATCTTTTTCACGCTATTCTCAAGAACCCAGAAAAATTTTAGAAAAGGCAGGTTTTTATCTGATTTGGAATAAGGAAGGACGTCCTTTGCAGGAGGAAGAATTAATAGAAAGGATTAAAGGAGTAGATGCTCTAATTGTAGGTGTGGATCAAATTACAGAAAAAGTAATAGCCGCTGCTGACAAATTGCGCATTATATGTAAACATGGTGTGGGGGTAGATAATATTAACTTGGATGCTGCGACCGGCCGAGGTATAATGGTTATTAATGCTCCACATAGCAACTACACGTCTGTAGCAGATCTAACCTTTGGTCTTCTTATAGCAGCAGCGCGCAAAATACCTTATGCAGATATGATTACAAAAAAAGGAAAATGGAATAGGATTGTCGGTCGAGAAGTATGGGGTAAAACTATAGGGATTGTCGGTACTGGTCGTATTGGTTTGGCTGTAGCTCAACGAGCTAGAGGTTTTGATATGAAAATACTTGCTTATGATAAATTTCCTAATATACAAGCAGCTAATGAAATAGGATTTAATTATGTTTCATTGGAAAAATTGTTATCATTATCAGAATTCGTTTCGCTGCATCTACCGTTAACGAAGGAAACGCGGCACCTTATAAACGAAAAAACCCTTTCTTTAATGAACCCTGAAGCTATTTTGATCAACACCGCTCGAGGTGAATTGGTAGATGAAAAAGCTCTTTATCAAGCATTGAAGGAGAAGCGATTAACTGGTGCTGCTCTGGATGTCTATGCTGAAGAACCTCCTTTGAACAGTAAGCTTCTAACTCTAAGTCAAGTCATTACTACTCCACATATTGGTGCATCTACCCATGAAGCCAATTACCGTATGGGTTGTGCGGTGGCAGAAAGTATTATAAAGTTTTTTGCAGGAAAAATTCCAGATTATGTAGTTACTAGTTGTAGGAGGTGAGATTTGTGAGTTCAGGATCTGCTTTTCTTGGTGTTGATATAGGTACAGGAAGTTGCCGTGTTTTGGCTGTTAACCATAAGGGAGAAATCTTGGCTCTCGACAAAGTTAAGTATCCTACTGTTTATCCGAAACCTGGATGGGCAGAACAGGATCCTGAGAAAATTTATGGGGCGATGATAAAAGCGATACATAGCGTTACCCAAAAACTTACTCAACAGGGGTTTAGGGTTGAAGTAGTAGGTTTGAGTAGCGTATATCACAGTCTTATAGCTTTAGGGAAACACAATCAGCTTCTTACCCAATCTATTATCTGGGAAGATCTTAGAAGTGCTTCTGAAGTAGATGATATTAAAAAGGTAAAAGAATCTGAAGAATTTTATTACCGGACAGGCTGTCCTATCCATTCCCTTTATCCTTTAGCTAAAATATCCTGGTTGCGAAAAAACTGCCCAAAAATTTTTAGTCAGGTAACCAAGTTTATTTCTATTAAAGAATATATCCTTCTAAAATTATTTGATTTATTTGTAATAGATTATTCTGTAGCTTCTGCTAGCGGATTGTTTAATATCCACTCTTTAGACTGGGATAATAGTATTTTAAATTTTTTGGAGATCAAGAAATCTCAATTGTCCAAAACAGTATCAACCTTAACTATTTTAAGACCAATGCTTCATGAACCAGCAAAGGCCATGGGGCTTTCTCCAGAAGTTCCATGGGTAATAGGGTCAGGAGATGGCAGACTGTGTGAAAACAAGTGAATAATTCTTTGTGTTAAAATTAAATCTACAA
>ENA-OSAE01000550-OSAE01000550.1-marine-sediment-metagenome-genome-assembly--contig:-NODE-550-length-10137-cov-17.415394_pt1 | contig 10137 bp, 10 predicted proteins | sample MGYA00237870_ERZ529317 | MGnify/ENA primary metagenome ERZ529317 (study PRJEB26369, sample SAMN03142812) | marine sediment metagenome | biome: marine; feature: borehole; material: sediment... | reverse complement strand
CGCGGTAGGGGACTGGGTCGTCATCCACGCCGGCTTCGCTCTGGAGAAGGTCGACGAGGAGGCGGCCCGCGAGACCCTGGCCGCGGTGAGGCGGCTCCTGGAGGTCGGGCCGGGTGAGTAGAGCCGCCGACTTCCGCGACCCGGCCCTGGTCAAGGCCCTCGTCGCCGAGGTGCGCCGGGACGTCGAGGCCCTCGGCCGCCCCGTCACCCTGATGGAGGTCTGCGGGACGCACACCGTGGCCGTGTCCCGCTCGGGCCTGAGAGGGCTTCTCCACGGGTTCGTCGACCTGAGGTCGGGACCGGGCTGCCCGGTCTGCGTCACGTCCGAGACGGACCTCGACCGCATGGTCGCCCTCGCCCTGGCTCCAGGGACGGTGGTCGTCACCTTCGGCGACATGGTCAGGGTCCCGGGAACGGTCGGCACCCTCGAGGAGGCCCGGGCGGCGGGGGCCGACGTCAGGGTCGTCTACTCGGCCGAGGGCGCGGTCCGGGCCGCCGCGGAGGAGCCGGAGAGGCTCTTCGTCTTCCTCGGGGTGGGCTTCGAGACGACCCAGCCCGGTGTCGCCCTGGCTCTCAGGGAGGCCGACCGTCTGGGCCTGGAGAACTTCTGCGTCCTCTCGGCGCACAAGACCCTCCCGGAGGCCTTGAGGGCCCTCATCGAGCCTGGGGCCGGGGGAGGCGCGCGGGGCGGAGGCGCCCGGGGCGGGGACGGCGCGGGTGGCCGTCGCCTCGACGGCTTCATCCTGCCGGGGCACGTCTCCGCGGTCATCGGCCGACGGGCCTACGACTTCATGGCCAACGAGTACGGCCTTCCGGGCGCGGTGACCGGGTTCGAGCCGGTGGACATCCTCGTCGCCGTTAGGGAGCTGGTCCGGTCGGTGAGGGCCCGCCGGGCCCGGGTCCTGAACCTCTACTCCCGCGTGGTGCGGGAAGAGGGCAACCCCAGGGCGAGGGCCATCGTCGACCGCTTCTTCGAGCCGTGCCCGGCCGAGTGGCGGGGCCTCGGGACCATACCGGCAAGCGGCCTCAAGCTCCGCCCCGAGTGGGAGAGATTCGACGCCTCCGTGCGCCTGCGGGCGGCCCTGGAGGACGGTCTGGCCCGGGCACGGGCGCGCGCGCAGAGGACCGGACACGAAAGGCTCCGCCGGGCGTGCCGGTGCGGCGACGTCCTGCGTGGTGAACTGCTTCCGCCCGAGTGCCCTCTCTTCGGACGGTCCTGCACCCCGGTCCGGCCGGTCGGGCCCTGCATGGTCTCGACGGAGGGTTCCTGTGCCGCCTACTACCGTTATGAAGGCAGGGGTGACCGGGTGTGAACGTCGACCGGGAGAAGGGTCCGAGGGACGGTGCGGGGCGCGGGAACGGCCGCCGGGTCACCCTCGCCCACGGCGCGGGGGGACGGCTGACCGCCGAACTCGTCCGCGAGGTCTTCCTGAAGCACTTCCAGAGCCGGCACCTGGCTCCTCTCGGCGACTCGGCCCTCGTTCCGCCGGGCGGCGGCGGCCTGGCCCTCACGACGGACGGGTTCGTCGTCGACCCGCTCTTCTTCCCGGGCGGCGACATAGGCCGGCTCGCCGTGTGCGGGACGGTCAACGACCTGGCCGTCGCCGGGGCGGCCCCAGCTTATCTCACCGCCTCCTTCATCATCGAGGAGGGCCTGCCTTTCGAGGTCCTGGAGCGGGTCGGGCTCTCGATGGCCCGGGCCGCGGAGGAGGCCGGGGTGGAGGTCGTCACGGGGGACACCAAGGTCGTCGAGAGGGGCGGGTGCGACAAGCTCTTCATCGTGACGAGCGGCGTCGGGTTCGTCCTGCCCGCAGCCGACACCGGCGCCTCGCGCGTGCGGCCGGGAGACCGTCTCGTCCTGAGCGGGCCCGTGGGACAGCACGGTGTGGCCGTCCTGTCGCAAAGGGAAGGGTTGGGCTTCGCCTCCTCCGTCAGGAGCGACTGCGCCCCGGTCGCCGGGCTGACGACCCGGCTCATCGAGGAGCTCGGTCCGGCCGTCCGGTGGATGCGGGACCCCACCCGCGGCGGGCTCGCGACGGTGGTCTGCGAGCTGGCCGAAGAGACCGGGCTCGACGTGTTCCTCGAGGAGGAAGTCATCCCCGTCCCGTCCGACGTGGCCGCGGCCTGTGAGCTGCTGGGACTCGACCCCCTCTACCTCGCCAACGAGGGCAAGGTGCTGGTCGTCGTCGAGGAGGCCGCGGCCCAGAGGGCGGTCGACCTCCTCCGGGAGGCCGGGCAGGCGGACGCGGCCGTCGTCGGCAGGGTCGAGGAGGTCGTCGTCCGCACTCCAGGCGGGACAGGAGCGCACGGGGACCGGCGCCCGGAGCCGCGCCCGGGGGCCTACCTCCGCACACCCTACGGCGGGACCCGCTTCCTGGAGCGGCTCGCCGGTGAGCAGCTCCCGCGCATCTGCTAGCCGGTCAGTGGTCCTGCCCCTGCCGTGCCTGGGGCAGGTACGGAACGACGTGCTCGATGGTGTGCTCGCCTCGCCGTCGAAGACCGTGTAAGCACGTCGCCGGGGCACATTGCCGCCGGTCTTCACAACGATGGAGGACCGTCATCCGGCCACGCACGACCCGAGGATAGCCGGGGCGGCCCGCAGGCAGGTGGCTGTGGTCTATGGCCGGATTATCGGGGACTCCTGCACCGACGCCGCGAACGCTGCCCGGCACTACCGCCGAGCCCGATCCGTGTGCGCATGACACGGAGGAACTTGTTCCCGACTTCGACAGCTGTAGGGCACATACGGCAGAGCGCAGACCCGGCAACCCGCATGTACCTGCGGTTCCGGGCGGCAGGGGCTTTAGGAAAGGTAAATCCGGATAGACCCGAGAAGGGGCATGCGAAGACCCGCATCCTCTACAACTTCGGCCGGGCCGACCAGGTCGACCGTGAGGCTCTGGAGCGGCTGGTCCGGAGCATCTGCCGGTTCCTCTCCACCGAAGAGGCCCTTCGAGCCCAGGCTCGGCTGGACGGTCGGTGGGACGTGCGCATCACACGCAGCCGGTCGCTCGGCGGGGTGTGGTTCTTGGACCGCCTGTGGTACCGCCTGGGGTTGAGGAACGTCCTCGAGCGTCTCCTGAAAGCGCGCAGGTTCCAGGCGCCGGTGGAGCGACTGGTCTTCGCCCTGGTGGCCAACCGGGCCCTGGCCCCGAGGAGCAAGCTGGCCCTCGAGGACTGGGTGGCCCACGAGGTGGCCGTCCCCGGTCTCGAGGAGGTCGCTGTGCAGCAGCTGTATCGGGCCATGGACTTCCTCTTGGAGGCCGCCGAGGAGCTGCAGCGGGAGGTCTTCTTCTCGGTGGCCGACCTTTTGAGCCTGGAGGTGGACCTCATCTACTTCGACACCACCTCCACGTATTTCGAAGTGGAGCTCTCCTCCGACGAAGGGGAGCCGCTCCGCAGGTACGGCCATTCCAGGGACCACCGTCCTGACCGGCCGCAGGCGGTCATCGGCCTGGCCGTGACCAGGACCGGCATCCCGGTCCGGTGCTGGGTCTGGCCGGGGAACACGGCGGACATGTCGGTGGCCTGGGAGGTCAAGCGGGACCTGGTGGGCTGGAAGCTCGGCCGGGTCATCACGGTGGTCGAGCGGGGCATGGCCTCCGAGGAGAACCTCCCGGTGCTACAGCGGACCGGCGGGCACTACATCGCCGGCGGGACATGGCCTCCGGGAAACCGGCGGTCGAGGAGGCGCTCTCACGGCAGGGGCGCTACCAGAAGGTACGGGACAAGCTGGAGGTCAAGGAGATCGTCGTCGGGGACGGGGAGGCCCGAAAGCGCTACATCCTGGTCCGGAACCCCCAGCAGGCCCAGCGGGACCGGGCCCGTCGGGAACAGGACCCCAAGGTACTGGAGCAGGAACTGGAGAGCCTCAAGTACCTGCCGGAAGGTCAGCACACCAAGGCGGTGTGCGCGCTGCGCAGTCATCCGACCCGGGGGCGGTGCCTCAAGCAGGACACAAAAGGCCGGCTCTCGATCGACTGGGCCAAGGTCAAGGCCGAGGAGCGTCTGGACGGCAAGTACCTGCTCAGGACCTCGGACGACACGCTGAGTCCCGAGGATGTGGCCCTGGGCTACAAGCAGCTCGTCGAGGTCGAGGAGGCCTTCCGGACCCTCAAGCAAACCCTGGAGCTCCGCCCCGTCTATCACCGGCTCGAGGATCGCATCCGGGCGCATGTCCTACTCTGCTGGCTGGCTCTCCTGCTCGTCCGGGTGGCGGAGAACGAGGCGGGTTGCACCCGGCGGCGGATGCAGGGCGTCCTGAGCAGATGCATGTGGCGGACCTGGTCACCCCCGAGGGACGCGTCACACAGCGGACCGAGACCACGCCCGAGCAAAAGAGACTCTTCACCGCGCTCGGGCTTCCGGAGCCCCCGGTCAAGTCCCATTCTGTCTGTAAAAGAGGAGGTCCGGGTCATGCCACGGTGGCCTTCCTCTCCTCGTGATTGCGCTGTCGCCTCCTGGCGTGCCGCTCCTCGCGGTAGCGTTGGACCTGTCTCCGCTCATGTTCACTGAAGCGGATGCGCCGCCAGCGTTCGCTGGCCTGCCACAGGGTGGCGAAGACGAGCTTGAGGCACTCCTTCTCCGTCCGGAACCTCGGGATGACCTTGGCCCGGCGGCGTTCCTCCTCGAAGCTCCTCTCGATGAGGTTGGTGGTCCTTATGTGCTTCCGGTGGACGGCAGGGAGCTCGAGGTGAGCCAGGCTGGCGTCGAGGTCCTCCTGGAAGGAGCGCATCGCCGACGGGTAGGCCTCGCCGAACCTGGCCACGACCTCCTCGGCCAGGCGGCGGCCGGTCTCGATGTCGGGAGCGTCCCGGACGGCCTCGAGATAGGGCTTGAGAAGAGGCCTGACCTCCTCCGGCACCTTGTCCAGGACGTTCCTCATCTTGTGGACCCAGCAGCGGATGCGCTGGGCCTCGGGCCAGATGGCACATGCGGCCTTGATGAGGCCCGGGGCCCCGTCCGTGGTCACCGTGAGTGGAGTCCGAAGGCCCCTCCGGACGAGGTCCCTGAAGTGCTCCAGCCAGTCCTCGTAGCTCTCCTTGTTGCCCAGGCTCATGTGGATGAGGACCTTGGAGCCGTCCAGCAGGATGGCCCAGGTGACGAGGATGCCCTCCTTGAGCCCCGCCTGCTGCCGGAGCGACTCGTAGATGGCGTCGGCGAAGAGGTAGACCACGTCGTAACCCGAGCCCTCCGGAGGACGCCCCGCGTCCGAGTTGGGGCGGACGGGTCCTTCTCGAGCTCACCCAGGTCGGCAAGGAGTGCCACGACCGCTGTGCCATCTACCACCAGGTCGGCGACTCTATCATGCCCCGGGAGGGGGTCTTCGTCCGGGTCCTCCGGGGCGGCCCCGTAGCCGCCGGAGACCGCCTGGAGGTCCTCTCCGGGGCCTTCCGCGTGGCCGTGCTCACGGCCAGTGATAAGGGGTCCCAGGGCCAGCGCGAGGACGTCAGCGGCCAGAAGACCATCCGGGACATCGTCGAGGGCGAGCTCGGCTGGCCGGTGGTGGCCTATACCGTGGTCCCCGACGACCGGGAGACCATCACCCGCCAACTCGCGGCCTGGGCCGACGAGGGACGGGTCGACCTCGTCCTGACCACCGGGGGGACCGGCTTCTCGCCCCGCGACGTCACCCCCGATGCCACCCTGGACGCGGCCGACCGGGAGGCTCCCGGGCTGGCCGAGGCCATCCGGGCCCACGGGCTGACCCGGTCCCCCCGGGCCATGCTCAGCCGGAGCGTGGCGGCCATCCCGGGCCGGGCCCTCATCCATCAACCTGCCGGGCAGCCCCAAGGGGGTGCGTGAGGGCCTGGAGGCCATCGGGCCGGCCCTCGGCCATGGCCTGGAAATCCTCACCGACCGCGGGGGGAGTGCGGTGCACCAGGCCCGGAGGGGAGCGATCAGGAGTGATATAGGGCACGCGGGCGCGCCGCTCTCCTGAGGGTCGGCAGGGCCCGGCGGAATCCCCCGGCCCCTCGAACCCGGGCTTCATTGCCCTGGCTGCCTGCGACCTGGTGTGTCAGACAGCCGTTCTCCTCACGCTGGTGAACCGGAGGCACTGCCGCTCCGGGGCCGATCTCGTGTCCGACTCTCTCTCCTGGGAGCCGCCTCCCGAGAGCTATCCCGAGCTGGCCGGCATGGTCATGGCCAGCGACCTGAGTGATCCCGGTCGCGTCGGTCGGACCTGCGAGAGGCTCTGGGCAGGGCTTCAGGTCTGGCCGGCCAGCCGGGACCGGGCCCGCCGTCCGGACCTGCCCGACCGCTTCGAGTTCGTCCGCCGGGGCTTCATAGTCCTTGACCGAGGTAGGTCAAGGGGGTCTTGAGAGAGAACCGGCGCCCGGGCATAGGTTCAGCGAAGACGGTCTACAGGGCCAGCCGGCACTCGTACCACGAGAGGGCCTGGCTGCTGGGGGCGGGCGACTGCGTCTTCCATCCATGCGCGGACCCAGCAGCTGGATAGGCCGTCGTGGCCAAGTTCGGGGCGGCCAGGCGGAAGGTGCTCGACCTCGGCGGGGTCCTGTCGACCCCGGGGCGCATGATGAAGGCGCTCTTCCGCGAGGCCGACGCGAGTTCACAGGCCGGGCGACCGGATGGTTCGACCCAGAACGGTCGGACGACTTCGGCCGGAAAGTGGACGGCTTCAGCCGGAACACGTGGACGGATTGGCCGAACACGCACTATCTATCTGCATCTGAGATTGGCGTTCTCTTCATGGAGGAGATAGTGGCCAAAGGGTTCTACGGTGCTGTCGCGAAGTGGGGCGCGGTAGGCCGTGAGTCAGTCCGGGGGTATACCGCGGGGGGATTGTGAAGTGGAGTTCAGTTGCCGTGAGGTCGCGTCCCAATCGCGGAGCAAGCTTGCTTCCATCGTTACTATGGCCTGGATCGAGTCCCTGATTGTGGCGGGTCTCGGATTTGCGCTGGTCGAGGGCCCCGGTCGATTCTGGTTCTCGGTGGTCCTGCTTGTTCCCGTGGCGGTGACCAACGCGCTGCTCTACCAGCTTTCCGGCTCCAAGGTCCTTCTTGAGGGCACAACCCTCACGGTCAGGTGGCTGCGGTCCAAACGCTTCCACTATTCGTTCAATGTCGAACAAATGTCGACTTGCGATGTGACGCCCAACGAGGGGCCGCCCTGGACGCGTGATTCATTCCACGCCTCCTCCGGTCTCCTTGAGCTCGTCCGTGGGCGGAGCCCCTTGGTCGGCATAGAATTCAGGGTGCCGCAGCAAGTGACTTACGCTGGCGGTGGGTTGCGACTGTGGGGAAACCCAAAACCGACCAGGGTGAGCGTAAGGCGGGTCCTGCTCGCTGTGGACGATCCTGCCGGCCTGGTTGAAGCTCTTGCCCGCCTACGCCGACGTGGAGACTCAGATGCCTGTTGACGATGACATCCTGCAGGCCTCGGGTCTGTGGCTGAGCTACGGGTCGGTCCAAGCTGTCAGGGGCGTCAGCCTCACGATCGGCGTGGGAGAGATTGTCGGGCTTGTAGGCCTCAACGGTGCGGGTAAGACCACGACCCTTCTCATGCTCTCCGGCGTGCTCAAGCCTGATCGGGGACGTGTTCTGGTCGCCGGGGGTGACCCGTGGGGGGACACGCCGGTGAGTCGGGCGGCACGTTCCAAGATAGGCTTCATGCCCGACGTTTTCCCCGTCTACGGCCGTATGACTGGCTGGGACTACCTCGACTTCATAAGTCTCCTGTACGGAGTTCCGCTCAGCCTGGGCCGGGCGAGGGCAGGCGAGCTGGCGGAGTACTTGGGACTTGAGACGGCGGTCCTGGATAGGCCGACCTCCGGCTATTCGACGGGGATGAGGCGGAAACTGATGTTGGTGGCGTCCGCCATACACAGGCCGCGTTTCCTCTTGCTGGACGAACCCACTTCCGGATTGGACCCCGAGGCTCAACTCCGCTTCAAGGGATGGGTACAGGACCAGAGGGCTACCGGCGTGGGAGTCCTCCTGTCCAGCCACAGCCTGGACCTGGTTGCAGATTGCTGCACGACCGTCGCCATCATGCACCAGGGCCGACTGGTTGCCATGGGGACGCTGGGAGATCTGGCCAGGGAGTACGGGCTTCCGCAGTCGAAGCCAGAGGCGGTTTTCTTCTCCGCCATCGGGGCTCCGGGAATGAGTGGCGGAGGCCGGACTGTCGGGGGATTCCAGTGAGATTCCTGGCTGCTTGGAGAATTGCCGTGTGTCTGGGCCAGCAAGGTGTCGGTCCCCCGAGCGGCTCCGCACGCATATCCGGACCTCCCCGGCCTTCGAGAGGCTTTGTATTCTGGATGAGCACGATCGCCACGCTGGTTATGGCCGCGGGCATCCTGTTTGCGGTCGACCCGCGACTCGGAGGCGCGGCGACAAGGCGTTTGCTGGACCTGACCAGTCATGGTGGATTTGGGGGAGCGCCGCTTGCCGGTGCGCTCTGGGTCGCCACATTGACCAACACATTCTTACTCCTACTCGCTAGTGCGATAGTGTCCACAAGACGATTGTATACTGACCGGCTTCTCCTGCCGCTGGTCCTCTCCCCCACCTCATCGCGACTCCTGGCGGCCAACCGGGTAGTGGCCTCCACTTCCGACCTGATGTCGATAGGGCGGATAACCTTGCTGCCCCTCCTCTGGCTTATAGTCACGGGACCCGGTTCTCTTGAACTCGCGGCCTCTGGAGCTGTGATAGGGCTGGCCACGATTGCTTCGAGTGCTCTCCTCGGCTTCCTGGTGGCGCTCCTCATCCGCGCATCCACCGAGGCCGGCCCGGTCGGCAGGCTGGCCGCGCCCCTTCTCGCACTCCTGCCGGCGGGGCTCGCCATTCCACTGGTCAGAGTCGGACCGGCGGTGCTCAACTGGCAGTCTGCGGCGGCTTCCGTCGGAGTGACCGCACTGCTTGCCGCGGCGACGCTCCTTGCCGCACCGCAATACCGGGCAGGAGTGTTCACAGCGGGGAGCGGCGCGGACCGGCCCCTGTGGCGGCCCGCGGGATTTCTGGGGCGCGGTGGTCTCGTAGCGGCAACGCTGAACCGTGACGTCAGTCTGGTGGCCTCAAATCCGGTCACCTACTTCAGGTTGCTGGCGCTTCTGCTTCTGGTGGTTGTCTATCCGCTGGTGGAGACCCGGCTCGGGACCCTTGGCCACCTGCTACTTCCGGGGGTGTTCGGGCTCCCGCTGGCCTACGCCCTGGGCGCCTGGTTTGTCTCCGTCAGCGAGATAGAAGTCTCTCTAGGTCAGGTGGATGGCGCCCTGAGGCTGGCCGTTGCGGCTTCGCCGTGTCGAGCGGCAGACGCTAGACTGGCGGGTTTCCTTTCGAACAGCGCCCTAGGGGTTCCCACTTGCGTTGCTGCCGGTTTCACGGTCCTGGCGCTCAGCAAGGACTCCACCTGCGACGCTGTAGGGCTGTTGGGCTACGCGGCTGCTCTGGTTGCTGTGGCCCTTGGTCAGGCGGCTCTGGCGGCCTCCTTGAGCCGGAGCGGGACCAACCGGGGTCAGGAGGTGTGCGTCGACTCCACCGGCTGGATAGGGATGCTCCTCGAGCAGGTCCCGCTGAATATGGATGGGCTCAGAACGCTGGGTCTTCTCGTTTCTCACCTGGCGCTGACCCTGGTGATTCCCAGCCAGATGGTGCGTTTTGTGGGCACCGGGCCGGCCTACGCGCTCCTCATCCTATGCGCCGTCTTCCCCGTCGCCCTGCTCACTGTTCACCCTGGTCGCCGGAACGCGGTTCTTCGTCCGCGCTGACGTGCCAGGTCCGTATTCGGGCAGAACCCGAGCACAGACTCCATCGTCTCCATGGGACGTCGGCCCACGCCCGGATGGGGCTTCTCGGTGTTGTAGTGGACGAGCCAAGCGTCGAGGTCGGCCCGCGGGGCCTCGACGGGCTCCTAGAACTTCCTTCTCCACGAACCCGTTCGTCCGCGGCCGGCCCACCTTCGTACGGCGGTGCTCGATGTCGTCCAGGGGCAAGTAGAGTTCGTAGGGGTGGGTGTCCTTGCCGCAGTACCCCCGGCCGTTGTCGGTGAGGATGGCCTGGAGCTAAAACGGGATAAATGGGCCCAGCCGACGTTGGCTTGACGGTCACCGGCGGAATGGTTCCTGTAAGATTCACGTGGGCAGATAGAGGGCACAGCGGGGTCTAGGTACAA
>ENA-OSAE01000549-OSAE01000549.1-marine-sediment-metagenome-genome-assembly--contig:-NODE-549-length-10143-cov-14.913561_pt1 | contig 10143 bp, 10 predicted proteins | sample MGYA00237870_ERZ529317 | MGnify/ENA primary metagenome ERZ529317 (study PRJEB26369, sample SAMN03142812) | marine sediment metagenome | biome: marine; feature: borehole; material: sediment... | reverse complement strand
TCGGGGACCCGCCCCCCGGCTGCCCCTACGCGGAGAGGTGTGACGTGGCGACGGCCCGGTGCCGGGAGGAGTTCCCCGGCGAGACCGTCCTCGCCCCGGCCGGAGCGGCCCGCGACCGTGTGGGGGACGGCGGCCCGGCCTACCGTCAGGCCCACCGGGTGCACTGCTTCCACGTCGGACGGGAGGCCGGGACCACATGAGCCGGGACAGACCGGACAAGAACAGACCGGACAAGATCGTCGTGCGCGGCTTGAAGAAGCACTTCCCGGTCGGCGGGACCCTGCTCGACCGGGTGATGGGCACCCAGCCCCTGGTCCGCGCTGTCGACGGGGTGGACTTCACCGTGCGGGCGGGCGAGGTCTTCGGCCTGCTCGGTGAGAGCGGGTGCGGCAAGACCACGGTGGGCCGCCTCGTCCTCGGGCTCGAGGCCGCCACGGAGGGCGAGGTCCTCTACGACGGCCGGCCCGTCACCACCAGGCTCGACCGCCGGACGAGGCGCCGCCTCCAGGTCATCTTCCAGGACCCCCACGCCTCCATGAACCCGGCCATGACCCTCTACCAGGGCATCGAGCACGGGCTCCTGATCCACTTCCGGCTCAGCCCGGCGGAGCGGAAAAGGCGCGTCTACGCCATGATGGAGAAGGTGGGGCTCGTGCCGCCCGAGGCTCTGGCCTCGGCCTATCCGGGGGACCTCAGCGGCGGCCAGAGACAGCGTGCGGTCATCGCCCGGACGATGATCGTGGAGCCGGACTTCGTGGTGGCGGACGAGCCGGTGTCCATGCTCGACATGTCCATACGGGCCAGGATCCTCAAGCTGCTTCTGGACCTCAAGGAAGAGTTCGGCCTGACCTATCTCTTCATCACCCACGACCTGGCCACGGCGAAGTTCGTCTGCGACCGGGTGGGGGTCATGTACCTCGGCCAGCTGGTGGAGGTCGGCGGTGCCGCTGAGGTCTTCGAACGGCCGCTCCACCCCTACACCAAGGCCCTCATCCGGGCCGTCCCGGTCCCGGACCCGAGGCGCCGGACGGACAAGGAGCTCCCCAAGGGGGAGATTCCCGACGCCGTCCGCCCGCCGGCCGGCTGTCGGTTCCACCCCCGCTGTCCCGAGGCCCTGCCCGAGTGCGGATGGGAGCCCCGCGACCTCAGGGACCTCATCGAGCGCCACCTCCTGGAGCTCATAGAGAACGGGGAGGCCCCGGGTGGGCCGGAGGGGGTCGGGCCGCGCGGCGGCTTCGGACTCCCCATGCGGGAGGACGAGGAAGCCCGGGCCCTCATCGTCCCCGACCGTCCCGCCGTCCGCCGTCTGATAGAGGCGGAGCTCGAGGGCGGGACGCCCCTCGCCCGGGCCGTCGAGGACGTGAGGCGCGGCCCCGAGGGCATCAGGGTCACGTTCCGCGAGCCGGCCCCGGTCCCCCAGGTGACCCGGGACGGGCGGCAGGTGAGGTGCCTTCTGTTCCGGTAGTTTCCCGGTCGCCCCCGGGCCGCGGTCACCCGCCGTTGACAGCTGCCACCTCGGCCCGGCGCTTCGGGACGCGGCGGAAGGCGCCGGTCTGGCGGAACCACTCCACCGTGTCGGCGATGGTCTCCCGGAGGGGACGCGGGCGGTAGCCGAGTTCGCGGGTCGCCCTGGCGTGGCTGGCGGCCGAGTTGCTCCTGAGGTAGGCCAGGGAGTCGGTCGTGAAGAGAGGCTCGAGCCGGAACACGCGGCCGAGGAACGACGAGACGGGAGCCGCGGCGTCGGCGAGCCAGGCGGGGACGCGGGCCCGCGGGGCGGGGACACCGGTGACCTCGGACAGGACCGCCAGGAGTTCCCTGACCGTCATCTGCTCGCCGGACAGGAGGTACATCTCCCCCGACCGGCCCCGTTCTGCGGCGGCGATGTGCCCGGCGGCCACGTCGCGCACGTCGACGAAGTCGTAGCCGCCGTCGAGGTAGACCCTCACGCGGCCGCGGACGAAGGCGGTGATGAGCCGTCCCATCTCCGACGGGACGAAATCGTAAGGGCCGATGATGCCCGTCGGGCAGAGGACCACGGTGCCGAGGCCGCCGCCGGCCGCCTGCAGCACGGCCTGGGTGGCCATGGCCTTGGTCTTGCCGTAGGTGAAGGGGATGCGGCCCGGGTCCAGGGGCGTGCTCTCGTCTATCACCGTCCCTCTCGGCGGCTCGACCAGCGCGTGGACTGAGCTGGTGTAGACGAGCCTGGAGACGCCGCAGCGCCGGCAGGCCTCGAGCGCGTTGAGGGTCCCGCCGACGTTGACCTGGTAGAGAAGGTCCGTCCGGCCGGGGGTGATGGAGATGACCGAGGCCAGGTGGTAGACCACGTCGGCTCCCTCGAAGGCCCGGAGGAGGTCGTCGAGGTTCCGCACGTCGCCCCGGGCGACGTCCACCTCGAGTCCGGCCAGGGGGCGGAGGCTCTCGCCCGGCAGGACGAGGCAGCGCACCCTCTCCCCGCGCTCGGTGAGCTTCCGCACGAGGTTGTTGCCGAGGTGTCCCGTCGCGCCCGTCACGACGATCATGAGGCATCCCTCCGGTTCAGGCGGCTTCCGCGGCGGGGCCCCGCCCGTCGGCAGATCGGGCTCAGCCGCCGTCTCCAGGGAGAGCGTGCCGCCAATCTCCAGTATGTCACGTTCACACTCCGTAGTCACGTTCGCGCTCCGCCTGGTTGACCACCTGGTCAACCAGCCTGTATCATGGTTGTGAGGCATCCACCGAACCGGCGAAGGGGAGGTCGAGTGCATTGGCTGTACCCAGCGTGCCCGCCGCCACGCCCGGGGCCGCCGTTCCCGCCATCGAGACGGTCCACCTCAAGAAGTACTACGGGAGGTCGCGCGGCATCGAGGACATCAGTCTCCGGGTCGAACAGGGCGAGATCTTCGGGTTCATCGGGCCGAACGGAGCCGGCAAGTCCACGACCATCCGGACCCTTCTGAACTTCATCTTCCCGACCGCGGGCAGCGCCCGCGTCCTCGGCCACGACATCGTCACCGAGAGCCGCGAGATACGCGAGAAGGTCGGGTATCTCCCCGGCGAGACCGGCTACTACGACGAACTGACGGTGGATCAGCTTGTCGATTACACCGCCCGCTTCTACTCCACCGACTGCCGCCGGCGCGGGGCCGAGCTGGTCGACATCCTCGAGATAGACCGGAAGAAGCCCATCCACTCCCTGTCCCTGGGCAACAAGAGGAAGGTGGGCATCGTCCTGGCTCTGATGCACCGTCCCCGTCTCCTCATCCTGGACGAGCCGACCGCCGGGCTCGACCCCCTGATGCAGACCCGTCTCTTCGACGTCCTCCGCGAGGAGAACGAGCGCGGCACGACCATCTTCTTCTCCTCCCACGTCCTCAGCGAGGTCCAGAAGCTGTGCCACCGCGTGGCCATCATCAAGGAAGGCCTCATCCTCAAGGTCGAGGAGGTCGAGAGACTCAGGGAGAGCCGGCTCCGGAAGGTGCGCATCACCTTCCGCGACGAGCGTCAGGCCGTCGTCGACCTCCCGGGGGCGGTGGAACAGGAGCGCGACGGCCGTAGCGTCCGCCTGCTTTACGGAGGGGACATCAACGACCTGGTGCGCCACCTGGCCGGCCGGGAGCTTGAGAGCCTCTGGGTCGAGGAGCCGACCCTTGAGGAAGTGTTCCTGCACTACTACGAAGCGGGCGGCCGCACCGGAGAGGGCTCCGCGTCCGGCCGCGCAGCGGCAGTTTCTACAGCTCGCTCGGGGAAGGAGGAGAGGTGAGTGAACATCTTCCTCCGCGAACTCCGCACCGGCCGCCGGTCGGTCCTCGTCTGGGCCCTGGTCATCGCCGGCCTCAACGTCCTCATCATGGCCGTCTACCCGTCCTTCGCCGCCGACGCGGCCAGACTCGAAGAGCTCGTGGCCATGTATCCGGAGGGGTTCGCCAAGGCCTTCGGGCTCGACAGGATGAGCCTGGCCGACCCTCTGGCGTTCTACGCGACGGAAGGCTACTTCATGGTCGTTCTCTTCGGCGGCATCTATGCCGCCATCCTGGGGGCGAGCATCCTGGCCAAGGAGGAGGACGAGAAGACCATCGAGTACCTCCTGGCTCTCCCGGTGACGCGGAACGAGGTCCTGACCGGCAAGGTCCTGGCCGTCGTGGCCAACCTGGCCCTCTTCAACCTGATCGTGGCCGTGGTCACCTGCCTCAGCTTCGTGGGCTTCGTGACCCGGGACTACTCGACAGCGACCCTTCTGCTCCTGCTCGCGGCCCCTTTTCTCCTTCACCTCACGTTCGCGGCCCTCTGTTTCTTCCTCTCGCTCTTCTGGACGAGACGGCGGGCCGCCTACTCCATCAGCATCGGCCTCGTCGTGGGGACCTACTTCCTCAACGTCATCGCTCTCCTGACCGACGACCTCCGGTGGCTCGGCTGGCTGTCGCCTTTCAAGTACGTCGACGCGGCGGACATCATCAGCAAGCAGAGTCTCGACGGGCTGTACGTCTTCATCCTGCTGACGGCAGGCGCCGTGGCGGTCGGAGCGACCTACCTTCTCTACGGGAGAAGGGATATCACCGTCTGAGTCAAGACCAGACTCGGACCCGGAACCAGAAGCGGGCTCGGACCCGGGCCCCCCGCCTCTCGGCCGGGGCGCCCGGGGACGGCTCTCCAATTCGGGGAGGTGCGCGGGAGCGGGACGAAGGACCTTCCGTCCGAACCCGCGGGAGGCGGGAAGAAGGGGTTGGGTGAAGGCCCACGGCCCGAGGACCGGCCCGAGGACCTGCCCGAGGACAAGCGCCGCAGGATACTCGACGCGGCCGTCGCCGAGTTCGCCGAGCGGGGCTACGAGCTGGCCTCGACCAACGCCATCACGGCCCGGGCCGGCGTCTCCAAGGGGCTCCTCTTCCACCACTTCGGCACCAAGAAGGACCTCTACCTCCACCTTGTGAACCATGTCGTCGACCGCTACACCGAGAGGCTCTTCAAGGACCTTCCCGAGCTCGACCCGGATATCATCGAGCGCGTCTTCCAGATAGCCCTGCACAAACACCGGGTCCTGCTGGACGAGCCACAGGTGAACAAGTTCCTGATCCGGGCCTTCCAGGAGACACCCGAGGAAGTCCGGCCGGAGATCACGTCTCTTCAGGCCGAGCTTCAGGACAGGAGCAACCGCATCCTGATGGACGGCGTGGATATGAGCAGGTTCCGCCGGGGCATCGACCCGCGCAAGGCCGTCACCCTCGTCACCGCCTGCCTGGAGGGTCTTCAGGAGCGCTTCAAGGAGCGGCTCACCCCAGACCTTGCCGAGCGCCCCCAGGAGGTCGCCCGGATGCTGGGGGAGCTCCGGGAGTACCTCGACATCCTCAGGTACGGGCTCTACGAAAGGGAGGAGGGCGGCGGGCCCACCGACGGGCCGAGGCTGCCTGAAGGTGAGGGGAGGGGCTGTTGATGGGGATGGATGAGCAGAACGGTCAGCCTGTCATCAGTGTGACCGACCTCGTCAAGGAGTACCGGGGCGGGGTGCGGGCGGTGGACGGAGTCACCTTCGAGGTCCGCCGCGGCGAGAACTTCGGCTTCCTCGGCCCCAACGGCGCGGGGAAGACCACCACCATCCTGACCCTCATCACTCTGCTGCGCCCCACGTCGGGGCGGGCCGTGGTGTGCGGCCACGATGTCGTGGCCGAGCCGGACCGGGTGAGGCTGCGCATCGGTTACGTGTCGCAGGACATCGCTGTGGATGACACCCTGACCGGGGAGGAGAACCTCTACCTGCAGGGCCGCCTCTACCATCTCGACCGGGAGACCATCGCGCGGAGGAGTCGGGAGGTCCTCGAGATGGTGGACCTCACCGCCCGGGCCCGCGACCTGGTCATGACCTACTCGGGCGGCATGAGGAAGCGGCTGGACATCGCCGGAGGCCTGATCCACAGGCCGGAAGTCCTCTTTCTCGACGAACCGACCTTGGGCCTTGACGTCCAGACGCGCCGCCGCATCTGGGATTACATCCGCCTCCTGCGTGAGCGCGAGGGAATCACCGTTTTCATGACCACCCACTACATGGAGGAGGCGGACCAGCTGTGCGACCGGATCGCCATCATGGACCACGGCCGCATCGTGGCCATCGGAACCCCCTCCGAGCTCAAGGCGGGAATCGGGGGCGACCTCCTGACGGTTGACATAACGACCGGCCGAAGGGGGACCCGCGACGGCGGAGTCCAGCCCGACGGCGATGGTGGGCTGCAGGACCTCCTGCTGACCGTTCCAGGCATAAAGCAGGCTTCCCGTGCTTCCGACGGACGCTGGGTGCTCGTGGCCGACCGCGGGGAGGAGGCCGCACCCGCGGTCTTGGAGGCCGTGGGACGGCATGGGCTCCGCGTGAACTACCTGGCGATGAAGAAGCCGACCCTCGACGACGTCTTCCTGCATTACACGGGTAGGCAGCTCCGCGAGGATGAGGGTCAGGAAGACTTCAGCCGGAGGCGGACCGGCCTGAGGAGGGCCCGGATGTGAACAGCACGGCGAGGAGCACGGCCACACTGCTTTCCGACACCTGGTGGGTGGCATGGAGGGAGATCAAGCGGTTCCAGCGCCAGAAGGTGAGGATCGTCATGATCCTCGTCCAGCCGTTCATCTGGCTTGCCCTCATGGGCAACATGTTCGAGCGCATGGCCCACGTCCCGGGCTTCCCGGCCGACAGCTACCTCGACTACATGGCCCCCGGAGTGGTGACTATGGTCACGCTGTTCGGCGGCATATTCGGGGGCATGTCCATCGTCTGGGACCGGAGGCTGGGGTACCTGAACAAACTGCTGGCGGCCCCCATCGCCAGGTCGGCCGTCGTGAGCGGGAAGATGCTGGCCGTCGGGCTGCAGACCGCGATGCAGGTGGCCATCATCTTCGTCATCGCCATGCTGATGGGCGTGTCCTTCAGGACCGGCCCGCTGGGAGCGCTGATGGTCATTCTCCTGGCCGTGCTCTTGAGCCTGGTCTTCGCCGGCATCTCCCTCTCCTTCAGCGCGGTGATAACCTCGCATGAAGCGCTGATGGCCGTGGTGAACTTCATGACGATGCCGCTCATGTTCACCTCCAACGCCATGATGCCGCTGTCGTTCATGCCTTCGTGGCTTCAGACAATCGCCAAGCTCAATCCTTTGAGCTACGCGATAAACCCGATGCGGTCGCTCTTTCTGACGGGTTGGAACGTGCAGGAGCTTCTCACCGGTGTGGTGGTCCTCGCCCTGGCCGGCCTGGCTCTCGGCCTTGTAGCGACATGCCTCTTCCGCCGGTCGCTGGCCTAGCCTTGGTAGAGAATCTCCGAGGTGCCGGAGGGCGGCGTGCCGCTCGGTCCCCCCGGAAGGGTTTTCGCCGCGGCCGGCGAACGGAAACGGCGAAAGAGCTGCGCTCCGAGCCAGTGAGCCTTCCGGTCCCTTCGGGGCCGTGGTTCCTGGCCGGTTCCGAAGCGGCGCCGCCCTGAAGGGTCTCGAGAGCCTCGACGGCTCGAGGGACGGCGCCGCGCCGGACGAGGGTGCACCGGGAAACCGGTGTGCCTCCCGTGCTTGGAAAGGAGCCGCGCCCGGTGTGCTTGACCGCCGGTGCCGCAGAGCGCGGCACCGGTTTTGTCTTCCGCGAAGACGGAAGGAGGAGGTCTTCCTAGATGTTCGTGAGACCCGGGAGGACCGGCGTCGTCATCGGCGGGGTGGTTCTCCTCGCCCTGGCCGTCCTGGCCGGCCTTCACCTTTACACCACCGGACGTCCGGTCCTCACTCTGGCGACCACGACGAGCACCTACGACTCCGGTCTGCTCGACGCGCTGGTACCGCCGTTCGAGGAGGCCAACCGCTGCCGGGTGGCCGTGGTCGCGGTGGGGAGCGGACAGGCCCTGGAGCTCGGGCGCGGCGGCGACGCCGACGTCCTCCTCGTGCACGCGCCCCAGGCGGAGGCGCGGTTCATGGAGGAGGGACACGGTTCGGCGCGCCACCCGGTCATGCGGAGCGACTTCGTCATCGTGGGTCCGCCCGAGGACCCGGCCGGGCTCTCCGCTCTGCCGGAGGGCTCGGACGTCACCGCCGCTCTGACGGCCGTCGCCCGCGCGGGCGGAGAGGGGAGGGCGCTCTTCCTCTCCCGCGGGGACGACTCCGGCACGCACAAGAAGGAACTGGCCCTCTGGGCGGCGGCCGGTCTCGTGCCCGGGGGGGCCTGGTACGACGAGGTCGGTTCGGGGATGGGAGAGACCCTGCGCATGGCCGCCGAGCGCGGCGCCTACACCCTCAGCGATCTCGGGACCTACCTGGCCCTGTACGGTCCAGGGACGGCGGGCGCCGGGCGCCTGGAGGTCCTGTTCGAGGGTGACCCGGCTCTGTTCAACCCGTATCACGTCATCGTCGTGAACCCTGACCGGCATCCCGGGGTGAACCACCGGCTGGCCGAGGCCTTCGCCGACTACCTCCGGTCAGACCGGGCCCGCGAGATCATCGGCACCTTCGGGGTCGACAGGTTCGGCCAGCCTCTGTTCCAGGTGCTCGAGGACGAGGGGCCCGATTAGAGCCTCCGGCTCGCCGGCCCCACGTCACCTGCCGGTGTTGTGGGGATGACGGGCGTCGAAGGGAGGACCTGTGGTTGTCCGCCGTTTCGTCATGGTCTGAGCTCGGGGGCATCATCCTCCTGTCGCTCGCCGTCTCGGGGACGGCCGTCCTCCTCGCCTCGGCCGTGGGGGTGCCCCTCGGGTCCCTGCTCGGCCTCTCCCGCTTTCGCGGGCGGCCGCTCCTGGTCCGCGCCACCTACACGCTCATGGGCCTCCCCCCCACGGTGGCCGGCCTCGCCGTCTACATGCTTCTCCGGGCTCCGGGGCCCCTCGGCGGCCTCGGCCTGATCTTCACGCCGACGGCGATGGTCATCGCCCAGTGGGTCCTCGTCACGCCCATCATCATCGGACTCGTGGCCGCGGCCGTCGAGGACAAGGACCGGCGGTTCCGCGAGACGGCCGTCCTCCTGGGCGCCACGCCCTGGCAGGCGCGGCTCCTCGTGCTCCGGGAGGCGCGGCCGGCCGTCTTCGCCGCCGTGGTCGCCGGGCTGGGGAGGGCCATGGCCGAGGTCGGCGCGGTGATGCTCGTCGGCGGAAACATCCGCTGGCAGACCCGGGTGATGACGACGGCCATCCTCCTGGAGACGCGCCGGGGCAACTTCGGAGACGCGCTCGTCCTGGGAGGGGTCCTCCTTGTCATCGGGTTCCTTCTCAACTCCGCCATCCACAGACTTCAGACCGGGGAGGGGTGAGGCGGTGACGCCGAGGGAGGAAGTGATGACTGCCGTCGGTCTCAAGAAGTCCTACGGCGGCCGCCTCGTGCTCGACGTCGAGCGGCTCGACGTCAGGCGGGGTGAGGTCCTGGCCGTCCTGGGTCCGAGCGGGGCGGGCAAGACGACCCTCCTGCGCCTCCTGGCCACCCTTGAGGAGCCTTCGGCGGGGGAGGTCCGCTTCGGGGACCTGGTGTGGGCCGGTGGACTCTCCCCGGCCGACCTTCTGCACTGGCGCCGGCGGCTCTCCTTCGTCCCGCAGAACCCCGTCCTGTTCACGGGGACGGTCCGCTTCAACGTCGAGATGGCCCTCGCCCTGCGCGGCCGGGACGGCCCGGCGGCCTCCGCCGATGTCGAGGCCCTCCTGGACAGGGTGGGGCTCCTGCCCCTCGCCGAAGCCCGCGCCGGCTCCCTGTCCACCGGGGAGGCCCAGAGGGTGTGCCTTGCGCGGGCTTTGGTCACGCGGCCGGACGTTCTCCTGTTCGACGAGCCGACGGCCAGTCTCGACCCGGCCAACGTGGCCATCATAGAGGAGACCCTGCGGGAGGCGGTGCGCTGTTGGCGTCCGGCCGTCGTCATTGTGACCCACAACCTGTTCCAGGCCCGCCGCGTCGCCGACAGGGCGGCCCTCCTCGTGGCGGGGAAGCTGGTCGAGGTCGGGGAGACCGGTCACCTGTTCGACCGGCCGTCCGACCCCAGGACGGCGGCTTTCGTGAGGGGAGAGATGGTCTACTGACGAGACAGGGTGATTTCCGCAAGGTCATCTCTCTGGCCGAGGCGAGGCGTCTTGTCCGCCGGGTCCTTGACCCGGGCGGTCCCCTGGCGACGGGCCGGGACGGCTCTGCCGCGGCGGGTCCAGGCGGCCCTCCCGCGGCGGGCCGGGTCCGGCGGCCGGCC
>ENA-OSAE01000548-OSAE01000548.1-marine-sediment-metagenome-genome-assembly--contig:-NODE-548-length-10144-cov-50.591337_pt1 | contig 10144 bp, 9 predicted proteins | sample MGYA00237870_ERZ529317 | MGnify/ENA primary metagenome ERZ529317 (study PRJEB26369, sample SAMN03142812) | marine sediment metagenome | biome: marine; feature: borehole; material: sediment... | reverse complement strand
GATTGTTCTGCCTGTCGTTCTTACTATTTTTACCGAAGAGGAGGCAAGAAAACCCTAAATATAGAAATATAAAGGCTTTGGCACCTTCAGGCATGTGTAAATATAGTGTGGAGAAACCGATGTTTAGAGTAGAGTTGGGGTAGTAATATGCTGCGGGGGATAACCCTTATATTGCTAGTTTTCATACCTCCGAAGTGAATATATCTCCGGTTTCGAGCAGACTTTTTTTATCTTTTTTTACTTACATTTTTGTTAAGACATGGGAATTTAGTTGCCATAACAGGGACATTTTTGAGCAGACTTTTTCATCATGGAAGATATTGTAAAAGTACCTTCGGGCTTGTTATATCAAGGCTTTGATTAAGTTCTGCGTTCGATCAAACTTTTTTTATTTTGACACTTGACCTTTGGGACAAAACCTATTTGTTGGTCTGTTTTATAATTTTGTAACAGTGGTCACAAAAGTTATGGTTTTGCATCAATGTCTTATGTCTCGTAAAGCGTATTCGCAGGTGAATACGTCAACGGCCGGGTATTTGTTCATACAGCAGTATTTATATCCTATTTCTTCTGCAATGGCTCTCTCATGCCACTTTGCATTTGCGGGTTATCCGATATAGATAAAGGAACTCCACCCCTTCACTGGAAATCATGCCTACAATCCCTACAACAGCCAGGTTTGCAGGCTCTATTAATGTCATTACAGCTATGGTTAAAGTCAAAGCAACAAGATTAATTACTTTACCTTTGCTGATAAAGTGAGTCATGTGTTTTCGCATCAATATGCCCCAGTAAAATTCCCTCGCAATCATAATGGCAGGAAGCGCAGTCATTAATCTAAGAACATCTATGCACATAACACTTATTTCCGCGGTTGCCCCTATTATATTTCTAATAACGTAATACCCTATACCGGTAAAAGACATAATTGCAATAAAGAAAGATAAAATAATCCCCAGATACGCCGCAAATATTCTTACTGATTTAACATTATTGCTGCAGCTGTTTCGGATGAAATTTAATGGGACTTGATGGAACACCATTGTAGGGCTTAGGAATATCATTCCAACTGCCCATGCCACCGAATACGCTGAGATAGCCATCTCAGGACTGTCTGTCCTGGCCAGCCCCATGTTAATTATAGGTATCGCCAGATTTCTGATAAAGGAGGTAACTGTCAGGGACCAAAAAAATCTAAGTATTATCCTATCTGTGATTTCCTTACGGTCAATAATTCCGTAGTCTGTCCGAAACATTCCTGTTTTCTCAGAAATATTTCCAATAGCCACTCTAACCCCCAAGAACATGGTTATGCATTCTGCAGATACGCTACTCAACAGCATAAACCTTGCTGTAACGGCCGGTATCAGTATTAGTTTGTCCATAACCAGGATCATTATGGTTATAGAGACAATTCTCATCACTGTGGCAACAGTAATCAGGGAAGTTTTCCTAAACAGTATGGATATGCCCTGGTTAAAATCCCTTATTGATACTGCAACAGGAGCAAAGATCATTATTCTGAGGATAATCACAGATGCGTCCAGCGTCTTGCCCTCTATGCCTATAACATGTTCAAATACCCACCTCGCCAAGTCCGAGAATGCGAAAAAAACAAAGAATAAAAATAATAAAGAATAAAAATAATAATGCAACAACCGTAACAATAAATCTTCTTACTTTATAATAGCTCTTAATACCATCAATCATGACAGTGACCGTTTGCCTTACCATTGTTAACGGGCTTTGGACAAATATCATAACACCCTTTGCAACTTCAAAGGCTGATATATATATTTCCGGAGACGGTAATCTTGCCAGTCCTGCACTAATTAATGGATATATTATAACAATAGAGAATGCTGAAATCATGAGCGGCATAAAAAATGCTAACTGTTCGGATATTGAAACCTGGGCTTCTTTGTACTTTGCATTGTTTACTGATGAAGTACCTATATATATCAGCCCTCCCTCTAAATTTTTTAGGTAGAACGTGCTCTTTCGCACAACCCACCAGACGTTTACAAGAAAGATTTAAGAGAACCAACATTCCAGCCCAACATTTACTGAACATTGGTTCTCTTAAATCTAAGCTAGTATTTACCTTGAGACATAATAGTCGTAGATTTTTTTCGAAAGAGTTGCTATAAAGTCAAATCCCCTTACATTGATTGCATAATCGTCCTCTGGTCCGTTGGAATAAATGGCCAATATATAATCTCCTTTTTCGGTGAAAACTATACCTGTATCATTTGCAACTCCAGCTATGGAGCCGGTTTTATGAGCCACTTTTACATTTTTGGGGAAATATCTGGGAAGCCGCCAGTTTGTCTGGCATCTCTTCATTATATCCAGCATTTCATCACATGCCTGTTCATTAAGGATGCGCTTGTTGTAGATCAGATCAAATATCTTAACCATATCGGCCGGTGAAGTCACATTATTGTCTTCATAATCGGTAAAACATTTAGCATTTTTGTCAAACTCCAAATTCGCAAGTTTCTCTGCTATAGTCACCTGATCATCTGTTGGCTTAATGCCTATGGCATCGTTCAACAGTTCTTTGCATGACATCATTACTTTGGTATTCTTAAGGCCGAGAGACTTTATTGTTTTATTTACATTTTCCTTGCCAACAATTTTTAGTACGATATCTGTGGCTACATTATCACTTATTATCATCATTAATGTGGCATAATCCTTGAGTGTCAGCGCCAGCCCTGGTTTGAGTTCCTTTAATACGCCCGAACCGAATGTAATATCTTCCTCCTTGACCTCATATCTCTTGTCAAGATTCAGCTTTCCACTGATAACCTGATTATAAAGTTCTACCAGTACAGGCACCTTAAAAGTGCTGGCAGCAAGGACTCTCTCATCTCCGTTATAATAATATTCTTCACCGTTTTTTAAATCTTTAAATCCCACTCCCACCTGTCCTTCGATTAGCTTCACTTCATTTTCAATAATTTGTGCTATCTTTTTCATATCGGTAGTAAACCTCCTTAGAGATAACATGTTTAAACTCATATCAGCGTTATTGAATAACGCTGATATGAGTTTTTACTGCCACAGTATTAGTTTGCACGCCTTGTATCTCTATTTAAGCCCCCATAGTTTTAATGAATACTATTATACTTACTATCATTGCAGCAAAACCTTCACCAACCATCAATCCGGAAGCTGTTGACAGGTGCTTTTCTTCGGCTTCGCTTCCGTACTTTTTCCTCACATATAACCTGGCCAGTCCGCCAAGAAGCATTGCCACAGCAGCCCCTATAGGCAGGAACATTGCTATTCCGGCAGTTAACGTCGGAAGTGCAAAGAAAGTGGATACGGCACCTATCACTGCTGCAATTAGCAAGGGAACTGAATCAATTACACTTCCTCCGCCTGCTAGAGACTCAGCCACTCCTTTCCATGCAAAACCCATGGGGAATGGAGCTTGAGGGCTTCCAATACCATGTGCTCCTATAATTACATAAGCTGCAAAAATCCCTGCCAGCAAACCGGGAAGTATCCCTATAAACTGACCTATTATTTGCGTTCTGGGAGTTGCTCCTACAAGGTAACCGGTTTTCAAGTCCTGCATAACGTCTGTTGCCAGTCCTGATGCTGTCATCATAAATGCTCCTACTAGCAGTATTTTAATAGGATCTTTCAATCCTATTGCAGCTATAATACCTAGAGTAGCCCATCCGATCAGTGTGCCCGGATTTAGACCTGTTTCTCCCACACACCTTGTTAGTACGAAGATAGCAAAGAAAATAAGCACCAGGGAAGCAATGGTAATAACCACCGGGACCTCAAAAGCCACAAAGTAGTAGATACATGTGAGAGCACCGACAATACCTCCGCCCCACAGCACATACTTAAGAGGCACATCTTTTTCTTCCTTAACCGTTTTGATATTAGCAAGTGTTTTGAATGCACGCACGAATGTCTTGTACTTGAGTATCATGGGCATCAGTGAACCACCCAGGATTAATCCCACTGCGGGGGAAGTTACCCAAGTTTTCAGGGGACCTGGGTCAACCTGTGGATTTGGAAATACTCCCATATGGAACCCTACAGGTCCTATTACCCACCACATTGCCGCACCACCTACGAAGAACATGATGGCCGGGCGTATTCCTATTATATATCCTATGGCTACCATCAGAGGGTATATGGCTATATTGAATACAAAACCTTCGGGGAGGTATTTTGTAAAATCTATATAAAATGGAATTAGATGTAATTGGTCTCTTAGAAGAACAACCACTGCTGCTATAACCGCAGTGGTAGCCAGTAGTTTTGCCCTCTTACGAGCTTCTTCCCCGCTTGTGTCACAGACTTTTAGAGTTTCCGCACAGGCTATACCTCCAGGGAATGCCAGTTCTTCTTCAACTATCAATGCTCTTCTGAATACTACCACATATAGTACACCCATAACTGAACCTAAGGTAAGCACTATTACTGCTGTCATGAAATCAAAAGCCATTCCCAGCAGCATAGCTGCCACATATGCGTTGAATATGCCGATAGGTGCTACGCCACCGGCAGACGATATTGTCTGTACTATGTTACCTTCCAGAATTGTAGGCTTGTTTTTCCCTATGGAAAGAATGGCATATCCCAGTACCGCTGCTACTACAGAACCGCCCCAGTAAACACCGGTCAGAGCACCGCTGTACACGTTTAAAACCCCGAGTATACCTGATAAAATGATACTAAGAACTATTGTCCTTATAGTCATCTCTGGTACCTTTACCTTTGCTTGGTCCTGTTCTAACATGTAATCTACCTCCTTTTTGACTATTTACCTGTATTTATAATAAGGTAAAATTTATAAACTACATTATCTATCAGCCCTAACAACATTTCCCGCAGCTGTACCTGTATTCTGGTTGTCCTTCAGTGCTACTCTTCCGTTCACAATTACATATTTGATACCCAGGTTTGTCCCATCGGGATTCATATAATCAGCCCTGTCAATTATAGTATTAGGGTCGAATATAACAAGGTCTGCATCCAGTCCTTCCTTTATCAATCCTTTGTTCTTTAACCCCAGTTTTAGAGCCGGGAGAGATGTCATCTTCCTTATGGCCTCTTCAAGCCTTAATACTTTCTTCTCCCTTACATACCTTCCCAGCACCCTGGGGAACGTACCTGTACACCTTGGATGCGCCTTTACGCCAGGACCGGCAAGTATACCATCGGTAGCAATCATCGTATAAGGGTGTCCCATAATCCTTTCAATATCTTCATCATCTGCCATAAAATATGCAGCAAGAGCAGCGCCCTCATTTTCAACCAGTACGGTAAACAGGGCTTCGAACGGATCAATGCCTTTCTTATCCGCATATTCCTTTATGCTTTTACCCTCAACTTCGGGGGTCTGCTTTGCTGATGGCACTAATATGCCGTCCATGCCGCAGTGTAGTACAAAATTTTCCCATTTGCTGCTGTCATCCATAATATCTTTCTTGATGCTCTCCCAGTTCTCTCTATCCTTCAGGTTTTCAATCAGCTTTTGCACACCTCCTACATGGTACTGGGGAGGTATTGTCGCACTGAGCAGTGAAGATCCGGCTTTATAGGGATACTGGTCCAGGGACACCTCTATGCCCTCCCGGTTTGCCCGGTCAATCAGTTCCAGTGTCTCTACAGACTTACCCCAGTTTTTCTTTCCTGCAACCTTGTGGTGGGATATTATTACCGGTGTTCCTGCCTGTCTCCCTATGTCAATAGCCTCGGAAACCGCATTCAACACATCATGGGACTCATTCCTTATGTGGCTTGCATAAACCCCTCCGTACTCCGCCACAACTTTGCAGAGCTCAACCAGTTCATCCTTCGGGGTGTATACACCGGGGGGATATATAAGCCCTGTGGACATGCCGACAGCACCGCTTTCCATGGCTTCCCTTACCAGATCCTTCATCTTCCGCATCTCTTCATTTGTGGCCCTGCGGTTTTCAAAACCCATAACAGCTATACGTATAGTCCTCTGACCTACGTAGAAAGCCATGTTAGGCCCGAGTTTCAACTTTTCCACCTGGTCTAGGTACCGGCCGAAGGTCGTATATTCCACTCAGTCAGCGGGTGCATTTAATCCTTCACCCACAAATCTCAGATATTTTTTCAACTGGTCAAAATATTTGCTGGATACCGGAGCAAAGCTGAGTCCGCAAAAACCGGCCACCTCTGTTGTAATGCCCTGTTCCACCTTGTTGTACAGCGAGCTGTCGTGAAATACCTCAAGGTCACAGTGCCCGTGACCGTCAATAAACCCCGGCGACAGCATGAGGTCCTGACCGTCAATTACCGTAGCAGCTTCTGCATCTTTTATGCTGCCTATATAATCAATCTTTCCATCTGCAATACCTACATCCGATTTGTACCACGGATTACCTGTACCGTCTATTACCTTTACATTCTTAATCAGAAGGTCAAATCTTTTCATCTCTCACTGCTCCCTTTATTAATTTCTGTAAAACACTTTATACTAAACTTTTTCTGTTGAATCGGTAACGCAAATAATCACTGACATTACAGGTATAGGTTGGTTGATTCCTCGCTGATAACTGGAAGAAAATAAAAATACCATGAAGGTCCAACCTTTTGTATACTATGTTTAACCCAAAAAAACACGGAAAGGTTGGTTCCATGGTTAAACATAGTATACCCCAAAAACATCGTAAAATCTAATGTTTTCGCAGCAGAAGCAGCAGGAAAGATAAGACACAATATGGAGGCTTGGTTTCTATCGCCAAGTCCTGGAAAGATCTTTTTTGCAGGATGTAAATTCATCAGTGATCAGCAAGTTCCTGAATAACGACCGCTTTCTTTTAAACCACTTCCAGGAAACAGTGGTAAACAGAATTACCCCATGGCTTGTTAAGCATCATCAAAATGGAATACTTGTTTTTGATAATACCATTATCCCTAGAACCGGGAAGAAGCATAAGATAGCAAGAAAACTTAAAAACCCTGCTACCGGCCAGTATGTCATGGGTTATGACCTGGTATCTGCCCACTTTAAGTACAATGGTATATCCTATCCCCTTATGTTTCAGTTTGCTCTGGGTAAATAGTATGCCAGCCGGGTGGAGATTGCCTGTGCCTTCCTTCGGAAACTTTACAAGATGGGCTTTAGGCACATGTATGTGGTCTTTGACAATGCCTATTTTGCCGGGGAATTCACTGACCTGTTGGATGAACTGGGCTATACCCGGATTACCAAGTCAAGGACCAATAGAGTTGTAGAGGATGAGTATGGTATCTATACTCCGATCAGTGAAGTTGCCAGCACTATTGACCCAAGGAATACAGGCAGCATAAGAAATATACCAACCTATGGTATGTTACCCGGATCCTTTATCTTAACGGTGGATATATGGCAAGGGTAGTCTTTGTCAAAAACACTGAACCAAAGAAGAAGATAGTAAGTATTTTCTTATAAGCAACTTGGTCCGTATGCGCGGCAGCCGAAAGATCGGCCTGTATAAAAAACGGTGGTGTATTGAAACCTTCTACCGGGATAGCAAGCAGAATTTTGTCCTGGGTAAATATCACGGAACATCCTTTAGGGGTATTATCAATCATACTGCACTGGTTTTTATCGCTTACATGCTTATTGCCTACATAAAAGGATGTTATCCTTCAATATCAAATATCACCATTGGTGAGTTTGTCCATGAAATTATACTATGTATCTGCAAGGTTACCCCTAAAAAGGGCTATCTATCTGTGATTTTCCCCAGAGACTATCGATTCCCGAACCTGCCACGGCAGTTTTCTACCTGATTATGGCTAGACTACCAATTGAGCAGAAAAACTTTTGTTTAAAATATATTTCTGTTTATTACTTCAATGCATTAAAGTTATATGTAATGTAGAAATAGAATGCGATACAGGTGATATTTTGGTGATATATAAGTAAAATATATAAAATATTTTATTAGTATTTTACTCCGATGTTGATAAAATATCAAGTATATTTTAAAAAATTTGGACTTGATCGATGAAATTGAGTGGGAATATATTCGCTACAACCTGGATGCGGTAAGGATGTCACTGGAGTATTGCTTAAAACTCAACAATGTTGAATGTAAGCACCAGCTAAATAGCTGCCTTGACTGTTATGATTTCTGCACTACCCCTGGTTTTGTCGGGCAGTACGAGCTTGAGATACAGGAAGTAAGGGCTTTAATTGAGTGTGGTAACGCTCAGGGGCGTACTGTCTGTGTAGAGAAGAATTAGGCCCTTCTAAAGTATTATGAAGCTATTCTTGCCACTTTAAAGGAGGGCAGGACACATCATCTTGCATGCAAAAAAAAGACGGGGATATGTGGGGGAGGAACGCCAAAATGTCTGGAAACCATAAGCATAACATCTAAGGTCTTAAAAAGCATGCTACACTTGAAAGTGAAAAGACAGCTAAAAAGTAGACAAGGCTATCCAACGGCTTATAAAGGCCAAGGAAAAGATAAACTTTAACAGCATTTCCATGGAGGCCAGAGTGAGTAAGGCTTACCTATATAACCATTAGGATATACGTAGGTGTATTGAAAGCCTTCGTAAACATCAGGAAAATTTGCCCACTCCTAGACAGGTTAAAAGGGAAATGACTGATGTCAGTAAAGATATGCTTATTGCTGCGAAGAACAAAAGGATTAAGGACCTGAAAGCTGAAAATAGATATCTTAAAGGGGAACTTCAAAAGCTGCGTGGTAGAATCTATGATTCATTGAGTTGAGTATTACGTAAAGATTAATTTTTGGGAATTTTAGTAAAAGTATCGGCAAAATAAAAAAAGAGTGCTCCAAAACAAATTATTAGACAAAGGTATTTTTAGCCAATTATAATCAAGATATAGTTGAATAGAAGATGGTAACTGCACAGCAACAAGAATTCATTTGGTTTTACGCTTTCATGCCACATTGTCAATGGTAAAATAAAAATACCCACTTATGGGAACAAAAATTCCCCACCTGCTATTCCAAAATAATCTCCTTTGTAGTTTAATAAAAGAAAAACTACAAGGGAGAGGAAGAAAGGTGCTGGGAATTGAAATGCATACAACCATAAAGACACTTTATGAAAAAGGCTACAACAAAAGCCAGATAGCCAGGATTTTAAAGGTAGACAGAAAAACCGTAAGAAAGGTATTAAAGGCACTTGACGAAAATGGGTATGTAGAACACAAAACTAAACCATCAATTTTAGACCCATACAAGGAATGCATCAATATTCAGGTATCCAAAGGATTATCAGCAAAACGTATTTACCAGGATATGCACTGGGAACTGGGATACGAAGGCAGCTATGATACCGTAAAAAGGTATGTGGCAAAGATAAAATTGTGTTTGATCAAAGTGCAGCAACCTTTTTAATTCCCTACAGCTGGGCGCGGAATCTGGCAAATCGTTTTTCCCATTCAGCAATTTGCCATCTGTAAAGTTTCGATACCCCTTGGGGTCAAATTTTTGTTCAATCCGTTTTCCTCCTTTCACCGCTGATTTCGGGCGCCGCCCAAAAACGCCCCTCTTAATCAGAGCCATAAACTAGGCAAACGAATTTATTTCCTGGGGGTTGGGGTGTTTAGCGATTCCACGAACTACGCCGCTACCAAGCACGTATAAAATCCAACTACATCGATGCCTCCCAGTTGAACCAATTCATCTATAATGTGGTTTTCCACTTGAACGTGTCTTTGTCTTCTGCGTCCTGCGGTTATATATGACAAGTCTTCTACACCTCCTTTTCGGAACGCAGGCTTAGCTGGTTTGTTGCGTCCAAAAACTTTACAATTTAATGCTACCAAGCGTACCTAACTCTTTCATCTACAGGGCAAAGTTAATGAACTTTTTTCTGTATTTCCTGGAAACCTTGACAAATTTCAATAGGTTGTTCTCGGTGGATTGCACTGCAGAATGGTTTATCTTAAGAGGGAATTCACGTCAGCTATGTTATCTGCGGCTTAATCTTCCAGTGTAGTTGTAGCATGGGAACAGCCCTTCTCGTATACGACGCCGCCGTGACGCGAAATCAAATGCCATCCGTTACGGTTTATGGGCGGCGTAAGGTTGGTAATTATTTTTGCCTGGGTCGTCCGTCCCCGTGTCAAGCATAAATTGAAATAATGGAAAAAATGCAGTTT
>ENA-OSAE01000547-OSAE01000547.1-marine-sediment-metagenome-genome-assembly--contig:-NODE-547-length-10145-cov-49.076016_pt1 | contig 10145 bp, 9 predicted proteins | sample MGYA00237870_ERZ529317 | MGnify/ENA primary metagenome ERZ529317 (study PRJEB26369, sample SAMN03142812) | marine sediment metagenome | biome: marine; feature: borehole; material: sediment... | reverse complement strand
ACCCTTGACAGAACCCGGGAGAAAGCTATAATGATTTAACTATTGACCGGATTGGATTTGTATGACATTTAACTCAACTAAAATGGAGAAGAAACAAAATTTTTTATAAAAAGGCGGAGGGATTATTCGAAAAAAGTTGAACCTAAATAATAAAAAAAATCGGGAGGGATGGATTTATGAAGGAAGCAATGAAAATGGTAGCGGATTTAATGGCTGTTGCTGCCAAAACTGCACCAAAGGCAAGAGGGGATGATTTCATTGAAATAAAGGTAATAACAGGGGAAAAGCTCAATGAAATTGCCGATGCGATGAGGGAATATGGAGAAAAAAGGGGAAAAAACAATTTTGATAGAGATGGTGAAAACGTAAGAAATTCTGATGCTCTACTGCTTCTGTCTTTAAACAAACCTGCTGTAACAGGATTGAATTGTGGTGCATGCGGTTTTTCTAAATGTAAAGATTTGAAAGTTAAAAAGGGGCCGGAATTTGATGGGGGGATATGTGCATGGAGGCTGATTGACCTTGGTATCGCAGCAGGTTCCGCTGTGAAAACAGCAAGTATATTGAACGCTGATAACAGAGTGATGTACAGAGTTGGAGTTGTTGCAAAAAGGTTGAATATTATTGAAGGTGAAATCGTGTTGGGTATTCCTATTTCGGCAAGAGGTAAAAACATCTATTTTGATCGAAAGTGAAATTACTAAATTCTACGAATGCATAAACACGATTAATTTTAAAGCTGTTAGTAGAATATTCTTTTCATCTTCAGAACCACGCCTTGATCAGAGCGAAATCGGACCGGATTCAATACGTCCTCCTGCTGTGAATCCTTTCGGGGGCGTCCTGACCCAAAGGCAGGCAGAAGAGATACGAAAAGTTTTCGGTTTTTGACCGGGGCTAACCCCGGTTTTTTTGTTGTTTAACAGGATTTTGATAGTAAAAGATGGAATAATACATAATAGAAGAATTATGAAAGGGCGATTGGGATGACGCAACTGCTTAAGAAAATTAAAGGGAATACATATTATTTAAAAGGCCCGGTGAATATAGGAGTATATGTGTATGAAGGTAATAGCTGTGTGGTTGTTGATACAGGTATAGATGATGATGCCGGCCGAAAACTCCTTAAAGCTGTTGATGCCATGGGATTGGAGATAAGTGCTATCATAAATACTCATTCTCATGCCGATCATTTTGGAGGCAATGGGATCATTGTAAAAAGAACGGGTGCAGAGGTTATGACGACAAAGATTGAAGCAGCCATCATAGCCAACCCATACTTGGAACCCTTTTACCTTTTTTCCGCCCATCCTCTAAAAACCCTACAAAACAAGTTTCTGATGGGTAAAGAAAGCAGAGTGGACAGGTACATAGAAACGGGAGAATACGAACTGGGTTCCGTAAAGATAAATATAATTGACCTGAAAGGTCACAGTCCGGGCCAGATAGGGGTGGCTACCCCTGATGGAGTCCTGTTTACCGCTGATGCCTATTTTTCTTCTAAAATCATCAAAAAATACAGGTTGCCTTATTTTACAAACATAAATGATACAATTCAAACCCTTAAAATGTTAAAGGAAATGGAGTATGAGTATTATCTACCCTGCCATGGTAAGTGCGCAGAGGATATTCATGATGAAATTAAAATGAATCTAGATGCAATTTACGAAACCATTGATTTCATACACAAAAAGCTCGTTAAACCCATGAGCAGGGAGGAAATTGTTGCCAGCATATGCAAAGAATACGGTATAAAACTTAGCATCAATCAATACTATTTAACCCATTCATGTGTTTCAGCCTTTTTATCCTATATGACCGATGAAGGAATGCTGAAAGCTTTAACAGAAAATTATCAATTGAAATGGGTTGTTGCAAAAGGGTGAAAACCTTTAAAGAGGTTTTTACGGCTATATGGTAAATGGAAAACCATATAGCCGTAACCCAATACCTTTTTAGGTGTTGATTATTCTTCTGGAAGCTTTATGTTTTTAAAAGCGTGAGTGAGCGGTATAGCCAATATGACGCTTGCAACCCCCTGGACGATGTTTCCGGGTATGCTTGAGACGGCAGCAGGGAATCCCATCAGAATACCTCCGGCGATATAATACCCAAAAACCATCCACGCAGCAGCAATAAGGGTTGCCCCAATGGTGGTAAGAGACACCTTTTTTGTTCTTTGAAAGGTTTTGTACGCCAGCAGTCCCACGATGAGCCCCTCAATTCCTTTGATAACCAGGGTCCAGGGGGCCCAGTGCAGGTATCCCAGCAATATGTCCGCAAGGGCTGATCCTACACCACCGGCTATCAAACCTGCCTGAGGTCCCATAATGAGAGCAGAAACAAATATCATTGTGTCTCCAACATTGACATATCCCTGGGTGGCGACGGTAGGTATTTTAATGACCATTGTAGCGATGGTTACCAGGGCTGCAAACAGGGATACAACAATCAACCTGCGTATACTCATTTTTTCATCCTCCTTTTTTCTCCAAAAAAATAAACCCCGTCTTTAGGGGTTTTTTGCGTAGACAAACTAGTAGAAGCAGTTTGAATACGACAAACTACCTTCTACCCAATCTTGTCTTTGCCCATCCAGACTTTACTGACGGTTCCGGATTCTAACCGGATCAACTGTTGAGGCTGATGGACTCGTCCCCTTAGAAGAGGCTTCACCACCGGTCAGGAATTGGGAAGCAGCATTCCCTCACCTTGCCCCAAAGACAAGCATATTATTTTTTTGGATTTTATATATTTAATTATCTTGCAAAACATACAAACCCGTCAAGTGTTTTTTGAGATTTTAATTTTCTCAAATGATTTGATAATTAGTGATTGCTGATATAGATTTTAACACTGGAATAAGTGCTCATCAGGAAGGACTTAATTCTTATTTGTAGAAGTTTATAAACCAGCGAACACAAGGTTTATTTAAAACACAAATCGGGAGAGATGGTATATGAGTATAGAGGATGTTCTGGAAAAAATTAAGAATTCGGCACGATTTTTACCATGGATAACGGCATGGGAAGTAATACCTGAACGTAAAGGCATATATGAGGATTTTCCTGATTTTTTAAACGACAGGTTGAAGCAGGTTCTTAAAAACAGAGGTATTGAAAAACTGTACTCCCACCAAGCATCAGCCGTTAAAGCTGTTCAAAACGGAGATAACATCGTAGTGGTGACTCCTACCGCGTCGGGGAAAACCATGTGCTACAATCTTCCTGTATTGAACACCATTCTTCAAGACAGCAACTCCCGGGCTTTGTACCTGTTTCCCACCAAGGCCCTTTCCCAGGATCAGGTTGCTGAGCTCCATGAATTAATAGAGGGTCTGGATATCGATATAAAAACCTATACCTATGATGGAGATACACCTCAAACCGCTCGAAAAACCATAAGATCAGCAGGGCACATTGTTGTAACCAACCCCGATATGCTTCATACTGGAATACTTCCCCATCATACCAAATGGGTGAAGCTCTTCGAAAACCTAAAGTATGTGGTGATAGATGAGGTCCACCATTACAGAGGAGTTTTCGGCAGCCATACAGCCAATGTCATTCGAAGGCTTAAAAGAATATGCAGGTTTTACGGTTCCGAACCCCGGTTTATATGCTGTTCAGCCACCATTGCCAATCCAAAGGAACTGGCTGAAAGCCTTACGGAAGAAAAAATGGTCTTGATTGATAACAATGGAGCTCCTTCAGGCAAAAAACATTTTATCTTCTACAATCCTCCTGTTGTAAACAGGCAGCTTGGTATTAGAAGAAGTGTAATCCTGGAAACCAAAGATTTGGCCCTGGAGTTCCTAAAAAAAGGTATACAGACCATTGTTTTTGGTAGAAGCCGTCTGGTAGTTGAGATTATCCTTTCATACCTAAAAGAAAAACTGGATAATGATATTGTGCCAAGCAATAAGATTGCTGGTTACAGGGGGGGTTACCTTCCAAAAGAACGTCGGGCCATAGAGAAAGGGTTGAGAGAAGGGGAGATACTGGGAGTGGTGTCAACCAATGCTCTGGAGCTGGGTATTGACATCGGTAAGCTGGATGTTTGTGTTATGGCAGGCTATCCGGGGTCTGTTTCCAGTACATGGCAGCAGGCGGGCAGAGCCGGCCGCAGATCCGGAGTTTCTGCCGCTCTGCTGGTGGCCAGCAGCAGTCCCCTTGATCAATATATTATAAATCACCCCGATTATTTTTTCCAGCAGCCTCCCGAAAACGGATTGATTAATCCCGATAACCTCTTTATACTGGTGAATCATATCAAGTGTGCCGCTTTTGAGCTTCCCTTTGAAGCCGGGGAAACCTTTGGGAAAGAGAATCTGAGTGAAATCCTGGAATTCCTTGAGGAAGAAAGGATAATTCACCATTCCGGCAACAAATGGTACTGGATGTCAGAAGCCTTCCCTGCTGAGGAGATCAGTTTGAGGAGCGCAAGCTCGGAAAACTTTGTGATTATAGATATTACGAATGGTTCTCGAGTGATCGGAGAGGTAGACAGGTTCTCTGCTCCCATGCTTATTCATGAAAAAGCCATATACATTCATGGTGGGAATCAGTATCAGATTGAAAAGCTGGATTACGAAGAAAGGAAAGCCTATGCTCGAGAAGTTAAAGTTAATTATTACACTGATGCCAATCTGGCCGTGGATATAAAGGTTATAGATGAATTCAAGGGCCAGAGATTAAAAAATATAGAAAAACACCATGGTGAGGTAAATGTTACAGCAATGGCAACAATGTTCAAGAAAATCAAGTTCCATACCCATGAAAACATAGGGTATGGTCCCATCAAACTCCCCGCAGAGGAAATGCATACATCCGCTTACTGGATCAACCTGACCCCGGAATATACTGATCTTTTCAACTCAAATGAAATCGAATCAGGGATGTTGGGGATATGCAATGTCTTGACCAATGCTGCGCCAATATTCCTCATGTGTGATCCTCAGGACATAAAGGGAGTTTTCCAGGTAAGGTCGCCCTTTACAAAACTCCCGACCATCTATATTTATGAAAGTTATCCTGGAGGAGTGGGTTTCAGCAGCAAACTGTTCGAGATCCATGATAAGCTGCTGACAACGGCTTTTGAAATGATAGAAAGCTGCCGCTGTGAACAGGGATGTCCTTCGTGTGTGGGTCCCGTTAATGAAGTGGGTTCAAAAGCAAAGGAACACGCTTTAAAAATTCTAGAAGGAGTGCTAAATGGTGAGGAGTATAAGGGATAGGCTCAAAAGCAGTGGAATTTCCAACAGAGTGAGAAACAACTCTCTGAAGAGCTTTACTCCTCTGGAAAAAATAATGGATATAGAAGAAGTAGAAACCCCTTTTGGCACACACCTGCTGAAGAAAAGCAGGTTTCCTTTAAGCTACAGACATGGAAAATTTCCTTTGGAAACGGTTTTTGAGCTTCCTCAGGAGACTCTGGTGAAAGTAATTAAGAGGGAAAATTTCGATTCTTTTAATATAAGGGACTTTGTGTTTTTGGATACAGAAACAACTGGCCTGGCTGGCGGGGCAGGCACCGTAGCTTTTTTGATAGGAATAGGGTATTTTACCGATAAAGAATTCGTTGTTAACCAATTTTTCATGAGGGATTTCCATGAAGAGCCTTCCGTTTTATACATGGTGAAAGATTTGATTGACCGCTATAAAGGGATTGTAAGCTTTAACGGGAAAGTGTTTGATTGGCCTCTTTTAAAAGACCGTTTTGCCATGCACAGGCTGACACTGAAAAAAGAAAGCTTTGACCATTTTGACCTCCTTTTTGCTTCCAGGAGGCTGTGGAAGGAACGCCTGGCTTCATGCTGTTTGAGTTCTATTGAGGAAAACATTCTGCAGGTGAAACGGAAGGACGATATTCCCGGAGAATTGATCCCTTCTGTTTATTTTGATTATGTAAGAGGCGATCAGGCGGCTCCCATCAAAAAAATTTTCCAACACAACCTTGAAGATGTCTTATCCTTGGTAACCTTAATGGGATGTGTAGGAACTGTCATCAATAATCCCCTTACTCATTGTTACCCTGAGGACATCTACTGTCTTGGAAAGCTGTTTAAATCAACGGGAGACCTTGATAAAAGCTGTGAGTGTTTCCTTGAAGCGGCAAAAAGAGCCCAAAACCCTGTTATAAAGCAAAAGTCATTGAAAGAGCTCAGCTTCCTCCTTAAACAAAAAGGGGAATACGACAGGGCTGTAGATATATGGCGGTGGATGATTTCGAGAAACACCATGAAGCTGTTTCCCTACATAGAATGGGCTAAACACCTGGAACACAGAGAAAAAAATTATACGAAAGCCATAAAGGTCGTTAAGAGGGCCATTGAGATTGCGCATAAAAGGAGACGGGTTTTTGGAAACATAAAGAATAATACAAAAGTCTTACAGGAATTAAGACACCGTTTGGAAAGATTGGAAAGAAAGCTGGCCAGAGTAAGGGAATTCGGTAATAACACCGGTTAGGGGTAGAGGTTATGAGATTAAAAGATTCGATAAAAGAGTATGCTTACAGTCAGGGATTTGATCTCGTAGGTTTTACTACAATAAAGCCCCTGCTTGAAACAAGGCGGATACTCAAACAGCGATTAGAAGAAGGGTATGTATTTCCTTTTGAGATGGATAATGTGGAACGGATTACAGATCCCCGCAGCCTCCTTCCCGGAGCCAGATCTGTTATTGCTTTGGGAATGAGTTATTCCGTATCAGAAAACCTCATTCCTCCAAAACCTGAGGGCAAGCTTTTGGGTTTAATTTCAAGATATGCATGGGGGCTTGATTATCACAGGGTTTTCATACAAAAAATGAAAAGGCTGGGAGATTACATAAATTCTATCAAAAAAGCAAACTACAGGGTTTTTGTTGATACAGGGTCTATAATTGATAGGGCTGTAGCTTACAGGGCCGGGCTTGGATGGATTTCTAAAAACACCTGCTTGGCGAATCCGCGCTACGGCACATGGGTGTTTCTGGGGGAAATAATCCTCGATATAGAACTGGAGCCAGATACCCCCCTGCAGAATCGGTGTGGAAAATGCGAGAGATGCCTTAATGTATGCCCTACAGGTGCCTTGTTCGAACCGTACAAAATCAACCCGATGAAGTGTTTATCCTACCTGACCCAGAAAAGAGGATGGATACCCTGGGAATACCGCTCTAAGTTTGGCAACAGGCTTTATGGGTGTGATACGTGCCAGGAAAGGTGCAGCATAAATTCAACAGCTGTTAGCGGTAACCATAAAGAATTCATGCCTGTTGTATTGAAACCATACATGGAACTGACCTCGCTTTTCAGTATTACTAACGCTGAATTCAAAAAAACTTTTGGCAGATCAGCAGCAGGTTGGGTGGGAAAAAGCACCATCCTGCGAAATGCCCTTATTGTTTTAGGGAATTTCCGGGATGAAGGAGCAGAACCCATTCTTCTGAAAGCTTTAAAACATCCTTCGCCAGTTATTCGCGGACATGCAGCCTGGGCCATCGCCAGATGCCTGGGTAAAAGCAAAGGATTAATTTGCCTTGAGAAAGCATTGGCTATAGAAAATAATGATGAGGTAAAGCATGAAATCATACAATCCATAAAAATGATACAAGGAGAGAGGAAGCAGGATGACTAAATCTCCTGTAGAAAAAAACGGGGTTTATGAAGTTAAAATATACAACATCGGATACAAAGGAAAAGGGGTCGGCAGGATTAATAACTTTACGGTTTTTGTCCCTGGTGCTGTTCCAGGAGATATCGTAAAAATACAGATTACTCAGGTTAAGAAAAACTACGCCTTCGGAAAGTTGCTTGAAATCCTTAAATCATCTGGAATCCGAACAAATCCCAGGTGCAGGGTGTTTGAAAAATGTGGTGGATGTCAACTGCAACACATCGACTACACTCAGCAGCTTGTGTGGAAGAAAAAGCTGGTGGAAGACAATATTGAAAGGATAGGCGGGTTCAAAGGGATAAAAATTCATGACTGTATTGGTATGGAATACCCCTGGAGATATAGAAACAAGGCCCAGTTTCAGGTGAGTGAGATTGGAGGCAGGCCAGTAACCGGTTTTTACGAACTGAGGAGTTATGACATTGTAGATATTCCCTTTTGCTTAATTCAGTATAAAGCAAATGATGTAGTGACAAAAATCATAAGGAAACACATAGAAAGGTTCAATATTCCTGTGTATAATCAGCGAACCGGCAAGGGGTTGATCAGGCATGTAGTTACCAGGACAGGTTTTTCAACGGGTGAGGTTATGGTTATTGTGGTTATAAATGGAGAAAACCTGCCCCATTTAAAGGAATTCGTTGAAGATATTAGAGCCGGGGTTCCAAATGTTGAGACTATAGTTCTAAATGTAAACAGAAAAAAGACTAATGTGGTATTGGGTGATAAAGTTAAAGTGATTTATGGTAAGGGGTATATTGAGGATTTTTTGGGAGAACTTAAATTCCGGATTTCCCCTCTGTCATTTTTCCAGGTTAACCCTGCTCAGACTGAGGTTCTGTATGAAAAAGCCGTGGAATATGCTGGGCTGTCAGGGAAAGAAACGGTGTTTGACCTTTACTGTGGAATAGGAACAATATCCCTCTTCATGGCAAGACATGCCGACAGAGTTTATGGTATTGAAGTGGTAAAAGCTGCAGTAGAGGATGCCAGGATAAATGCAGACCTCAACAACATCAATAATGTGAATTTTTTAACTGGTAAAGCCCGGGATGTTATCAAGCATCTTTATGATAAAAATATTCTCGCTGATGTGGTTGTGCTTGATCCCCCACGAAAGGGTTGCCACAAAGCCCTCTTAGAGGTTCTCGTGGAAAAAAGGCCTGAAAGAATCATATATGTATCCTGTAACCCCTCAACCCTTGCTAGAGATCTTAAAATGCTGAGAGAAGGGGGATATGAAATAAAGGAAATCCAGCCCGTGGACATGTTCCCCCACACAGCACACGTGGAGTGTGTAGCTGCTCTAACCCGTGGAAATACGGAGTTTTAGGGGCTTAACGAATTTTAAAAAAATACTGCTTTTCCACCCATTTGCCACTGGCCGAATTAACCCAGTGGCAAATTTACTTTATTTCAGATATGATATTTTCAAATTTATCTACACTGTCCTGCTTCAAAAAGAAACAAAAAGCAAAAAGAAACAAAAGGAACCGTCCCTATTGTTTCTTGTTTCTCCTTTCTATTGTTTCTTTTATTGTTTCAAATTTTTTTTGTTTTTTAGCAAGTGTATTTCGAAAGGCCGGGCTAAGTTGCTGGCTAGAGTTCCGTCAAACAAAACAGGTTTCTGGGGCAGGTAGTGTGCACACTAGCTCGCCAGGCTGTGCTGGGCATTTGCAGCCAGCTTTTCCCTTTTAGAAATGCCTTCCCCTTTAAGCAAGGCTGGAGCCTGGCCAGAACCCGGAGTAAAGTTGACTTTCCAGCCCCGGAAGACCCGCTTATTACCAGTACCTCACCATTATTAACAGAACCGGAAACTGATATTTGACGGTTTTGATCATATCCAACTCTATAAGTTGTGTCTTTAAAACTAAAAAGCATTTTTAAACTTACCTTTTTTCTAAAACTTTCTTGAGCCAGCTCGCGAATTTTTTTCTTTAGCTTCTGTCAGTACTTCGCTGCCAGCAACAGTAATTTTATAGTATTTCTTTTTTTTTCATTTACATTTACTTTTTCAGAAGTTAACAAGCCGTCTTGTTCCAGCTTGTTTAAAATAGGGTATATAGTTCCCGGACTGGCATGATAACCGTGATTTTTCAGTTCCTGCATAAGCTCTAACCCGTAAACAGGATTTAAAGGAGCGTGATAAAGAATATGCACGCGTATAAGTCCCAGGAAAAGTTCTCTAATCATATATCACACCCCGATATTGTATTACGATAATAATTGATTTTTATATAAAAAGCAAGTATACTTTGCTTAAAGCATTATTTTTTTTATAAGGTTTATATGGTGAGGGGGAGGTGGATTAATGAGATTATAATAAGACTACTGCTACTTATTCAATATGGAATCCATGGTATAAGTTCTACGAAACAATGCCTATATCTACAAAAGTATATACTATTAATTCGTCTTCAAGTTTTAAGTGAGGTTGTCCTAAGTCTCGTGGAATTTCGGTGACGCAGTTTTTCTCAGTTTTTCA
>ENA-OSAE01000544-OSAE01000544.1-marine-sediment-metagenome-genome-assembly--contig:-NODE-544-length-10429-cov-407.492963_pt1 | contig 10429 bp, 10 predicted proteins | sample MGYA00237870_ERZ529317 | MGnify/ENA primary metagenome ERZ529317 (study PRJEB26369, sample SAMN03142812) | marine sediment metagenome | biome: marine; feature: borehole; material: sediment... | reverse complement strand
GGCCATGTAGCGATTTGCAATCTAATAGTTAATAAAGTTTTGTCTTAGACTATAAATAATAGCTGTTTTATGATGTCTGAGTCTTCGATTCTCTTTATAATTTCATGGTCATCCAGTCTACCGAGTTCATCATGCTTCAGAATGTTGTTAGATAAAGCATAGGCAAAAACTCCAGAAGTGAAATCCCCCTCTTTTAGCTCTCTTTTCCGGGTGGTTATCCAATTTCCTATTCTTGCCATCTGCTGAACATGCCAGAGCATTTCTCTGAGCTTTCCAAGCTCTCTGATGTCAAAGGATGGTGACGCCATCAGGTTTGTGTCAATGTAGAGGTAAACAATCATATTGGAAGCAGTGTAAATGCTGTTTTCGGTGAAATTAATGGAGAAAGGGTACAGATTCACCAGGCATGAATAATACATTGAGTTAATCATCTGCATAGTATCGTAGATGAACAGTTTCCTATATTTTTGGAAGGCTGGCAATTCGTATAGTTTAGCTAAGATACTATCCCACAAATCTTTCACAAATTTTTCATTTTCACCCTCACATTCTTTGCCATCAAAGATAATATTCCTCTTCGGGAGATAGCATGGCCTCAGAACTCATTGAATTTCTGAATATAATTTTAAATTTTAAGCCCTTCTATTTTTTGTGTGCTGTTTTATCTTAAACCTTCTGACATGTCCGCAATTCATGCATGTGATTCTCACAACTCCCTTACCTATTCTGACCCTCATTCTGTCACTTCTGTAGGGATACAGGCACTTCTTGCAGAATCCCAGCTTCCTCTTTCCCAGTCTTATCCTGTATTTTTCTGCCATCCTCACAGACAGCTCAATGTAGCGTTTTGCAAGTTCGTAATCTGAATTTTTCCTCTGCTCAGCTAACTTCAGAAGAAAATCAATTCTGCTTTCAGCTATTTTCTTTTCAAGCTTTTTGTCCCGCTTTACTGCCATGTTTACACCTTATTGATTTGTGCATTCTGAAATGTGGTTGTTAACGATCTTGTTTATCTATTTACGGCAGCATAACACACCATCTGGGGGGTCTAAGTTTTAAAATCTGTTCGACTGGTGGTTTTGCTTCTATATAATTTTGACTGTCAGGCCCAGTACATTGCTGATATCTCATGAGTGTGTCTCAGAAAATTTTTTAAAATCCAGAATTAATACATAATGATTACAATGATAAAGAGTTTAAGCTCTTCTCGGGAAGGGAAGCTGAGTCTTGATTTACTTGTAGGATTATCCATCTTTCTCATGTCATTTATTATTGTTTCTCAACTGCTTTCAGGAATGTTTGGGGAAGTGAGGAGCGAAATCTCCCTGTCCCATGAAGCATACAAGGTCTCTGTAATTCTTGCAGAAATGTCTGGAAAATGGAGTAATGGAACCAAAAATGGGACAGACTGGGAAAACAACTGGTACAGGAACAATGTTTTCTTCCTTCCGGGTTTGGCAATTGAGCCATGTGTTCTGGATTACAGGAAAATACAGGAATTCCAGAACGCCACAGATACTGATTATGAGAAAATAAAAGAACTGCTTGGATTGAAAACACCGGATAGCGATTATGATTTTCACATCAGCCTTGAAACTCTGAATTCAACCCCTTTCAGCAGAGAACTCGTTCTGGACACCACAGGTATTCCTGTGCTTGATACCGGCGAGGACATTCCTCAGGTCCAGCTTGCGAGATTTGAAAGGATTGTTGAAATTCGTGATTACTCAAACATATCCTCTCCGACGATTATTTCAGGAAAAGCTGTTGCTAAGCTGGTGGTGGTGGTATGGTGAAGGCACAAATGATGACCTTGGAGGGAATCATGGGTGCACTGCTTCTCTTCTTGGTTACGTATACTCTCTTTCAGAGCTCTCTTGTTATCTCGCCGCTGTGGAGTGAATTCAGTGATGCTCAGCTTAAACAAATTGCATACGATTCTCTCAGAGTTCTTGATGGGAATTCAAGTCAGAATGACTCTCTCGAGGGAATGCTTCTATCTCTTGATAGTTCGTTCATCCCAAATCAGGATTTCATAAACTCTCTTGAAAAACTGATTCGTCCGGCAAACTACAGGATTGAGATCTACTGGGTTAGTGATTCAGAAATTGAAAAAGCAGTTCTTGTCGACAACAAACCAACACCTGAAGCAGTTGCAGCAAGCAGAATTGTTGTGCTTAAAAATGGAGATCTTAACCCATCATCACCGTTTTACAAATCAGGGGCAAAAAGCTATACCCCCATAGTTGTTGAGGTGAGGCTGATAGTATGGCGGGCATGAATGATAGGGGCCAGTTAATCATACTCTTCGCTCTCATTGTTTCAGGAATAATTGTAACGCTCTCCGTGATATATACTCAGAACATCTTGGCTGGTATGGAGAGCTCGAGGATAATTATGGTATTCCCAAAAGAGGAGATAAGAAATTTAAGGGATATTGTTGAAGAGGATTTTATAGATTCCATGGGATTGAAAAAAGATGAGTTTGACGAGTATACCTACAACGTAAGCAGAGATATAAGAATTCTATATGCTCAGAAGGGAAGTTATGGAGATATAGCGGTTTTCGGAAGTTATCCCTCTGCCTTAACCAGTACTGTATCTTATTTCAATGTTCGAATCACCTACATTGGTGGTGGAATTGAATATAACGATACAACTCTATGCAGACCGGAGGGGTGTATATGAATAAAAAAGGAGTCTCAATTCTTGTGGAATATCTCATTTTGATGTCTATTCTCACTTTGTTTGTCATAGTCATGACTCTTCAGCTCAATCATCAGCTTAAGGAGATACAACTTGGCAAGGTAATCGAAAACCAATTTTCGGATGTATCTGCCGAGATATCATCTCAGATTGTGGACATCGCGTCCATTACTCCAAGAAATGGATATGTGAGTGCAAAAATCTACATGCCAAAAAGCATTGGAGATCGAGAATTCTATGCCGGATTCAGGAATGTCGGAAATTACACATACATCTACATCCAGTCTGATGATGGAAAATATGAGAAATACCTTGGTCTTGGTGCCACAATACTCTACTTTCAAACAAGTGGAATGACCTACAGCCTTTCCGGGAACCATTCTCTGGAATACACGAAAAGAACAGTCATATACCCAAGTGCAGTTTTAATTCCAAAACCGTCTATTGTCTATGTTAATGCATCATCTCCCGGTGAGGTTGTTTTTGACGTTTCCAAATCATCAGCCTACGGATGGTGGACGTGGAAAATAGCTCTCTGGAATGGTACTGAAATTACAGGGGATATGGATGACACCACCTACACCCTCAGCATAAATTGGGACCCAACAGAGTTCAGCACGTTTTGCAACTACGATTCTGTAAATCTGACTGCCTACTGCAATGTCACTCTGACTGTAAGTGATGTGATATATCACATGAATGACACAGATACTGTGGAACTAACAATTACTCAGAATATATCCTCAAATCCTGATATATTTATAAAAAAGTTTGTGATACCACCACAGGTCTCTCCCGGAGAGCCTTTTGAGATCCATGTTTACATCCAAGGAAAGGGATTCTTGACTGAAGGCAGAGGTGCTAAGCTATCTGTGGTTCACGTAATAGACACTTCAGGAAGCATGAACTGGGAAACAAAATATGAAACATTTTCGGGATATATCACTCCATCAGTATGGGATGTTCAGCTTAATGTTGATTCATCATTTCTGGGGAAACCAATCTGGATACAGATATACACAACAGATAGCCTTTCTCCTTGGTGGGATGGGTTAGACAAGGATGATGCAATTGTAGCCAGAGTAGAACAGGCTGATGGAGACATCTGGTATGCAAATGGCGAACTTGGGAGCCTCAATGGGAGATACTTCTACGATTCATATGTAAGTTCCAGTGAAATTGGTATATGGAACATCAGCGTGATTGCATCAATTCCCGATAAAACAATCCCTCTCATAATAGACGTTTATAGGTACGATGGATACTGGAATCTTGTTTATACCACTTCTACATCATATACTGCCAATTACAGCACTGAAACAATAATACTGCCGGAAAACTACACAAGAAATGATCAGTATGAGTATCTTGTTGTGAAACTCAGCTCACCTTACTATTACGATTTTAATGCGTGGATCGAGTACTCCTCAGTATTGGATTATTGCTATGATTACTGGGGTTATCCAACATACTGTTTAGAAGATCCTGCACCTGCCACAACATATACGTATTATGTGGTTCCGTATGCATTTGATGCGAGTTTTTATGAAGGTGAGAGCAGCATTCAAAAGCTTGACTCATCAAGAATTGCAGCAATAACTTTCAACTCAATGCTTGAATCTGGTGACCTGGTCGGACTTGTTGATTACTCCTACTACGCAACAAAACACCCTGTTAACACATCTCCGTATCTCACCTATCTTACATCAAACACCTCTGCGGTTGATGAAGAAATTAAGGACCTTGCTCCTTCCGGAGCAACCAACATATATCATGCCCTCAATCAGTCGAAGGAGGTTTTGCTCGAGAACACAACAATAATCTCGGGAACAATACCTCTTATAATTCTGATGAGTGATGGTGAGCCAACATGGGGAAGTTATGCTTGGGACCCATCTGATCCCTACAATGACCCAATCTGTGATGGCTCATCTTACTGCAGTTCAGGTGCAAATAGAGCGATAGATGAAGCAAATACAATCAAGAATACAACAATTGGAGGAGAAAACATCACAATATGTACAATTGCGTTTGGTTATGATGCGAATACTGATTTTCTCCAGCAGATAGCCAGTAAAAGATCAGATGGTTCAAAGTGCTTTTACACAGCCACCAATTATCAGGAGCTGGTTGAAGCTTACAGAGATATCTCAAAAACGTTTAGACTCTCGGCAAAGAACGTGACAATAACTGATGTTGTACCATCAGGTCTTGAAATCGTTGGAACCCCATCTGTTACTGTTACCGGTAATGCAACAGCTGGAACGCCTGTTACATACTCGACATCACAGGGAACGGCAGTTCAGGTCAACATATCCGAAGTGTACATAAATGATGAAATTGAACTGGTCTTTCAGGCTGTAGCTTACAAACCCGGCGACTATTCCTTAGATGTTTATGGGCTCAGCAATGTAACTTACGAGCCGTATCCATTCACAGGGGATATCCAGGTTTACAATCTTTCAGTAATCTCAGGTAGAGTTTCGACAGATGAAATGGCGGTGGTGGAGATATCATGACATCGGAAGTTGTCGGATCGGTGATAATACTGTTTGTCATCACGCTTACTGTGGGAATGCTATTTGTTTATGCCCAGCCTGTGTTATTTAAAAGCAAGGATTCACTACTTGAAAAAGACGCCTACTTTACAATGCTCGATATAAATGAGAAGATAAATCAGGTCAGATTTGGCATGGAGCCAACAGCAATGATTAAGCTTCACCTTACGGATTATTCGGTAACCCTCAGAAATGAGCCAGTAATAACTGTTAACGGAACCTCATATAACGTATCATCTATTGTATTTTTTGGAGATACCTGGGAGATGGTCATGGAAAATGGGGCAATAATCGGTAAATGGAACGATAATGCCTTAATACTTTCATCACCTCCCGTGTATTTCAATGGAAAAACTCTCACCATGCCTGTAATATCTTTTAATGGAAGTGTTTCAGGAGGTGGCAGGGGTTATTTAACCCTTACAATATCTCAGGAAAACGTAACTGTAATCAAAACCGGTCCTTCTGAAATAAGAATAAAGAGCACATATTACGAGGTGTGGAGGGAAGTATTTCAGGACCTTGGCCTGAGCCCGAGTGTTAGTGGTGATGAGGTCAGGGTTGTTGTAGACAACTCATACATAGTCCTTTATCAGGTGAGGATAGGATGAACACAAAAGGAGTCTCTGAGGTGATCGGATACATGCTGATAATGGCTGTGGTGATCGCGGCCATATCAATGGTATTTCTGAAAACCAACAGCATGGTTGAAAATACAAGCAAGATGTTCATTTCAGAGGGGTTAAGACAGAGCTTCAAAAGAATACTGAACGTTATTGCCATCTCAACTTACGGAGGGGCTCCTTTGCAGAGCATTCAGGTAGAATTGCAGGGAGGCTCTTTCTGGCTGACAAATGAAACAGAGATCAGGGTGGAGGTTGGCAGTATCGACATAACAAAGTACACGGGGTCACTGAACTACAGATATGAGGACTTCAAGATCTCACTTGAAAATGGGGGAGTGTGGGAGGAGTTTTATGGTTACAAGCAGGCAATTGAGAAACCGAGAATATTCATTCACACAACATTTGCAAAGAGCCCATCATACTCCACAAAAGTTGTTGCCGTCATCGTGATAAACAGGCTTGTTGGAGATGTATCCATAAGTGGTGAAGGTTCGGTTAAACTCATATTCAACACAACATCTGTGAACGTTACAGCCCAGGACGTCTCTTCTGTAATGAATCTGACGGTAACCTCTCCGTATGCTGAGCTGTGGTATGAATTCTTTGATTCTCTTCCGGGTGATGCCTATTTTAACAGCACAACCAGCACAGCAAAGCTCAGTGTTTATGTTGACAGAGTGGTCATTACGGAATACACAACAGAAGTCAGGGTTGAGACATGACTCATATCTCCAGTTTCCTGACATCTACAAGAGAATTTCTCCCTGCGTGTATGTTCAGCTTCCCACCATATTCGTTGACGTAGGCATTGAGCACGATTACCTCATCCCCAGGAGCGAGGATGTTTCCGTATTCAACCTTGTCATCCCATAAGACAAGTGGAGCAAAGCTCTTACCATCTGTAATGACCAAAACTGCCATTTTCCTTCCATCTCTTGTCTCCTTCACTCCCTCAACTCCTGTCACAAACCCCCTTACCGATACACCACTCCCCATGCTGATCTCCGATACAGTCTTTATTCCAGATTCATCTATTTCAAAGGAGATGTAGTCCGCAGAGTTAACATGATATCCACTCTCTCCCTTTCTGGAGGTTATTTCAACTTTCATCCCTGGGAATATGTCATTCAGACCGATCTCATAAGCTTCATCCCACAGATACACCGGAATCACATCCGAGCCGCTTTTAACCTCAATTCTGCAGTAATTCTTTTCCCTGATCACTTTTTTCGATATTACAACTCCAGAAATCCTGTCAAAACCTGACTTTTTTCCTATCTCATCGCCTTTTTTAATTCCAAGGCTGTATTCAGCCAGCATAATGGCTGTATCCTCATCGATCAAACCTCCAAAGTGCTCTTTAATCTCCTCAAGCCTTCTTTCAAACTTCATCTCAATCCCAGAAAACCCTTGATTTTATATAATTCTTTTCAGCTTCAAGAAGTGCTCTCAGAAAGCTTCTCTCATCTGGATGATAGTTCCTCAGAATCTTTGCAGCTGTGTCAGGACCAACTCCATACGTGTTGAGCGCATACACAGCCCTCCTGCCATGGACCATCACCAGATTTGCTATTCTGAACAGCTCCGTCTTGCTCATCTCATCAAAATTTCTTCTGGCACTGAAGACGGCAACAAACCTTGAACCGCATCTCGGACACTGAAAGCTGTCAATCATGCTCACCTTCAAGGTAATGTGATAGCTGCAGTTCAGGCAGTAGAAATGGCAGTTTTCCTGCTCAATTCTCTGCTTGAGAGTGTCAATTATGGCTTCAACTGGCCTTGATGAGAGAAGAACGTCAAAGCTCTGTCTTGATGATGCAAGCCCTACAGGTGTGAAGGAGCTGTAGGTTATGATTTCAAATTCATCCAAGCTGTTGAGAATCTCAAGCATTCTCTCAGCATCTATTTTCTCTAAAAGAATCTCTCTCATCGCTTCCCTGAAAAGGGGTGTATCATACAGCTTCTGGATCAGCCTTCTCACGTTAACCCTGTTCATCTCAACATCCTTGCTCAGATATCCCGTCTTTCTGGCAACATTCAGCATCTTCCACTGGAAAAGCCTTGTATCCACAACGGCCCTTTCGAGCAGACTCTGAAGACCATCCCTGTCAATTCCTTTAAGTGAGAGAAGAATTTCTCTGACCTCATCAACACTGGCTGGAGTCAGTTTTATTCTGTACGGATCAATCTCAACTCCAGCATTTCTTCCTCTCCTTGCTGATACAAGCAGTGCAATTACCCTTCCAAGCCCCTCGTTGGTTTTGTGCCCAAAGCATGCGTTTATGATAGCAATGTCATCATTCCCCTCTATGACGATCTTCCTGTCTGTTGGAACCTCATATCCCTCCTCCATCTGCTCCTTCAAAACTTTAACAACCTCGACAGCAGCACTTTCGTCCATTTCATAGTGTTTCATCAGATATCTTACAGCTTCATCATCTCTTTTGCTTCTTATGAAATCCGATATAACCCTTCTCAGTCTTCCTACATCCTGAGCAACTTCAAATGGAACAGGAATCTCCTCCCCAGCCCATGACGGAACATGTGCATCGCTCTCAGCAGGAGCAACCCTCACATAGCTGTCAACGCTCAGAATTCTCCAGACCTCACCTTTCATTGAGAATATTTCCCCTGAAAATGTCTGGAGGAAGGATTCATCAAGCACTCCTATGATCCTGCCCGTCGTTATGTCTCTCACAGGATAGTGCTTCTCATCCGGGATCATGGATATGTTCTCGTAAAAGTACCTTCTCGTCTTTCTTCTTGCTCTTATCTCAGATCCATCAAAGTCTATAACCCTGATCTCACTCAGATACCTGCAGAAATCTACCAGAAAATCATGGCTGAGCTCTCTAAATGGATAGGCCTTTCTCACCATTCTGAAAACATCATCCAGTCCTATTTTTCCGTGTTCAAGGGCAATTGCCGATATCTGATTTGCCAGGGTGTCAAGGCTCATCCTGTGAATTTCTGTTTTCTCTATCAAGCCCTCCTTTGCTCTCCTGACAATCACTGCAGACTCAAGAATCTCATCAAAACTGCCGGCAATTATGTAGCCCTTGGAGATCATGTCAATTCTGTGCCCACTTCTTCCAACCCTCTGTATGATCCTTCTGACCTCTCTCGGGCTGTTGTACTGGATAACACAGTCAACATGACCTATGTCTATGCCGAGTTCAAGGGATGAGGTGCATATCAATGCCTTTATCTCCCCATTCATGAACCTCCTTTCGTTCTCTATCCTGACCTCCTTTGAGAGGGAGCCGTGATGAACTTCGGCGTTCATTATCCTTTTGAGCCTTAATACCAAAGCCTCAGCAGTCTGTCTTGTGTTCACAAATATGAGCACCGATCTGTGTTTCTCTGAGATCTCCTTTATTTTGAGAAGTTCAGATGCCAATGTGGAATCTATTCCCATTCTCAGGGAGAGTTCTTTTGAATCTTTGCTTTTTGAGGGCTTTATTATCCTGTAAGAATATTTCTTCTCTCCATAGTGCTGTATCAGGGTATCACAGCCCATGAACTTCATTATGCTTTCCGCATCACCTATCGTTGCTGAAAGTGCAACAATCTGAAAGCCTGAATATTCTCTTAGCCTTTCAAGTGCAACGGAGAGCTGAACACCTCTCTCACTGTCTGCAAACTCATGAACCTCATCCACAACAACAAACTTCACATTTTTCAGAGCTTTTCTCAGATTCTTCCCGAGAAAAAGAAGCTGAAATGTCTCAGGGGTTGTGATGAGAATCTGAGGTGGCTTTAAGGACTGCCTTCTTCTCTCCCCCTCTCCCGTATCTCCATGTCTGACAGCAATGCTTATCCCAAGCTCATTTGCGATCTGCTCGATTCTCCTGAGCATATCCCTGTTGAGAGCTCTGAGTGGGGTTATGTAAAGAAGAGCTATTCCGGGATAGCTTTTTTCAAGAATTTTTTCGATCAGTGGAATCACAGCAGCCTCTGTTTTTCCGCTGCCGGTTGGAGCAACTATCAGGCAGTTTTTTCCTGCTTTTATCTCCGAATATGCCTTTTTCTGAAGCTCGTTCAGCCTGTCAATCCCGTACTTCTTCAGAGCAGCAGCAAGTCTGGCATTCATCTGGAAGGTAAAGTAAGTGAGAAGGATTTTTAACTGTTCTGTTCAGTTTTTTGGCAGTCTGTTTCAGGAGGATTTTGGTTTACAAAAAAGAAACTTTAGTCTTCTCTGATCGTAACTTTAGTTCGGTTAACAAAATCAGAAGACTTATCAAGGAGATTCACCATCTCAAGCAATTCACTTTCGGAAATTCTGTAAGTATTCATGAGCTATGAGATTTCTGAGGAATACAAGCCGTTTGAATGCTTTGAGTTCATCATCACCTATATATTCATCTCTCCAGAGAATTTCAAAAATCTCTCTGTAAGTGGATAGAAAACCAAGCTTATTTTTAGTGATCACATACTGAGACAGATCTATTAGCGTATTGACTGCCTGAAAGCACTCCATTGCGAGAGTATTGTAAACGAAGTAATCACGCACATCTTTTGACTTGAGATTTACGGCAC
>ENA-OSAE01000542-OSAE01000542.1-marine-sediment-metagenome-genome-assembly--contig:-NODE-542-length-10502-cov-24.390160_pt1 | contig 10502 bp, 9 predicted proteins | sample MGYA00237870_ERZ529317 | MGnify/ENA primary metagenome ERZ529317 (study PRJEB26369, sample SAMN03142812) | marine sediment metagenome | biome: marine; feature: borehole; material: sediment... | reverse complement strand
CTCTTTCCCTACACGACGCTCTTCCGATCTCCCGGGACCACAGGGCAGCATGTTGGCTCCTGCACCCTGAAGCACCAAGTGTATCCTTCGTCCAAGAGGAGGTGGGATAATTGCCAGCAACAAACCACGCACATGCCGCTGTTCCTTCCGTAAACCCTGCCACTGCTAAGGGGAGCAGTGAAGTTATCCTCAAGGTCCGGGACCTGAAAAAGCACTTTGATATTCGTGGGGCCAGGGGTAGGCAAACACTCAAGGCCCTTGACGGGGTCTCCTTCGAAGTCAGGCGGGGGGAAACCGTTGGGGTCGTAGGTGAAAGCGGTTGTGGAAAGACCACCCTCGGCAGAACCATTATCCGTCTTTACCGCCCTACCGAAGGCAGCATTGAATTCTTGGGACGGGAAGTTGCCCACCTTCCGGAATCAAGCCTGCGGTGGATGCGGCGCGAGGTCCAGATGATTTTCCAGGACCCGTATGCCTCCTTGAACCCGCGCATGACAGTTAACGACATCCTCACCGAACCCCTGGAGCTGGCCAAGGGGTTGGATCAGAGCCAGCGCCGCCAACGGGTCCGCGAGCTTCTGGACCTGGTAGGCCTGAGCCAGGAACACGCCAACCGGTACCCCCACGAGTTCAGTGGGGGCCAGAGGCAGCGCATCGGTATTGCCCGGGCCCTGGCAGTCAACCCCTCGGTGATCATTGCGGATGAACCGATTTCGGCCCTAGATGTTTCTATCCAGGCCCAGATTGTAAACCTCCTAGAAGAGCTTCAAAACGAACTCGGCTTGACCTACATGGTAGTCGCTCACGACCTTTCCATGGTCAAGCACATCTCGGACCGGGTGCTGGTTATGTACCTTGGCAAAATTGTCGAGGTTGCCCCCAGCAACATGCTCTACGAGCGACCCCAGCATCCTTATACCAAGGCCTTGCTTTCGGCGATTCCAATTCCGGATCCAAGAGCAGAGGCACGGCGCCGGCGGATCGTGTTGAAAGGAGACGTTCCCAGCCCCATCAACCCACCTTCCGGGTGCCGGTTCCGCACTCGCTGCCCGGAAGCTGTAGAAATATGTGCTCACAAGGAACCAGAATTCGTTGACCTGGGAGATGGGCACCAGGTGGCCTGCCACAAGGTGGGGGTATGAAGTACCGGTTCAGTGAACCCCTTGAATCAAACTTTTTGGTAGATGCCCCCCTGAAAACGCTACCCTTTCACTCCCCAAATGCCCACCAAGCAATGTCCACTCCAGGAACAACCTGACCATCAAAATACGAGGTGATGCTAGGAGAAGTCCCTGGACAGACAATAGGGCCGGCACCCGCCAGGAGGTGGTCCATGTGTAGTGTCCAAGAAACCCTCCGGTGAGCTGACCTGCCCCGACCTAAAGAATTAGCCTTCAACTATCTTCAACCAGACCCTTCTTTCCCGGGGGCCGTCAAACTCACAAAAGAAAACTGACTGCCAACGGCCAAGGGCCAGCCTTCCTCCTACCACCGGCAGGGTCAGCGACGTCCCAACCAGGCTCGATTTCACGTGAGCTGGGGAGTTTCCCTCGGCGTGCTGGTACGGTAAGTCCCCTGGTACCATCTGGTCCAAAGAGCGGATGAGGTCGGTTTTTACCGACGGGTCGGCCCCTTCATTGATGGTAAGCCCGGCTGTCGTATGCGGCACAAAAAGGAAACAAAGGCCGTTCTCGATGCCCGCCTCTGCCACCTCCTCCTGGACCCTTCGGGTAATGTCCACCAGTTGCGTTTTTCTCTCAGTACGCACAGAAAACCCTCTCATCATCTTCCCCCCAAGTCGTTCTGCCCAATAGAGTTTCATCCCTCGCAGGACCCGCCTAGCGCCACAGGTGGGCGTGCTCAATCAAGGACAATTTTCGCCTCGTGCTCCCTGCCGCCTTGCAGCGCGGCGACATCACGGACGACGAAAATCAGGAACAAGCCGGTTGCTGCAGTCTCTACCAGGGGTACGAACGAACAGGTAGGCGCTGGCTTCCTGAGCAGCGGTCAGCGAACGAGTTCAAGAAACCACAGGCGACGGAGGACCAGCCGCAGCTACCGCGAGTTTGTGGCTGTGGCCCGGAGCCGCCGAGGTTCATGACAACTTTACGGTGAGCGTGACACCGAGAGGAAAGCCGGCGCCGTCGGGACATTTTCGTAATAGTGCTCCATATAGTGCTCCATGCCGCCTTGCGCTGCGGCGGCACCACGAAGGATGAAAATCCAGGGTGGAACCTGTATTTTCGTAGTAGTGCTCCATGCCGCCACAAGGGGCGGCACCTCAAAGGATGAAAATCCAGGGTGAAACCAGTATTTTCGGGTTACTTAGAGCAAAAAGGTCTCGATAACATGGGCCACCCCGTCGGCCCAGCAGGATGCCGTAATGTAGTTGGCCTTTCTTTTTACTCCATCCGGCGCATTTTCCACTGCTACACCCAAGCCAGCGTATTCCAGCATGGAAAGGTCGTTGAAGCTGTCGCCAACAGCTATGATTTCCGAAGCCCTGATACCAAGGCGGCGGGCCACCCCTTCCAGGGCAGCGCCCTTGGAAGCCCGGAGGCTGACAATCTCCAGAAAGAAGGGAAAGGAAATAGTCAGGTTTACCTGGTCTCCTACCAGGCCCTCCAGCAAATCTTGGATGCCTTTGATTTCATGGGCCGGTTCAAAAACCAGCATCTTGGTCGGCGGCTTTTTCAACCACTCTCTGATATTTCCCACTTGGTGTGCTTCAACCCGGGCGATCGCCTGGTACCTCTTCACCTTCTCGTTGATCTCTTTTACGTACAGTTTATCATCAACGAAAACCTGGTAGTGGTAGCCGCGTTCTTCGGCAGCTTCCACAATCCTTCTCGCCGCCGGCAGGGGCACGGGCTCATGAAAAAGGGTCTCCCTCCCCCTGGTAGTTTTAACCAGGGCCCCGTTGTAGGTGATGAGGGGAACATCGCCAAGGCCCAGTCTTTCGGCAAAAGGTAGGGCCGACCGGAACATTCGGCCGGTGGCCAGCAGAACGGTAACCCCCTTTTCAACGGCTGCCCGAATCGCCCTTTCAGTCCGCGGGGAGATTTCAAGGCTTTCATCAAACAAGGTATTGTCCATGTCGAGGGCCAGAAGGCGGTATCCGCCCGGGTTCTTGTAAGTTTTTTTCACGTATACCTCACCAACACCTTGAATTGTAGATGTATAGTGCAGCTATGATTTATTCTTATTTCCACACCCAGGCCGAAGAACCCTCCCCCGCCCAGTCCTTCACCAGGCAGCACCTACTACGAAAATGTCCCAACAGCGCCGGCCTTCGTTGGCGCCCCTGGCGCATACTGCAATAACCGCTTTGTCCCTATTTTCATCCTTCGTGGTGCCCCGCTTGCTGGGCATGAAGCACTACTACGAAAATACTGGTTCCACCCTGGATTTTCATCCTTCGTGGTGCCGCACCGCAAGGCGGCATGGAGCCCTACTACGAAAATGCTACCATCTGCCTCGCCCGGGGTGCTCCTCCACGCTCCTTCCTTATTCCCCGGCCCTCCGTGCCTGCGGCATAACCGGTCTCGCTCCGGAGCACCCTGGGCGTGCAACTCATGATCCTAACCGATCAAGGGGCCGCTGAATACCGGGTCTAATTTTCATGCTTCGTGGTGCCGCCCCCTGTGGCGGCATGAAGCACTAGACTAAAAAAGCGGGACAAGACCCCGCTGCAAGCAGCAAGGGTTGTCCCGCACCAAGTGCTCTCCTGTAACCTGGTTCAATCCGCCGGCTGTTTTGCGCCGGCACAAGACCGTCAGGATGCGGCCAGCAGGGTTGCCTTAATTTCCGGTGCAAACATCAAAAGCTTCCCGAACTGCAGAGGCTTATCCCCCAACAATTCAAGGCAGCCCGAGACATCGACCTCTTTGCGGATCAGGGTTTCAAGGATACCGGCCCCCTGGATATCGCCGACCATAATCGCCCCTTTGAGGATACCATCCTGCAGCACAACCTGGCGGTAGAAGCCCTCCCCCTCTTCCAGAACGATCTTCTCGTAGCTCCCGGCGCGGGGCCGGCTGACACCAAGGGTGGCAATCTGGAGGCCGTAGACCTCCATGGAATTAAAACCAACATCCCCACGGTACTCCTCTCCCCGGCCGGCCATATTTTGGCCCGCACACCGCCCCTGGGCCACCGCACTGGGCCAAATAGCATTTAGGGTTTCTTTCCCCAAGGCAAGGTCAAAGGCTTCAACCACGTCACCCGCGGCGTAGATGTCCCGCACCGATGTTCGCATCCGGCGGTCAACCAGAATGCCGTCCCGGACCGCAATCCCTGTGTCTTCCACCAACCGGAGGTCGGGCCTCACCCCGACTGCCACCACGACGAGGTCACAGTCCATCTGACCCTTCGTGGTTACCACGCCTTTTACCCTTTCCGCTCCTGTGAACTCCGTAACTTCAACCCCAGTTTCTACGGAAATCCCGGCCTGCCCGAGGGCTTTTTCCACCAGGGATGCTGCACCCCTGTCCAGCTGGGCCGGAAGCACACCATCCAGTTTCTCAACCACAGTTACCCTGAGATCTGCTGCGCGCAAAGCTACTGCCGCCTGGATACCGATGAAACCGGCCCCGACAACCACCGCCGCCCGGGCCTTTGAGACCGCTTCAGCCACAGCCCGGGCATCGTTAAGGGTCCAGAGGGTATGAATGCCCTTTTTTTCAATACCGGGAACAGGGGGCACGATGGGTAGTGAACCCGTCGCCAGCAGAAGCCTGTCGTAAGCAAGCTCACTCCCGTCAGAGAGAAGGAGTTTCTTTTCCCCAGCAGCGATCCTTTCCACCCGGATTCCTGTCCGTACCTTGACACCTAGCTCTGCCAGGTTATCTGCCTCCCGGCAGTACATTTTCTCCAGCCCGACCTCTCCTGCCAGGTAGTGAGCAAGCATGGTCCTGGTGTAAGCCTTTTCCCTTTCTGCCGAAAGAATGGTTATAGTTCCGTCGGGGTCGGTCTCAGCAACAGCTGCAGCAGCGCTGAGACCAGCAGCACTGTTTCCGATGATGACATACCGCATGTCCATACCCAACCTTTCCCGTTTGATTTCCATGAGAGCAGGGTTAATAAACCGGGTCGTCAATCGTCCACAAGGGCAGGTTGGCTTCCAGCAGTTCAATAGACCGGGGAATGTTGAAGTTGCCGCAAGAACAGCATTTTCCCATTACCACTGTGGCCTCATGTGGAGTCTTCCGCCCCAACTTGACATCCATGATCATCTTCTTGATCAGTTCGGGTGAGACCATGGCATGGCCGCACATGGTGTGAAACTCCAGGATCTCCCACTCGGGCAGCCTCTCTGTCTTCCCGTGGGTACCCAGGGAGTACTCCCTGGTGTGCACCTGGCCCAGTCCGGCTTCCCTGGCGATCTCATCCACGATTTCACTGATACCCGAGATCACCACCGAAATCCCAAGATCTGCCTCTTTTAGTTCCTTCATGAGGGAGATTACGTTTTCCTTGGAATCATAAGTAATTTCAACAATGGTATTGTTGGAGATCCGCTCGATGATTTCCTGGGGATCGATGTAGAGCCAATTACCGGTCTTCATATCACCGAAGTTGACTGGGTTGTGCTTGAGGCAAATCTGCATGAACTTGCGGCAGAACTCAGCGTAGTTGTGGTTGTTAAAACCCTTGGCAGAACAGGATAGGACCACAAAGTCCCGAGATAGACTTTCCCTGCTACCGCGGCGGTGCAAACTGTGGGTCATAGTGGTTCTCCCTCCTCCCGGAACCGGGGTCGACCAAGACCCATGTTGTTCTTGGTATTCATCAGTACCTCAAACCCAGCTTGGTCGATTATCGACAGGACTGGAATTGACCCGTCCGGCCGGATCTTACAAGCGACGTCGAGGCTGAAGACGGTATCAATCTTGTCAATGTTCTCCTTGATTACCTCCAGCACCTTGGGCAGTTCCTCCAGTTTACAGTCAAATTCAATGATGGCTGACAACGAGCGCTCGTTCCGCACCTCATCCTTAAGTTCGCCTGTTTTCTTGTCTTTCATAAAGTAGGTGACGGGGTTTTCGTCACAGAAACCGACCCCCAGTTTTGCCAAGGCTTTCGTCATCACTTCAACATCCGTCCACTTGGTACTTACCCCTGGCCGGCCCATTTCCAGGGCAACTCCTGCCGTGGCATACCGAACACGGCCCGTAATCTCGTTGGTCTTGATCTCCGCCGTTCCCCGTCCGGGTACCCCAGATTCCTTGAATTCGATGAGCGGATTACTCAGGATCGCCCGTACCAGACGCGGCATCTCCAGTTCAGGCTCATAAAGGGCATCCATTTCACAAACACCTGCCCGGAGGCAAACACCACACTCACAGCACAGTTCCTGGTCAACAACAGCGTAAACCTTACCCTCAGGGGTTCTCTCGAACCGGTGTGCCCCAACCGGACAGTACACGGAACAGCGTCCGCAACCCACGCACTTGGTCTCGTCTATCAGCAAGCCTGATACCTCCTCTCCTTGGTTGCTGGCCTAGTTGGTTTCCAAAACCCGACTGCCGCCACCACTTCCGAAGGACCCCTCACCCACTCGGCCAGGGTTCCTGGGGTCAACGCGCGGCAGCCACTTCCTCCTGGGTCATACGGAGCAGGCCTTCCCTGCCCAAAACAGCCTGAACGGCAGTTAAGGCCCCTTCAGGGTCACCGGAAGGCATAACGGGTCCCACCGTCGTGACAACCCCGAGGGACGGTAACGCCAGCGCCGTTGCCCATGCCGCCGGTCGGGCAATCTCCGGGAAGACAGCCACCAGGCCGAGGGATGCACCGGCAGCCTTTTCAAGAGCCTTCATGAAACGAAGGGCGCGCGGTGTTTCCCAGCAGGTGCCGAAGTGGAAAACCGGTGGAAGGGAACCGGTACCAGCTTCGCCGGCCAGTTTCTCAAGGAAAGAAGAGACTGCGGGATACTCCTGGGCACCGGCTGGGTCCAGGAGCCCGGCCTTGGCCAAGCCGGCGGCTGCACATCCAGTGGCAACGACCAGGTACCCCTGGGCCAAGAGATCCTGTGCCCGCCGCACGATCACCTTATCCTGGGTCTCCTTGGCGTTGTTGCAGCCACCCACCAGGGCCAAACCAGGTATTCCGGTTTCCTGGAAGAGTTTCTGCCAAGCCTGGTGCGAAACAGCTTCAAAGGTCTTCAAGTCAAAACCAACCGTGGCCTTGACCTCTGGGAATTCAAACCTGGGTTTTCGGTGTTGCCGGGCACTGTAGTGTTTCTCGGCCGCCGCCGCGATCTCAGGCGGTAAACCACAATCACCCTCGTCGTCCGTCTCAACAACCGCCGCTTCAGGGAACAGAGGTACTCCCAGTTCGGCCGCAGCAGCTTTGAATCCCGGCGTGACACACTGTTTGCCAACAATGACGGCGTCAATCAGGCCCGACAGAAGGACTGCTTCCTGGGCCCCGTAGTTGCTCAAAAGGGAAACACCGGCTGGTGCTAGTGCCTCTCCCCCGCACATTCCAACAAAGTTTACCTTTTCCCCGGCACTCCCACCAGTGAGGACACTGATCACCTGGGGGGACAAACTGCCGTGAAGGAGGACGTTGATCCGGTCGGGCTTCAGGGCCCCCAAATTGACCTCCACCGTCTGCACCTGCGGAGAACCGTTGAGGGCATCTCCTAATTCAAGCCCGGCATCAAGGGCCAAGAAGCCGCTCAGGCCAACCTTCAAAGCCGACCGGTACGCCGCTTCGTCCCCGACATCCCCCTCGCTGGCACGGCGGATGGCCTCGAAGATCTCCGCCGGTAGTGACCCCGGAGCCGCACCAAGGCTTTCCAATGCCGTTCCTTCGGCCTTGAGCCATTCGGGAAACCGACTGGTACCCAATACTTTATCAGCTTGAGGACCAAGGAGGTCCTGCACGTAAGAAGCGTGGGCCACTCCCCCTTCAGCAATAAGACGCAGGAAGACCGACGCCGCAATATTTTCCCGGTCCCGGCCGCAAACAGTACCCTTTCCAGCCTCATCAAAGGGGCTGACCCGGCACGGACCCTGGGTGCAGGCAGTACAGCAAACTCCCAGCCGTCCAAACCCACACATGGGAACCTGTTGCTCGTAACGGTCCCAGTTGAGGTCAACCCCCTGTTTTGCCGCAGCAACCACCAGGCGTTCAGTCGCTTTATCTGAAGTTTTCCTTCTCAGACGTTGCATTTAACGACCCTCCTCCAGCTTTTCAAGTGTTTCAAGTCCAAATTTCCAAAAACTGCAGCCGTGCTCCCTGGCCGTGGACCCCGGATCTCCGGCCACAGCGTCAACTACCGATCTCGACCTCACCTCGGCCACAAAACGTAGTTCGCCAGGTTCTTTGTAAGCCAGGGCCCCAGTGGGGCAGGCATCCACGCAGAAAGGGTGTTCCATTCCCGTGCAGCGGTCGCACTTGAATGAAACACGTCCAGCCCGGGCCGGTTTGACTGCCCCGAAGGGACAAACCGCCACACACATCCAGCACCCGATGCAGAGCTCCGGTTTTGCAGCCACAGCCCCTGTCTCCTCGTGACGGTACAACGCCCCACTCGGGCAAGCCCAAAGACACGGTGCTTCTTCGCAGTGTCGACACTGCACCGGCATCGAGAAGGTTTCGGTGCCCTGAACCGTCACGCGTGGTTGTGGAACCGGGTCTTCGCGCGCGGCTCCGATGAGGGTCCTGGCTACCGAATCCCGGTTGATGGCACACGCCATCTCACACGACCGGCAGGCCAGACACTTGGATACGTCCACCAAGATTTCGGCCAAGCTCCATCATCCTTTCTGTCGAAGGTTAAGGTACATCTAAAGCCGTCGTCTATTAGGTAAAAAGCAAAAAACGTGCCAGCTTTAAGCGGCACGAGGAATACTCAATTTTGCAACTTCAACGTGGTACCCGTAAAACCTCGGTACCCTTCTCCTCCAGGGACCTGGCCAGGTTAACAGCAGGCCGCAAACGAGCCAGGTGCACTCCACCTCGGCCCCAATTTCCCGGCTTACCTGAACCGCCAGGCTAGCCAAGGCTTCATAAGGCGCAATGAAAGCAATCTCACCTACCGGTTAGTCCTCCCTCAAAACAACACCACGGGGCCTTTGCTTGGAACACAGGCAAATCCCACGAGGGCGCGCTCGATGAATCACAGGCCGGCCCACCAAGCCACCAAAACGGACGCCACGAGCATCCCACCAGCCGGGTACAGCACAAACCGGTATACACCCGAGAACTGAGCCTTAAAGTACTGCTTGGTTAGAACAAGACACACATGCAGCGGTGAGACCAGGTAGCCGGCGGTACTGCTGAGGAAGATCAGGAAGACAGCGTTCGTGCGCAGGATATCCGAAGCAAGTAAAGGCTCAAAAATGGGAATAGCAATTCCCATTGCCGCCATGTTCATGCCTGTGACAACGGCAGTAACCAGCGGCACCACCACGAGGAGCACCCCAAGGGGAATCCCAACAGCCATCAGGGCGTTAGCCGTGTTGACTACCGCTTCAGAAGCACCTACTGCCTCCCGGAAAAGCATGATCCCGAAGATGGTCATGGCCGGACGCCAGGTAAATCCTTGGGCTGCTACAGTCTTCACCCTTCCCTTGAGCTGGTGCCATACTGCCCCAAGCCCCCCCGTCCAGTCCAGGTAGCTTAAGAGCCCCAGGGCGATACCAAGAAGAATTGCCGTCGGAAAGTAAAAATCCAAGGTCACTACCAGTACCATGCTCATCAACACCGGGGCCAGGCTGACCATCAGGTGCCACAGGTGGGGCAAACGCGGTCCTTGAACCCGAGCCACGAAAGACCCCGGCCGGTACTCCCGAAAGCAATACCAAAAACTCAAAAGGGCGGTCACCACCATTACCGGCACCCCGAGCTTCACAAGATCGTAGATTTCTACGTTCCCCAGCCGCGCCGCCATGATCAATCCAGGATACAAAGGGTATACCGGATACCACAAGTGCCGGAACATGAGGTTGACCCCAGTCTTGGCTTCGTCTGAAAGCTCCATCTCACTGCCCAGGTCATTAATTAAAGGCGCTGACATGATCGCCCCACCGGGTACAGTCAACAACCCAACCAGGGAGGGAATGAGCATGAGAATCTTGCGGGGGTCGCGCAGGAGCCGTGACAGAGACTCAATCATCCGGTCCAGGTGTCCCGATTCCTTCAGGGCCGTACCGAGTACCCAGAGGAGGGTGATGATCAGGGCCAGATCAATGGTGGTTCGGTTCTTCACCGTCTTCACCACTACCTCCACAAAGTCCCCAACACCAAACCCTGCAAAAACCCCCACAACCAACGTCCCCACGACCATGGAAAAGCCCAGGTCATACCTGCGGTTGAGCATGACCACCATCACTGAAAAAGCTAGAACAACCCCAATGATCGTCCACATTTGAACCAAGTCCTTTCCGTGATGATTTCACTGGCTAACGACAACTGTAAACTCCCCTGTCAGTTACTACAGATCGGAAGAGCACACGTCTGAACTCCAGTCACAAGGGAATCTCGTATGCCGT
>ENA-OSAE01000540-OSAE01000540.1-marine-sediment-metagenome-genome-assembly--contig:-NODE-540-length-10628-cov-14.986286_pt1 | contig 10628 bp, 8 predicted proteins | sample MGYA00237870_ERZ529317 | MGnify/ENA primary metagenome ERZ529317 (study PRJEB26369, sample SAMN03142812) | marine sediment metagenome | biome: marine; feature: borehole; material: sediment... | reverse complement strand
ATACGCAGGCGGCCCTGAGGAGGTTTGCCTGTCCGAGACCTCGGACCCCGCCCCCCACCGCCGACCCCCAGGAACGCCGAAGTCATGACGAATATGGATGAGGAGCCCTTTGTGTCCTTCGACGCGGACAGCCCAGTATCGGACGGGACGACCATGACCATGGAGAACAGCCTGTCTTCCGAACTCCACCACCCTGACCGTTTCTCCCATGCGGAGCGGGGACCCGCCGGCGCACCGCTCCCGGATCGGACCCGTAGGGTCCGTCCGCCCTCCCGAGCAGCCGATGTCCTTGGACGCAAGTGGAGCATCCCCATCATCTCGGAACTGGCCTCAGGCCCCAAGCGCTTCTGCGAACTCCAGGCCACCCTCAAGGGGATCAGCCCCCGGACCCTCAGCGCCCGTCTCCGGTGGCTCCAGAGGGAAGGAGTGGTGGGCAAGACGGCCTTCTCCGAGACCGGTTTCCATGAGGCCTACCATCTCACAGAGAAGGGTCTGGCCCTCCGGCCCGTCCTGCGGGCCCTCCGGGCGGTGGACAGCGCTTGGGCCCGGCGCGAGAGACGCCCGGTGTAGGGCTGTCGCTCAGGCGCTCTCCCGGTCTGCCTGCCGACGCAGCGGCATAGGGTTTGTTCACGGAACTCGGGAAGGCACAGGCGGCAGGGAGGCGGTCCGACCCGTGGGCAGGAAGACCCCCTCGACCGGGATGAGCCCGAGGCGTGGAGACCGTGCCGTCGTTCCCGCGGCCAGGCGCCTGCTCCCGGCTCTGGTGAGCTTCTCGCTCGTGCTCGCCTCAGGAGCGGTCGGCGTCCTTCTCTGGTCCGATCCGCCGCTCGGCCTGTTGCCGCCCGCTTTCGGGCTGAAGGCACCCACATGCGAGCCCAACCGGGTCCTGGTCCTCCGGGAACCTCCGATGCGCGGAAGCGACGTCACAGAACTCCAGCTCGCCCTCAAGGACCTGTCGCTCTACGAAGGACCGGTCGACGGGGTCTTCGGGCGGGCCACGGCTGACGCGGTCTCCAAGTTCAGAGCGCGGCACGGCCTCTCCCCGACCCCGCGCGTGGACTCGGCCTTCTGGCGGGCTCTCGCCGACGAGTGGTGGGCCAGGAAGGGTCGGGACGCCGTCTTGGCCGTGTCCGGCACGCCCCGTCCCGAGGGCGAGATCATGCTGGTCATCGATATCGAGAAGCGCCGACTGACCGTGTTCGCCGACGGGTTCCCCTTCAAGACCTATCCGGTGGCTGTGGGCAGACCCGGCAGTCCCAGCCAGCCGGGCCAGTGGAAGGTCCGGAACAAGGGGGTCAACGTCGGTCCCCCGTTCGGGACGAGATGGATGGGCCTTGACATCCCTTGGGGAATCTACGGCGTCCACGGGACCAACAACCCGGGTTCGATCGGCACGGCCGCCAGCGGCGGCTGCATCCGGATGTTCAACCATCACGTGAACGAGCTCTACGAGTGGGTCTCCATCGGAACGCCGGTCCACATCGTCGCCCCGCACTGGCAGGCTGTGGTGCCTCCGGCCCTCCCGCGGGGCGCCGCCGGGCTCGGCGTCGTCTTCCTCCAGTGGCAGTTGGCCAGGCTGGGTTTCGACCCGGGACCGGTGGACGGGCGTCTCGAGGAGGCGACCGTTGACGCCATCCGTGACCTGGAAGCCTTCTACGGCCTCGAGACGGACGGCATAGCCGATACAGACGTGCTCTGCCTGCTCGACCTGGACCGCTAGGAACCATGTGGAAGGGAGCGGACCCCGTGCGGAGCCGACCACCGGCCCGGACAGACCGCGGCCGGCCGGGCCGCGGCCTCCACCTGTTCCTCCTCGCCGCTGCCGCCGGCCTCACCGGACTCATGCTGGCCGTGACGTCAGCCGCCGCCTCCGGCCTGCTGGCCGAGTTCGTCGGGAGCCTGGGGCTCGGCCGTGCCAGACCCTACGGCTTCGACCCCGAGGTCCCCGTCGACCCTGACCGGCGCTACCACCTCGTGGTCTGGGACTACCGTCTGCCCTTCACCTCCCCGGGTGGGGCTCCGTTCCCCGAGGCGACGGAAAGGGCCATCCGGCGCTTTCAGTCCCGCCACCCCAACGTCACGGTGGACCTCGTCGTCCTCGACCCGGCGGACGGGCAGGAGCAGTTGGCCCAGGCCCTGGCCGCCGGCTACCCGCCGGACGTGTACTGCTCCCCGTTCGGGCCGCCGGCCGTCGGCTCGGCCCTCCAGGTGCCGGTAGGACTCTACCTCGACTACGAGACCTGGGCCCGCTACCACCCTGTGGCCTGGCAGGCGGTGAAGGTGGACGGGACCGTCTGGGCCTGGCCGAGATGGCTGGTCCTGTGGCCCTGGCTGGGGAACGAGACCCTCCTCGAACGGGCCGGCCTCGACGTGGAGAGCCTGGCCCGGGACGGCTGGACCTGGGAGGACCTCGCCGCCGCGGCGGAGGCCCTCTCCGGCCTGGAGCCCGCCTCAGACCGCAGGCCGACCCTCGCCGCCTCCGCGCCGGCCGTGGTCTTCCGCGACCTCCTCTTCACGTGGCACCTCGCGGCCGAGACCGCTCCGGAGCCGGAGACCTTCTGGCTCGGCCCGGCCCCGGCCGAGGCCGCCCGCTTCCTAGAAGAACTCCGCGAGCTCCGGGCTCTCGGCTCCACCGGAACAGGGCGGAACCCGGGCGTCCTCGACTCCTTCGTTCACGGCCGCACCGCCCTCCTCGTGAACCCTTCACCCTGGGCGACCATGTTCCTGGCCGAGGTCGTGCCCAGACAGGACCCCTGGCAGTTCAGCGTCCCCTCCCGCGAGGGGCGGCCGCCGATGGTCCTCCTCCCCGCCCCGGCCCGGCCCGGGTCGGAGTCCCCGGGACCGGTCGTCTGGGTCTCGGCCGCACCCGTGATGGTCTTCCGCCAGGCCCGCTACCGCGGGGACGACAACACCCGCTTGGCCATGGACCTTGCCCGGGAGATCACCCTGGGCACAAGGCCGTGGCTGAGGGACCTCCCCTTCTGCGTCCCGGCCGAGGTCGGCGAGATGGCCGCTTGGAGGCTGGGCTCGGAGAGGTTCGGACCGGCGGGCGAGCTGGCCCGGAACGCTCTCGAGCGGCTGGCCTCCCTGCCGGAGGACAGGCTCAGCCTGGCCCTCACGGCCCTGCAGTACGGTCCGTGGGCCCCCGAACCGGGGCGGGATGCGGACGCGGCGCCCTCGCCGGACTCGGCCGTCACACCGGGCACCGCCGCGGGGCACCACGGCTATCTCGGGCCCTTCCTGGGTGAGGTCGTGCAGGCCGTCCTCGAGCTCTGGGAAGGTGACCTGTCCTCCGAGGACCTCACCCGTCTTGTCGGCGGGCACATCCTGAAGGGGCCATGAAGGACAGACGGGGCGGCCGTCTCCGTCGTTCGCGGCGGAGCACACGCCGGACGGGGGCTACCGTCGCTCCTCGTTCGTCCGCGTCACGGTGAGATGAAGCGGCAGGTGCACCCGAAGGGTCGTCCCCCGGCCGGGCTGGCTCTCGACGGTGATGCGCCCTCCATGGGCCTCGACTATCCGCCGGCAGACGGGAAGGCCCAGGCCCGTTCCCGCCTCCTTGGTCGTGTAGAAGGGTTCGAAAATCCTCCCGAGTTCCGAGGGAGGTATGCCGCACCCGGTGTCCGAGACCTCGATGACGACCTCGCCGTTGTCGGTCTTCGCCCGCAGGGAGAGCCGGCCGCCGTGCGGCATGGCGTCCACGGCGTTGCGGCAGAGGTTCAGGATGACCTGCTTGAGCCTTTTCGGGTCGGCCAGGACCTTCGCCTCCGAACCCGTGTCCTCGTAGTCGATGACCACAGGGGGACCCCCGGCGACGAGTCCCCGGGCCAAGAGAGCCGCCTCCGAAAGCAGCCCGTCCACGCTCACCTCACGGTCCGGGGTGATGCGCGGGGCGCAGCTGAAGAGCGAGAAGTCCTCGAGAAGGCCGATGGCCCGGTCGAGCTCGCGGAGAGCCACTCCGGCGTACTTGGGCACCCCGTCCTCATCGGTGAGGGCGAGCTGGAGGAAGCCCTTGACCGCGGCGAGAGGGTTCTTCACCTCGTGCGCCAGGCTCGCCGCCGCCCGCAGGTTGTCCAGGCGCTCCCGCCTGAGAGCCAGGCTCAGCTCGACCGTCCGGGCCGAGAACAGCGCCTGCCCCATCAGGGCCGCCGCGGCCGACGGCGTCCCTGCCGCCGGGAGCACCGCGAGACAGCCGACAGGAACAGCCGTCCGCCCGAGGGGAACGCCGAGCCCGTGAAGCCGACGCCCGCCCCGGCGCCCGCTCTGGACATCCGCCGGGACGAGAGCGACGGCCCCGGTGTGGAGGGCGAGCCCCACCGGGTTCAGGCCCGCCGCCTGGAGGGACAGGACCAGCCCCGGTTCAGGGACCGGTCCCCCGCAGGAAGCAGGCACACCATCCATGACGGCCGTCTCCAGGAGCACCCCCGAGGTCTCGGAGAGCACGACCCACCCGCCGAGCCCGAGAGAGGTCCCGGCCCGCGCCAGAGCCCCCAGGTACTCGCGGCAGGTCCTGATGAGGATGTCGTTCTCCGCCCTGAGGCTGGAGAGGTCGCCAGCGGTCACCTTGAGAGGACCACCCACGGGCCGGCCGGGAGAGAGAACGACCCGTTCGGAACGCCACCGGTCGCGGTCACCGGCGACCTCGAAACCCAGGTCCCGGGCTACGAGCCGGACGGCCTCCCAGGGGTCGGCTTCCGGTCTACCTCTCGCCGCCTGGTTCCTCTCCAAGCTGAGCCACCCCGTTCCTTGACGCCTCAGCAGCGTTTCGGAACTGCTCCCCGATGGCTCATGAAGCGCTGCATCACCACTATCAGATGGTCAAGGCGCTCGCTTGTGTCTCTCACCTTGACGTCTTGAAAGCCGCGGCCGTCCGCGATAGCCTCGGCCAAGGCCAGCCGCAGACGGTCTATCTCCGCGGCGAGAACACGGCTGTCCATGACGGCAGCCGGCCGTCCTGGAGGCGACGTGGGTCGGCCGTCCCTCCCTTCGGTGTCCAGTGTGGTCAGGTACGTCTGGACGTCCAGGAAATCAGAGGCCACCGCCAGGACCCCGGCCGCGTCGGATGCGTCCTCCGGGTACACGCACAGGGCCACGGCCTTGGGTCGGCATGACCGCGGACAGTCCTCACGTGAACAGCCGATGACGGCATGGGGAGGGGAGAGCCCCTCCGCCACCGGCGTTAGGGCCTCGAGGGCCTGAGGCCGGCTCGTCTCAGGCCACACCAGGGCCACCCGCCCGGGGGCGGTGTCGAACCCGAACCCCCATCCGCCCTCACTTCCCCCGGGAAGGGGAACGGGCCTGCCCCTCACCGGAAGACAGGGCCCCACGCACACCCGGCCGAGCCGGAGAAGGGCGATGCTCACAGGCCGCCCGGGAGCCGCCTGGCCGACGGCGGAATCCAGGCACCTGAAGAGGTAGGGGTTGATCCCCAACGGACCGGACTCGTCCTTGCTCTCACCGTAGAGCCGCCTGAGAGCCCGGGTCTCGGCCAAGAGCGCCACCGACAAGGCGACCGCCCCTCCCTGGGCATGAGTCCGGCCCAGTTCCAGGAAACCCTCGTCAAGGCGGCGGCTGTCCCACAGAGGCAGGCTGAAGCTCCGGGGCGGACCTTCCCGGCAGACCGAAGCCACAAGGTCCAGCCTGTCCCCGTCGTCCAAGCACACCACGCACGACTCGAGCGCCAACTTCAGGGCTCCTCCTCGATCCCGGCTTGGGGACGAAAGCGTCCGCAATGGAATGACGAAGGAACCTCTCAGCCATTCTCCTTAGACATTGAGGTGGAAATTCCTGCCGGAAGAAGGAAAAACAGGTGGGGTGAGCCCTACAGGCCTCCAGAGAGGAGTTCAAGAAAGGCGTCTATCCGCGTCACGGTCGGACCGCTGGCGAAGGCCCTCGAATCGACCATGTCGGCCTCGATGATGAGGGTCGGGAGACCGAGTTCGTCCCGCACGGCCCGGGCCAGCTCGTACTGTCCGAGCGAATAGGTCTTGCAGCTCCGGCAGGAGTGGAAGACGACCCCGTCGGCCCTCTGCAGTCTGACCATCCTGAAGAGTCGCTCCTTCCTGACCTCCAGTCCCACGTTGAGGAGAACCAGGGAATACAGTTCGGCCATGGCGTCCAGGGGGTCCCCGACGCGCGCCTCCTTGAAGTCGTAGAGCCCCCAGGCGTCCGTGTAGGTCTCGCCGACGAAGGCGGCCCCCCGCCTGTGGAGGTAGCGGACGAGGTCGAAGTTGTACCAGATGGCGATGTTGTCCCAGACGAGCCGGAACCTCTCCCCGGGGACGGCCCCCTCCCCGCGGCGGACCCGTTCGGAGAGTTCGTCCCGGACCTTGCGGTAGTAGTCCACGCAGGCCTGGGTCCCCCGGAGGGTGACGATGGGGAACAGATTGGTGAACATGTCCAGAGCGGAGGCCGGGGTCGGCGAGTTCCGCCGGAGGACCTGGAGCTCCTGCCACAGCGCCGTGGCCTGGCCGCTCAGGTCGAGGACCTCCCTGAGGCGCCGCTCGAAGGCCTCCCTCGGCGGCCTCCGCCGGCGTGTCGCGCGGAGACAGAAGTCCACCAGGTCCTCGAGCTGGCCTCTGACGTACTCCTTCTGCTCGGGCGTGACCCCGTCGGCAGCGAAGGGCGTGTCAAGGACGAAGAGCGGGCAGCCGTAGTGTCTTGCGACGACCTCCCACCATTTCACCACCACGCCGCAGATGTTCTTGGTCGTCAGGAGGAGGTCCGGCGCGGGCAGGGGCCGGCCTCCGAGTTCTCCGCGCCCGCTGAGCATCGACCCGATGCTGTTGCGGGCGTAGGCGCAGAGGTCAAGGCTGTAGCCGGCCTTCTCGGCCTCCTCGCAGTAGGGGACGGCCGCCTTACGGCTCCCGCACAGCGCCCCGTAGTTCTCCGGGTAGACCGGCAGGATACCCAGAGCCAGGAGAATCTCCACCGGGGCGCCGCTCGTGACCCACGCGACAGGGCGCCGGGTCAGAGGACGCTTGGCCCGAAAGGCGCCGAGATAGTGCCTGAGGATGAGCCGCTTGAGCTCCGAGTCCACCTTGAGCCTGCGGTCGGGCATGGTCGCCGTCTTCATCCGGCCCTTCCCCCCTCCATCGCCTCGCGGAGGCCTTCCGCGAAGGCCTCGAGGCGTGTCAAGGCCTGGCCCCTTGAAAGGGCCCCCTGTTCGACCTCGAGAAGCAGGCTCGGGTGTCCCGCCGAGCCCAACCGGTGCCGAAGCTCCGGATAGTCGAAGGCGTGGGGGTCGCAGAACTTCTGCAGGAGAAAGACGACCCCGTCCACGTCGTGCCGAGCGGCCTCATCGCAGACGAACGCGAAGCGCCTCTCCGGAGGGTGCTTGGTCGGACAGGGGACCCGGCCGAGATACAGGGCGGCCAGACGGGCCAGGGCCGGCCCGAGGCCGCTCTCGGCGTCCGGCCGGGCTTCTGTCCCGGCCCCGAAGGCCAGGGCCCGGCCGCCGAGGCACAGGTCGTCGGCGGCGATGTCCAGACCGGCCTCCTCGATGAGCCGCAGAGGTCCTTCCGTCTCGAGGAAGCCGCCGGTGACAAGGACACGCGGCCGTGAGCCGGCCCCGTCGCCCGGCAGAGGATTCGCCTCGACGACGGCCTCAAGGTCGGCGGCCAGGGTGTCAAGGTCCCTGGCGGCCTCCCCACGGTCGAGGACGGTCGCTCCTCTGGCGATGGCGATGAAGGTCGAGCCGGGCAGGATGTCCGGCCGTGCCGAACGCACCGCCGCCAGCCGGCCCAGACCGGCCCTCACCGCGGCCGTGAGGCGGGCGGCCGCCTCCAGGCTCTCCCCTGTCACCGGGCGCCCGCCTTCGACAGCCTGCAGTGAAACGGCGAACCTGGACAGCGCCGCCCTCGTGTAATCCTCGACCCCCCTCCCCTTCAGCCGGGCCGGAAGGTTCAGGAAGTGGAAGAAGGTGCCGCGGGGAGCGTGGATGCGCCATGATTCGGCCACCGCCCGCAGGGAGTCGCAGGTGTAGGCGAAGACCACCCCGGCGACCTCGGAACCCGTGAGGGTCAGGAGGCCGTCGAGACAGGCCCGCGCGAAGGAGCAGGCGAAGCTCTGGAGCCGGCTGTCGGCCGGGCCCACCGGCCCGGGCCTGCCTCCCAGCCTCACCGGGTGCAGGCCCGCGGCGAGGATGACCTCCTCGGGCACGTAGCCGCAGACGTAGCCGACGGCCGGGCCCGCGCCGGCCGCACGCCGCCCGCGCAGGTAGGATACCGGGTCTGCCCCCGCCCGGACGAGCCTTTCGAGGGCCGCCCGCGCCGCCTCCCCCGCCGTGCGGCAGGGCGGAGGGCCCGCCGCGACCGACGCCCCGTTCAAGAGCCCTGACCTCCCTCTGACTGCCGGAACATCCTGTCGAAGAGGCCCGTCGCCCGGCCGGACGGGACCTCCATGGCCCCTTCGGTACAGAGTTCGGCACAGCAGAAGCAGGAGATGCACTTCGAGGCGTCCACGACCGGGTAGGGGTCGAGGGTGATGGCCTCGGGCGGACAGTTCTCCGCACAGTCCCCGCACATCACGCAGAGGTCCTCGTCGACCACGGGGGTGAGAGAGCCGAGCTCGACCAGTAACTCGGCCTGCTCCTCGATGGAGACGCCGATGGTGCTCGGGAGGAGGAAGTCGGGGATGGGTTCGACCTCGACCGGCCGCCCCTCCCCGTCCATGACCCGTATCTCCTCGGGCCGGAACCGGCCCAGAGGCTTCTTCCCCTGCTCCTCCCGCTCGGCGGCCTTCTGGAAGAGCCTGACCTGCATCGGGTCGAGACCCATCATCCGGGTCAGAACGGCGTCGACGGCGAGCCCGTCGCGGCCGGCGATGAGCCTGCCGAGGGGGCGGGGCCGGCCGTGGGTCGGCCCGTTCCCGTCCATGAAATAGAGGGCGTCCACGATGTGGAGGTCCGGAACGCGGAGCTCGTAGATATCGAGCAACATCTCGGCGAAGCGGCCGCGGGAGAAGGCGGCCAGGTGGAGCCTTGCCTTGTTCGTCCCGGCGATGTAGCCGAAGCAGTTCTTCACCGCGCCGGTGAGTGTCGTCAGCATGTGGGTCTTGAATACGGGCAGGTTCACGACCACGTCGGCCTCGAGGATGAACCTCGAGACCACGAACTTGTCCGTGAAGCGGCAGGAGGTCTCGACCTCCACCACCTCTTCCGACAGGTTGCGGAAATGGCCGCCGGAGGCCCTCGCGATCCCCGTCACCTCGGCCGTGTGGAGGGAGTTCCGCTCGACACCGCCGGGATTGTCGCCGACATAGGGGTGGCCGTGGAGGTCCTTCACCACGTCCACGACGGCCTTCACCAAGGTGGGGCTTGTCGTGACGTGCATCTCCGGCGGCACCGGAGCCAGGATGTTCGGCTTCACCAGGACGTCCTTGTCGGCGACTCTGGTACCGGTCAGCTCGAAGATGCGGCCGACGGCCTCCCGGAGGGCCTCGAGTTCCGGGTCCGGCCCCCCGAGGTCGATGATGTAGACGTCGCTCTTGTCGTCCGGTTTCATGGACGGCTCACCTTCCTTCCCCTGCCCTTCACGTGGCAGGCCTGCTCGGCGCCCGGGGGGCGCCCTGCAGACCCCGTGGGGAGCTTCACGAACTTTCTCTAAACACCCGGCTTCCTTTCGACAGCGCGGGAGCGGTGACCTTCCGATACCCGAAAGGCCGGAGGCCCGCTGGGGCCCCACGCCCCTGTGAAGATCGAGTGCGGGCCCTTCTCCGAGTTGGCACGTTCAGGGTAACATCCCAGCCTGTTCCTGAATAGACAATGAAGCGGTCGGCCTCGGACCCGCCGTCCGGGAGAGAAGGGAGGGAAGAGTACGCCCCTTACACCGAGCCGCTCCCGGGTCCGACCGGCCGCCGGGACCCTGCCCCGGAGGGAGCGGACAGCCTCTCAAGGGAAGCGACAGCGAACGACCAAGCGGAGGTGTCGATGATGGCAAAACGGCTTCTTGCGCTGGCCCTCGTCTGGACCGTCGCGGCCTGCCTGGCCCTGCAACCGGCGCCGGTCCTGGCCGGAGTACCGACCGTCCCCGAGCCGGAGGCGGCGGGCGCCCCGAGGCTCCTTGACCTCGACGGCAACAAGATATTCGACAGCCTCGACAAGGTCCTCGGTCGGGCCGGCCCCGGCAAGAGGATTCCGGTCATCGTGGTCTTCGAGCGGCAGGTGGCTCCCGCCGAACTCGGGTTCCTCGGGCCGTTCAAGGTGAACCACACCTACGATAACTTCCCCTTCCTGGCCCTGAGTCTGACGCCGGGACAGGTGAAGGCCCTCGCGGCCCTACCGTTCGTGGAGCAGGTGGAGTTCGACGAGGAAGTCCGGGTCTTCATGGACACCGCCTCCCACTGGTTCGGAGTGTCCAAAGCCCGGGCCGACTTCGGGCTCACCGGTGACCGTGACGGCGCCGAGAGGACCTACACCAAGGACGACATCGTGATAGCCGTGCTCGACACGGGCATCGACCCGGGTCACGTGGACCTCGACGGAGGGAAGATCATCGCCTGGAAGGACTACATCAACGGCCGGTCGACGCCGTACGACGACCACGGCCACGGCACTCACTGCGCCGGCATCGCCGCCGGTGAGGGTGACGGCAATTCCGCTTACCGCGGAGTGGCCCCCGGCGCGGCCT
>ENA-OSAE01000539-OSAE01000539.1-marine-sediment-metagenome-genome-assembly--contig:-NODE-539-length-10677-cov-25.699680_pt1 | contig 10677 bp, 10 predicted proteins | sample MGYA00237870_ERZ529317 | MGnify/ENA primary metagenome ERZ529317 (study PRJEB26369, sample SAMN03142812) | marine sediment metagenome | biome: marine; feature: borehole; material: sediment... | reverse complement strand
CCTTCGTTGCTCGGGACTTTCACCCTATAGACAACGCCCATGCCGGGCGCACAAGAAAGACCCCCTCTTAGGGGGTCGACTTCTCCAGCTTGGAGATCAATCTCTCGAGAAGCTCGGAGAGCTCTCCGGCCACGGATCTGTAGACGTCCAGGGCCTGCCCGAAGGGGTCCTTGACGTCAAGCTCACTGAGCGCGGCCTCCACCTCATCCAGAGACCGCCGCTCCTCGGCCACTTCCTCCTCCTCAAGGCGCTCCCACGCCTGGAGAAGCCCCTCTACCCTGTCCAGCTCCTCCAGCAGCTCCTCGCGCCTCTTGCGCAGGGCCTCGATCTCGACCCCGTGAACCTCCTCGAACTTCCTCCGCTTGGCCTCGATGGCCCTACGGAGCTCCGCCCGCCGCCGCTCGCGCTCCGCAACCGCCTCCTCAAGGATGAACTCCTTGAGGGTATAAATCTTGTCTCCGGCGTCGGGGACCAGCTCCCTGAGCTGCCGCTTGTGCTCCCTGGTCATGGTCAGCACCAGGTCGGCCTCTCTGACCTCCTCAGGGGTCACGGTCCGGGCCACGTGCCCGCTGAGGTCGATCCCCATCTCCTTCAAGGTCTCCACCGCGGCGATGGTGGCCGGCGCCCCGGGCGACGCCGCCGTGCCGGCCGAGGCCACCGTTATCCGCTCCTCGAGCCCCCGCCGTCGCAACAGAGCCCTCAGCAGGGCCTCAGCCATGCTGCTGCGACAGGTATTGCCCGTACATACGAACAGGACCTTCATCAGGACGCCCTCCAGTGGTTCTCTCCCTACGAGGATACCAACTGGCTCGAGGGGTGTCAACTGCCTCCCTTCCCCTCGAGGTCGGCCCCATCCGGCTTCACGATCCGGTCGGCCGCCTTGCGGAGCCGGTTCATGACGGCGTAGCCGAGCCCCGTCTCAGGATACCCCTCGCAGATAAGCACCTCCACCCCCCGCTCGTCCATGGCCCGCAGAGCAGCGAACAGGTTGGCCGCCACCTCCCGGTCCCCTCGGCCCAGGGACATCACCGTCAGCCGGTCGGGCCCGGCCAGGGCCAGGTAAGCGTCCACGTGCTCGGCCCCGACGATGATGCCTACCCTGCGCCCCTCGGCGAGGAACCGCCGCGCGAGCTCTCGGACCGTCCGGGCCACCCAATCCCTGTTGGGATGCTCCACCAAGTACAGGGCGGCGTCAGGCGAATAGTGCGCGTATTTCATCCCCGGCGAGCGAGGGCGGTCAGAGGCAGTCACGGGCTCATCCAGCGGCCCGAGGACCTCCTCCAGCGCCTCCCTACTCACCCCACCGGGCCTCAATATCCTGGGCCGGTCGCCGCTCGCGTCAAGCACGGTGGACTCCACTCCTATGCCAGTGGGACCGCCGTCGAGGATCATCTCGATCCTTCCCGCCAGGTCGGCCACCACGTGTTCTGCCGTCGTCGGGCTCGGCTTCCCCGATAGGTTGGCGCTGGGCGCCGCTATGGGCACCCCCGCCGCCCGGATGAGCCCGAGGGCGATGGCGTTGTCAGGCACGCGCACGGCCACCGTGTCCAGGCCGGCCGTCACCGCCGCCGGGACCAGGCGCGCCCCCTTCAGGACCAGCGTCAGAGGGCCCGGCCAGAAACGCCGGGCCAGCTCCCGCGCCCAGTCGGGGACCTCTCGCACCAGCGGCAGGACCGCCTCCAGGGCGTCGAAGTGGAGGATGAGGGGGTTGTCCGCGGGCCGCCCCTTGGCCTGGAAGATGCGGCGGACGGCTTCCCCGTCAAGCCCGTTGGCCCCGAGCCCATAAACCGTCTCGGTGGGAAAGGCCACGAGGCCTCCGCCCCTGATCACCTCAGCCGCCCGCTCTAGGCTGAACCTGTCGGGCGCCATCGGATCTACAGGGAGAACCTCAGTCCCTCTCACCAGACGCACTCTTAACCCTCCTTCGCCCGAGGACTACTCTGTCCCGCCCGGAGTAATCCGACAGGACCTCCAAGCCCACCAGCCCGGCCTGGAGCATCATATCCGCCACGTCCCGGGCCTGTCCCGGCGATATCTCCACCAGTAAGGCGCCCCCCTCCGCGAGGGCTGCCGGGACTCCGGGGATGAGCTTCCGATAGAGGTCCAGGCCGTCCGGCCCCCCGTCCAGGGCCAGTCGCGGCTCGTGCTCCCTCACCTCGGGCTCAAGCCCCGCCAGGTCCCCGGTGGGGATGTAGGGCAGGTTAGCCGCTACTAGGTCGAAAGACTGGCCCCTCACCGGCTCAAGGAGGTCACCGCAACGGAACTCAACCCTGTCGGCCACCCCGTGGCGGGCGGCGTTTCTGGCGGCGATCCCCAGGGCCCTGGGGCTCAGGTCGGTGGCCATCGCCCGGGCACGAGGAGCGTAGACCAGGAGGCTCACGGCGATGGCGCCGCTTCCCGTCCCCACGTCCAAGATGCTCACGGCCCGGCCCCCGATGACCTCCAGCGCCCTTTCCACCAGGATCTCGGTCTCTGGCCGGGGGACCATAACCCCAGGCCCCACCTCGAACTCCAAGGACATGAACTCGGCCGTGCCGAGGATATACTGAAGGGGGCGCCTGAGGGCCCCCCGTTCTGAGATCAACTTAAAAAAAAGTTCCTCCTCTCCGGCGGATACCAGCTCGTCAGGCCGGAGGTAGAGCCTATCGGGGTCCCGCCCCAGGACCCTGGCCAACAAGAGCCTGGCCTCTCGCCGGGGGTTGTCCACCGGCAACCTGGAGGCGCCGGCGGCGATGAGGTCCGCCACCGTCCTCATTCCGCCCTCTTCAACCTCTCTACCTGCTCGGCGGCGATGAGGGCCTCCACCAGCTCGTCTATGTCTCCCTCCAGGACGTCGTGGAGCCGATGCAGCGTCAGGTTTACGCGATGGTCAGTGACCCTGTTCTGGGGGAAGTTGTAGGTCCGGATGCGCTCGGACCTATCGCCGGTGCCCACCTGCGCCCTTCGCGCCGCGGCCAGCTCGGCATGCTGCTGTTCCTGCAGCAGCTGGAGGAGACGGGCGCGGAGCACCCGCATGGCCTTGGCCCGATTCTTGTGCTGGGATTTCTCGTCCTGGCAGGTTACCACCAGACCCGTGGGCAGGTGGGTGATCCTGACCGCCGATTCCGTCTTGTTAACGTGCTGTCCGCCGGGCCCGCTGGCGCAGAAGGTATCGATCTGAAGGTCCTCTGGGTTGATCTCCACGTCGACCTCCTCGGCCTCGGGAAGGACGGCGACGGTAGCTGTGGAGGTGTGGATGCGGCCGCCGGACTCGGTGGCGGGAATGCGCTGGACCCTGTGCACCCCGCTCTCGAACTTCAGCCTGCTGTAGGCGCCGTCCCCCTCCACCACGAAGATCACTTCTTTGAAGCCGCCGATGTCCGTCTCATGGCTGCTGAGGACCTCCGTCCGCCACCCTTGCCGCTCGGCATAGCGCAGATACATCCGGAACAGGTCGCCGGCGAAGAGGGCGGCCTCCTCCCCTCCCGCGCCGGCACGGATCTCCACGACCACGTTCTTGTCGTCCATGGGGTCGCGGGGCAGCAAGAGGATCTTGAGCTCCCGGTCGAGCTCCTTCAGGCGAGCGGTAATGTCCTTGACCTCCTGCTCGGCCAGCTCCTTGAGCTCCTGATCGACTTCCTCCGCGGCCATCTCCCGTGCTTCCTCGAGCTCTCGCGCCAGCTTCTTCCGCTGATTGTACTTGCCCACGAGCTTCTCGAGGTGGGCGTGCTCCTTAACGTACTCCCGCCATTCCCGTTGCCGGGCGATAACCGCGGGGTCGCTGATCAGACGGCCGAGCTCCTCATATCTCTTGACGGCATCCTCGAGCCTCTCGAACATGCTCATCACCTTACCAGCTGTAGTTGAGGGCGCCGGCTCCGTTCAGCCTCCAGGACTGCCCTCAGGGCCGCGAGCGCCACCTCAATCTGATCGTCACTGGGCTCCCGCGTGGTGAGCCTCTGCAGCCAGAGGCCCGGCAGGACCAGCAGCTTCAAGGGGCCCCAGGAGCTCCTGCCGGACAGTTTTATTATCTCATAGGATACACCGGCGATGACGGGCAGGAGCGCCAGCCTGGTGGCGATCCTGGCCCAAATCCCCGGCCAGCCGAAGAAGGAGAACAACAGGATGCTCACCACGACCACGAAGAGCAGGAAACTGGTCCCACACCTCACGTGCAGGGCTGATTTGGACCGGGCCTCCTCCACGGTGAGCTCCCCGGCCTCCTCGTAGGCGTGGATGACCTTGTGCTCCGCCCCGTGGTATTCGAGCACCCGTCGCACGTCCTCCATCCGGGAGATGAGGAGAATATAACCCACGAGGAAACCGATCCGGATGAGGCCCTCGAGGAGGTTGAGCCAGAGGGGCGCCTCCAGCCAGCCGCGGGCCGCCCCCACGATCAGGGTCGGGAGGACCATGAACACGGCCACGGCCACCACGACGCTGACGGCTACCGCGAGGGCCGTCTCTCCCCGCCCTAATTTCTCCTCCCCCTCGGGAAGGGACTCGTTGGCGGAGAGCAGCAGCGCGTCAATGCCCAGGGCCATGGATTCCACCAGTGCCGCCACGCCGCGCATCAGGGGAAGCCTTCTGCCGGGCCACCTCCGGGTCCAGGAGGGCAGCTCGTTCCTGTGCACCACTATCTCGCCGTCGGGCCTGCGCACGGCCACGGCGATGGAGTCCCGCCCCCTGATCATCACCCCTTCGATGACGGCCTGGCCGCCGTAGCTGAAATCTGACACGCCTTCACCCCCGAAAAAATGAAGGAAGAGCAGGACCGGGCCTGCTCCCTCTCACCGATTTTACGGATCTCGCTACTCAAGCCCGTACTTCTCTCTGAAGCGCTGGATCCTCCCGCCCTTCGTGTGGGTCCTCTGCCTGCTGCCGGTGAAGAAGGGATGACAGGCCGAGCAGACCTCCACCCGCAGATTTTCCTTGGTCGAACCGACCTCGTATTCGGCACCACAGGAACAACGTATAACCGTCTTCTTGTATTCCGGATGAATTCCGGCCTTCATCGAGATCACCTCGTCTATAAAAGCTCCCACCTTCTGCTGCAAGACAGCAGGTTCATTATAGCATAAGGCTTAGCGGCCCGCAACAATCCGTTCAGAGCCGCTCGCCAAGCGCCGCCGACTTCAGCTCGGCGATGACCCGTACGAGCTCGGCCATCCTCCTGACCTCACCGTCGGCCACACTATCAAGAAGGCGCCGCCCATGGGGATTGTACCACACGGTCCACAGGCCCGCGGCGTGGGCGCCGAGGATGTCGATCTCGTAGCTGTCCCCGACCATCACCACCTCCGCTGGGGGACAGTCGAGGGCCTTCAACACGGCCCGAAAGAACTCCGCGCTCGGCTTCGCGCAGCCGAGGTCCCGCGAGGTGAAGATGTGTTCGAAATATTGGGTCAGGTTCACGCGCTCCAGGGCTACGCGAACCATCTCTGCGTTCGACTCCCCCGCGTTGGAGCCTATGGCCAGGACGTGAGAGCGCGAGAGCGCATCCAGGGCCGCGGCGACGCCCTCTACCGCCTCGACCCTGGGCCAGAAGGCCATGGGGCCGCTCGCCCCGGGCAGGTTCTTCATTACCGTACCGCCCCAATCGAAGATGATCACGGACAGCAAGGGTGACCTCCTCTCCTAAGTTCTGAGCTCAGACCTTCGCCGTCGTCGCCTCTCCTCCTGCCCGGCGGAGGCACAAAAACCAATCGGCCCGGCCGAAGCCGGGCCGACCTCTAGCGCCTCTCGAGGTAACGCAGCGGGTCCTCTGGCCGCCCGCCCACCCTGACCTCGAAGTGGAGGTGGGGCCCCGTCGAGTTCCCGGTGTTTCCGACGTAACCGATTACCTGGCCCGCCCTCACGGCTTCGCCAGCTCGGACGGCCGTGCGGGACAGGTGTCCGTAGAGGGTACTGTGGCCACCGTCGTGGTCGACGATCACCGTAAGGCCATAGCCCCCCATCCACCCCACGGACCTTACCGTGCCCGAACGCGCCGCCATTACGGGAGCCCCCGGCGAGGCGGCTATGTCGATGCCGTGGTGGAACCGGCCCCAGCGAGGCCCGTAATAGCTGGTCAGACGTCCCCGCAGGGGCCAGATATACCGTCCGCCGCTCACGGCCGCCACCCGGACCGTCGCCGGCTCTGCCGCGGGCACCTTTATCCTCTGGCCGACGACCAGCCGGCGCAGGTCGACCTTCGGGTTGGCCTCGATGATGTCCGCTAGACGGACGTTATACCTCCTGGCGATACCCCACAAGGTATCGCCCGCCCGGACCACGTGGACCAGGTGCCCCTCGGCGGGGATGATCAGGCGCTGGCCGATGACGATGGAATCCGGGTCGGCCAGGCCGTTGACGGCCACCACCGCCTGAACGGTCACTCCGTGCCGTCTGGATATATCCCACAAGGTGTCCCCCGCCCGAACGACGTAGATCAGACCCTCTAGGTCAGGTCCGCCGATCGCCGGGGGAGCCGCTGATGTCGGAGTCGAGCCATCTTGCCTAGCTCCGCCGGCGGAGGGCTCCTGTCTCAGGTGTCGGAGCATCTCCCCGGTCCAGCCCTCGGTGGCCATGGCCCAGATAAACAACAGGGCTAGGACGATGGCCAGGGCCCGAAGGCCGTTGAAGAAGGCTTTAGGCACTTTTCTCACCCCTGTTTGTACTGTAGAGAGCGATACTTATTTACGGTAACACCCCTCCTCTTTTGGTTTCCCTAATATCTTGTTGATTGTACTGGAATTTATACGCACAAAAAGAGGCCGCATGTGGTCATCATGCGGCCCCATTGATGTTCCCTCACCCTTAAGAGCTCTTGGCTGCCTCTTTCTGAACCTCCTTTTGCACCAGCGCCAGAAACTCCAGGTTCGACTTGGTCCGCCCCAGTCGGTCGACCAGGAGCTCCGTGGCCTCGGTGGTGCTCAGGGAGTTCATCATCCTGCGCAGGGCCCAGATGATCTCCAGTTCCTCCTTCGTGAACAAGAGCTCCTCCTTCCTGGTGCCCGAGCGCTTGATATCGATGGCCGGGAAGATCCGCCGCTCGGCTAGCTTGCGGTCCAGGTGCAGCTCCATGTTGCCCGTACCCTTGAACTCCTCGTAGATAACGTCGTCCATGCGGCTTCCCGTGTCCACCAAGGCCGTCGCCAGGATGGTCAGGCTGCCGCCACCCTCGATATTTCTCGCCGCCCCGAAGAACCGCTTCGGCTTGTGCAGGGCCGCCGGATCGAGGCCGCCGGAGAGCGTCCGCCCGCTCACGGGGATAACGAGGTTGTAGGCCCTGGCCAGACGGGTGATGCTGTCCAGGAGGATCACCACGTCCTTACCATGCTCCACCAGCCGCTTGGCCCTCTCCAGCACCATCTCGGCCACCTTGACGTGGTTGTCGGGGAGCTCGTCGAAGGTAGAGCTGACGACCTCCCCTTGGACCGACCGCTCCATGTCAGTGACCTCCTCCGGTCGCTCATCGATGAGGAGGACCATGAGGACGGTGTCCGGATGGTTGGCCGTGATGCTGTTGGCTATCTTCTTGAGAAGCACCGTCTTGCCCGCCTTGGGCGGGGACACGATAAGCCCCCTCTGGCCGTATCCGATGGGGGCGATGAGGTCGATCAGGCGGGTGGAGATGTCCTCTGGCCTGACCTCCATCTGAAAACGCTCCTCGGGGAAGATGGGGGTGAGGGCCTCGAAGTGCACCCTGTCGACCAGCTCCTCGGGGTCTACCCCGTTGACGGCGTCGACCCTGAGTAGGGCGCAATACCGCTCGTTGTCCTTGGGCTGCCGGGCCTTGCCGGAGATAAGATCACCTGTCCTGAGGTCAAAGCGCCTGATCTGGGAAGGAGAGACGTAGATGTCGTCGCCGGAGGGAAGGTAGTCGCCGGGCCGTAGGAACCCGTAGCCGTCGGGCATGATGTCCAGGATTCCCTCCACGAACATCATGCCGTCCTGCTCCGTCTCGGCCTTGATAATGGCGAAGACCAGTTCCTTTTTCCTAAGAGAGCTATAGCCGGCGATGTTGAGCTTTTTGGCTATCTTGTGCAACTCCGGCAAGGTCATGGCTTCCAGTTCGCTCACGTTCAAATCTCTTGCCACCTCACAAAGAACAAGTTTCAACCCCACCGACCTTTGAAAAGGGAAAAGGTGTTCAGCTAAAGAGGAAAAGGCTCGGATTGGCGTATCTGAAGGGTCCTGCCCTGCTATCTATTACCACTCTGCTGATGATTTATACCTCGGAAAGCGAATAGTGGTAGGTTCAGGGGGCCTGGCACCTAGGCCCCCGCCTGTCGTCGAGGCGATTGGGAAGGCCTAGTGCTCTCGCGGCGTTATGATCATAGCACCGCGGGGTAACGCGGTCAACGCCTGACCTTCGCCTTCCGCCAATCCGCCAAAAACCGTTCGATTCCGACCTCCGTAAGGGGGTGTTTCAGCATCTGCATGAGGACCGGGTAGGGCACTGTGGCGATGTCCGCGCCGGCCAGCGCCGCCTCCAGCACGTGCTGGGGGTGCCGGATGCTGGCGGCTATGATCCTCGTCTCCAGGCCGTGGACCTCGAAGATCTCGCTCAGCTGCTCCACGACCTCCATGCCGTCCTGTCCCACGTCGTCCAGCCGGCCGACGAAGGGGCTGACGTAGGTGGCGCCGGCTAGGGCCGCCAGCAGGCCCTGATTGGCCGAGAAGACCAGCGTGACGTTGGTCCTTATGCCCTCGGCCTTGAGTCTCTTAGCCGCCTTGAGGCCCTCGGCCGTCATGGGGATCTTGATCACGATGTTGTCGCTGATGGCGGCGAGCTCACGGGCCTCCACAACCATGCCCTCGGCCTCGGTGGCCAGCACCTCAGCGCTGATGGGCCCGGAGACTATCCCCGCTATCTCCTCCAAGACCTCCTTGAACTCCCGGCCCTCCTTGGCCACCAGAGTGGGGTTGGTGGTGACCCCGCTGATGACGCCGAGGTCGTGGGCCTCCCTGATCTCGCTCACGTTGGCGGTGTCGATGAACAACTGCATCCCGCGCGATACCTCCCTGTTGCCTTATGTCTCAGAACCCCTCGTGCGATGCCTCTCGCTCGCCCAGCGTCGTCCGCCTGAGATGGTAGAGGCGCCTGCGCCAGCTCTCGGGCACGGGCTCGGACGGCGACGCGCCCGCCCCTTGATACTTCACCCTCACCGGAAGGGTCACCTGCTGATAGACGCGCTCGGTCTCCACCAGGATGTCCAGCCGGTCCAGCGCGCTCTGCAGCGTGTAGGGCACGAAGACCTCTCCCCCGGTGGTCTCATAGGCCACGCCCTTTACCGTAACCCTGGCCTCCACGGGCGCCCAACTCCGGGAATCCCTGACCGTTACCCTGAGGTACCCCGGCTCGCCTACCTCGAGGGCGGGATAGCTTACCTGAGCCACCAAGGGCTCGCCCCCTCTCCACACCTCCAGGGGCAGCACCGCCACAGCCTCGCCCGAGGTAAGGTTCCTGACCAGTATATACGCCAGGTATCGGCCCTCGCCAGGCGGCACCGTCACCCGCAGGGGCACCTCCCACGACTCACCGAGCCGGTGGTAGGCCGGTGAGTCCTCGAGCACGACCGCCCCGGCGGCCGGTAGACGCACCTCGATGAGGTCGAAGGAAGTGCCAGCACGAGAGGCGTACCCCTCGACCAGGACGACGTACTCTCCCGGCTCCGGGTCCTGGACCTCGATCACCTCGTGGCTGGTCCCAGCCCGTCTGGAGGAGGCCACCTCTTCCAGGCCACCCTCCCGGTAGCGGTACAGAAAGAGGTCCAGGTCGGCCACGGGCGCGTCGGGGTTGGCGATCTCCACCCTCAAGAGCTCCAACGACTCCACGGGGTCGAGGAGGTAGGTCCTGGTGCCGTCGGCGTTAAGATCGAGCTTCCGCCTGGTGAACAGCGGCCGCTCATAGAGCCCGTACCCCTCGGCGCCGCCGAAGAAACCCCAGTCCTGGTTGATGAGAGTCAGCGTCGACTCCAGGGTCACCGCCTCCTCGCCGGCGGGGAGCCACAGCCGCAGGGGCCCCTCAGCACAGATGCCGCTAACCCGAGCCCCGACGAAGTACCGGGAGGCCTCGAGCCCGTAATCGGAGAGGGACGCCGAGCTGTAGACGACCACCTCCCAGGCCCCCGGCTCGGGCTGATGTAGGGTGTAGCGCGTCATGTTGAGCCCGGTTTCCCTGGGGGCGCCCACGTAATCGCCCGTGTAGGCCATGCTGCCGTCAGGCCGGAAGACCTGGAGGCGCACCCTACCCAGGGGGGCCCTGTCTTCGTCCAGGGCCGTCCTCAGGGTCAGCGACAGCTCGGTGGCGCCCGGGGGAACGCGGAAGAAATACCGCGCGTACCGGCCGGGGCCCAGCTCCCCCTCGGCCGACACGCTCCAGTTATTATCCCTCGTGAACTCGTAGGGTATGATGACGGTATCCCACAGCTCGGGCGCTGGCCCTTGGCCGGCCGCAGCGCGGATGACCCCGCTGTAGAGGCCCGGATCGCGACCACGGAAGAGGAGCGCCAGCGGCCTGGAGGTGCCCGGCGGCAGGGTGAGGTCAGCGGGCTCCAAGGCCAGCCAGCCGGGGACCTCGGAGAAGCTCAGCCGCAGGACGTCCTCGGAGAGGTTCTCCACCTGCACCTCCACGCGGCCCGGCAGCGGCCCGCCCCGGTAGTACAGGCCTCGTAGCGTCCGCCCCTCCTCATGAAAGCGCACGAGCCCCCC
>ENA-OSAE01000538-OSAE01000538.1-marine-sediment-metagenome-genome-assembly--contig:-NODE-538-length-10690-cov-18.279831_pt1 | contig 10690 bp, 10 predicted proteins | sample MGYA00237870_ERZ529317 | MGnify/ENA primary metagenome ERZ529317 (study PRJEB26369, sample SAMN03142812) | marine sediment metagenome | biome: marine; feature: borehole; material: sediment... | reverse complement strand
GCCTCCTCCGGCAGGAGGTCGAAGAGGACGGCCTGTTCCGAGTCGAGGAGCGGGGCGTAGGCGTCGACGTTCTCGGGCGAGGTCCCGGCCTCCAGGAGACCGAGGTCGGTCCCGATGCGCTCGCCCAAGCGGCGGGCCGCCTCCAGGCGCCCCTGCCGCTCCAGGGTCCGGACCGCCCTGTCGAGCTCGGAGCGGAGCCGCCTTGCTAGTCCGTCGGCCTCCCCGGGGCCCAGGACCCACTCGCGCGCAGGCCCTATCCCGGCCTCCTCGACCTCACCGGTCGACCTCTGCGTCTCCGGAGAGAAGGAGCGTATGGAGACCACTTCATCACCGGCGAACTCCACACGGTAGGGCTCGGTCCGGGTCGGCGGGTAGACGTCCACGATGCCTCCCCTGAGGCTGAAGTCCCCCGGGGTCTCCACCAGCGGCACCCGCTCGTAGCCGGCGTCTGCCAGGGCCCGGGCGAGGTCGTGGGGCCCTGAGCCGGACCCGCGGCGGACGGTGAAGGAGCATCGGGCCAGACGAGAGGGGGAGGGAACGAGGCCCGCGGCCGCCTCGACCGGGGCGATGACGACGAGCGGCTCCCGTCTCTGCAGGACGTCGAGGGCCCTCAACCTCTGCGCCCGGGTCTCGCCCGAGCGGGCCACGACCCCGACCGGCACCGGGTCCGCGGCCGGGAAGAGGACGACCGCGTCCTCGCCCAGCCAGGTGACAAGGTCGGTCTCGACCCGCCTGGCCGCCTCGAGGTCGACGCACACGTAGACCGAAGGCAGGCCGGTCGACAGGTGCAGAGCCGCCGCGAGGAGCGTCTTGACCGACCCTCCGACGCCGAAGACCATTTGCGCCGTGCCGGGGCCGAGGCCTCGGGCAAGGGTCTTCACTTCCGGCAGGCGGCACACTTCCGCCAGGACCCTCTCGAGGGGGCTTCCGCCCGCGGACGGCGCCGCTGACACAGTCAAGACCGGGCGCCCACCCTTCCCATGACCAGAGCGTTCCACCCCATGTGCAGGAGATAGGCCGCCGCGACCCCGGCGGGCCAGTAGCCGGTGGCGGCGTGGACGGCGCAGGTGACCGCCCCGAAGAGGGCGTGCCCCACGAGACTGCACAGACCGGCCGCGGCCCGGCGTCCCGGCCCCGCGCCGGAGCCGGAGCGCCGGCCGGCGAAGAGGTCGTAAAGGGCCTCGAGCCACCCGAAAGCGACATGGGTCGCCAGGACCGGAGCGCCCACAACCAAAGCCGCCCCGGTCTTGAAGGACTCCTCGAGCCCAGGGGCCACCAGCACGACGGTCCTCCCTCCGCCCCTTGTGCGTGAGAGGCGGTTCGTGACGTAGGCTCCGGCCGCGGCGGCGGACGCGGCCGCGATGGACAGAAGCACCGAGACGATCAACAGGTCACCGCGTTCCCTGTCCCGCCTTCCCGGACCCCGGCGCCGTCGGACCCGTTCCGGCCTCCGGCGCGGCCGGACCTGTCCGGGCGGCGGTTGAACCGGTTCATCGCCGTCTCCACGCCTTCGGCCAGGACCACGGCCACCGCATCGGCCGCGCATCGGGCGGCCCGGGCGAGAAGGTCGGCCTCCTCGCCCGAAGGGCGCCCGAGGACGAACTCCACGGGGTCGACCCCGGGAGGAGGCCGGCCGATGCCGACCCGCACCCTGACGAAGTCCTCCGAGCCAAGCTCCTCGATGACGGAGGCCACACCGAGATGCCCTCCGCTCGAACCGCCGAGCTTCACCTTCACGCGGCCCGGAGCGAGGTCGAGGTCGTCATGGACGACGACGAGGTCTTCCGGGGACCAGGAACGCCCCTCCAGACGGGCCCGCACGGCCGCCCCGCTCCTGTTCATGTAGGTGGTGGGGAGGAGCAGGACGAGGCCCTGCCCTTCATCGTCCTCGGTCGCGCTCACCAGACCGAGGCGGCCGCGACGGAAGGAGGGCAGTCCGAGCCTCCGGGCCAGGAGGCGGACGGCGAGGTAGCCCAGGTTGTGCCGGGTCTCGGCGTAGCGGGGCTCAGGGTTGCCCAGGCCGACGACAAGCTTCATCGTCCAGCGCCCCCTCCCGACCAACAAGCGAGGAGCGCAGCGGAACGCCGCGCTCCTCGTGGGTTGTTCGTGTCGTCTGCCGTTACTCCTTGGAGGCCGGCTCCGCTCCGCCTTCTGCGGCCTCGGCCCCTTCACCCTCGGGCGCCGCGGCCTCCTCCGCCGCTTCCGCCTCTTCTTCCTCTCCAGCCACCATCTTCGGAGGCACGACGGCCACGACGACGGAAGCGGGATCACCCAGGAACCTCACGCCCTCCGGCTCGGGGAGGTCACCCAAGGTCACGGTGTCGCCGATCTCCTTGTCGCCGATGTCCACGGTGATGTGGTCGGGGAGGTCTGTCGGCAGGCACTCGACCTCGACCTCCCTCATCTGGTGTTGGACGATACCACCCCGCCTCGCCACGGCCTCCTCGCCGACCACGACCAGACGGACGTGGGTCCTCATCTTCTCCTTGAGCGATATCCGCTGGAGGTCGGCGTGGATGTAGCGACCGCGGACAGGGTCGGACTGCAGGTCGCGGATGATCACCGTCGGCGACTCGTCGGCGGTCTCACCCTCGATCTCGAGGCGGATCAGGGCGTTCCGCCCCGCGGCGCCGGCCAGGATACGCTCGAAAGCCTTCGTCTCGACCTTGAGCGGGCGGCTCTCCGTGCCTCCCCCGTAGAGGACCACGGGAAGGAACCCCTCGCGCCGGAGCCGCTTGGTGACCCCCTTCTGCGGCACGCGCGGACTCGCCTTGAGGCTGAGCAACTCCACGGTTCTCTCTCCCTGACCGGGCCGGCGGGGGACACCCCACCGTCACCCGGAAATGAACGCGTTAATATTATCCCGACCACCCGTACCTGTCAAACCGTGACGGTCAGCTCCAGGCAGGAACGGTCACCCCCAGGAAAAACACTCTACCGACGCCCGCCGGAACCCCGGCGGGACTCGACCCGCGGGAGTGATCCGTCTTGACCCTGGCCGCCCCCGGCGGCGCCGACAGGCCGCCCGTCATCGATTTCCACGCCCATTTCCCCGTCGGCCGCTGGCGCCGCGAGCTCCACCCGATCACCGCCGAGTACGCCCGGCGCCGGGCCCAACGGATGCGGCGCGAGTGGGACTTCCCTGAACCCGACCGGGCCCAGGAGCCCCCGCTCTCCGTGGAGGAGGCGGCCGACCGCTGGGCGGCCGAGGTGGACCGCTACGGCCTCGAGCGCGTCGTCTTCGTGACCGGCCGGGACAACGACACCCTCGCCTCCGTCGTGGCGAGGCACCCGGACAAGTTCGCCGGGATGGCCCACCACCCCCTCGACACCCCGGGTGCCGCCGGCGAACTCAAGAGGGCCGTCGAGGAGCTCGGCCTGGTCGGTTACAAGCTCATCGCCCCCTTCGTCCAGCACCCCTTCGAGGACAGGGCCTATGAGCCCGTCTGGGAGTACGCCGCATCGCGGCGGCTGCCCGTCCTCATCCATTTCGGGCTCCTGGGGCACGCGGGGGGCCTCGTCCACCACCCGCGCCTCAACCCGCTGACCCTCTACACGGTGGCCTCCCGCTACCCCGAGATACCCTTCATCATCCCGCACTTCGGAAGCGGGTACTGGGGCGAGGTCCTCCAGCTCTGCTGGAGCTGCCCCAACGTCTACGTGGACACCTCAGGCTCGAACCAGTGGGTCCGCTGGATGCCCTATCCCCTGTCCCTGGAGGACCTGTTCCGAAAGGCCTACGAGACCATCGGACCCGAGCGCATCGTCTTCGGGACCGACTCGAGCTGGTTCCCCCGCGGCTTCGCCTACCGCTATCTCCAGGACCAGCTCCGGGTGTGCTACCAGCTCAATCTGCGGGACGAGGACATCGCCGCCGTCTTCGGAGGGAACGCGAGGAGGCTCGCCGGGGTCACTCGAAGATCTTGCTAACGGAAAGGTCCTCGTGGATGCGGAGGATGGCCTCGGCCAGGAGAGGGGCCACGGACAGGACCTTCAGGCGGTCCTCCGGCCACGCCTCCTCGAGCGGGATGGTGTCGGTGACAACGATCTCTTCGATGGGGGCCCCGAGGAGGGTCTCCTTGGCCTTCCCGGAGAAGACGGGGTGCGTCCCGCACGCGTAGACGGCCACAGCCCCCCTCTCGACGAGGGCCCGGGCGGCGTTGGCGATCGTCCCCCCGGTGTCGACGATGTCGTCCACGATCACGGCCGTCCGGCCCCGGACGTCCCCGATGACCGTCATGACCTCGGATTCTCCGGGCTTGGGATGTCTCTTCTCGATGATGCCGAAGGTGGCCCCGAGACGGTCGGCCAGGTTCCTCGCCCTTGTCGTGCCTCCGACGTCCGGCGAGACGATGATGATGTTCTCGAGGCCCTTGGCCTCGATGTATCCCGCCAGGAGGGGCAGAGCCGTCAGGTGGTCGACCGGGATGTCGAAGAAACCCTGTATCTGGCCTGCATGGAGGTCCATGGTCAGGACGCGGTCGGTCCCGGCGACGGTGATGAGGTTGGCCACGAGTTTGGCCGTTATCGGCTCCCGCCCGCGCGTCTTGCGGTCCTGTCGGGCGTAGCCGTAGAACGGGACCACGGCGGTTATCCGTCTGGCGGACGCACGCCGCAGGGCGTCGACCAGGATGAGGAGTTCCATCAGGGTGTCGTTGGGCGGCGAGCACGTGGGCTGGATGACGAAGACGTCGTCACCCCGGACGCTCTCGTTGATGATGACCTGTATCTCCCCGTTCTTGAACCGGGACACCTCGCCCTCGCCGACCTTGAGCCCGAGGTGACGGGCTATCTCCTCGGCCAGAGGCACGTTGGCGTTGCCCGTGAATATCTTGAGCTGGCCGCTCCCGAACCTGCCCACCGGACTCAACCCTCTCCCCCTGAAGTGCCGTTCCCGTCGCCCCCGGTCTCCTGTCCGGCCGAAGGGATGGCCTCGTCGGACCCCCCGGCTCTGGACTCCCTGGACCTCCCGCGGGCCCTGGAGGCCGCCGACGACGAGACGGTACCCGGCCGGCGCCTCTCGACCCACCCCTCGATATTCCTCTGTCTGGCCCGGGCCACACCGAGCGCACCGGGGGGCACGTCGTGGGTCACGGTGGAACCGGCCGCCGTGTAGGCGCCGTCGCCGATGACGACCGGAGCGACGAGATTCGTGTTACAGCCGACGAAGGCCCCTTCACCGATGACGGTCCGGTGCTTGGTCACTCCGTCGTAGTTCACCACCACCGCGCCGGCGCCGATGTTGGCCCCGTCCCCGACGTCGGCGTCACCGACATAGCTGTGATGCTGTATCTTGACCCGGGCTCCGACCGACGAGTTCTTGACCTCGGCGAAATTGCCGATGCGGGCCTCCTCACCGATGGTGCTCCCCGGTCGCAGGTGGCTGAAAGGCCCGACGCTGGCCCCCCGGCGGAGCTGGCTCTTCTCCACGACCGAGACCCACACCCGGCACCCGTCCGCCACGGTCGAGTCGACGAGGACCGCCCAGGGGCCGATACGGCAGCCGGACCCGACCCGTGTCGCCCCCCGGAGGTGCGTCCCGGGCTCGAGAACCGTGTCCCGTCCGACCTCGACCCCCCAGTCGACGAAGGTCGAAGCCGGGTCGACGACCGTGACCCCGCCGGCCATGAGCTCCTCGAGGATCGCCGCCCTCTTGAGACGCTCGGCCCGGGCCAGTTGGGCCCGGGTGTTGACTCCCTCGACCTCACCCGGGTCGGCCGCGGCCACCGTCTCCACCCTCCGGCCGTCCTGCAGGAGAAGGGCGATGACGTCCACGAGGTAGAGCTCACCGGCCCTGTTGTCTCGGGTCAGCCGTCCGAGGTAGGGGAAGACGTCCGGGAGACGGAAGCAGTAGACCCCGGTGTTGACCTCTTTCGTCTGCCTCTCCTCTGCTGTGGCGTCGGCCTCCTCGACGATACGCGTGACGGCTCCCCCCGCACCGCGGATGATACGACCGTAGCCCGTGGGGTCGTCCAGGACGGCGGTGAGGACCGTGGCCGCCGCCTCCGCGGCGCGGTGGCGTGAGACGAGGCTTCTCAGGGTCTCCACGCTGAGAAGGGGGGTGTCACCGTACAGCAGGACCAGGTCCGCGTCCTCGCGGCCGAGGGCCTCCTCGGCGGCGAGAAGAGCATGTCCCGTCCCGAGCTGCTGCTCCTGGAAGGCATAGGTCACCTGGTCTCCGAGGCAGGCCCTGACCGCCTCCGCCCGGTGTCCCACCACGACGACGATCCGCTCGGGCTCGAGAGCCCGAGCGGTGTCGACGACATAGCCGACCATCGGCCGCCCCGCCAGCGGGTGGAGGACCTTGGGCAGGTCGGACCGCATCCGCTTTCCGTGGCCGGCCGCCAGGACGGCGACCTTGAGAGGCCTTGCCGGCAAGACGCTCCTCCCCTGTCCGCCCAGCTAGTCGAACGCATCAGGCCGGTCGCATGTATTCTGTCCGGCCGGACGAAACCCTGCCCTGCGTGGGACGCGGGCCGTGCGGTCCGCCCCACCCCCGCCGGCACCGGGGGTGGGGCGTCCGCCACCTTCTACCTGGTCCTCCTGCTGACTCCTCTTGCTGCTCCCTCGGACGGGCACCGGCGGCCTGTGCCGGTGCCATCGAACCGCGCCCGCTTCAGCGCTCCGGGCTACGCCTCGGCGGCCTCCAGAGCGAGGGCCTGCGCCTCGCTGTAGGCCTTCAGGACGGCCGATTGGATGCGCTCACGGGCCTCGGAGGTTATGGGGTGGGCGATGTCCCTGAACTCGCCCTCCGGGGTCTTCCGGCTGGGCATGGCCACGAAGAGCCCGTTGTGCCCTTCGACGACCCGCACGTCGTGGACCACGAACTCGCCGTCGAGCGTCACCGAGGCCACCGCCTTCATCCGCCCCTCGGGGTTCAGCCGCCTCACCCTGACATCGGTCACCTTCACGCCCATCCACCGCCCTCTTGGCAGGAATTGCCTGGGGGAGTGGGAACATTCTCCTCCCAGGGGCCGATTCCTCCCGGACACCCCTCACACGGGGGCCTCGGGGCGACCGGCCACGGCCGCGAGGGCCGGGCCGGGCACGACCGAGACCACCCGGCGCCTCTCGTCCACCCCCTGCAGGACGGTCAGGGCGAGGTAGTCGTCGACGAGCTTCTGGGAAGGTTCGGCGGTCGCGGTGAGGATGCCGACCGACAGCACCCTGGCCCCGAACTCGCCCATGAGCTCCATGAGGCCGCGCACCGTCCCGCCGGCCCTCATGAAGTCGTCGACGATGAGGACCTTCGCTCCGGCCTCGAGGGCCCGGCGCGGGAGGGACATGGCCTGGATGCGGCCTGTCGAGCCGGAGACGTAGCTGATGGAGACGGCCGACCCTTCCGTCGCCCTGAGGTCCCTCCTGGCCACGACCAGCGGTACGCCCAGGCACCTGGCCGTCATGAGGGCCAGGGGGATGCCCTTGGTCTCGACGGTCACCACGTAGTCGGCCCCGAGGGCCCCGCCGCCGGGGGGCGCCGGCCGGTCTGGAGCCGTCAGGCGGGAGCGGGAGAGGGAGAAGAGGAAGGCGAAGGCCCGGCCGAGCCGGCTCGCCCAGACCGGGGAGAAGATGATGTCGGTCATGTAGATGTAGCCCCCGGCGACGAGACGTCGGGGGTCGGAGAGCTCCCGGCACAGGGCGGAGACGACGCGGCAGGCCTCCTCCGGGCCGAGAGCGGGGATGAAACGCACCCCGCCGCCCGCCCCGGGGGTGGTGACGATGTCGCCGAGACCCTGGGCCCGCAGGGCCTCGCGGATGACGGCGAGGTCCTCGCTCAGGCTCGACCGCGACGCGTCGAGGCGCAGGGCAAGCTCGGCCAGGGTGAACAGGCGGCCGGGGTTCTGGTGGAGCAGGGCCGTTATGGCCGCCACCCTTTCCGCACGGCGGTGTCTGGAGCCCACGCTTCCCCTCCGTCTACCGGGCCCGCTCCCGCTCGAGCAGGGCCGTCACCAACTCGAGGTCCTCAGGCTTGTCCACGTCGATGCCTATCTCCGGCCAGGGCACGATGACCGCCCTCGCCTCCAGCCCGAACGTCCTGCCCACGTGGGCCTCGAGGCCGGCCACGTCGAGAAGGCCGAAGACGAGCCTCAAGATGAACGACAGGCCGAGGGTCTGCGCCATCCTGAGAGGGTTCTTCCTCGCCTTGATCAGGGCTCTGGCCGTGGCCTGCTCACGCTCGACGGCCGCCCGGTCGGCGAGGAACAGGTTGCCGCCGGTGAAGGTGCCGCCGCGGAGGGTGGCGTAGGTCCGCCGGGTGTCCGGGAACCTCTCTTCCATGACCGACCTCTCGATGATGGGATAGAAGACCTCGCCCCCGAGTTCGAGACACCTCCGGACGAGGCCGTCGACGATCTCGGGGGTGATGAGCGGCACGTCGGCCGTGGCGAAGAGGACCAGGCCGGGCTCAACCTCCGAGCCGGCGGCGAGGTGCCTCGACCCGATGAGAGCGCTTTCCAGGATGTCCTCGCCGTGGGGCACGACCTCCACCCCGAGGCCGGCCAGGGCCTCCTCCAGCTCGGGCTTGGGACCGACGACCACGACACGGCCCACGCTCGCCGCGTCCCGCAGGGCCTCGACCGGGTAGCGGACGAGGGGCTTTCCCGCGACCCTGATAAGGGCCTCCCAGGGCTCGTCCGACATTTCCCGCAGGACTCCGTCATTGGGGGCCCCGGCAAGGACCACGGCATCGACCACGCCCTTCTCCGGGCTCGGCATAGGCTCTCACTCCTTCAGAAGGGTTCAAGAGGATTCGCCGCCGCCCCCCGCCTTTCCCCCGGCAGGCCGGAAAGGAGGGGGACGAAGGTCACCCGTCCGGAGAGCCCGGGCGGCGCGTCACGGCCGGCACGCCGGGCCGCCGCCGAGGCTTCGTCCATGTCACGGGCGAGGCCGAACACCGTGGGGCCGCTGCCGCTCACCGCGGCCCCGACGCATCCGGATTCGCGCAGGAGCCTGGTCAGGACTTCGACCTCCGGACAGAGAGAGACACAGGCCGCCTCGAGGTCGTTCCGGAGGAGAGGCCCGGCCCGTTCGAGGTCGGCGGCGGCCAGGGCGTCCAGGAGCGCCTCCAGCCCGCGCTCCGGGTCGTCGGCCCCCGGCGGAGGCGCCTCACCCCGCTCCCTCAACCGGTCCAGTTCCCCGTAGACCTCAGGCGTCTGGAGACGGGAGGTCGTGAGGGCCAGCACGAGGGGGAGCCGCGGGGCGGCCGGCCGCGGCAGGACGACCTCGCCCCGGGAGCGGCCGACGGCACGACCGCCCCGGACGAGGAAGGGAACGTCCGAACCGAGCCGCGCCGCCAGCTCGAGGAGGTCCGCCGTGTCGAGGGGGTGGCCGTAGAGCCTCTGCAGGGCCCGGAGGACGGCGGCGGCGTCGGCGCTCCCTCCGCCCAGCCCGGCGGCGGGAGGCACCCGCTTCTCTATGCGGACCTCCACGTGGGCCGGGCCGACAGGACGGCTCGAGGCGCGGCCGCCACCCGGCCCGGGGGCGGCCCCGGCGAGGGCCTCGGCGTAAAGGAGGGCGGCCCGGCCGGCAAGGTTCTCGGTGTCCCGGGGCAGCTCCCAGCCTGACGGGAGCCCCGGCCCTCCCCCGGAGACGCGGAAGCGCCAGCGGCCGTCCGGAGCCGGCCGGAGGGTCACGGTCACCTCGTCCTGCAGGGGAACACTCTCGTAGAGGGTCAAAAGCTCGTGATAGCCGTCGGCGCGGCAGGGGCCGACGGCCAGGAAGAGATTCACCTTCGCCGGGGCCGGCTCGGTGGTCCGGGCCTCGGGCCGGTGGCCGCCGGGTCCGACCGTGGCCGTGGGAGTGCGTCCGGGCACGGGGTGTCCTCTCTCCCCCCGGCCCTATCATAAGCGTGGGGGAGGGGACATCTCAACACGGTCCGGAGAAGACCCGTCCCCGCGGGCGACAGACGCCCGCCGCGTGCGCCGGAGGGAGGCCCGACCCGAGCCTCCCCCGGCGAGGACGGCCGGGTCCAGGGGACGGGCCTTCCTCGCCCGGAGCTCCTCCACCAGGGGGTCGAGCTTCTCGTAGAAGACGATGACCCAGTCGCCCGCCCCGGCCAGGTCCAGGGCCCGCGAGAGGGCCGCCCTCTCGTCGAGGACCACCTCGACCCGGGCCTCGGAGAAACCCGTGTCGAGGACCCCCCGTAGGAAGAGGGAGGCCACCTCGCCCCTGGCCCGGCCGCGGGTGTCGGCGTCCTCCTTGATGACGAGACGGTCGGCCGCCCGGGCGGCGATACGTCCCATCTCCAGGAGATGTTCGTCCATCCGGTCCCCGGGCGCGCCGATGACGGCGTAGAGGGTGCCCGGGCACAGGCGCCGCGCGGCGGCCAGGGACGCGGCGTAGGCCGCCCGGTTGTGCCCGTAGTCGAAGGCGACCATGACGCGACCGTCGAGGCGGTAGAGCTGGAACCGTCCGGGATTGGCCTCGTAGCCCGCCCCGGGGCGCCCGAAGGCCCTCAGCCCCTTCCGGATGGCCGTGGCCGGTACGCCCATGCACCAGGCGGCCGCCACCGCGGCGACGACGTTCTCCACGTTGAAGGTGAGGAGCCCCCCGAGGGTGAGGGGCGCATCGGAGAGCCGGGCGACCGTCTTGGGACCCCGTCCGGCGTCGGCGACGACACGGTCACCCGAGAGATAGACGGCCTTCCCCCCCTGCTGGAGGTGCTTGCGGACGACAAGGTTGCCCGGGTTCC
>ENA-OSAE01000537-OSAE01000537.1-marine-sediment-metagenome-genome-assembly--contig:-NODE-537-length-10742-cov-15.322541_pt1 | contig 10742 bp, 8 predicted proteins | sample MGYA00237870_ERZ529317 | MGnify/ENA primary metagenome ERZ529317 (study PRJEB26369, sample SAMN03142812) | marine sediment metagenome | biome: marine; feature: borehole; material: sediment... | reverse complement strand
AGGGGGAGAGGGACGGGGGAGAAGGGGGAGGGGCCGGGATACGCGGTCAGCTAGACGTTGAACCTGTAGTGGATGATGTCGCCGTCTTCGACCCGGTAGTCGGCGCCCTCGAGCCTGACCAGGCCCTTGTCACGCGCGGCGGCCATGGCTCTGTCGCCACCCCCGGCGTCTGTGCGCACCCGGGCGTAGTCGGCGAAGGCGAGGACCTCGGCCCGGATGAAGCCGCGTTCCATGTCCGAGTGCACCTTCCCGGCGGCCTCCCTGGCGCGGGTGCCGGCCCGGATGGTCCAGGCCCTGACCTCGCGGTCCCCGACGGTGAAGAAGGAGATGAGGCCGAGGCGCCGGTGGACGGCACGGATGACCCTGGCTGAGCCGGGCTCGTCGAGCCCGAGGTCGGCCATGAAGAGCGCCGCGTCGTCTTCAGGGAGTTCGGCGATCTCCTTCTCGACCTGGGCGGAGACGGTGACGAGCGGGACGCCGCGCCGGTCGGCGAGAGCGGCGAGGTCGCTCCGCTCGGCGGCCGTCTCGAGCTGGTCCTCGGCCACGTTCAGGACCCAGACGGCCGGTTTGCCGCTCAGGAAGTCGAAGTGGGCGAGAAGGGCTCTCTCCTCGTCCCGGAGGGCGACCTCGCGGTAGGGGACGCCGTCGGCGAGCCGGTCCCTGACCCGGCACAGGACGGCGTGGAGCGGGGCGTCCTGCCGGCGGACGGAGCCCGTGCGCCGCCCCTCGAGTCTCTCGATGTTCCTCTCGACGACGGCCAGGTCGGTCAGGATGAGTTCGGCCTCGAGGGTGTCCAGCTCCCCGGCCGGGTTGGCGGTCTCGGGCCCGGAGGCGAACCCCCGGAGGACAAAGATGAGGGCGTCCGCCCCCCGGACGGCCTCGAGGAAGTGGAGGGTCCGGGCGCGCTCCCCGGGGACGAGGCCGGGAACGTCGAGGACCTCGAGCTGTGTGTGGACGGGCTTCCGCGGCGCGAAGTCCGCGGCGAGGAGGTCGAGTCGAGGGTCAGGGACGGCCACGACGCGGCGGGCCACGCCGGCCCGGCCGGGAGGGGGCGCCCCCCCGGGCCCGGCCAGCAGGGCGAACAGGGTGCTCTTCCCCGAACCCGGCAGACCCACGAGACCGCACGTGAGCATGATGGTGCCCCCCGCTCAGGGCCGCGGAGTCCGGCGCGGAGGCCCGGCGCGGCGCCGGGGCCTGTCGGTCCACCGCGGCCGCGTGCTTGTAAGGGTCATCATCATGAGCATTCTCCGGCTTTCAGCTGTGGCCTGCCCGGGTGTCGGCCCCCGGCCCGCCGGCAGGCCTTTTGAACGAACGCACAGAAGAGAGCCTCATGGCCTATGTCTATCTTGCGTTCGCTCCTCTCGTCTGGGGCGGGGCCTTCATCGTCGGCAAGGTCCTCGTCGCCGAGGTCGACCCCCTCATGGTGGCCTGGCTCAGGTTTGTCGTCGCTTCGGGCCTGTTCGCGGCCATAGGCTGGTGGAAGGCGCGACGGGGCCGGGCGACCGACCCGCGGGGGCGGGGCCGAGTCGGGGACGGCCCACCCGGGCGCTGGGTCTACGCCCTCCTCGGCCTCACCGGCATCTTCGGCTACAACCTCTTCTTCTTTTGCGGCCTGACCTATACGACGGCGACAGAGTCGAGCCTCATCATCGCCTCGTCCCCGGTGGTCGTGGCCCTCATCGGGCGCATCTTCCTGGGTGAGCGGCTCTCGGCCCCGAAGGCGGCGGGTGTCGCCCTCTCGACGGCCGGCGTCGTCCTCGTCATTCTGGGGGCCGTAGGAGCGGCGGCCGGCGGCGGTGAGGAGGTGCGGGCCGCGTCCCGCCTCCTGGGAGACCTCCTCATGCTCGGCGGTGTTCTCTCCTGGGCCGCCTACAGCGCTCTCGGCAAGCGGCTCCTCCGCCAGGTGTCGCCGTTGGAGGCCACCAGCCGCGCTTCCTACTGGGGCACCCTCTTCCTCAGCGGGGCTGTCGTGCTGCGGGCGGCCTTCGCGGACGCGGTCGGAGGGGTGTCAGGCCTTGCCGGTGGGATCTCTACCCTCGCCGAGCTGGAGGCCGCGGCCCTCGCCGGCGTGGGGTACCTGAGCGTGGTTTGCACGGTGCTCGGCTTCGTGGCCTGGTACAAGGGACTGTCCGCCGTGGAGGTCTCTGGTGCGGCGGCCTTCCTCAACCTGGTTCCCGTCAGCACCCTCGTCATCGCCCTTCTTGCCCTCGGCGAACGGCCGACATGGGTCCAGCTCGCCGGCGGTCTCCTGGTCGTCGGCGGGGTCACCCTGGTGAGCGTTGCGGGGACGGCAGCTGCGGGCCGGCGCCCGGACGCTGCGTGGCGCCGTGCCTCGTGAAACCGCCGCGGTCGTGGCCGTCTCGGCGGGGAGGGGGGTGGGTAACCTGTACAGTATCACACCGTGACAGGTGAGGACGCCCGCCGCGGGACCGGACGGAGCGACCCGTCTTCAACGGGAGCGGGAGGGAGGCGACCGCAGGATGTCCGTGGACGTGTTTCGTGCCTCCTATCTGGACCTGCACGAGCGGGGGGAGCTCTCGCGGCGCGCCGCGAGGGCCCGCCGCCTCATGGAACGCTGCGTCCTCTGCGGGCACCGGTGCCGCGTCCGGCGCTTCGAAGGTGAGACCGGGGTCTGCCGGGCGGGGGACAAGGCGGTGGTCTCGAGCTACGGCCCGCACTTCGGTGAGGAGAGGCCTCTCGTGGGGCGTCGCGGGTCGGGGACCATCTTCTTCACTCGCTGCAACCTCCGGTGTGTCTTCTGCCAGAACTGGGACATCAGCCAGGAGCCGGACGGGGGGCGCGAGCTCGAGCCGGAACAGCTCGCCCGCATCATGGTCTACCTGCAGGAAGCGGGCTGCCACAACGTCAACCTGGTCACGCCTACACACTACCTGCCCCAGATCCTCGAGGCCCTTGTCGCGGCCTGCGAGCTGGGTCTTGAGGTGCCCATCGTCTACAACTGTGGGGGCTACGAATCTCTCGCCGCCCTCCGCCTTCTCGACGGGGTGGTGGACATCTACCTCCCGGACGTGAAGTACGCCGACCCGGAGCCGGGACTCAAGTACTCGGGAGCCCGCGACTACCCCCGGGTCGTGAAGAGGGCCCTCAAGGAGATGCACCGCCAGGTGGGTCTGCTCAAGACGGACCGGCGGGGCGTGGCCTACCGCGGACTCCTGGTGAGGCACCTGGTCCTGCCCGGAGGGCTCGCCGGGACGGCGGAGATCTGCCGCTTCATCGCCGAGGAGCTGTCCCCGGAGACCCACGTGAACATCATGGGGCAGTACCGCCCGGCCTACAAGGCCCGGGACTACCCGCCCCTCGACCGCCCCGTCACGTGGGCGGAGGTGGCCGAGGCCGTGGCCCTGGCCAGGGCGGCCGGGCTCAGGAACCTCCACTAGACCCTCGGTCCGGCCTCCTCGAGTCCGGGCGCCAGGCCGCTGAACCTCTCGAAGTTCCGCCGGAAACGGGCGGCCAGCTCCCGGGCGGCCCGGTCGTAGGCCTCCGGGTCGGCCCACGTCTGGCGCGGCTGGAGGACTTCGGTCGGCACGCCGGGGCAGGCCTCGGGGACCAGGAGCCCGAACACGGGCTCCGGCCGGAAAGGCACGTCCCTCAGGAGTCCCTCGACGGCCGCTCTGACCATCTTCCGCGTGTGGTGGAGGTCCATGCGGCGGCCCACCCCGTAGGGCCCGCCGCTCCAACCGGTGTTGACGAGATAGACCTCTGTCCCGTGGCGGTCGATGTTCCGCCCGAGGAGGTCGGCGTAGACGACCGGCGGCAGAGGCAGGAATGGGGCCCCGAAGCAGCTTGAGAAGGTGGCCTGGGGCTCGTCGACACCCCTTTCCGTCCCGGCGAGCTTGCTCGTGTAGCCGGAGAGGAAGTGGTACATCGCCTGCCGGCGGTCCAGACGGGCCAGAGGGGGGAGCACGCCGAAGGCGTCCGCCGTGAGGAAAAGGATGACGTCGGGGTGGCCGGCCCGCCCCGACAGGACGGCCCCGGGGATGAAGTCGACCGGGTAGCCGGCCCGGGTGTTCTCGGTGAAGTGGGCGCTGGCGAAGTCTATCTCCCGCGTGTCGGGGTCGACCCAGACGTTCTCGACCACCGCCCCGTAGCGTATGGCCTCCCAGATCTGCGGCTCCTTCTCGCGGGAGAGGTTGATGCACTTGGCGTAACAGCCGCCCTCGAGGTTGAAGATGCCCTGGTCCGTCCAGGCGTGCTCGTCGTCCCCGACGAGGTGCCGCTCCGGGTCGGCCGAGAGGGTCGTCTTGCCGGTGCCGGAAAGGCCGAAGAAGAGGGCCACGTCGCCCCTCGGGCCGGTGTTGGCCGCGCAGTGCATGGAAAGGACGCCCTGACGGGGGAGGACGTAGTTCATGTAGCTGAAGACGGATTTCTTGATCTCGCCGCCGTAGAGGGCGCTCCCGATGATGATGGTCCTGTCCTCGAAGCTGATGATGATGAAGGCCTCGGAGTTGGTGCCGTCGACGGCGGGGTCGGCCTTGACTCCGGCGGCGACCAGGACGGTGAGGTCGGGTTCCGCCCCGTCGAGCTCCCCGTCCTCCGGGCGGACCAGGAGGTCGTGGGCGAAGAGACAGTTCCAGGCCTGGTCGGACATCACCCGGACGCGGAGGCGGTAGCGCGGGTCCCGGCCGACGAAGCCGTCGAAGACGAAGCGCTCGGGTATGCGGGTCAGGTGGTCCTCGACGCGGCGGCGCAGGCGCCGGTAGTGCTCAGGGGCGATGGGACGGTTCACCCGGCCCCAGTCGACGTGGTCGTGGACGGAAGGGTCGTCCGCGATGAACCGGTCGTTCGGCGACCGGCCGGTGTACTTGCCCGTGGTCACGGCCAGCGCTCCGGAACTGGTGAGGATGCCCTCCTTCCGGAGCAGGGCCTTCTCGATGAGCACGGGGACGGGTAGGTTCCTTCTCTTCAAACGTCATCTACTCCCGAAGCGTGTGTTTCGTCGGTGGACGTGACCGGGCCCGGGGGGCGGGCCAAGCCGACGCTCGGCTGGCCGCGATGGCCACAGGTGGTGTTCAGGACCGGCGGCAAAATCCCTGCTAGAAGCGTATTCCGGAAGGCCCGGCCCGCACCCGCGCCGTCAGCATCTCAGCACCTCAGGGTTGACCGGGGCCGGCGGCCGGCGGCCCTCGAGCGCGGCCAGCAGGTTGTCGACGGCCAGGAGGGCCATGCGGGTCCGGGTGCGGACGGTGGCGCTCCCGACGTGGGGCAGGAGGACGACGTTCGGCAGACGGCGGAGCGGGGAGTCGGGTGGGAGAGGTTCCCGCTCGTAGACGTCGAGCCCTGCGGCGAGGATGCGGCCTCGGGCGAGGGCCTCGGCGAGGGCCTTCTCGTCCACCACCGGTCCCCGCGAGGTGTTGACGAGCACGGCCGTCGGCTTCATGAGTCCAAGCTCGCGATCTCCGATGAGGTGCCTGGTCTCCGGGGTGAGGGGGACGTGGAGAGTGACGATGTCCGCCTCGGTCAGGAGGTCCGCCAGACGCGGGCGGAAAGAGGGACCGCGGCCGTCCGGGAACTTGGCCGCCGTTTCCCGTTCGAACCCGGGCTTGCGGGTCCGGGAGTGGTAGATGACCTCCATGTCGAAGCCGGCCGCCCTCCTGGCCACGGCCTGGCCGATACGTCCGGCCCCGACGACGCCCAGGACCGCCCCGTGGACATCAACTCCGGCGAGTTCCAGCGGACGCCAGGTGGTCCAACGGTCGGCGCGGAGGAAGTCGATGGCCTCTCCGACCCGCCGGCAGGCGGCCAGGATGAGGGCCCAGGTCAGGTCGGCGGTCGTCTCGGTGAGGACCCCCGGCGTGTTGGTCACGAGCACGCCCCGGCGGGTCGCCTCGGTCACGTCGATGTTGTCGTAGCCGACAGCCATGTTGCTCACGACCCTGAGGGAAGGGCCCGCGGCCCGGAACACGTCGGCGTCGATGCGCTCGGTGAGGAGGCAGAGAAGTCCTGAGGCTCCTTCAACCATGGTGAGGAGCTTTTTCCGGGGAATGGGGTCGTCCGAGTCCCACAGCCTGAGCTCGACCCCCCGGAGCCTCGACATCGCCTCGGCGGGCAGGCGGCGGGTGACGGCGACGACGGCTCGGCTCGGTGGGGAGGCCTGTGCGGTGGCCGGCATCTGCTCTTCTCCTTTCAATCGGGCGGCCCCGTCCTGCGGGGCCGGTCTCGCCTTGTCCGTTTCTGCGCTCCGTGTCGCAACCCTTGCCGAAACGGCCGTCAGGGCTGTAGACTGGGCCGGGTGAGCTCAAGTCACGTCGCCTCAGCCTGGAAGGAGTGGTCCGACTGAAGGTCATCGGAATCGTTGGAAGCCTGCGGGAGAAGGGGAACACGGAGTTCTTCGTGAGACGGGCGCTGGACAGGCTCGCCGAGGAGGGCTTCGAGGTCGAACTCGTGACCCTCAGGGGGAAGACCATCCTTTCCTGCCAGGCCTGTCTCGGTTGCCGGGATACGGGGCGGTGCGTCCAGGAAGACGATTTCGCTCCCATCTTCGACAAGATGGTCGAGGCCGACGGCATCATCGTCGGCTCCCCCGTCTACTTCGGCAGTGCCGCTCCTCCGCTGATGGCTCTCCTCGACCGCGCCGGCTACGCGGCCAGAGCCAGCGGCAGGTCCCACTTCTCCGGCAAGGTCGGAGCGCCGATAGCCGTGGCCCGCCGCGCGGGGCACAACTTCACCTTCGCTCAGCTCCTGCTCTGGTACTTCATCAACGGCATGGTCATCCCGGGCTCCAGCTACTGGAACGTGGCCACGGCCGGGGCCGGCGGCGACCGGGACGCCGAGAAGGACGAGGAGGGCATCCGGACCATCGAGGACTTCGCCGCCAACATGGCCGAGGTGCTCCGGCGGGTCAGGGGCGGGGGCGGGTCGGGCTAGCGGGGGTCCTTCAAGGTTCCGGACCCGTCCGACCCTGAAGCAAGGAGGGGACTTTTTTCTGGACCTCTCGACTCCTTCATCTCCTTCATCCCCGGAGGCCGGGGCTCTCAGGGCTCTCCACGCTCAGTTCGCTGAACGGGCCGAGGCCGTCGCCGCCGAGGTCCATTTCTTCGAGCGACCGGGCGAGGTCGGTCCTTTCCTGGTTCAGGCCTTGAGAAGGAGGAACATCAGGAGAGTGGCCGCCGTCGCCTCTTCGCTCGTGCGGGAGGTCGGCCTGGAGAGTGTCCTGAAGGAGGCGGGTATCGAACTCTCCTTCGAGGGTTCTCCGTCCGAAGTGGCTCAGGCCGGGGCCGGCATCTCCGAGGTCGATCTGGCCGTCGCCGAGAGCGGCACTCTGGCTCAGGATGTCACAGAGCTCCGCCGGCGGCTGGTCTCTACCCTGCCGCCGGTCCACATCGCCCTGGTCCGTGCTTCGAACATCGTCGAGACCTTCTCCGAGGCTCTCGAGCGCGCCGGGCGGGGGGAAGGCGGTATCCCCGGCTACCTCGCCTTCATCACCGGCCCGAGCCGGACCGGCGACATCGAGAGCGTTCTGACCATCGGGGTGCACGGTCCAGGCGAACTCCTCATCGTCTTCGTCGGGGACGGCGGGCCTGACGGGGGGCGACCCCGATGAGTGGCCCAGCTCGCCTCAGGAAGGACATCGAGAAGGCCCTTTCCAACCCGAACCTTGCGGGGGCGCTCGAGCGGTTTGCCGAAGCATACCTGGTGGCCCGGAGAAAGACATACGAAGGCGTCGACTTCGAGAGGCTGAGGGCCGAGGTCTCCCGGCTCAAGGCCCGGGCGGCCCAGGATATCGGGGCTCTGGCCGACCGCTTCGAGGAAGAGGCCCGCCGGCGCGGGGCCGTCGTCTACAGGGCCGCCACGGCCGACGACGCCTGCCGCTACATAGCCGACCTGGCCGGAGAGCGGGGCGTCCGGACCGTCGTCAAAGCGAAGTCGATGGCCTCGGAGGAGATAGGCCTCAACACCCACCTGGAGGGCGCCGGGGTCCGGGTCGTGGAGACCGACCTGGGGGAATGGATCATCCAGCAGGCGGGACAGCGTCCGTCCCACATGGTGATGCCCGCCATCCACCTGACCAGGGAAGAAGTGAGCCGGATCTTCTCCGAGAACCTCGGCGAGGAGGTCCCGCCGGACATCGAGCGCCTGGTCAAGGTGGCCCGGCGCGAACTCCGAAAGGCCTTCTTCGAAGCCGGTATGGGCCTCTCCGGGGCCAACATCGCCGTGGCCGAGACCGGTTCGATCTTCATCGTCACCAACGAGGGCAACGCCCGCCTTGCGACCACTCTCCCGCCCGTCCACGTCGCGCTCGTCGGGTACGAGAAGCTGGTGTCCTCGCTCGCGGATGCGGCCACCATCCTCAAAGCCCTTCCCCGGAGCGCCACCGGACAGCAGGCGGCCACCTACGTGTCGGTCATAACGGGCTCCACCCCCACCTACCGCGAGGGTGGAACCGGCCCTAAAGAACTCCACATCGTGCTCCTTGACAACGGACGTCTCGAGATGGCGCGCGACCCCGTCTTCAAGGAGGCCCTCCAGTGCATACGCTGTGCCTCCTGTCTGAACGTCTGCCCGGTCTACCAACTCGTGGGAGGCCATGTCTACGGCCATATCTACACCGGCGGGATAGGCGCCATATTGACCGCGTTCCTTGAAGGTATGGAGCAGGGCTACGGTCCGCAGAGCCTCTGCATCGGCTGCCGCCGCTGCGTCGAGTTCTGCCCGGCGGAGATCGACATACCCGGGCTCATCCTCGAGCTGAGGAAAAGGTTGGTCGAGGGGAGAGGGCTACCGTTTCCCCAGCGGGCCGTCCTAAGAGGAGTCCTGAGGAAGCGGCGTCTCTTTCACGCCCTGTTGCGGGTGGCATCGAAGGCTCAGAAGCCGCTATCCAAGGGCGGGCCCTTCATCACGCGTCTCCCCCTGTCCCTCAGCCCGCTGTCGCAGACTCGGAGCCTCCCGGCCCTTGCCGAGGTGCCCTTGAGGGACCGTGTCCGCCGGAGGCCCGCGGCCGAGGCGGCAACCCGCGGACCCCTCGCGCTCTACGCCGGCTGTCTAGTCGACTTCGTCTACCCGTCGGTCGGAGAGGCCGTCTTGAGTGTGCTCGAAGCCCACGGTTACCGGGGGCTGTTCCCCGATGAACAGACCTGCTGCGGGGCACCGGCCATCTACCTGGGTGACGTCGAGACCGCGCGTGAGCTGGCGATGCAGAACATCGAGGCCCTCGAGGCCTCCGAGGCCCGGTACGTCATCACCGCGTGCCCCACCTGTGCTGTGACTCTCATCGAGGATTTCCCCCGGCTGTTCGGAGACGACCCTCATTGGTCCGCACGGGCCCGGCGCCTGGCGGAAAAGGTCAGGGATTTCTCCGCCTTCGTCCACGGTTTACGGACGGCGTCGACTTCGGGGGCACGTGCCGGACCGGGACCGAAGGCGGCCGAGGATGGGAACGGGCCCGGACGGAGCGGGCCGCGGCTGAGGGTCACCTACCATGACGCCTGCCATCTCAAGCGCCGTCTCGGTATCAGTCGGGAGCCGCGGGAGCTCATATCGTCCCTCACCGGGGTCGAGCTGGTGGAGATGGCCGAACCGGACCGGTGCTGCGGCTTCGGCGGCTCCTATTCGCTGAGGTTCCCGGAACTGTCCGCCGCAATGCTCGAAAGGAAGCTCAGGAGCATCGAGGTGACAGGGGCCGACCTTGTCGCTGTCGACTGTCCCGGGTGCCTTCTCCAGATCGCTGGCGGCCTCGACAAGAAGGGCAGCGCCGTCAAGGTCGAACACACGGCTCAGATCCTGGCCGGCTTCCTGTCGCGGTCCGACGGGCCGCCTTGCGGGGAGCCGCTACAGTGACCACGTTCGGAATTGGAGCGGGATACGTTGATTCTACGCGGCACATCCGAGGTCTTACCCGACGGTCATCTCGCTGTCGGCGGGTGCGACACCGTCCAGCTCGCCCGACGCTTCGGGACCCCTCTCTGGGTGCTCGACGAGGAGGCCTTCCGCGGGAACTGCCGGGAGTTCCTGGAGGCCTTCAGCCCTGACCTCTTCCCCGGCGGTGTGGAGGTCGTCTACGCCTCGAAGGCCCTGCTCACGCTTGCCGTCTGCCGTCTCGTTCACGAAGAGGGCCTGTGGCTCGACGTCGTGTCCGGCGGGGAGCTCCACACGGCCCGGGTCGCGGGTTTCCCGATGGAGCGGGTCCTCTTCCACGGAAACAACAAGTCCGCCGAGGAGATTCGCATGGCCCTCGACCTCGGCGTCGGACGCCTGATGGTCGACAACTTCCACGAACTCGACCTCCTCGGGTCCCTGGTCTCCGAACGTCGCCGGGAGGGAGCGTCTCGGGGGAGGAGGGAGGCGGCGTCCGGCGGTCCGCACGTCGTGCTCAGGCTGACGCCGGGGATAGAGGCGGCCACCCACGACTACATCCGGACGGGGCAGACGGACAGCAAGTTCGGCTTTCCCATCGAGACGGGGCAGGCCTTCCGGGCCGTGCAGCAGGCGTTGGAGACGGAAGGCATCCGCCTGCTCGGCATCCACTGCCACCTCGGGTCGCAGATACGTGACACCGGTGTCTACGCCCTGGCGGCCGATGCGCTCCTGGACTTCGCGGCCGAGACCCGGGCCCGGACCGGGTGGTGGCCCGAAGAGCTGAACCTGGGCGGCGGCTTCGCCGTCCGCTACACGGCCGACGAGGAGGCGCCGCCGGCCCCGGTCGATTACGCCCGCGCCGTGGCCGAGGTCGTCGCGGACAAGACCGTCCGCCTCGGCCTTCCCGCACCCCGCGTCCTGGTGGAGCC
>ENA-OSAE01000536-OSAE01000536.1-marine-sediment-metagenome-genome-assembly--contig:-NODE-536-length-11058-cov-50.496774_pt1 | contig 11058 bp, 11 predicted proteins | sample MGYA00237870_ERZ529317 | MGnify/ENA primary metagenome ERZ529317 (study PRJEB26369, sample SAMN03142812) | marine sediment metagenome | biome: marine; feature: borehole; material: sediment... | reverse complement strand
AAAATGACGACTTTCTAGTGGCCAAAAGTGCGGATTTTTAAATGGCCATTGACACGCCGGCCGAACGGATTAATGATTCAACTAAATTATGGAACAAAATCTGTGGTGGTACCATATTATGGGAAAAGCAGGAAGGGGGGTGGGTTATGTCGGAGAATCAACGGTTGCGCAACGAGTATCAGGAAGTGGAAAACCTTCTGGCTCTTTCGCCAGGTGGACACCTTGCAAAGCTAATAATAATCATCTTGCTTATCGTCGTGATCGCGATTCTACTAAACAAGAAGTTCGGTTTAAGGGAAATCAAGAGGGAGATCCAGGGAATTGAAGACAGGCTCGATAGTCCCAAGTTCGGTTTGAAGGAAATCAAACGTGAGGTTCGGGAGATTAAGAAAAAGTTGGACTGGTTTCTTTCTAAGAAAAAGGATCTTGATTTCTTTCAAGAATTGATCGACTCGTAATCTGTCTGATGTTCTTTAATCTCGGCCCGTGATTCCAAAATCCCCGGCGTAAACTGGGCGTTTATTTTATGGATCGATGAAGGGACCTATTGCACCCGCGGGCGTAGCGGCTCCCCGGCCTGGTGGGACGATGCTTGTGCCCAAATCAGTGCGATCGCGGACGTGGAATTCGGCAGGTACGCGGGCTAGCAAGGATCGGTATCGCACGGCCGGCCGGACAGAGATCCGGGAGTAAGAACCCCCGGGTTCTTTGACTGTTCCCGGCTCGGGCGGCGGGCCGTGATCATCAAGAAGCGGTTGGAATCGAAAGAATTCCAACTGCTTTTTTGTGACCCTCAAAAGACCTTTTCCGCCCAGCCTGATGGTTTACACCGGTAAAATGACGGACCGCCTGGATCCAAAGAAGTCGGCGCGAAACCTTTTCTATTTTTTGAATGCCGCCGCCCGGGAACTGGTAGCCGCAACGGTGGGCAAAGTGTACCTGGCGGACATCGACCGCACCGACCTGGTCGCCCTAGATCCCTTCCTGGCCCGGGCTTTAAACGTTGATTTCGGTTACGTACCTCCCGACAAACAGGAAGAATTCAAAGGGTTCCTGACTTATTAGGTAGGCTCCTCATTGCCCGCGCTATTGTCGTACGCACCACACAATTATTGACGTTGTCCTGCCGCCTAACACGGTCCACCGCCAGACATTTGAATAGCCTGTCGGCCGGCAGAAGGGGGCACGGCCCTCGGTTACCGGCTTTTCACCGGCCTGGAGGCGGATTACGCGCTCGTCTTCTTCCTAGTCCCGGTCCTTTTGGTCTTGTGTCCGTGCTCCCCCTACTTCAAATAATTCCCTATATATGCAGCAAATCGTTGGCTGCGAATCTATTTCCTCCATTGGCAACCTTGATTCGACACGCGTCGGCTTCATCCCTGCTGCCAAAAGTACCCATGCGCAATTCCTGTTGAAAAGCTTGACGCCAGCGGCCGGGCGGGTTAGAATAGACCACCTGGTCTAGACCGACTGGTCTAGTACTTAAGGTGAGGGCAGGTATGGCGGCGAGAACAAAGGTCGGGGGGTTCCGGATGGTCAAACAGGGATTTCTCAATCTTCCGGAGGCGGAACGGCGGCGCGTCATTGACGCCGCCCTGGACGAGTTTGCCCGGCACGACTTCTTCACGGCCTCCCTCAACCGGATCATTCGGCGTGCCGGTATCTCCAAGGGCAGCTTGTACCACTACTTTCACAACAAGGAGGACCTGTACCTGTACCTCTTGGAGGAGGTGGCCGCAAGAAAGAAGCGGTTTCTGGCCGCGGCGCTGGACCGGCTGGACAAGCCGGCTGCTGCGCTCGGGTTCTTTGATACCCTGGAGGTTCAAGTCCGGGCGGGCCTCGAGTTTGCCCGGACCGACCCCAGACTGCTGAAAATCCACGAAAACCTGGAGAGCGTGCACGACCCCGAGTTCAAGGCGCGGATCAGGAAGCGGCTTGGGATCCAGCTTGAGGAGCATCTGGGGGCCATGGTCGACCGCGCGGTGGCCGCGGGGGAGCTGCGCTCCGACCTGGGCCGGGAGTTCCTGCTCCGCCTACTGGGGTTCTTTTTCCTCAACTTCACACAGATTTTCCCGGAGGCCCGGCGGCTGGCGGCGGTCGAGCCAGAACAGGTGGAGCGGGAAATACGCCAGTTGCTGGCCTTCCTGAAGAGCGGCCTGCAGGGCCGGGAGGCGCCAAGCACACCGAAAGAGGGTGGGAACCAATGATCAGGGTGGAACAATTGTATCACTCCTACACCGGAGACACGGACTACGCGGTGGCCGGACTCGACTTTCAGGTGGCGAAGGGAGAAATCTTCGGCTTTCTCGGTCCGAACGGGGCGGGGAAAAGCACCACCCAAAAGATCTTGACCGGGACGCTGCCCCTGCAAAAAGGCCGGGCGGAGGTGGCGGGCATCGATGTCCGGCGGCCGGGGCCGGATTTTTACCAGCTCATCGGGGTGTCGTTCGAGCGGCCGAACCTGTACCACAAGCTGACGGGGCTGGAGAACCTGGTCTTCTTCCGCGGTATGTACGCCGGTGACCTGGAGGATCCCCAGCACCTGCTGCGCCTCTTCGGCTTGGAGGAGGCGGCCCACAAGCGGGTGGGGCATTATTCCAAGGGGATGAAACAACGGCTGATGCTGGCCCGGTCCCTGCTGAACAAGCCTCGGATCTGGTTTTTGGACGAACCCACCTCGGGACTGGATCCGGCCTCGGCCCGGGACGTGAAAGATATCATCAGGGCAAAGCGGGACGCGGGCGTAACCGTTTTCCTGACCACCCACGACATGCACGTGGCCGACGAACTTTGCGACCGGGTGGCCTTTATCAACGAGGGCCGGATCGCCCTGATTGACACCCCGCGCAACCTGAAGCTGCGGTTCGGGGAGAAGCTCGTGCGCGTGGAACACCGCACCGCCGGCGGTCAGGTCGCCCGGGAGAACCTGTCGCTGGAACGCGAGGCGGACCGGCGGCGGCTGCACGAACTAATCGAATCCCAAACGGTGGAGACGATGCATTCCCAGGAGGCCACTCTCGAGGACATCTTCATCCAGGTGACCGGAAGGGGGCTGAGCTAGATGGGCCGACGGTTGGCGCACCTGGTGGCCAAGGACACCAGGGTCAGTGTCCGGAACCATTTCTTTACCGTGGCACTGATTCTGGCGCTTCTGATCACTCTGGTGAACACCTTCCTGGTGCCGGAGGACATCAGCCTGGAACGGCGGACGTTCATCCTGGACACTACTCCGGAGCAGCGGCTGCAGGCCGAGTTCCTGGCCGGAGCGCGGGAGTGGGCGGTGATCCCGGCCGCCTCCCGAGAAGAATTGGAGACAGGGATGCTGGATTACCGGCACAGTGTGGGGGTGATTGTCGCTCCGGGGTCCACGATTCCGGAGGTCAGCCTGGTGTTCCAGCGGGACGAAAACGCCCAGGTGCGCAACCTGGTGGCGGCCGACGTGGAGGCCCAGGTGCGGCGGGCCTACGGGCCGGCGGAACCGGAGGCCGTGGTGGGGCAGGTGGTACTGCGCGGGGAGACGGCGCCGGAGAAACCACCCTTCAATAAGCTGCTGCTGCCCTTCTGGTTGTATACCCTGGTGATCCTGGGGATGATCGGCTTTGGCGCTGCCCTGGTGTTCCGGGAGAAGGAGGATGGTACTCTGCGCGCCTACCAGGTAACCCCGGGACGAATTTGGGAGTACCTGCTGGGCAAGGCGGTGAGCCTGTCGCTCCTGGGCGTATTCTTCGCTTTTCTGCTGGCGCTGTTGAATCTGGGACTCGGGGTGAACTACCTGCACCTGGCCCTGATCACGGTCCTGGGTAGCGTTTTCGTGGGTCTTTTGGCCATTACGGTAGCCAATTTCTTTGAAGATCTGACCCAGTTCATCTACGCAGGGCTGGTCCTGGAAGCGTTTTTGTTCATCCCAGTGTTCACCTACTTTTTCCCCAGCTTTGCGCCGGCGGTGTCCCAGTGGCTGCCCACGTACCACGCCCTGTTCGCCTTCCGGGAAATCGTGTTCCCCACCGAGGGAGCGCGCCTGATCCGCGAAGCGGTGTGGGTGCTGGCGATTGCGAACATCATTCTGCTGTTTCTGGGAAGCCTCGCTTTCCGCAAGCAGCTGGAGAGGGCATAAGGAGGGCGATGGGGATGAAACGTGCCTGGAATCTCGTACGCAAAGACATGAAAACCGTGGTTCGGGACCGGCTCCTGGTCTACGCCCTGCTGTTTCCTCTGGTGGGGGTGCTGATCCTGCGGCTCTTGATGCCCGGTTGGGCGGCAAGCCCCATGCACATGGTGGTCACCGCGGACACACCCGCGGTCGTGGTAGAAGAACTGCGGGAGTACGGCCGGGTGGAGGTGGTTGCCGACCGGGAACGGTTGGAACGGCGGGTGCTGGCGCCCGATGATGCCGTGGGGGTTCTGGTCAACGACAGGCGTGGATTCACCCTGGTCCTGGATGGCAACGAACACCCCGAGACTCGAGAGTTGGCGCCCCGAGTGCTGGAGCGGGTGGCCGCCGGGGAAAAGATGGCCTTCCAGGAGGTGGATCTGCCCGGCGGTGGGTTGCCCACCCTGCAGATTCTCGGCGCCTGGGTGGCCATGCTCACCTTTTCCATCGGCAGTATGATCATGGGGATGAACATTGTGGAGGAAAAGGAGGAAGACACTATCGCCGCCCTAGCAGTGACGCCGCTCACCACGCCGGAGTTCCTCCTGGCCCGCGGCGCGATTACCTACCTGCTCGCCGTTCCGCTGGTTTTTGTTTCCCTGTGGCTGCTGGGAGTGACCGCTTTCAACCATGCCCAGTTGCTGGTGATCACCCTGGCGGGCATCCTGGTGGCGGTACTCCTCGGTTTCTACATCGGCGCCGTCAGCAGCAACAAGCTGAACAGTATCGGTGCCACCAAGGTCATCGCCATGATGCTCGTGCTGCCGCCCGCCCTGGCCCTGCTGCTGCCCCAGGCCTGGCATGCCGGCCTTTACTGGGCGCCCACCTACTGGAGCTTCGTCGCCGTCCGGGACCTGCTGGCGGCGGGGCTGACCTGGGCGGAGACGGGCCGGTTTACGGCGGCGATCGTCGCCAGCACCGCGCTCCTATTCGCCTTGTCCTATCCGTTCCTGCGCCGGCGCCTGCAGATTAAGGTTTGAGCCGGACCGATGAACGCCGGCTGGGTTTGACAGTCCCTGGACCAACGGGTATAATCTGGAGCATAAAGGATGGGGAAAGGGTACTCGGGTTCGAGTGCCCTTTCGTTGTCCGGGAGGTATGGTTCAAAGTGGAGGTCAAGCTCCCGGCGCGCTTGCAGGCTGTGGCCGAGTTTATCCCACCGGGAAAGGCGGTGGCCGACATCGGCACCGACCACGCTCTGCTGCCGGTGTACCTTGCTGCCCGGGGACTGGCTTCCCGCGTGATTGCGGTGGAGAAGGCGCCCGGCCCCCTGGATGCCGCGCGGCGGGCGGTGACCGCAAGCGGCCTGGACGGGCGGATCGAGGTTCGGGCCGGGGATGGCTTGCGGCCGTTGGCCCCCGGCGAGACCGATGTGCTGGTGTTGGCCGGGATGGGCGGACGCACCATCACCGAGATTCTGGAGGCCGCCCCGGCCGTGGTGCGGGCGGCGGATACGCTGGTACTACAGCCCCAGGAGCCGGTGGCCCCGGCGCGCCGTTGGTTGATCGAAAACGGGTGGCGCCTTGCGGATGAGGAATTGGTGGAGGAAGCCGGGCGGCTTTACCCTGTCATCCGGGCGGTGCCGGGGGAAGCGGAACTACTGGACGATGTGCTCCTGGAAGTCGGACCCGTGTTAACGGCCCGGAAACACCCCCTGCTCGGCCGCTACCTGGACGGAATTATCCGCCGTTACGCGGAAGTGCTGGCCGGCCTGGACCGGAGCGGCCGCAGCGACCTGGACGAACGCCGGGCGGCCGTGCGTGCGCGCCTGGAAAGACTGGAGGAGATAAGACGATGCCTGTGAAATGCCAGACCATCATCACCTTCGTGGAGGAAATGGCGCCCAAGGCCCTGGCCCTGGAAGGTGACAACACGGGGTGGCAGGTGGGCGACCCGAATAGCGAGGTCGAAGCCGTCCTGCTGGCCATGGACGTGGACCACGCGGTGGTGGACGAGGCCCTGGAGATTAACGCCGGGTTGATCGTCGCCCACCACCCGCTGATCTACAAGCCTTTCCGGAGCCTGAGATTGGATTTCCCCGCCGGGGCGCTTTTGGCCCGGCTGATGCGTGCGGGACTCAACGTCTACTCGGCCCACACCAGCCTGGACGTCGCCGAGCGGGGCGTGAACGCCGTCCTGGCCGCAAAGCTGGGTCTGGCCGAGACGCGGGGCCTTTCCGAGGAATACGGGGGCCTGGGGCGGATCGGGCGGCTACCGGAACCGGTGCCGCTTGGCGAGTTCGCGGAACAGGTCAAGCGGGTTCTCGGTGCCCCAGCCGTGAAGGTGGGCGGCGATCCCGACCGGCTGGTCTCCAAGGTCGCCCTTTGCGGCGGTTCGGGCGGCGATCTCTGGCCCAAGGCTGCCTTCGCCGGCGCCGACGTTTACATCACCGGCGACCTGAAATACCACGCCGCGCGGGACATCCTGGCCGCCGGGATGAGCTTCATCGACCCGGGGCACTACCCGAGCGAGCGGATTATCCTGGAACCCCTGCGCGACTACCTGGCCGAGCGCTGCCGCACCATCGGGGCCGGTGTCCGCATCGATATCGTTCGGACGCACCAGGACCCGTTTAAGTACCTTTAAAACCTATCGCAGCACCTCTTCAATCACCATTGCCTCGGATGCTCCCGGCGGTGAAGTGGCAGGGTACATTATTGATATTGATATGAAACGGGGCAGCGGTGAATTTGAGAAAGCAGGAACCACTGCAGACACTACATTCACAAAAACAGGACTTTCCTCCGGCACCACCTATCCCTTCCGGGTACGGGCCAGGTATGCAGCCGGCAGTCTTTCCGGCTGGTCGGAAGAGCTCGCGGTTGTTACCTGCGGCTAAGGGAGACCGTAAAGGTGGAGGCTGAGAAAAAACCGCTGGCCGTTGACGGCGTCACCCTGCGCGGTCTTGCGGAACGCAAGGTCAACCTGGCTGTGGAAGCCAAAGAAGCCAAAGCCACTCTGGTCTTTGAACCGGCCGGACCTTCGTGCCCCTGCGGTTTGTAAGCGAGACCCTGGGCGCCGGGGTAGACTATCATCCTGCGACTAATCAGGTAACACAGCAGTCTCCCGGTTTTCCCCAACCCCCGCGCATTGGCGCGGGGGTTTTCCTTGTGACACAATCCTGCCGCCTCCTGATACAGCAGTACAGGGATGTGGCCGTCTTGTTTCATCCCCGGGTTTGAAAACCAACCCGGGGCGACTTCGGGCAGCGCGGTGTTGTGTTGGGAAAAATCGGATAAGGAAAATAGGGATTGTTTCTAAATATTAACGATTTTCGATATCTAATTAAGACTCAGTACTGTTCGGATATTTTGGGCCGTCTTCGACGAGATCCAATACAGCCAATTATATTGCCATAACACCCCTTTTGTGGTGAAGTATGCCAATAGGGATGAAAGTGTAAAAATGCCCTGTTTGATCCAAACTTAAAATTTTCGCCCATCATAGCATGCTGGGCGAAGATGGCTCAGTTTGGGATATCAGCGGGAGTCACTTTTTGAACAATAACACGATATCCGGGCAGATTAACTTTTGTTCACCAATTGGACACATTTTTGCGGTAAATTATTCATATCAAGAAAACCGGGTGAGAGGAGGAAGCGGCATGCGGAAAGCTATTATATTACTGGCGGCGTTTCTTTTTGTCTTTCTTTCTTTTGCTAAAAGTGTCTTAGCCTGTGAGATAAAGTTAACCCCGTCTACGTTTACCGTGAAGGCAGGTGACACGGTTTCCTTTACGCTGGAAAGGTATCAAACACACCGGCGCTGTGATGTACCTTTGGAGGACACCTCCATCAAGATCACCGGCGGTGAAATTGTTGACCCCGGGGTTTGGCAGAGAGGGTATCCTGACCTCCTTACCTTTACGGTAAGATTTACGACCCCTGGTGAGGCTGTTGTACACGTTGAGCGGTATTGCGAAAAGGAAGGATTAATGGTTACCGAGGCTAAAGGGACCGTCCTGGCTGCTCAAGATAGTAGTTCGGGTGAAGGGGAAACCGTTCCCGTGCCTCAGGTAACAGAGCCGGAAAATCCGCCGGATACCCGGGAGCTTTCCGGTGAACAGGCGACAGAAGAAGCGGGTCAAGAGAACCATAACTACGGATCCACGAGCACGTCACCGGACGAAAGTTCCGACGCCACTTTAAACGATCCCTTGACTAACGGTGGAACGGCAGAGACTTTGCCGTCCTGCGAAGCGGGGCAAAATGCTGCAGCCGATCAGTCTTGGCTGGAGAAACTGTCTGCAACCCCTTTACATTACTGGCTGTGGTACGGCTTTATTTTCACCGGCCTAATCCTTTACCTTCTGAGATTAGAGGCGTTGAGAAAACCATTCCTTATTTTAAGCCTTATCGTGCTGGGTTTTTATCTCGGAGGGTGCCCGTGCGCGGTCGGTGTTGTTTTTAAGATCCTCATAGGGGGCGGGATAGCGCTTTTCCTCATCCCGGTGGCCATTTCGGTGATTTGGGGTAGGGTCTTTTGCGGGTGGACGTGTCCGCTCGGCGCGGTGCAGGAGTTTGTACACGCTGGGAAGCTAGGCGTGAGAGTTCCCGATAGGATGGACAAATATTTAAAATACCTTAAGTTTGTGATCCTCGGAGTATTCGGGTATCTGACAATAACCACCGGCAACTATATCTGGGGTGATTACGAACCTTTCAAGGTACTTTTCAATTTCCAAGGTACGGCTACTGCTACCGCTATTTTGCTCATAACCCTTTTGGTCTCGCTGTTTATTGAACGGCCTTTCTGCAGATATGCGTGTCCCCTCGGAGCAGTTTTTGTTCTTACGTCCAGATCAGTGCTGCGCAAGGTCGGCCCGGATGCACAGAAATGCACCGGGTGTAAACTATGTACCAGGGGTTCATGCGCTATGAACGCCATCAGGTATGTTGACTCCGCAACAGGTTTGCCTGTGGTCGACAACGGGGAGTGTATTACTTGCCTGCGCTGCGGCGATGTATGCCCGAAACGGGCTTTGCCGGGCGCACAGTTGAGAGCATAAGGTAAAACTGGCTCTTGTCGGCGAAGCCGGGGAGAAGCCCGGCCGGGAAGCCGGGCCGTACCTCAAGTATTTCGTGTAAAAACTTTAGCCAAGTAGCTAATTCCAGGAAGTTTTACGCGGGTTTTAGAAACGGATAGGTGGTGTAAAAGTAAAATTGGCCCCAGAGAGAGAAAACCAGAGAGAAAAGGAGAAATAGTAAGCAGCACGGAGAAAGATTTAGAAAAAGAGGGAAGAAAAAGAGGGAAGGGGAAGCCCCGCCTTATGAAGAATTCTTCTCCAAACCCCAAAAAAGAACCAGAGGAGGTTTCCTCTTATGGTCGTTATACCCCAACAACGGCTCTTTGGGCGGCAGGAAATGAATCAGGCGATTTAGAGCGCCTGGTACCGGTGCTTGACCATCTGCCTGATGAGGAGTTAATGCGGCGCCTGGAGAAAGAACGAGGGAAGGGTCGCGATGATTACCCGGTACGGGTGGTTTGGAGTTCAGTCCCGCTTTAAAACGTGCGGCTTCGGACAGAAAAAGGCGCAAGTCCGGGATGGACTTCAGCCATGTTTAGCCGAAACGTCTGTCTCCCCGGGCAAAAATGCTTACAGCGCAAATAGCTTAAAAACAGCATTGGTTGATTTTTGGGGGTTTAAGTGTTAGTATGTTATGTTAAGAGGTGAGTAAGCTAGGTGATCGCGGATACCGAAAGGTATCCGAGGAAAGTCCGAGCTCCACAGGGCAGGGTGCTGGGTAACACCCAGTGGGGGCGACCCCAAGGAAAGTGCCACAGAAATGCAGACCGCCCAATACTCAGGCCAGCAGTATGAGGTTTCCCCATATGGAAGCAATTACTTATAATATAAGGGAAAATCTTATTCTGCTGGGTTGAGTACTGGGTAAGGGTGGAACGGTGCGGTAAGAGCGCACCAGCGGTCAGGCGACTGGCCGGCTAGGTAAACCCCACCCGGAGCAAGACCGAATAGGGGGACAATGGAGTGGCCCGCTCCGTCCCCGGGTATGGTCGCTTGAGGCGCCGGGCAACCGGCGTCCCAGATAGATGATCACCCACGACAGAACTCGGCTTACAGGCTTACTCACCCGTGCCAAACTGCGCCATAACCGCGGTTTGGCTTTTGTTTTCGCTCTTTGGAAAAGGGTTGCGGCGGAGTCTGCACCTCAAGGAATGCACAGGAGTTGCAGCGCTATTTGCCATACAGGTATCCGCCGCCGGTGATTTTCCTGCCCCGGTTCCGGGAAAATTCTCCGGTTTTCTTTCGGCCCGGAGCAGCGATTTTCCCGCAGGGTTCCTGTCGGGCCGACCGAGTCTCTATTTCCGGTTCCTCTCCCGGTGGCGCCGGACAGGCCGAAGATCGCCAATGTGAAGGTGGGTCTTTAGACAAGAGACAAGCGACGACCTACGCTTCATCCGAGTTGTGTCCATTATGATGGTGTAAAATTGGTGGGGCTTTAAGCAGGAGAGCCACCCTTCCCCCTGGTAGATAAGAAGTGTCACAATCTCAACCACCAGGAGGGAGAAAGGATAGGTTACCGTAGACCGTGATCTCTTGCAAGGGTTGTTTGTTCGGGATGATGGCTTGGCTTGGTTGGTGGAGGGCATAGTGAACCAAATACTCGATGCTTTAGTACCCGAGCAGCTCAAGGCCAAGCCTACGAACGCACCGAAGAACGCCAGGGGTACCGCAACGGGTACCGGGATAAAGTGCTCAAGCCGCGCGTAGGAGAACTTACGCTTATGGTTCCTCGGCTGCGAAGCGGGCACTTCTCCACGGAGCTTTTTGAGCGGTACCAGCGGAGCGAGCAGGCGCTCTTGCTGGCTCAAGAGTCGAGATGGTCGTCTTTTGAGCGTATCCACCAGGAAGGTGCGGGCGGTTGTTGAGGAACTCTGCGGCACGG
>ENA-OSAE01000535-OSAE01000535.1-marine-sediment-metagenome-genome-assembly--contig:-NODE-535-length-11087-cov-455.274837_pt1 | contig 11087 bp, 12 predicted proteins | sample MGYA00237870_ERZ529317 | MGnify/ENA primary metagenome ERZ529317 (study PRJEB26369, sample SAMN03142812) | marine sediment metagenome | biome: marine; feature: borehole; material: sediment... | reverse complement strand
GTCAATTGTGGGTGGGTCGCCTGAAAGGATGAGGGGTTTGTTTATGATTAAGTTTACTCTGTAAACACCGGGAAAGATCTTTATAATGTCATAAGGGAGAGCGTCATCTATAGCTGCCTGAATTGTTGGATAAAGTCTTCCGTTTCTCAGATTTTCAGCAGCAGGTATGAATTTCTCAATAAGTGGATGATGGTCCTGTGCCACAACATTAATGCCATCAGTTATATTATAGGGTGTATCTCCAAGCCAGTCACCATTTGTATCATAACCGGCGTAATCACTCCAGTAATTACCTCCGAGATATTGGCCACCCACTATGTTTGTGCCGGGAGTTTTTGTTATGTTCCATCTATTTGAACTATCAACGTCTTCATGTGCGTTAAATGTGTTGTTGAAGTAATTGTTGTAAATCGTGTTGTTAATTGAATACAACAGTTCCAATCCATAATAACTATCATTTATCCAGTTGGAATGAATCGTGGTATTGAAGAGAGCAAAGCCCGTTATCCCCCAAGTATTGTTGAGAATGGTGTTATTTGAAACAAGAGAGCTGTTAACCAAAATCAGTGATATGCCAGAAACAAACAATGAATTTCCCCCAGATATGTTGTAATTGTCAAAAATGCTGTTATTGACTATGGAAACGTTTGATGTAAAAGATACATTGATTATTTCTCCCCAGATCGTGATTCCTCCAGAGAATAAGATGTCAGAAGGTGCAGAGCCTGAGTAGATATTCTCAAATATGTCGTTCCCTGAGATTCTTATACCACTGAAGTTTCCGGAAATAAATATCCCTGAAATGTTATTTCGATATATGGAGCTGTCAAATATGGTTATATTTCTGCTAACATCATTGAGATTTTGAGGATTGTCACTTCCAATTCCAAGCAGATCTGCAATCAAACTGCCGTAACTGGAGACAACCACTCCACCACATGCGAAAAGTGGATAAAACCCTCCATCTAAATACGTATCGATCCCCAAGAGACAACTCAATCCGTTGTCATGAATTGTGCTTTCTGAAATGTATAATTCCTCGAAAACCCCAAGACCAAGAATTCCAAAGTGAGTATTACCGGATACATTGATCCCGGTGATTTTTATGTCACTGAAGTTTCCGAAAAGGGGTATTTCAGAAATCTCAACTCCAGAGAGAAATATCCCTGAAATGTTATTTCGATATATAGTACTGTCTGATATAGTAATATTCCTGCTTGTTTCATCCGAAAATGAAAACCAAATAATACCTCCACAGAATAATGGGAATTCATAGCAGTCAAATCCATTATCATGGACGTCGCTGTCTGAAATCTGGAATCCATCAGATGTTCCAAATCCGATGATCCCAGCGAGCGTGTTGTTGAAAATCGAAGTATTCGCTAAGGTTATATTTCTGAAGTAAACTAACTCCTCTTCACGAGGAGGAACAAAAACAACACCTATGTAACCAGAGTGAACTGTGGAATTCATGACAGTTACATTGGTTGCATTCCCCTCCACGAAAATTCCACCGCCCCATTGAGTAAGGGAAATATCCATTATGGTGATGTTGTCAAGTCCATTTTCTGTTCCGTTGATGTATATGCCAAAACTCGGGCTGTCTCCAATTCCATCCACTCTATACCCATCTCCATCAAGTATGACGTCGTTTGTTTTTATTTCGATGCACTTTTCGGCATCAGAGTTGATTATGTCGTTCAGGAGTGTGTATCTTCCGGGGGTGTAAATCTTGACGCATGAGGTGATGTTGAAGGATGGGGATGTCAGGGGGTAATAATCTGTGTTGTTTACTCCGAGGTTATATGGAGAATCACATATTCCATCCCAATCATTATCAGAACACGTCTGGCTGAATCCAGTTCCGTCTGGCTTTGCCCAGTAATTTCCTCCAAGGAAGTTCCCTCCTACAACATTTGCTCCAGGCTGTTTTGTGACATTCCATCTATTTGGCTGGATCCCTCCTGAAAACTGAAGATTATTTGTATTGTTGAAATAATTATTATATATAAGGTTGTTTTTTGATCCAAGAACCAAGCCGTAATTGGTGTTATTCTTTATCCTGTTATCTCTGATCTCGCTGTTATTAATCTCCAGATTGAGACCCGTGCCGTTGTTGTTGCTAACTGTGTTGTTGATTATTGAAACATTGTTGCCATTTGCAGCTATCTCTATCCCATCATCATTGTTGTTCGATATTTTGTTGCCGGAGATTATAGAATCATAAATGTCCCAGTAGACCTGAAGTCCTTCTTCCCCGTTGTTACTGATATTGCTATCTGATATAGTGGAATTGTAGACGTGTATGCCAAAGAAAACTCCATCCTTGCTGTTTCCTGTTACTGTGTTGTTGCTCATCTTAAGCTGGTTAACCTTATATGAATAAAGAGGTGAAGTGTGGACTTCTGTATAAAAGCTTATTCCACTCAAAGAGTTATTGAATATTCTGTTGTCTGTAATGCTGACATTGGAGACAGCAATCTTACCTGTGCGTATTCCATCGTATCCATTGTCCGAGATTGTATTGTTGGAAATTGTCAGGTTGGCTATATTACCGTGGAAGTATATTCCATACTTAGTGTTATTCTCTATCCTGTTATCTCTGATCTCGCTGTTATTAATCTCCAGATTGAGACCCGTGCCGTTGTTGTTGCTAACTGTGTTGTTGATTATTGAAACATTGTTACCTTTTCCTCCTATCGGGATTCCATCGCCATCGTTGTCTGATACGATGTTTCCAGAAAATATCGAATTGTAAATGTTCCAATTGACGTATATTCCATCGCCTGCGTTGTTTGTTATTGTGTTCTTGGATATTGTGCTGCCATAAACATCTACGTCAAAGTATATCCCACCATATCTACCATTGTCTGAAATTGTGTTGTTGGAAATTGCCAAGTTATAAACATTCTCATTAAAGTGAATTCCATAACCTGTGTTATTCATTATTGTGTTGCTGGAAATTATGCTGTCATAAACCTCCCACGAAAAGTACATTCCGTCATCCCCATTGTCTGAAATTGTATTGTTGGAAATTGTCAGGTTATCCACATAATCATAAAAGTATATTCCATCGTCAGTGTTGTTTTTTATTGTATTGTTGGCGATAATGCTGTCATAAATTCCATAGTAGAAGTATATTCCATCATTTCCATTACTGGAAATTTTGTTTCCCGAGATTGTCAGATTATAAACATCGTTGTCATATGCAAGCATCATACCATAACCATTTCCAGTTATATTGTTGTTCTCTATTGTAACATTATCTCCGTAGTCAAGGAATACGCCATAATCACTCTGATTGTAGATGTGGTTGTCTCTGATTATCACAGCATAAGCAAGGGTATCGCTGTCCGAGTCTATGTCAATGCCAAGACCATTTTCGTATATTTCATTGTTCTCTATAACAACATCATGCACATTGTCGTTAAATCTTATTCCATCATTATACTCCCCACCTGCACCTGTGTTGTTGTAAATCTCATTTCCCCTTATTGTTATGTTGTTCGAATTCTCAAGCCAGATTCCATCCCCGTTGTCATGGATTGTGCTTGAGGAGATGGTTGTATTTGTTGTGTTTTCAAGCCTTATTCCTGAAGCATAGGGCGGTGGTGAAGATGATTTGTTGTTGGAAGATACATTCACCTCGATTATTTTGCTATCAGTGACATTTCGGAAAAAAACCCCAATGTTCCAGTCAGTAACATTAACATTCCTTACCGTTACGTTGCTCAGGGTTCGGGTTGAGTTGTAGACATATATACCAATAGTATTTCCCTCATCAACACCATCTATAACATGTCCATTTCCATCAAGTATGACATCACCCACAGCTATTTCGATACAAACCGCTGAAGTGTCATTTGTAATGTCCTGAGTAAGGGAATAAATACCGGGCTGGATTATTTTGGTACATCCGGTGATATCTACTGCGGCTGCAATTTCAGATGTGTTTAACAGGAACACAGCAACTATCAGGAAAGCCGAAAATACAGACAGGCCACTGTTACTCCTAAGAGAAGCTCCGAGATGATTCATCAAACCATCCCCCATATTTCAGAATATAGATAAAAATCATGGCTGTATTGAGTTGCTCCAAGACTTCAGGATAGGGTCTCACCGATTCAAACCTGACCAAACCACCATCTCCCGGGCTATTTTAATGGCTCTGCAGAACAGATAATCAGATGGAATGCCATCCTCTTATCCATTCCGCAGAACCACTTTGACCCACAATATCACAGACTCTCAATATTTAAATATTATGGTAAAATATTGCTTGGTGAAAACATTTTGAGCGATATCAAACAAAAAACAAAGAAATATAAGGAAAAATAATGCAAAAAATTAAAATTAATGGAGTAAATATAAAAATGCCAGAAAGAAGAGGTTTGAAGGGCTCTGGGAATTTAAATCAACCCAATGTAGTAAAAATTCAATTTTGCAGAACTTAGACTGCCCTGACCCTCTTCTTCAGTGCCGGAGGCTTGGGCTTCATGACAACTCTGCTCCCGCATTTTGCACACTGAATTAAGTTTCTCTCAAGATCAACATCCACCTCAGCACCGCAGTAGACGCATATAAATACGCTCATAAGCTCTTACCTCTGCTTATTGCCTGATCCACTATCTTTGCTGACGGAGAAATCGGAATGTATGCTCCTCCTGCAAATTTGTAGCCACAGCTCCTGCACTCCCAGATTGCAGTTCCAGCTCTCCTTACAGCCCTTTTTCCGCACTTCTTGCAAACGTATTTCTTTCTCTGAGCGGTTTCAATCTCGACAATGTTCTTCCTAACTCTGATTCCGTATCTTGGGCCAAATCTTCCTGCCATCTTAACCTTCTTGGTTCTCGGCATCTCATCACACCTCTTTCAGCAGCTTTCTATTCTCCCTCGCCTTTTTTATGCTTGTATCCATTATTTCCATGAGCGTCTCCTCACCCATCAGATAGCTGCCACTTTTCTGCATGGCAACAATGTTGTCGTCGCTGTCTGTTGTTATTGTTATAAAATTTTTCGACGCATACTCCTCATCCTTGCAGGGATCGACAACCGCATAATCCCCTATTATCTGGGTTGTTACAGAAACTGGCAGGTCTCTCACAGGTAATGGAAAGTCCTCTCCAACCTCAAATCTCTCAGCAGGAACTGTTGTTGTGAGTAGTGCTGAAATTGCTGCAAGGGATGAGGCATCCATCAGATTTCCATCATCGTCAAGAGCATGAATGTCAATGAAAACAAGCCAGACCTTCTCTCCCTCATCAATAACCAGCTTGGATAGATCAACAGCCTCGCTCTCTCTGATACCTCGATCAACCACCCTTGCAAGTTCAACGGAGTTTTCATCAGGAGGGCCGGGCTCGAATGTTGGTGATGCAAGCGGAACAAGTTCGGCGTTTGTTATTATTATGCCTCTATCCGGAGTGTCCGGGAAGGGCTCTCCGGGCTGCATTTTTATGCCAACTATAACCTGAGTGTTGCCAATGCTCACAAGGGCTGAACCTTCTGCTTTGTCAATTATCCCTGTCTCAATTTTTATCTCTCTGTAATCATCAAATGCCCTTCCGTCTATCCTTTCCCCGTCCCTCAGCTTTCCAAGGACATAGTCCCTCCTTATGTCAAGGATTATATCGTCATTCAACTTCATTCACCTCTTCCTCACTCTCAGTGATGTACTTGGTCTTTATCGCCTCCTTCTGCATTTCGTAAATCCTCATCGCTCCTCTCTTCGCCATTTCAAGAGCCTGAACAAACTCATCTCTCGAAACTCTTCCATCCATTTGCAGTAAAGCAATGGACTCAATTCTGTCGTTTCTTATGAAGAACGCAAATGGAATGTCAGCCTGCCCGTAATTATCTTCCTCCTTCATTGGATCGAGAACAAGCACATCATCAACCTTCGCAACAGCCACACTTGAGATCATCCCCTTCATGGGCACTCCAGCATCCACCAGGGCTACGCTTGCAGCATTGAGGCAGGCTGTTCTGCTTCCAGCATCTGCCTGCAGAACTTCAACAAATATATCTATCCCGCTCCTGGGAAACAGCTCCTTCATCACAATTGCCTCAATTGCCTCTCTGCTAACCTTGGATATCTCAACACTTCTCCTGTCCGGTCCAGGCCTTTTTCTCTCCTCCACGCTGAATGGAGCCATGTTGTAGCGATACCTTATGACAGCCTTTATGGGGTCAGCCAGATGCCTTGGATGAACCTCTCTTGGCCCGTAAACAGCAGCAACAACCTTGTTTTTCCCCATCTCAAGATAGCATGAACCATCTGCTCTCTTGAGCACTCCAACCTTCATCTTTATCGGCCTCAAATCCTCAAATCCCCTTCCATCAAGCCTTTTGCCATCAACTATCAGCCTGATCTCCTCACTTCCCATTGAGTTCACCTTTTCTCCTTTTCACAAATTCAGTTATTCTGTCAGTAAGCCCGTCTGTATGGGCCTCTGACTCGATTATGTATATTGATTCCTCAACAATATTTACCTTCCTTCTGTCCCCGCTGACCCATATCAGCCCATTCTTTCCAACAACTATCTGAACTCCAAGTTTTGTCTTGAACAACTTTATCATGCTGCCCTTTTTACCTATGACCCTCGGAACCCTTGCAGGATTTATGCCAATAATTCTGCCAAATCTGACAGCCCGGCACATTCTGTCCTTCATCGTCAGAGTCACCTTCATCTTCGGGTCTATGTTCATGACCTTGGCGATGATTATATCATCGATATCGAGCACATCATTTGGCTTTTTGCTGGGTTTCATCTCAGGATTTTCTGTTACAGGTAGAAAACCCTGATACGGAGAGTTTATGTCAACAACCCATCCATTTCCAGTCACTTCTCTCACAACACCTATCACAACATCTCCAACAGAGGGAATGTATCTTCCCTTCAGTGGGATTACTCTCACAGATGTGTCTGTTTTATCTAAGAGCCCCAGAAATTTTGCATAAACCCTGCCATTCTCAATGTACGTCCCACTTCCCGCAACCTTCGGGTTTGATGCCAGAAGCTCTCCGGGCAGAACTATCGGTCTTGATGCCAGATCAATCACCCCCTCTTCAGTATTTTTGTCATGGCCTCACCCTTCGTAACCCTCCCAAGCAGATCCATGAGATCTCCCTGCATGCCTGCCGGAATTCTCATCACACATATCCAGCTCCCATCTCTCTGCCATTCTTCCCTGAGAACATTTCCAAAGTTGTAAAGAGCAGAGATTGCCTTTCCAGTGTACTCAGGTGGTATTTTTATTGCAATATCAATCTCCTCGAATTTCAGCGGGAGAATTGGCTTTATTGCCTTGACAATCTCCCTTGCCTGAGCCTCAACAGGTTTGAATATGTCTATGTTAATTCTGGCCTGTTCCAGTGCTGCCTCGATTCTTGCATAGGTGTGGGGGGCATTTGTTCTCGGATCTATGGCGTTTCTCCTTATGTACTCTATGATCTGCTTTCTCTTCTGCTCAAGCATCTCCTTTCTCTGTTCTGCGGTGATCTGAACGTCTCCTTCAAGGATTATTCTCTTTATGATCTCTCTCACGTCTTTTGTCTGGAAGATCTTTTCAAGATCCTCAACTGACACTCTGTCGCCCTTCTTGGCATCATGGAATATCTCTTCAGCAGCAACAAGCTCCTCAAAATCCACATCTTTGCCCTCTTTAAGGTCTCTTGCCAAGTATGGATCAACAAGAACCTCGAAGTTCTCCCCTCCCTTTTTGAGTCTTGCAATCACTGCTTTCTCTAAGGAAACCATCGAGCCCCCTCCTGATCAAGAGAGCTCTCTTTTAAGGACTTCATTAGCCTTTTCTATGTATTCGGAGAGAACTTCAGTTTCAATAAGCCTGAATGTTCTGTCATCGGTCCTCACTATTCCGAGCTCAACTCCGTCAACATTAAGAAGTCCGTTTATTGCCATGCCCATCGCAATCAGACCCATCTGTATTGCTTCATTTAGAGTCATATTATCTCTGTACTCCTTTTCAAAATACTCCATTACCTTCTGCCTTTCAGAACCTATGGCTGTTGCCTTGTATTCAAGCAGAGCTCCACTTGGATCGGTTTCAAAGAGCTTTGGTTCCCTGTCAACTCCAGCAATGAGCAGTGAGACGCCAAATGGTCTCACTCCCCCAAACTGCGTGTACTGCTGCTTGAAATCACATATCTTTCTTGCCAGCTCCTTAACACCTATGGGCTCGTCAAATGTGAGCCTGTTGATCTGTGCCTCAAGTCTTGCTCTTGCAACCAGAACTCTTGCATCTGCCACAAGACCAGATGTTGCGGCACATATGTGATCATCAATCTTGTAGATCTTCTCAATTGTGTCAGACTCAAGCAATTTGCTTCCAACCCTCTTGTCGGCGATAACAACAACACCTTCCCCTGTCTTGATTCCTATCGCAGTGGCTCCCCTCTTAACAGCCTCTCTTGCATATTCAACCTGATACAGCCTCCCATCCGGGCTGAAGATCGTAATAGCCCGGTCATATCCCATCTGTGGAATTTGCATTTCTCAACACCTCCAGATATTTCCTCCTGCAGCTTTTTATCGTACCTGCAACTCCGAGAATTACAGGGATCACATCCTGATTGTTTATTTTTTTTATCAGGGTAAGTGCTATTTTTACTTTTTCGAGTTCGTCATGGAAACACATAAGCATGCCCTTTCCATCCCTGAACTCGATGAGCCTGAATTCTGGACTTCCAAACTCTCCGTAGAGTTTTAGGAGAGATGTGCTTAAAGCCTCTCTCACCTTTTCCGGCTCAACTGGCCGGGCTGAGATTATCTCAAAGGCAATATATCTTTTTCTCTTCCTGAGTGAAGGAGGCAGGAGTTTCATACCAGCTCAACACCATCCATTATGTACTTCTCATCAAAAAATCTCCTGTAAAGCCTTTCAGACCAGTGCTCTGCCCTTCTGACATCAGCACCGAAGAATGAGAAAAGCTTGTATATCTGGTTTCTCGGTCTCATACCGTGAATACTCCCCGCTCCGCTTGTGAGAATAAAGGGGCTGTCGAATTTTCTGATTACCCTGAAGGTGGTTCTCAGTTCATGGGCGAGCTTTATCATTTTTCTTCCCTCAGCAGACAGGAGATTGCTGAGAGAGAGCTCTATCAGAACATCCTTCTCCCTCGCAAGCTTGAATATGTTGTAGTCCAGTTTTCTCTCCGGAAAATCCAGAATTGCATCCACCTTTTTCCTCATTACAGCGTACCTGTTCACCTCAGCCCTCTCGCTCATAACCCCAACAAACCCGCTAACATTTCTCAGCTTCGCTCTGAGATCCTTAATCGTGTCAGCCCTCACAATGCATCCCTGAACGTTCTTTTCAGTTTTATCTCCAAAAACAACATAGCCTTTGAATCCAAAATCAAATTCTCCACCGTAGTCAAACCTTACAAAATCAATCATAGCCTTCAGCCACTATTTTTCTTGCAAATTCAAGAATTTTTTCCCTTCTGAATGGATATGTGACGAGCTTTATCCTCACCATTATTGAATCACTTGTGCCTGCGAGCTCCACCTTCCCGAGGTAGGCTGATTGCTTGTCAATTCTGATGTAAAGAACTCCGTCCTCATCAACAAGCTCCTCGATGAATTCCAGCAGTATTTCTCTCTCTTCATTGAGCTTCTCCATAAGGTGGTTCCAGAACGTCTTTATTTCCCTTTTCTTTCTGAGCTCGACTTCAAGGAATTTTATGGGATTTCCGTAATGTCCGGTTGCATTGCTTGCTTTTATCTCAAACTCAAATGGAATGAGGGTTTCAATTGCCCTGGCTACCTTTTCAGGATCTTCTGTTGAATAGCATATAGCAGAAATAATAATTCCATCAATTTTCATAAAAATAGGATAATTATTTCCTGAAGTTGGCCCTGTAGCTCGGCCTCACCTTCTCTGCTCCTCTGCCCTTCCTTCTCAGTCCTCTTGACTTTCTTGCCGAGGAAGTCAACCCTCTGAAAACTCTGCCTCTTTGCTTTGCAATTCCAGAAAGGTTCTTATCGTTCAGAATGGCAGGATGAGCTCTGTCAATCAGAATTACCTCAAACCATTTGTGCTTTCCATCCTCTCCAACCCAGTACGAGCTGAGCACCTCCATATTTGGATATTTCCTGGCTGCCCTTTCCTCTGCAATCCACTGAAGGCTTTTCTTTGGAGTTAACCTCGAGACCATAAGGTTCTTGGTCTTCCTTCCCTTGTTGGGCCTTCCAGCCCTTCTCCCACCTCTTCTTATTCTCACTCTGACAACAACAACTCCCTTCTTTGCCTTGTACCCCAGAGCTCTTGCTCTGTCGAGTCTTGTTGGCCTCTCAATTCTCACCACTGCAGGTTCTCTCCTCCACTTCTGCAATCTCTCCCACATCAGCTTTCCAACATAGCCTTCCCATGGGTTTTTCCATGCTTTCCTTATGTATGCATAGGCTGATTTCATTTTTAACCCTCCGTTAGCGTGATTGCTCCCGATTGCACTTATGGCTTAATAAATATATCGGAGCCAGAGAAATTCGGCGAAACATTAAAATATGGAGCTATTCAAGGCTGGGAGAAAGGCAGGTGAAACTTGATGAACGATGTGATTAGGGAAAGGGTTTTGGAACTTGCAAAATCCATAGTTGAAAGTGAGGAGTACAGAAATTTTGTAAGCTCGGAGGAGGTTTTGAGAGGAGATGAGATTGCTCAAAGTCTTCTTGTAGAATTTCAGGAGAAACAGCAGCAGTTTATTTCCAAACAGCTCACAGGAGAGGTTGATGAAGCACTTCTTGATTCTCTGACTGACATACAGGACAGACTCAATGAGCTTGAGAGTGTCAGGAACTTTATGGATGCATATACAAACCTCGTCAATCTGCTTGGAGAGGTAGGAGATCTGTTGAGTCAGGAAATAGATTTTGATTTTGGGGAAGTGTACAGGAGTTAATCCAAACAAAAATCTTTCCAAGATTTTTTCTAACTTGCTTTTTTAGAATTATTTTTCTTAAAAATATTAAAAAATTATTAAAGTTGAACTACAAAAGGAAGTAAAGTCCAACTAACCGGACAACATCGTTTAGTATGGTTTGCTGTTCTGCCTGGTTTTGTGG
>ENA-OSAE01000534-OSAE01000534.1-marine-sediment-metagenome-genome-assembly--contig:-NODE-534-length-11088-cov-44.959848_pt1 | contig 11088 bp, 7 predicted proteins | sample MGYA00237870_ERZ529317 | MGnify/ENA primary metagenome ERZ529317 (study PRJEB26369, sample SAMN03142812) | marine sediment metagenome | biome: marine; feature: borehole; material: sediment... | reverse complement strand
ATTTATGGATAATTGAGCTTATTCACCTCAAACGGTTAGTTATGATTGAATGCAGGCTTTATGTGTTATAATGCTGAATTGTATGAATTTTCTGAGGGACTTTTCGAGTGGACTCCTAGTGCCTGGCGAAAGGTAACACTGGTTGAAATCCCATTTAACTATATCATTGATTATCTTACCAAAATTCAACTGATCAAACAGTGTACTTAATATACTTCTACCATTTAACTTGCTCCCTGGTTATATATACAACAACCAGGACAAAAGCATAAGTAAAATTCTGGAAAATAACCGGCTTTTTTGAATTTTTTCTATAAAAAATTAAAAATCAGCTTGTTTTTAGAATTAGAGGTGTTGAAGACTTGTTTGAAAATAACATCAAAAAAAGTAATAATTTATGAAACCATATAAAAAAATTGACCTTTTTTTGACGCTAATTGTTTATAATAATATTTAAATAATAGTATAAATATTTGGGAAAATTTGAGCTTGAGCTGTTAGATCATTAAATTACTTATGAAAGGGGAATTGCTGGAATGAGCAAAATTCTGGAATGTATTCCTAATTTCAGCGAAGGCAGAGACTGGGAGAAGATAGAAAAAATCGTTGAGCCCTTTCGAAAAACAGAAGGAGTAAAGCTCCTAGATTATTCAGCGGACAAAGATCACAATCGGCTGGTTGTTACGGTGATCGGGAAACCTTCAGGATTAAGGGCTGCCGTGCTGGAAGCGATGGATGTTGCCATCGATGTGATTGACATGCACAAACACAAAGGTGAACACCCCCGAATGGGGGCGGTGGATGTGGTTCCCTTTACCCCGGTGAGAAATGTGACTATGGAAGAAGCCGTAGAGCTGGCAAGGGAGGTTGCTAAAGAGGCAGCCGAACGGTTTGATTTACCCATTTACCTGTATGAAGAAGCAGCAACAAAACCAGAACGCAGGGATCTGGCTAACATAAGAAGGGGAGAGTTCGAAGGTTTTGCCGAGAAGATCAAAAAACCTGAGTGGAAACCCGATTTTGGACCGGCCCGGCTGCATCCCACGGCAGGAGCAACGGTGGTGGGTGCACGCATGCCTCTCGTTGCATTTAATATCAATCTTGATACTGACGACCTGGAAATAGCCAGAGCGATTGCCCGGAAGGTTCGCCATTCTGGAGGAGGATTGCGCTATTGTAAGGCCATAGGGGTTGCTTTAAAAGAGAGAGGAATTGTGCAGGTTTCTATGAACATGACAGATTACACCAAAACCTCCCTTTATCAGAGTTTTGAGATGGTGAAGTTTGAGGCTCAGAGATATGGAGTTAATGTTGTGGGCAGTGAGTTGATTGGTCTGCTTCCCGCCCAAGCTCTTTTCGATGTTGCCGAGTACTATTTAAGGCTTGAGAACTTTTCCCCACAGCAGGTTATGGAAAACAGGCTGCTGGAGGAACTGTGATGGATAAGGTATTTATAAAAAACGCAGGTCAGCTGGTCACCTGTGCCGGGAGCAGAGATTTGATGATCATCGAGGATGGAGCGGTAATTATCGAGAATGGTGTTATCAGCAGAGTGGGCAAAACCCGAGAACTGATTACTGAAGTTGATGAAAATCAGTGTGATGTGATTGATGCTGGGGGCAAACCAGTGCTTCCGGGTTTTGTGGATTGTCACACCCATTTTTGTTTTGCTGGTTACAGGGATGATGAGTTTAGATGGAGGCTACAGGGCATGTCCTATACCGAGATAATGAGGCGAGGGGGCGGAATTGTAAGAACAGTCCAGTCAACCAGAGCAGCTTCTTTTGAAGAATTGAAATCTTTGAGTTCCAGACGGCTGAATTCAATGCTGTCTTTCGGAGTAACTACGGTTGAGGGCAAAACGGGTTATGGCCTGGATCTGGAAACCGAACTCAAACAGGTAAAGGTGATGAAGGAACTCAGCAGAGAACATCCTGTTGATATTGCCATTACCTTTTTGGGGGCCCACGCAGTTCCTTCAGAATACAAAGACAATCCCGATGAGTATATAAATTATCTGATTCAAGAGGTCATGCCGGTGATAGTTGAGGAGGGGGGAGTGGATTTCTGTGATGTGTTCTGTGATCAGGGAGTTTTCACCGTTGAGCAGACCCGGCAAATTCTGCTTAGAGGTCAGGAGCTGGGGTTAAAATCCAGGCTCCATGCTGATGAGATTGCTCAGGTAGGGGGAGCTGAGCTGGCAGCGGAAATGGGGGCTGTATCCGCTGACCACCTTTTAAAGGTATCGGATAAAGGAATTGAGATGATGGCTGAAGCTGGAGTTGTTGCGGTGCTGCTTCCCATTACTGCCTTCAGCCTGAAGGAACCTTACGCCCCTGCCAGGAAAATGCTTGGTGCAGGTCTGCGTGTTGCTCTGGCAACTGATCTGAATCCCGGCAGTTGTTATTCGGAATCCATTCCTTTGCTCTTTGCCCTATCCACTCTCTACATGGGCCTAACAATAGAGGAAGCCGTACTTGGTTTAACCATTAATGCAGCCGCTGCTATCGCTAGAGATAGAGAGATCGGCAGCATTGAAGTGGGCAAACTGGGAGATGTAATCATCCTTGATGCTCCGTCCTATACCCATCTTGCTTATCATATTGGAGTAAATATTGTGGAAAAGGTTATCAAAAAGGGCCAGATAGTGTTTGATAAGGGGGAAGAGTAGATTCATGGTTAAACTGGAAGCAACGCTTTTAGGCCTTCCTGTTATAAAAGTAAATGGGAAACCTGTAAAGTTTCCTTATAAAAAAGTAGAAGCCCTTTTGTATTACCTTCTTGTCAACAGGAAAACATCCCGTGAAAAAATTGCTTCTCTGTTGTGGGGTAATATGCTTGATGATGATGCCAGAAAAAATCTGAGAAATGCTCTATACCAGTTAAAACAGAAGGCGGGAACCTCTCTGATTAACACTCCCGACCACTCAACTGTGGAGCTTAATGCAGAGATGGAGATTGTAACGGATGTGGATGTATTTTTGACAGGAGAGGGCCCCGGGGCTATTGAAGTTTACAAAGGTGAATTTTTGCAGGGCCTTGAAGTAAAAAAAGCACCTGACTTCTCCAACTGGTTGAGTGAACAGAGAAGCTATTACCGTGAACTCTACATACGAAAGCTGAATCATTATATTGATGAGTTGAAAACAAAAAAAGACTGGCGGCAGGCAGCCTTTTATCTGAATCTATTGATAGAAGTGGATGAGTTTAATGAAACGGCTTACCGGGATTTGATGAGTGTGTATGCTGCCCAGGGGGTTGCAGCCAAAGCCATTGAAGCTTACAGAGGGCTGGAACAGCGGTTAGATGAAGAAATGGGGATAGCTCCCGATCCGGCCACCACGGAACTCTACAAGAGAATACAAAAAAGTGTTTCCTCAAAAAAGACCGCTGGAAGGGATTTCATATGTCGAAAAAAAGAACTAGATAATCTAACTGAAACTCTCCAGAACTTCATCACAGGTAAAACGCCCTCTTCAGTAATTGTTATGGGAGAGGCAGGAATAGGTAAAACGGCTCTGGTTGAGAAGGCCCTTTCCTCGGTGAATCTCAGGGACTGCTTGGTGTTAAAAAGCAACTGCTATTCTGCTGAAGAACGATATATTTATAAGCCGTGGAAGAACATTCTCGAGAAAATAAAAGCAAAAGTCGATATAGAGAAAATAGATTCATCCTTGCCCTGGAAGAGGATCATATCCTTTCTGTTTCCTTCCTTTTTAGCAGAAGATGAAGCCATTTTTTATGAGGAGCTGAACTTTGAATCCATTCAGCACCAATCGGCTGTTGATGCCCTGCTCCACTTTTTGACAGAGGTCGCTAAACAAAAAAAGCTGATTTTTGTGTTTGAAGACCTGCAATGGTGTGATAATAAAAGCCTGGAGCTTTTAAAGCTTTTAATTGAACACAACAAAAACACAAACATTCTCCTTGTGCTGACTACCCGCAATGAACGTAAGGAAAGACTGATGAGGTTTTTATGTAACCTGTATCACAGAGGTTTGATGCAGGAGATCAATTTGAAGCGATTTAATTTTTTAGAGGTTAAAAGATTTGTCAATAAAAAACTGCCGAATTACCATTTTTCAGAGGATTTACTCAAAACCATCTATAATGAGACGGAGGGTAATCCCTTTTTTCTTGAAGAATGCCTCAAGCTTTTTGAGCAAAACAAAGGAAAAGAAGATCTTTCTGATTTTTTGACCAGCAAAAGCCGGGATATATTACGAGAAAGAATCTTTTCTGTTTCCGAACAGGCTCGTAGGATTTTGACTTTGGTTGCAATTCCCTTTGATTGTATGAGTTATGATGTGCTGTTGAAGCTGAGTGGCAAAGATGAGCTGACCCTTGTAAAACTACTGGAGGAACTGGTAGACCACTATTTATTAACCGAGGTAATTGATGATAAAAGAGGCAAACCCTGTTACAAATTTACCCATACCAGGATACGGGATTATGTTTATAAAAGCCTGACCTATTCCAGAGCGCGGTTATTGCATGAAAAAATAGCCAGAATCCTTGAAGACAAATTGAGTGAGGGGAAAAACTCAAGGGAGTATTATACAAGATTGATTTATCATTATCAGAGGGCCGGAAACAAGGTTAAACACCTGGAATATCTGATAAAAGAAGCTGATATATATTTTCACAAAACCCATGAGCTTTTTCCCATTGTTAATGATGATGAACTGAGAAAGGATAAAATTCTAGCCCTTAATCAGAAAGAATCTCAGCGCTACTTGGGGGAAATAGAAGAGGTGCTGTCCACGTTAAGAGAAGAAGAATATGCTGAAGATTTGATGAAACAGGAAATAAAGTATTTAAACATGAAGGCCCTTTACCTCATCTGCCACGGCAGCTATGATAAAGCACTGACATATCTTACAAAGATGGTTAACAGAGCGTGCTTGCTAAAAGACTGGCCAAGTGCTATCGAAGCCTACCAGCAGATGGCGGGTTTGGGTATTCAAAAAGAAAACGAAAGACTGATCGAAGACAGCGGAAAAAAGATGTATAGGCTGGCTAAAACAATGAAGATGGATAAAAAGATGGGGGTTGCCTTGAGATTTCTGGGGATAAGCAGCCTTTATAAAAGGAAGTATCAAATAGCGGAAAGAATGTTCAACAATTCAATACAAATCTTCAAGAAACTTGAAAGAGGCAGGGAGAAATACACATTGGCCATTGCCGCTCTTTATAATTACCTGGGTGAAGTAAAGAGGCACAAAGGTCGATTCAATGAGGCCCTCAGCTATTACGAAAGGTGTATAGGTCTGTGTGAGGCCCGAAATATTGTGTGTGGACTGGGAGTGTTCTATACCAATGCCGGTCAGGTGTGTTTTGAACTCCAGGATTATGCTCGTGCCGAACAATACTTCAAAAGGGCTGTTGAGATTTTCCAGCAGTTGAATACCATCTGGGGATATTCCACCATAGCCAACGGCTTTCTCGCTCTGCTGGCAGTGCTGGGAGGGAACTATCTTAGGGCGTATTCCTACCTGCAGACCGCAGACAGGATTATAAACAAGCATTATAAAAGGTACTGGGCAGGCATTTTGTTCCGCATTAAAACCGAGATTTCCTGTAGAATGCAGAAAGACAAAGGCTTGCGGAAGGTTCTCGGCCATTATCTTTCCATGAAACCAGAGGAATATGGCCTGAATGCTCTGGATGTGTTTAAGGTTATAGGAGCACCTTATGAAATAAAAACTGTGAGGAATTTAATACAACAATAATTTTCCTTGGGCAGCACAAAAAATATGGAGGGGTTTAGCGATGATAACCATAACGGGGGACAGCTTGACAATAAACGAGGTTTTAAAAGTGGTAAGAGACGGGGAAAAAGTTCTGCTCAGTGAGGAATCAATATCTAGAATAAAGAAATCCAGGAGTATGGTGGATAAATTGTTAAAAGAAAGCAAAGTAGTTTACGGTATTACAACGGGTTTTGGAAAATTCAGCGATGTAAAAATTTCATGTTCCCAGGCTCTGCAGCTTCAGGAGAACCTGATAAAAAGCCATTCGGCCGGTGTGGGGAAACCTTTGCCCATTGAAGTGGTAAAAGCCATGATGCTCCTGAGGATAAACGCACTGGCCAGAGGTTTTTCGGGAGTAAGGCTCCAAACGCTGCAACTGCTGTTGGATATGCTGAACAACAGCGTTGTACCCTGGGTGCCGGAACAGGGGTCGGTGGGAGCCAGTGGTGATTTAATCCCATTAGCCCATATGGTTTTAGCCATGTTAGGTAAAGGCAGGGTATATATCGATGGGAAATTGATGGATAGTAAACTTGCACTGCGCAAAAAGGGATTGGCCCCTATAGCCCTAGAAAGCAAGGAAGGGCTTGCCCTGATCAATGGTACCCAGATGATGGCGGCTTTAGGGACCCTGGCTGTTTACGACAGCCTGAACATCGCGTCTGCTGCCGATATAGCTTTAAGCCTATCTCTGGAAGCTCTAAAGGGAATACTGGCAGCATTTGATGATGATATTTATCAATTAAGGCCTCACCCGGGGCACTACAAGGTTGTCAAAAATGTCCAGAATATAACCAGAGGCAGCAAATTGGTTCTTTACAAACAGCCCGACAGAGTCCAGGATGCCTATTCCCTGCGCTGTGCCCCTCAGGTGCATGGTGCTTCGAGAGATGCTATTGACCACGTTAAAGAGATTATACAGAGGGAAATCAATTCGGTGACAGATAACCCGTTGCTGTTTCCGGACAAAGGTAAAGTCATTTCCGGTGGTAATTTTCATGGCCAGCCACTAGCTCTGGGACTGGATTACCTGGGAATGGCAGTAAGTGAATTAGGAAATATCTCTGAAAGGAGGGTCGCCCGTCTCCTGGATGCTTCCCTCAGCAACGGCCTGAATATGTTTTTGACAAAACACGGAGGGCTCAATTCCGGTTATATGATTGCTCAATACGCTGCTGCTTCTCTGGTAGCAGAAAACAAGGTTCTTTCAAATCCAGCCAGCACGGATTCAATCCCCACCTGTGCGAACCAGGAGGACCATGTCAGCTTTGGATCAATCAGTGCACGTAAGGCCCGACAGATTGTTGAAAATACAGAACTGGTTTTAGCAATAGAACTTATAACAGCCTGTCAAGGAATAGACCTCCGGGCAGATCAGCCTCTAAGGGATTTGGGACATGGAAGCAGAATAGCCTATAGTATCATTAGGGAATTGATTCCTCCTTTGCAGGAAGACAGGATTCTGTATTCGGAAATAAAAAAAGTTAAAGATTTAATTCACAGTGGTGAACTGGTAAAGGCGGTTAGAGGAGAGTTGGACATTTTATAAAATCAAATATGGCTACCATGGAAACAACCTCCAAAAAATGTATTTGTATGAAAGTTTCTCTTTTTGCAGCTTGAAAATTTGCGACTGGTGCAATAACCTTTTAGGGATATTCTACCTTGTGTACTTCCCTTAAGGGAACAACAATCTGTAATGTTCCAGATTACTATGGTCAGTCTTACAGGCGGGCTCAAAGCAAGCGAACTAGAGCTACATTCGCCAGCTGCAAAAAGGGTTTTATCCTTCCGATGGTGCTGCAGTTGCAGCATTGTGTCTGCAGGTAACAGCAATATTTCTGCGTGACGAAGCTCAATTCTCAAATTTAATTCAAGATGTAAACACAAAGTTGAGTGTCGGAGACATTGATTAAGGCCATACTATATATAAAAAATTGCTGATTAAAAGGTGTAGCCATAAAACCAAAAACCATTCTGAAAGGAGAGAAAAAAATGGATTTTGATGCGTCGAAAATCAAAAGGATTAAGCTGCCTGATGAACTGCCTGAGAAGCCCGAATTCAAAGAAGGTATCAGGCGTGCACCCAAGCGGGAACTCAACCTTACAAAAGAACAGATGAAAACTGCCCTTAAGAATGCTTTGCGGTATATTCCAGAACATCTTCATGAAAAACTGGCTCCCGAGTTTATGGAAGAGTTGCTAACCCGAGGCAGGATTTACGGCTACAGGTACCGACCCAAAGGGGAGATAAAGGCAAAACCCATTGACCAGTACGAAGGCCGAACACTTGAAGGTAGAGCTATACAGCTCATGATTGACAACAATCTGGATTTTAATGTAGCTTTATATCCCTATGAGCTGGTAACCTATGGCGAATCGGGGCAGGTGTGTCAGAACTGGATGCAATATAGGCTGATCAAAAAATATCTTCAGGTAATGACAGGAAATCAGACTCTGGTGGTTCATTCCGGCCATCCTTTGGGGCTTTTCCCTTCAAGGCCTGAAAGTCCCAGAGTGATTGTTACGAACGCTTTAATGATTGGAATGTATGATAATGAGGAGTGGTTCAACAAGGCAGCCGCTATGGGTGTGGCCAATTACGGGCAGATGACTGCGGGCGGTTGGATGTACATTGGCCCCCAGGGGATAGTGCACGGCACCTATATTACCCTGTTGAATGCAGGACGACTCTTTTTGGGGATATCTGAGGATAAGGATTTAAGAGGGCATTTGTTTGTCAGCTCCGGTCTGGGTGGGATGAGTGGTGCTCAAACCAAAGCCATAGAAATAGCTGGTGGTGTGGGGGTAATAGCAGAAGTTGATGAATCCAGGATTAAGACCCGATATGACCAGGGCTGGGTCAGCAGGGTTTCGGATAATTTGGATGAAATATTTAAATGGGTAGAGGAATACCGAAGAAGAAAAGAACCTGCTTCCATAGCTTTTTGCGGCAATATTGTTGATCTTTTGGAATACATTGTCAACAACAGGATTGATGTTGAACTCATATCTGACCAGACTTCATGCCATGCAGCTTACAGCGGAGGCTACACTCCAGCCGGCTATACTTATAAAGAAGGCAGGGAGCTTTTGAAAAATAACCCTGCCCAATTCAGGGAGGAGGTTAACAGAAGCCTGCGGAAGCACTTTTACCTAATCAAGGAGCTGGTAGATAGGGGGGCTCATTTCTGGGATTATGGCAACAGCTTCATGAAAGCTATCTTTGATGCTGGAGTAAAGGAGATTGCTAGGAACGGCAGGGATACCACAGAAGGTTTTATCTTTCCTTCGTACGTTGAAAACATAATGGGGCCCCTGTGCTTTGATTACGGATATGGTCCTTTCCGGTGGGTGTGTCTGAGCGGCCGGGATGAAGACTTGAGAAAGACAGATAAAGCTGCAATGAGCTGTATAGATCCAAACCGCAGGGCTCAGGACCGTGATAATTATTACTGGATAAAGGATGCGGAAAAGAACAACCTGGTTGTGGGATCCAAGGCCCGTATTCTTTACACTGATGGCCCGGGTCGTATAAAAATAGCTCTCAAGTTCAATGAAATGGTGCGCAATGGTGAAATAGGCCCGATAATGCTGGGACGTGACCATCATGACGTGGGTGGCACGGATTCCCCCTTCAGAGAAACTGCGAACATCAAGGACGGCAGCAACATGATGGCGGAGATGTCCATACATTGTTTTGCCGGTAATGCCGCCCGGGGAATGACCATGGTGGTTCAGAGCAATGGTGGTGGTGTCGGTATAGGCAAGGCCTTTAACAGCGGTTTTGGTCTGGTACTGGATGGAAGCAGGAGGGTGGATGAAACAATTAAACTGGCCATGGATTGGGATGTGAACGGAGGTATTGCCAGAAGGGCATGGGCCAGGAACAAGCATGCTATAGAAACGGCGATTGAATGGAACAGGGAGAAAAAAGGTGCAGGCCACATCACATTACCCTTCATAGCTAAAGATGAGCTCATCGATGAAGTTGTTGACAACTATGTTAAGGATTAATTCTCGATTAACAGGAGGTTGAGATCATGAAATTTGCAGAGCACACTTTGAAAGATTTTACAGCAGAAGTTGCCAGCCAACAGCCAACACCCGGTGGTGGAAGCGTGGCGGGTTTGTGCGGAGCCCTGAGTGCCAGCCTGCTTTCCATGGTTGTCGCCCTGACAAAAAACCAATCCCTGAATGAGTATGCTGATGAATTAGAGGCTATTAGAAAAGAAGCCTTAGAGCTGATGGATAAAGATGCGGCGAGCTTTGATGAAGTAATGGCCGCCTTCAGGATGCCGAAGGAGACCGAGGAAGAAAAAGAGAAACGCAGGGCAGGGATTCAATCTGCACTAAAACAGGCAAGCATTGTGCCTTTAGATACGATGAAACTGGGGCTAAAATTGTTGGAGATAGCCCGACATGTTGTAGAAAAAGGCAACCCCAATGCCGTTTCAGATGTAGGGGTAGCAGGTCTTGCAGCAATGACAGCCATCAAGGGTGGAGGTTACAATGTGCTGATCAATGCCTATTCACTGGATAACAGGGAAATACTACAGAAGCTCGTTGATGAAGTTGAGGAAATAGTTGAGGAAGGTGAAAAGCTGTTGGCAGAAATAGAGAAGATTACTACCCATAAGATTACAGGCAGCAAATAATCGCTATCATACTCCCCTGAGTTTTATTCATAAACTCCTGCAGCAACCCTATCTATAGATGTGGATTAAGATAACATATAAGCCTTTGGTTTTGTTTGTAAACAAGACCAAAGGCTTTGTAGATTCATTATACTCACTGCTGTACCGTGTTAAAAGGGGATGTCCTAAATGATGTTCACCTACTGCGGTTATTCCCGATTTTAAAGCTGTCAGCAAATTGCATATTCCTGACATCTGTTGAGCGGACCCATAGGTTTTATGCAGTTGAATTGTGGCATATTCCATCAGATGGGTATGGCAGTCTACTAAACCGGGCATAACCAGCATTCCATCAGCATCGTTTTTTTTCTTCACATCTACAGCTTCGGGAGGTGAACCTCTATTTATATCAAAAATTTTTATTCTACTGTAAAAAGTCCATTTTTCAATAAAATCACTCTATATCTTGTGATAATATGAAACCACAACCACAACATATAGATCGAATTTCTTCTAAAAGGTGTTTCTACACCAAAAACAAATTTTACCTTCCTTTATCAATATGTATCCTTTTTTAATATTGCCCATGCTGCTTAGGGTTAAAATCTCAGTATTATACACCAGCAAATCAAACGTTCGAATCTCCCTCCTATCTCATTGTTTTAAGTTAAAACTCTTTATTTCTTAGTTTTTTAAAT
>ENA-OSAE01000531-OSAE01000531.1-marine-sediment-metagenome-genome-assembly--contig:-NODE-531-length-11154-cov-39.921344_pt1 | contig 11154 bp, 9 predicted proteins | sample MGYA00237870_ERZ529317 | MGnify/ENA primary metagenome ERZ529317 (study PRJEB26369, sample SAMN03142812) | marine sediment metagenome | biome: marine; feature: borehole; material: sediment... | reverse complement strand
CTTCCCGCTTTTATCAAAAACAGATTAGAATTTTCTATGTGCGAAAGTTGAGTTAATTATATTATCACAAGTCTATTAAGACGAAGAAGCAAGCGTAGTAAACATACTACTATATATTTCATTTTATTTCATTTTTTAAAAGAAAGGGGTGAATAAAGAAAATTGTTCTATTATAGAAGAAAATGAATAAAAAAGAATAAGCAGACATTTGGAATATCAAAAACGGGAGGAAATAATATGACCAAAAAATTAAACGGAAAAGTTGCTGTAATAACCGGAGGTTCATCCGGTATTGGCCGGGAGACTGCGCTATTATTTGCCGAAGAGGGTGCAAAGGTTGTAGTTTGGGATATCGACGAAAAAGGTGGGGAAGATACAGTATCTGCAATAAGAAAAAAGGCTGGGGAAGCAAGATTTTTTAAAATAGATGTTCGTTTTTCTGCCGAAGTAGAGAAAGCTGCTAAAGAGGTGGCACAATTATACGGAAAAGTAGATATTTTAGTTAACAGTGCAGGTGTACATCAGTATAGAGCTGGAAGCGTAGTTGAAACGCCAGAAGAAGAATATGACAAAGTAATGGATACAAATGTTAAAGGGATATTCTTAACTTCTAAATACTTGATTCCGCTAATGTCAGATGGTGGTTCAATTGTAAATCTTGCTTCAGCGTGGGGAACTATTGTTTCTAATAAGGTTCCTATATATTGTACTTCTAAAGCTGCTGTCATCCAGCTAACAAAGGCAATGGCCCTTGATCATGCAGTGGATAAAATAAGGGTTAATTGTGTATGTCCAGGAACGTGTAAAACAGCAATGGTGGAAAAGATAATTAACCTTAATTATAAAGATTTCGGGTTTGATTCACCCGACAGTATGTGGGAGAGTAGGAGAAGTAATCATCCTATGGGAAGATTAGGTACACCAACTGACATAGCAAAGGTTATTCTATTTTTAGTATCCGATGATGCTTCGTGGATGACGGGCTCTGCAATTATTGTAGATGGAGGATATACTTTGGGAAAATCTTTTGTAGGGAAGCGATGAAAAATTTCAACCTAGGATGACCATGGGAAACCCATGAACGACAGCCTTGCGCAACTATTGGAATACACCGGGGATTACCAGTGCACTAGCCTTCCTCTGCTTGCGGAAGGGGTAATCAACCTGGAAACAGTCAGCGTGTAGGTCTATATCATGGGGCAGGGGAACACTCTCAATTTGGAAGAACCCTTGTATGAAAGGGGCAACAGGAGGTATACGAACATTCTCTTGGTAGACCAAAGGCATCCCAAGATTGTAAAGACCTTTTTTATTCAATTTTCAAAGAACAAAAAACTAAAAGAGTAACTTAGCAATCTGGTTTTATGTAAACCAAATCTTTGGCTACTCTTATTATACAAGGGGGTTAACCGATGAAATCCATTAATTCTTTAGAGGGTAAAGTGGCTATAGTTACGGGAAGTAGGAGAGGGATAGGTAAAGCTATAGCCCTTGCCTTCGCTTCTTCCGGGGCTACTGTAGTGGTCTCCGATGTTGTCGGCGGCTATGAACTGGAGGAAGTGGTTAAGGAAATTCAAGCAATGGGCTGCCGCACCCTGGCCGTGCAAGCGGATGTTTCCAAGAAAGAAGATGTGGAAAGGATGGTTAAAAATACGTTGGATGAATTTGGGAGGATAGATATCCTTGTAAACAATGCCGGTGTTTTTAAAGAAGCCCGGATGCTTGAATTGTCGGAAGAGGATTGGGACAAGGTTATGGATATTAACCTGAAAGGTTACTTCCTTTGTTGCCAGGCTGTTGGAAAGGAAATGGTAAAAGCTAAAAAAGGAGTTATTATCAATATGGCTTCTAGAAACGCAGAGCAAGTAGAGGAAGGAAGAGGTGTATATTGCATCTCAAAAGCCGGGGTAGTAGTGCTTACCAGAATTTTGGCACGTGAGTTGGGGAGGTATAATATACGGGTCAATGCCATCGGGCCGGGAATGATTGAAACAGAAATGACTAAAAGCGTGCGCAGCGATCCAAATTTCGCCGAACGTTTGAAAGCTCTGGTACCGCTTGAGCGATCTGCCAAACCAGAAGAAATTGCCAGTATAGCTCTGTTTTTAGCCACCGAGGCTTCAAGTTATATTACCGGGCACATGATACTAGCGGACGGGGGGAGGGGTGCGTAAGAGCTGTTTTATACATATCTGTTAACGCGGCACCAGTAGTGGATGAAAATGGTAAAATTTATTATCAAGAGCGGAGAGATTTGAAATATTACGGGGGAGTGCATGATGGGAAAAAATCTAATAACCGGAGGTTTGGGTTTTCTTGGAAGTCGCGTGGCCAAACGTTTGCTCGATGATGGTGAAGAGGTAGTTCTCTTTGGTAGAACGACCAAGTCGAGATTCATTAAAGACATTGAAGAGGATAAAAGATTAAAAATCGTGCAAGGTGACTTGAGGAACTTTGCCCAGGTTATCGAGGCAGTTAAGGATAATGATATTGAATGTATTTACCATTTGGGAGCTTTGCTGGCTAACGAGGCGGAAGTAAGCCCACAAACCGCTTACGAGGTAAATGTTAACGGCACATATCATGTTTTAGAAGCTGCCCGTTTATTTAAGGTGAGTTGTGTAATATTCCCGAGCACCATTGCTACCTACGGGCAGGGTATACCAGACGTTGTTAATGAGGATGTGGTCCAATACCCCAATAATATGTATGGGGTGACCAAGGTAATTGGAGAGCGGCTGGGCGAATATTATTATCATAGGTATGGCGTTAATTTCCGTAGTGTCAGGTTTCCTGCAATTGTGGGACCTGAACGGACTACTGGACTCAGTTCATATACGTCACTAATGATTATAGAACCGGCTATGGGCCGTACTTATCGTACTTATGTCGACGAAAAAGTAAGATGTCCCTTTATTTATAAAAATGATGCCGTCAATGCCTTAGTCAGTTTACGGTACGCTGATGAGGCTTGCCTAAAAAGACGTGTCTATAATATTGAGGTAATTTCGTGTACAGCGGCGGAAGAAGCTGCTGCGGTTAAAAAATATTTACCTGAGGCAAAGATTGAATTCCATCCTGATAAGAAATCCGTAGAGATCCTCAATGCATGGGCAAAAGATATGGATGGGACCAGGGCATTTCAGGAATGGGGCTTTCGACTGCAGTACGGTCTGGAAGAGACAATTAAAGCCGTTATAGATGAAGTGCGGCAGGGAACTTTCACCAGTTGATAGTGATGTTTGAAGTTCAACGTGCTTTTCCTATTGTTTATCTAGCGAGAAATGTTTGACTTACTTTTTTTGAAGATTAAATGGAGAGTTTTAAGGATTTTTGAGGAAAAGAGGGGGCGCTGTAGATGGTCGCTTCAGATGGGAAAAACGTTGAGGAGTTGAAGAAAAGCAAAATCGTTAAAGGTAATTTTTCCTTGATTAAAAAAGCGGAAGGGCAATGTTTCTTGTTTTGCCAATAAGACCACTCCCTCGAACCCAGGTTTGCCTTTATTATACCAAATATGCGTTCGGTAGGGAGGGGTTTCCTGAGCAAAATTGATAGTTATAAAATCAATTATGAGAGGAGGTTGCTGTAGATGGAAGAGGCGTTAAGGAAGAGAATTCTTGACAGCATAAGGAGGTCAAGACTTCGCATTGAAAGAGCCCTTATTGTGACAGAATCGTATCAGCAGAGTGAAGGCGAGCCAATGATCATCAGAAGAGCCAAAGCATTGCACGATTATGCAAATAAGATACCTATAGTCATAGAAGATTGGCAACTTGTCGTTGGTTGCTTTTCGGCCGAGCCCTTTGCTGTTTCACCTTTCCCTGAAAGCTGTTGGAAGACCGTCTTAGACAATCTGGACGAGTTTGGAATAAGACCAGGGGATAAGTACTTGGTAACTGAAGAGGATAAGCAGAAGCTGAGGGAAGTACTTCCATGGTGGCGTGGCAAGTCCATACAAGATTGCATTTTTAGTATACTCCCTCGTGAGGTGCAAGAGGCGTACGAAGCTGGTTTGATAGACACAGGTTATTTTACCCAGGGCAGCGGGAACTTCGCGGCTGACTACAGTAAAGTTCTCTATAAAGGATTTGCTAAAATAGCTGAGGAAATAGAAGATAAAATGTCACAACTTGATTTGACATGCCCTGAAAACTTGAATAAGTGGTTCTTTTATAAGGCTGCATTAATATGCTGTGATGCGGTTATTGATTATGCCCAGCGGTATGCCGAGTTAGCGAAGAAGATGGCTGAGGAAGAAACTCGCCCGGAGAGAAAGAAGGAATTGTTATTGATAGCCAGCAACTGCGAGCGAGTGCCAAAATATCCTGCTACGAATTTCTTTGAGGCGGTACAGGCTTTTTGGTTTATCCACCTCTTGCTACATTTTGATGCTGCAGGAGGGGCAGGTATCGTTGCGGGACGGCTTGATCAGTTGTTAGCACCATTTGCTGAAGGTGTTTCCAAGGAGGAGATTAGGAAGTGGCTAAAAAATTTGTGGATAAATTACAACCAGATTATGTACTTCTTACCAGGTAGAACTGCATATATTTGGGCTGGGCATCCAGTTTCTGAGCAGCCGACGATAGCTGGTGTGGATGAAAGAGGGGAAGATGCAAGTAATGAGCTTACGGAATTAATGTTGGAAATCGATAAAGAATTACGTCTTCCACAACCAGATATCGCGGTTATGTTCCACAAAAAAATAAAAAGGAGTGTTTTTATTAAGGCATGTGAAACATTGCCGTTTACTATGAAGCCAAAGTTCTTTAACTATGACATTATGGTTAAGCAAGCATTAGAAAGAGGTGTTAGGAATAGTGAAGATCTGAAGGATTTAGTAGATATAGGATGTGTCGCAAACGGTTCGCAGGGGAAAACATGGGGTAACAATGGTTTCACCTTCCTTAACCTTGCTAAGGTTTTGGAATTGGCATTAAATAACGGTGTAGATCCGCTAACTGGAAAAAGACTGGGACCAGAAACCGGTGAACCAGTGAACTTTAAAACATTCGAGGAAGTGTTTGAGGCCTTCAAGCAACAGCTAGCACATGTTGTCCGTCTTACGGTCGTAATGATGAATGTGATAGAGGAAGTTCATACGAAGATGAATCCCCAGCCCTTCGCTAGTATACTTATTGATGACTGCCTAGAAAAAGGTATTCCTGTGTGGGAAGGAGGTGCGAGATATAACATACCGGGGACTGAGGCAGTTGGCTTGGCTAATGTAGCTGATTCCCTTGCGGCAATCAAAAAACTTGTCTTCGACGAACATGTGATAGGCATGGATCAACTCATTGCAGCCTTGCGCGCTAACTTCGAAGGCGAGTGGGAGCGTTTGAGGTCGAATCTAATTTACGATGCTCCTAAGTTCGGTAATGATGACGACTACGTAGATGGTATAGCTGTAGAGGTAGCTACTCTCTTTTGCAACGAGCTACGAAAATCTAAAAACAAAAGAGGAGAATATTGTCCATCGTTAGCATCGGTTTCGGCACACGTAGGGTTAGGAAGGTTTGTAGGCGCGTTACCGGACGGCCGCAAAGCAAGAGAACCTTTGGCTGATGGAATGTCACCTTCACAAGGTGAGTGCAGTAAGGGACCTACAGCAGTGATAAAGTCTATGACAAAGATAGACCACTCATTAGCTACGGGTGGTACTCTGCTTAACATGAAGTTCAATGCAGGGATGCTAACTAATCCTACATCTAGGGACAAGTTTATCCATCTGTTGGAGACTTACATGGAGTTAGGTGGATATCATGTCCAATTTAACATAATTGATACAGAAAAGCTACGCGATGCACAGCTTCACCCTGAAAAGTATCCTGACCTGCTAGTTCGGGTAGCAGCATATGTGGCACAATTTGGCCAATTACCGAAGGAATTACAGGATGATATTATCATGAGGTCAGAGCTGGGTGAAGTCTAGGTGCAATTAGGTTAAATAAAAACCAAGAATTGCCACGGATGGTATAATAGGAGGTGAGGCCTAGGTGCAATTAGGTTAAATAAAAACCTAAAAGAGTGCAGGGATAGTTATAGGCTGTCTAAAAGAAATAAATAAAAACATGGAGGGATTTAAATGAGAATTAATAGCTATGGTTTACGGAGAAACTGGAGACGAATTGTATATTTGCTTGTGTTAGCCTTGTTGGTTGGAGCATTAAGTACTGGTTGTAGTGGAAGTACTGATTCCTCAGGAGAAGCAAAGACAGGAGAAGCAAAGACGCAACCCCAAAAAGTATATAAGTGGAAAATGGTAACGCATCAAATGCCTGGAACAAGCAGGTATGAAGAAACTGTGGTACCCTTTTGCAAGATGATTGAGGAAGCATCGGGCGGAAGACTAATTATTGAACCCTATGGTGCGGGGGTCCTTTTCCCTGTTACTGATACGTTAGATGCGGTTAAGAATGGTGTTGTAGAAATGGCTGCTATCTGGAGCGGTTACTGGGCTGGTCGTGACCCCGTGTTTGGTTTAGCCGGCAGTATTCCAGGCGACGTAATAAAGCTCTTTGATGAGCATTATTATCGTTCTGAAAAGCTAGACGCCCTCCAAGCGAAAGCATATGATAAACAAGGTGTAAAATACCTCGGGGGATTTGATTTTGGCCCTTCAGAGATACTAATGAGCAGGGTTCCTATTCGTACGCTAGATGATTTTAAAGGGAAAAAAATAAGGACTGCTGGTATAAGCGCTGAATTCTATAAGGAGCTTGGTATGTCACCGGTTTCATTATCAGCTCCCGAGATTTATCAAGCACTTCAATTGGGAACAGTAGATGCGGCTGAGTACAATGATTGGCTGGTAAACAGTGAAATGGGCCTGCATGAAGTTACCAAATACGTTATTGAACCTGTTCTCCACCAGGGAGCCGTCGATGACAAGGTATTGCTTGTTAATCCTGCGGCGTGGGCGGAATTGCCCGATGACCTAAAGAAAATAGTTTTGGTTGCTCGGGATGCGGTAAGATATCGGTCTGCAATAGCTTATAGTACAGGTGGTAAACTAGCTAAAATAGAGAAGTGGAAGAATATCGAGATTATCCAACTACCTGAGGACGATGTCAGGAAAGCTCAAGAAATAGCGGCAAATTTCCTGGTGCAGTATAGCAAAAAATCTCAAGATGCTGCCGAATTTCTGAAAACGTATGCTGAGGCGTTATATGAGCTAGGCTATGTGGATAGGGCGAAGGCGTTGGGATATACCAAGTGACTCCTTTTAAGCATTCTTTAGCAGGTGGGCAGTACAATGGGTTGAGTGCTCTTTTGAGTAACTAGACCTTATAGAAGATTGCGTGAAATATTAAGATGGGGAAGGGTAAATTTCCCATTCCCCATCTTTAGAAAGGTAGGGTTATTTAAAATGAAAGCTATGTTACATGGTATAAATAAAATTTCCGAATGGATTGGGAACATTGTATCATTTCTAGTCTTACCATTAATTGGTATAATAGTACTGGGAGTGATAATGAGATACTTCTTCAATAATCCACTTGAGTGGGATTTCGAATCCTCTTTATTTGCATATGGGTTGCACTTCATGCTAGGTGGAAGCTATTGTCTGATGAAAGGAGCACATGTGTCAGTAGATGCTATTCCCGGGCGACTACCTAGACGTGGACAAATTTTAATTCAGGCAGTTTCGAGTTTAGTGATCATTTTTTGTTGTAGCATAATAGTATTGGTAGGTTCACCGTGGGCATGGCAGTCCACTAAAATACTTGAGCGTTCAATCCACCAAACCACTTTTAATCCACCTATATGGTGGTTCAAATGGGTGGTACCATTATCTGCTTTATTAATCTTGCTTCAAGCGATTGCTGATTTTGTTGTAGCTATTCAGGAGTTAATAATTAATAAAGAAAGGAGAGAAGAATAGAGATGGCGTTGATGCAGTATGCTCCATTACTTCTTTTTCTTTTATTATTTATTGCAATGATAGCAGGTATTCCTATAGCTTTCTCCCTTACCTTTGTTAGTATAATTTCAGCATGGCTTTTATGGGGTTACAATGGTGTTAATGTTGTAATAAGTGGTATCTGGTCAACCATGAACAATTTTACTCTCGTTGCAATACCACTGTTTGTATTTATGGCAGTTTTACTAGAAAAAGGTGGTATAGTTGCAGATTTATACGATGCTTTCTATAAGTGGTTTGGTTTTATAAGAGGTGGCTTAGCGGTTGTTTCAATATTGGTCGGTGCTGTAGTAGGGGCTGTATCTGGAGTGGTAGCTGCGGGGGTAATAGGTTTAGGTTTAATCGCCTTGCCAGAAATGTTGAAATATAAATATGACAGGCGACTCAGTCTAGGTGCTGTTATGGCAGGTGGGACGCTAGGACAGCTCATACCACCTAGTTTAAATATGGTTGTTTATGGTGCTATAACAGGAGTTTCTGTTGGAAGTCTTTTTGCGGGCGGGATCTCAAGTGGCTTAGTACTTGTTTTATTATATTGTGCCTATATATTGATACGATCGTACTTAAATAAAGATTTTTGTCCTGCCATGCCTCCCGAAAAAAGACCTACATGGGAGGAAAAAATCAAGTCACTCAAGAAAATTGTTATTCCAGCAATATTGATTTTAATGGTTTTAGGGGCAATACTTTCTGGTGCAGCTACTCCAACTGAAGGTGCAGCAGTAGGTGCGTTTGGTGCCACACTGTTTGCCGCATTTACTCGTCGCTTGAATTGGCCGCTCATTAAAGAGGTATGCATCGAAACTCTAAAAACATCAAGCATGGTTGGGTGGATTATTGCGGGGGCATCGGGATTTAGTGCTGTATTTTCTGGCATAGGAGGAAATGCTTTGATTACCCAGATTGCAATGTCTCTGCCAGGAGGTAAGTGGGCTGTCTTAGCGTTATCTATAGTTTTTATTTACTTCTTAGGTATGTTTTTGGAGACTACAGGATTGATTATGCTTGCTGCTCCTATTGTTTCGCCTTTGTTGGCAAAATTAGGTTTTAACCCATTGTGGTGGGGCATAGTTTTTATGACGATGTTGCAGACGGCTTTCTTGTCACCACCCTTTGGATTTGCGATCTTCTATTTGAGAGGGGTCTGTCCTAGGGAGATCAAAATTGAAGAATTATACTGGTCTACTTTACCATTTATAGCGCTTCAGCTTATAGGTATATTTTTGCTAATTATGTTTCCTCAGATTGCTGTATGGCTTCCAAAAATGCTAGTAAAATAGAATTTTATTTTTCAGTGAGAGATATAACATAAGCTTCAATAGTTCAATCCTGGTTAATATTCCCTTCGAAACAGCAAAGCTAAAACAGGTCACATGCAGGAAATGGGGCTGGCTGTTATTTATTCTAAGTCAAACCTGAGTAAAAGAAATCAGAAATATCGAGTATATCCTTACTTACTACGAAGCTTCCCCAATACTTACCCCAATCAACTCTGGGGTAGAGATATTAATTACATTTTGCTAATCCGGGGATGAATTGTAACTAGTAGCCATAATGAGCAGGTACCCAAACTTTGTAGTGGATTGGGTTCTGGACCAGTATTTGGAGACGACTTTTGCCCTAAAGGTAGTAGAAGAAGTCCTTTCCTAAACCTATCCCCGGATAATGAACAGCGACCAGAGAGTTCAATTTACATACATACCCCGCCTATATAAAGCTTCTAAATGAACGGGCATATTAAGTATAGGTATAGACGGCAAATGCGGAGTTACTCACATTAGGGTTAAATTGCAACGCTCAAAATTTTTAAATGCGAGTCTTGAGAATTGGTCCATCTTACCCAGAATTCTCATAATCATCAAAGTGGGAATGCATTAGCTATTCGGTTTAGGGGGCTGATATACATGGAGAGTAAACTACAAAAAGGTGTAATTGTTAAGATACAAAGGTTCAGCATCCAGGATGGCCCCGGAATAAGAACAACTGTCTTCCTTAAAGGATGCTTTTTACGCTGTTTGTGGTGTAGTAACCCTGAAACTCAAGAACCCGGGATTGAAGTGGAATACAGCAAAGAAAAGTGCATTCCACAGTGTTATGAATGTGTTGGCCAGTGTGACGCAAAAGCTATATCAAAGGACGGTGAATATATTGCCATAGACAGAAAAAAATGCTCGGGTTGTGGAAGATGTGTTGAGGTATGTTATCGAAAGGCGCTAACTGTTGTCGGGGAAGAAATGGATGTTGCGGAGGTTTTGAATGAGATAGAGAAAGATCGCCCTTTTTATGAGAAGTCTGGCGGGGGAGTTACATTGTCCGGTGGTGAGCCTTTATACCAGCATAGATTTGCGGTGGAACTGCTTAGGCAATGTAAGGAGAGAGGTATTTCTACAGCGTTAGATACCACAGGTTATGTCGATTGGGATATACTAAAAAATACCTTGGAATATACAGACATAGTACTGTATGATATCAAACACCTCGATCCTGAGGAACACAAAAAGTTAACGGGGGTAAGTAATGATGTTATCTTAGAAAATGCTCGTCGGATTAGCGAAAAATTTTTTCCAATTCTTATTTTTAGGATCCCTGTGATCCCGGGAATAAATGATAATCCCAAGAATTTGAAAGAATTAGCACAATTTGTTAGAAGTTTGTCCAACCTACCAGCAATACACCTCTTACCTTATCACCGATTGGGGGTGTTCAAGTATACTAGACTAGGACGAGAATATACTTTAAAGAATTTGCAACCCCCAACAAGAGATTATATCCGTAGAGTTGCGGAGCTGCTAGAAACGTTTGGCATTAGGCCGTTAATAGTAACCTGAACTCGTGACAAGATAGAAAGAGCATAGTTATATATGGAAAACGCCCGTTCAAATCCGTTTACTAACACTCTTTGCATGAATCTTACCTAAAAATATTACAGAAGTTTAATAATAGAGAGCAAATTTTGTTCAATCCTATTAAAGATTTAAGATATTTTTAGACGAATATTAACCCTACCACTTTAATCAAAACTTTTAGAGGAGATTTTATGCTCTGTAATTCCATTTTAAAAATCAATATGAAAAAGCCTGATACCATTATTTAAAAAGGAGGAATTTCTATGCTTAAAACCCAGGTGTCTTACCATGATGATAAGTTCAGATTGCCCATAACACCACGTATTAAAAAGATGCGGGAAGAAGTGGTTTCATCCAAACCTATTCTTTGTAGTGAAAGGGCACTTT
>ENA-OSAE01000530-OSAE01000530.1-marine-sediment-metagenome-genome-assembly--contig:-NODE-530-length-11187-cov-43.388340_pt1 | contig 11187 bp, 10 predicted proteins | sample MGYA00237870_ERZ529317 | MGnify/ENA primary metagenome ERZ529317 (study PRJEB26369, sample SAMN03142812) | marine sediment metagenome | biome: marine; feature: borehole; material: sediment... | reverse complement strand
AACAACAGCGAATGTAGTTCACAAATATCCGGGATTTCAATGGGCATGAAAAAGGGCCCGGCACTCAATTAACTTTTGAGTGCCGGGTTTTTCGATGGCCGCAGCACAGGTTTTCGATGAAGCGAAGCAGCATGCTTTAATTGACTGCAGCCTGACAGCCGAATATACGTGAATTCCTTTAACCGGTTGGCTTGTATCCACACCGGGCAATGAAGTAGTCAAGGCCACCGCGTAGAAATTCTTGAGTCGGGCAAGGCTATCTAACCAACCCACGTATCTCTCTAAATAAAGTTTGTTAAATATATCATCTTAACCCTTAACCGACTGTTTTGGAGAAGAACCGAACTTTTTTATATGATGAGGCTGGACTTAATCAATGTCTTCGGCACTCAACTTAATATTTGCTTATTAAGCTGGATTGAAATTGAATATCAATATACGATGGTATTGCTTGCTGCTTGTAAGTGAACATTGAGTTGAGTACCGAACTCAGGGCAAAATCTGACCGGATTCAATGCGACCTTCTGCCGATAAATCCTTTTGGGGGGGTGCCCTGCACCCTCATTCCGATTTTAGTCTTTCCATTCAGCGGGTTCCATTTACCCAAAACCCTATACCGTTCCTTTTGATTAAGTCCAGCCTCTTTAGTGTGCTGTTTAACGCCTGTAAGCTTAATGGAATAGTCATATTGTTTAATAAAAACATAGGGGTGTACAGTTACCGGTAGAAATCTTTTCTAAATGTTGTTTCTGATTTTAATGATTCTTTTTTCCTCAGGGGTCTTGTGTAATGGGCTCCTATAATGGCTAGGAGGTTGAACAAAGCGATGAGAAGGTATAGATCGCCGTATGTGGCGGTTTCTGGAAATGGGTGCTTTTGTAAAACATAGTGGTTTATCCTTTTATCAATCAATATTCCTATGAAGTTCGACCCCATTACCGCTCCGATAAACCTTATCATGTTAAAGACACCTGTAGCACTGGCCGTTTCCATTTGGGAAACGGAACCGGTAACAGCAGCAGCCAGAGGGGATGAACAGAACCCCATTCCCATTCCCAGAATGCTTATAAATATGATAATATAATGTATGTGGGTGTTTGTGGAAATAAAAGATAGAAGAAAATTAGCCAGAAATAGAAATGAGGTACCCAAAAAAAGGGGTATTCGAGGACTGTATAAATCCGTTAGTTTCCCCGCAACCGGAGCCATAAACATAGTAAAAAGAGGCTGGGTGAGAATGATGGTGCCTGTGGCAGCGGGAGAAAAATGTAATACCCGCTGAAGGTAAAGAGGTGTGATTATATTTACGCTGACAATGGTAAACATTTGAATAAACCCCACAACGGTGGGAGCAGTGAACATGGGATCTTTAAACATATCGAGGTTGATAAAGGGATTTTTGATGGATGTTTCCAGTTTTAAAAAGAGCAGCAGGGAAGTCAAAAATGTACCTAAGCAGAACAAAGTTATGGTGTTCAGCCAGCCGGCTTTGCTTCCTTTTGTAAAGGTAAAGAGCAGCATTATTATGCTTGCAGCCAAGAGAATTACTCCGGGGAAATCAAACTTTTCTTTTTTTGTTGTGATGTCAGATGCTGGAAGGCTGTAGAAGGCTGATATCAGGGCAATTATACCAACCGGAATATTTACAAAAAATATCCAGTGCCACCCACCAAGCTCTATTAAAAAGCCACCCAGAGTGGGGCCTACAGCTGCACCGGCACCTATAGCAGCCCCCCAAAGACCCAGGGCTTTTCCTTTTGTGTTTGATGGGAAATTGTGGGAAATAATGGCTATAGACATGGGTGATATCCCTGCAGCGCCAAAAGCCTGTATTATCCGTGCGGTTACTAACAGCCCAAAATTTCGGGAAAAACCGCACAGGGCAGAACCTAGTATGAATACAGTTATACCTACAAGATACAGCCTTTTGTGGCCGTAAATGTCTCCCAGTTTACCGTAAACCGGAAGCATTACTGCGTATGCCAGGGCATAAGCGGTAACAATCCATGTAACCACGTCTACATTTATGTTAAAATACTTCATTATGGTGTTCAGGGCAACATTTACCATGCTGGAATTGATAAGGGCCAGGAAAACTCCAAACACAATGGATATAATTATGAAAATGTGTTTCAGCTCCCATCTGGATTCAGGCTTCATCGTAAAATCCTTTCCTAAAATTTTGGATGCATGAAACATTTTAGCATTTACGAGTACCCGATGTCAATTGCTGCAGAATGTAACAGTGATTGTATGATAGCATATATTAGGATGGATATAATAAGGGCTATGATTGCTTAATACCCTTGTAAACAAAGCTGTGCTTTGCTTCATTGAAAACCTGTGATGCAGTCATCGAAAAAACAGTTCCTCCCTTTTCCATGCCCCAAAAATGCCGGATATTTGTAAACCACATCCGCTGTAGTTAAAATGTCCGATCAATTCTTAACAACTAAAAAGCTTTCGGATGGATTTTGTCAAGGGCCTGTAAGAAGGTGGCAGCCTTTACCCCTAACAGAACCCAGGAGAAAGCTATAATGTTTAACTATTGACGGATTACATTTAACTCAGCTAAATATGGAGAAGAACCACAAGATATTATAGTTCAAGGAGGCTTGCAAATGAATAAAAAAAGTTTGCTGGCAGATTTTGCACTACTGATGGTAGCTGTGGTATGGGGGTCCAACTTCGTTGTGATGAAAGATACTCTGGAGCTGATAACTCCCTTTATGTATTTAAGCCTGAGATTTACAGTGTCTTTTTTTATTCTGGTTGTGTTATTCCATAAAAGAACAAGGCAGCTTAAGCTAGAAGAAATTAAAGCCGGCAGCATCATCGGGTTCTTTCTGTTTTCAGGTTTTGCCTTTCAGACTATTGGTCTTCTGTCGACAACACCCGGTAAATCGGGATTTATAACGGGGATGAATGTTGTGATTGTTCCCTTTCTGTACTTTTTTGTAACTGGGAAGTTTCCCGGAATTTGGTCCATTATTGGAGGGGTTCTTGCCATAATTGGTCTGGGGTTTTTATCCATAACGGCAGACTTTACTGTTAATGTGGGTGATGTGCTTACATTAATAAGTGCCTTTATGTTTGCAGGCCAGATTGTTTCCATTGGAATTTATGCTCGAAGATATGATCCAGTAGTGCTCACAACACTGCAGCTGGGTATTACAGCCGCTGCAAGCTGGATAGTAGCAGTAATAGCGGAACCCATCAGTTTCAATGTATCCTTTGATGTATGGGGAGCCATAATCTACGCCGTGGTTTTCTGCACGATAGGAGCTTTTCTTGCTCAAAATATTGCCCAGAAGTTTACTCCGTCAACTCATGCAGCCATTATTTTATGCCTCGAATCGGTGTTTGCTGTGGTGTTTTCATATTTTTTCTGGGGAGAACACCTGACTCCCCAAATGGTAACCGGATGTATGTTGATTTTAATAGGTGTCTTAATAACGGAACTGCAGCCCAAACTGCCTGGATTGGTTAGCAAGAGCAGCAAAACGGGGTTTTCTGAAGAATGATTTTATTGGAGTCCGTTTTGGGTCCGGTAGGGTTCTTTGATATACAGGCTGCTTATCAAAGCCAGTACTAGAAAAAAAACGGTTATAACGAAAAGATGAATGTAGGATGACATTTCTATGATTTTCCCGCCCAGGATGGGGAAAAAAGTCATTGGAGCGGATAAGGTGTTGTAAATGCCGATGTAAGTGGGGCGGGTCTGATCATCAGAAATTTCCAGGATCAAGTTGTTAAAACCAATCCACAATCCGCTTATTGTGAATCCTATTGCTAGAAAGAGCAATAGATACATGGGAAACAACAGAACCTTTAAATCCATTAGTTTCATCCCGTAAACACTTAAAGCACAAATGGGAGCAACTATAGCAGATATACAGGTCCCCGTTATAACTGATTTGTTGCTTAAATTATCGCTGAGATATCCCCACAACCTGCTGGAAGCTACATATCCCAGGGTTTGAGCGGAAACGAAGTAACCGATCATTTCTTTTGAGAACAGCAGCACTTTTTCTCCGAACACTACATAAAAAGGAAGAGCCAGGAATAGAAATCTCAAAGAGATATTAGTAAGCATTAAAATTGAAAACCCGGGTTTTTTGAAAACAATGGGAATAGATTGAATGTAATTTGTGAAAGATGTTTTTTCGTTTCCGGTAATTTTTGATGGCGGTTCGTCAATACCAAATAGGAAAATGTACGATACCAGCAGGAACACAAATCCGATAAAAAATACAAAGGCAAAATTGTAAGGAAAGGCAACACTGTTTAAAATTGTTCGGGTAACAAAACCTCCTAAAAAAGCCATGCTGCCTCCAATAAAAAGATTTCTTCCAAAAAGATAACCCCTTTTTTGGGGATCTATACCTTTGGCGATTAAATCCAGCCAGGGGATACCGCAGATTCCATCGGCAAAGGAGAAGATAGTAAAAAACAGGTAGAATAGCATCACTGCCCGGTATGGATCTAATTTCAAAGATAATACGGCGGTTAATGCGAGAAAACCGGAGGAAAACCTCATTATTCCCGCGGCCAAAATGAGCAAAGGCTTTTTGTATATCAAGCTGCGAGCATAACTTGCTACAAAAAACTGGGGCATTAACCAGCCGCAATTTCTTATAGTGACAGCCAGCCCGATTAATACACTGGAATCTGTCAGCTGACTGATAAAAGATGGGATTATTGAATTGGGGTCAAGAAAGGATGAGGCAAAAATAAAAAATATACCTTCAAAGGTAAACAATTGAAAATTCAGATTTCGCCTTATTTGTTCTGGTGTCATGTCAACCGCTCCAATTAATCAGTGTTCCCATAGTGTTTCTACACTTTTTAATAAAATCCTTTTTAAATATTTTAAAAGCGGGTTAAATTGTGTTATAATTAAAATTGGAAATTTTTCTAATAATATAATTCTATAATTCTCCGAGCCAGGAAGCTAAGGGCTTGGCCTAGGCAACCTGGCCGTTAGGGTTCAGCTGGAAACGGCTGTGCCTCCCATATCGGAAAGGAGAATTTGGGTAGATTCCGGTTTCGATATGGAACCGGTTTTTTGGTGCGCCCGGCATGGGCGGTAGCTAGGCGGTGTAAAATTTCTCAAGCCGGGCAGAACTATCTAACCAACTGTTTTGGAGAAGAACCAGAAATTTTTAGAGTTCAAGGAGGTGGTGCATGTTGGCAGAAGCGGAAATCAAAAGGGTTTTAAAGGAAAGGGTTGGAGACAAAAAAATTACCTGTGCTGAAGCTTTTGGCCTTGCAAAGGAATTTAAAATAAGTTTAAAACAAATGGGAGAAATCTTGGATGAATGTAGTATTAAAATTACAAGATGCCAGCTGGGGTGTTTTTAGGAATTTGCGTTGATATTGCCCGGGAAATGTGATTTTATGGAGGGATGGGTTTGGAGTTTTTTGATGCAATACCATTAGAGGAAGCGCTGAAAAGGCTGAACAGAGTAATCAATTTGCGTCTGGAATATGAAAAAGTTCATATCATGGAGAGCCTCGGGAGAGTGGTGTATGAAGATGTAATTTCCCCGGAAGACGTACCCGGTTTTTCCAGAGCAACGATGGATGGCTATGCAGTAAGGGCAAGGGATACCTATGGAGCTTCAGAATCCCTGCCTGCTATTATAAGCATAGCTGGTGAGGTTGTAATGGGAAAAGTACCTGAAATTCAGGTGAAACCAGGAAGCGGTGTTAAGATACCTACAGGAGGTATGCTGCCTGAAGGTGCGGACAGCGTTGTTATGATAGAACATACTGAACTCCTTGATAAAAACACCTTAAGTATCCTGAAACCCGTTTCTCCTGGTGATAACATCATTGAAAAAGGAGAGGACATCAAACAGGGAGAAGTTTTAATAGGAAAAGGGTCAGCGATCAGGCCCCAGGATATAGGTGCCCTTGCCGGTGTGGGTTACACGGAAATAAAGGTGGTTAAAAAACCTGTAGTTTCTATCATCTCCACCGGTGATGAAATTATAGAACCCACTGCACCTAAACTGGAACCCGGCCAGATTCGAGATATAAACTCCTATACTATAGGAGCCCTTGTTAAGGAATGGGGAGGTATTCCCCGCCCTTTGGGAATAGTGGAGGATACCCGGGAGCAACTGGTTTCTGCCCTTGAAGAGGCTCTTGAAAAAAGCCACTGTGTTGTTTTATCAGGAGGCAGTTCGGTAGGGACAAGGGATTTGACTCAACAGGTTGTTTCCGGGATGGGAGAAGTAATACTACACGGTGTATCAGTGAAACCGGGTAAGCCCACCCTTGTGGGAATCGTACGGGGTAGACCTGTTATATGTTTACCAGGCCATCCCGTTTCTGCAATGATAACGTGCAGGCTTTTTGTAAAAGCTGTTCTTGATAGATTTTTGGGCAGGGCACAAAAAGACTTTTCTGTAAAACTCAGTGCCCACATAATGCGGAACCTTGCATCGGCTGGAGGCAGGACCCACTACATTGGTGTTAAATTGAAATCAGAAGGAGACAAGCTAATGGCAATCCCGATCATGGGGAAATCCAGCATGATTTCTACAATGATTAAAGCCGATGGCCTTGCTATCATACCCCAGGAAAAAGAGGGTGTGGAAAAGGGTGGAAAAGTTGAAGTTTGCTTGTTTTAAAAGGGGTTTTGATAATGGTGCAGAAAAGAAATATATACCTCAATAATGTTCCTCTGGAAAAAGCACAAAAGATTTTTCTCGAAGAATTAATGAAATCTAAATGGAGCCATCCCATAGCGTCAGAACGAATCGGTGTAACCGAGGCAGTGGGAAGAATAACGGCAGAACCTGTTTTTGCCCGGTGCTCCTCACCCCACTACAATGCTTCAGCAATGGATGGAATCGCAGTTCGAACCGAAAAAACCGTCGGTGCAAAGGAGACTGCCCCTGTAAGATTAAAAAAGGGTAGTGACTTTGTTTATGTTGATACCGGCGATCCCATTCCTGAAGGCTTTGATGCTGTGATTAAAATAGAGGATGTTGAGGTGGTGGATAAATCAACGGTAGAAATTATATCGGCAGCTTCTCCGTGGCAGCATGTTAGAAACGTCGGTGAAGATATGGCTGCCTTTGAACTTATACTACCAGAAAACCACAGAATCCGACCCGTAGATATAGGGGGGCTGCTGGCTGGAGGGGTAACCTATCTGAAGGTCAGGAAAAGACCTCTGATAGCCATCCAGCCGACGGGAACTGAGCTGGTAGAACCGGGAAACAGGCTGAACCCCGGTGATATTATCGAATACAACTCCTATATGCTTAAAAACACTGCTATTTCATGGGGAGCGGATGCGAAAATCCAGCCAATTCTTCCCGATAACTACAATGAGATAAAGTCAAAAGTGCGAGATATGGTAAGAGACAGCGATGTAATAGTGATTAATGCCGGTTCATCCGCCGGATCAGAAGATTATACGGCAGCTGTTGTAAAAGAGCTAGGCCGTGTTGTAGTGCATGGAGTTGCTATCAAACCTGGCAAACCCGTTGTGCTGGGAATTGTAGAAGGCAAGCCCGTAATAGGAATTCCAGGCTACCCCGTCTCAGCCCTTTTGACTTTTAACCTTTTTGTGAAACCCATAGTGTATAAGCTTCTGGGATTAAGCCTGCCTGAACCTGATGTGGTGGAAGCCGTGCTTGCACGTAAGGTTGCCTCGGATTTGGGATTGGAAGAGTTTTTAAGGGTTAAACTGGGATATGTGGGCAGTAAACTCACAGCAGTCCCTATTTCCCGGGGTGCAGGTGTGATAACCTCCATGATTAGAGCCGATGGCGTTCTGCGGGTAGGGAGGTTGAGTGAGGGAATTGATGCCGGGGAAAAAGTAAAAGTGGAGCTCCTAAGACCCTTAAAGGAGATCAAAAACAACATTCTGGCCATCGGAAGCCATGATATCTGCCTTGATATTTTGACCACCCTTTTAAAACAGAAACATCCTGAAATAACCCTTTCATCTGCTCATGTTGGGAGTATTGGGGGATTGATTGCTTTAAGAAGGGGGGAATGCCATTTTGCGGGAATTCACCTTTTGGATCCGGATACGGGAGAATACAATACTCCCTACCTGAAACGATTCCTTCCTTCAAAAAAAGTAGTTTTGATAAATCTGGTGTACAGGCAGCAGGGTTTGATAGTTAAAAAAGGTAATCCGAAGGGGATAAAAGGGCTGCAGGATCTTGTTAAACAGGGTGTTACTTTTGTCAACCGGCAAAAAGGTGCTGGCACGAGAATACTTCTGGAACATGAGATGAAAAAATGGGGGATCAAGCCCGGGGATATCAATGGATTTGAACGGGAGGAATACACCCATACATCCGTTGCAGCCACTGTAGCTGCCGGTTCAGCTGATGCAGGCCTGGGGATAAAGGCCGCTGCTAATGCTTATGGGTTAGATTTTATTCCTGTGGTAGAGGAAAGATATGACCTTGCTGTTCCAGAGGAATTTTTACAGGATGGTTGTGTTCAAAAGCTTTTGCAGATCCTGAAAAGCCCGGAATTTAAAAAAACAGTAGAAAACCTGGGGGGCTACAGCACGAGACACACCGGGAAGGTTGTTGGGAGGAATGAAGATGATTGACAGGTGGGGAAGGAAAATAGAATATCTCAGGATTTCCGTAACGGACCGCTGTAATTTTCGATGCAAATACTGCATGCCTGAGGAGGGAGTTGCTCCCTTAAGCCATGATGATGTTTTGCGTTTTGAAGAGATGCTCGTTATTGTAAAAGCAGCTTCCGAGCTTGGGATAAACAAAATTCGAGTTACCGGTGGTGAACCCCTGGTTCGGAAGGGAATTACAGGGTTTATAAAAGCATTGAGAGTGATTCCCGGAATAGAGGACATCTCAATGACCACCAATGGTTCCCTTCTGGAAAAGCATGCGGAGAAATTAAAAGAAGCGGGTTTAGACAGGGTTAATATCAGCCTCGATTCCCTTGATGGAAAAAAGTTTTATGACATAACCCGGGGTGGCAACCTGGAAGATGTGTTGAGGGGCATAGACTCTGCCCTTACAGCGGGTTTGGCTCCTGTAAAGATAAACTGTGTAGTCACAAAGGGATTTAATGAAGACGAAATACTGGATTTTGTAGAAATCACAAAAAGAATACCCGTTCATGTGCGTTTTATCGAATTAATGCCATTGGGGGAAGGCAATCGGAGTGAGTTTGGTTTTGTGTCAACCGCAAAACTGAAACGGCTGATCAATGCAGAATTAATTCCTGTTGAAATAAAAGGAAACGGCCCGGCAAAATGCTTTAAAATCGAAGGAGCCCTCGGCAGCATAGGGTTTATAAGCCCCATGAGCGGGCATATATGCAGCAGATGCAACCGCATTAGGCTTACTGCTGACGGCAAGCTGAGGCCCTGCCTTGAATCTGAAACAGAGTATGATGTTAAAGGATTGATAAGGTCAGGTGCAGACACACAAGAAATAAAAAGCTTCATAAGAAGGGTGATTTTGTCTAAACCTAGGGAGCACAGGATGTATACCACTTATCACAAGCACACAAAAAGAAACATGTCTCAGATAGGGGGTTGATTTTTTGGAGTTTACCCATTTTAATCAGCAGGGAAGAGCCAGAATGGTAGATGTGAGTGAGAAAGAAGATACTCAGCGAGTGGCGGTTGCCCGCGGGTCAGTTTATATGAAAAAGGAAACTTTTGTAAAAGTCAAAGAAGGCAGGGTTGAGAAAGGAGATGTGCTGGCCGTTGCGCAGGTTGCGGGGATTATGGCAGGGAAGAAAACATCCAGCCTGATACCCATGTGCCATCCCCTGATGCTGACAGGCCTTGATTTAAGTTTCAAATTTGATGATGAAAACCACAAAATAGATGTGGAAGCCAGAGTTAAAACCACAGGAAAAACAGGGGTGGAGATGGAAGCCCTGACTGCTGTCAGTGTGGCCTGCCTGACCATCTATGATATGTGTAAAGCCAATGACAAGGAAATGGTGATTTCAGATATACACCTCTACAGGAAGACCGGAGGTAAAAGCGGTGATTTTGTCAGAAGGGAGGGACTGCCGTGGCAGAAATAACAGCCGTGTGCATCAGCCAAAAAAAGGGTCAAAAAAAGAAAAATGTGGGTAAAGGAATACTTGTTGAGAACCATGGTCTTGAGGGGGATGCCCATGCGGGAGAATGGCACCGCCAGGTAAGCCTTCTTGCTGAAGAAAGCATTAGAAAAATGAAGGAGAAAGGCCTTGAGGTTGGCCCCGGAGATTTTGCTGAGAATATCACCACAAGAGGAATCGAGCTCACTGAGCTTCCGATAGGTACAAAGCTCAAACTGGGTGGTGCTCTTGTTGAAGTTACTCAAATCGGTAAAGAATGCCATGACAGGTGTGCAATATATCATCGGGTTGGAGACTGTGTAATGCCCAGAGAAGGAATTTTTGTGAGAGTGCTAAAAGGAGGGCCGGTTTCCATTGGAGACAAAATAGAGGTGATAGAGGATGTTTAAAGGTGCAGTGGTGACAGTTAGTGATAAGGGATTCAGAGGAGAAAGGGAAGATAAAAGTGGTGAAATAATCAAAAACATGCTGAAACAAATTGACGTAAATGTGGCTTTTTACAGGATTGTTCCTGATGAAAAAGAAATGATAAAACAAACACTGATTGATTTTGCAGAAAGAGGCATAGATCTTGTTGTTACTACAGGAGGTACAGGGTTAGCTCCCAGGGATGTTACTCCCGATGCAACTCTTGAGGTGATTGATAGAGAAGTGCCCGGTATGGCTGAAGCCATGAGGATTAAAGGAATTGAAAATACTCTTCATGCAATGCTTTCCAGAGCGGTAGTGGGTGTTAGAAAAAGGACGTTGATTATTAACCTACCCGGCAGCCCAAAGGGAGCAAGGGAAAACCTGGAAGCTGTTATTGATGCCATTCCCCATGGATTGAAAGTTTTGAAAGGGGAAGTTGAGGAATGCGGGAAAGACTAGGAGTATCACCACAAAGTCCTGCTTTTTGAGAGCAGGACTTTTTAACAGTTTTCATTTAGAGTTTGTAATGTATCCAGCCATTTTAAAACTGTGTGCTTCATGGTTTTTAAGTTTTCCATATCAGGTGTTTCACTCCTTAAGATAATAGGGGACGGTCCCCTGATAACTTTTATTTTTGATTTTGGTGTAGAAACACCTTTTAGAAGAAATTCGATCTATATGTTGTGG
>ENA-OSAE01000529-OSAE01000529.1-marine-sediment-metagenome-genome-assembly--contig:-NODE-529-length-11201-cov-103.331060_pt1 | contig 11201 bp, 7 predicted proteins | sample MGYA00237870_ERZ529317 | MGnify/ENA primary metagenome ERZ529317 (study PRJEB26369, sample SAMN03142812) | marine sediment metagenome | biome: marine; feature: borehole; material: sediment... | reverse complement strand
TGAGGTCTCTTTACTATGCCACCCCACCAGTTGCCTACCAAAAGTTTATACGCTCAACCACTGGGGTACGTGCCAAGAAGTTATGGGGCCATTTCCCCATCATCCATTTGCAGCACTCGACAGAAACCATTCCGGCAGGCTGGCCGGTCCGTGTTTGTTGAGAGACATGCACGCCGGTGGCAGGCCGGTTAGTTATCCAACCCCAGCGCCTTGCGTTTGGCGGCGATATGCTTGATGGCCAGCTGCGCGGCAGCCACAGGGTCTTCCTCCACCGCGAAGGCAGCTCCCACCACCCGTGTGGCACCGGCGGTGAGCAGCTCGGCCAGGTTCTTGCTGCCCAGAACCGGAGGCACGGTGCCCAGGATGGTGAAAATACCGGAAGCCACCACGTAGGCACCGATGGAGACAGCCTTCTCCGACATCCACTCGGGAGCCGCGGCGGCCAACGGCAGGTCGGCGATGTCCACCCCCAGAGCGTTGGCCATAGCCGCCGCTACGGTCATGATGCGGCTGATGTCCACGCAGGAGCCCATGTGCAGCACCGGCGGGATGCCCAAAGCGCGGCACACCCCGGCCAGGCCCTCTCCGGCTTCTTGCGCCGCCTCGGGTAGCAGCAGGCCGGCCTTGGCGCAGGCGATGGCGGCACAGCCGGTGCCCACCACCAGTGCGTCGCGTTTGATCAGCTCGCGGACGAAGGTCAGGTGGCTGTAATCCTGCTTGTACTTGGGGTTATTGCAGCCCACCACGGCTACGATGCCCTTGACAGCGCCCGACTTGACGACGTCCAGCAGGGGGTCGAGCGAGCCGCCCAGCGCCTCCAGGATGGCCTCCACGCTGAACCCGGCCACGTAGTCCTGTCGGTCGGAGCGAATGTTCACCAGCTCCGGCTTGCGGTTGGTGAAGTTCTCCACGGCCGTGCGGACGATCCGCCTGGCCACCCCCACCGCGTTGTGCTCGTCGAAGGGGATGTGCTCCGCCCCGGGGAACTTCGCCTTGGGTGAGGTGGAGATGACCTTGGTGTGGTAGCACCCAGCCACCTGGGGCAGGGAGGGATAGATGCACTGGATGTCGACGACGACAGCCTCCACAGCGCCGGTCACTACGGCCAGCTCCTGCTGCAGGAAGTTGCCGGCCACGGGCACGCCGTGACGCATCAGTATTTCGTTGCCGGTGCAGCACATCCCGCACACGTTGATGCCGGCAGCCCCCCTTTTGCGTGCTTCCTCCAGCAGTTCGCGGTCCCTGGCGGCGTGCACTATAACCTCCGACAGAGTGGGTTCGTGCCCGTGCACTATGATGTTGACCATATCCTCCTTGAGCACACCCAGGTTGCAGGAGCCCCGCACGGGCTTGGGGGTGCCGAACAGCACATCGGAAAGCTCGGTGGCCACCATGGAACCGCCCCACCCGTCGCTCAGGGCGGCGCGCAATCCTTGCAAGACGAGGCTGACATAGTCATTGTCCACTCCGACGTGCGTGCGGTGCATGCATTCCACCACCTCGCGGTCGATGCCCCGCGGGGTGATGCCCAGCTTGTTCCAGAGCTCCCTCCTCTTGGAAGGTACCCGATTGACGAACTGGAGGGAGCTCCTCTTGCTACCGAACTCGTCCAGCACCCGGTCGGCCAGCTGCAGGGCGATTTCCTGCACAGAACGTCCTTCGGTGGCAATACCGAACTCTACCGCCAGAGCCTTGAGCTTGGCCTCATCTTTGACCGGGTAGTCTGGCGCCTCACCCTTGGCCGAGGCGTACAGGGTGAGGGCAATGCCCCGGCCGTGGTCGGAGTGGGAAGCCGCCCCTGCAGCAATAGCCCGTACCAAGTTGCGGGCCACGATAGTATCGGCGTTCGCCCCGCAAACCCCCTGCTGTGGCCCGTCCCCGAAGGGATCGATGCGACAGGGGCCCATGTTGCAGTTGCGGCAGCAGAGCCCCAGCTGCCCGAAACCGCACTGGGGCTCCTGCGCGGCCAGCCGGTCCCACGCCGTACTCACACCGTCACTGCGCGCCTTTTTCAGCATTTTTATGGTGGCCCTGTCCACGCTTCTCTCTGTCATGCTCATCCTCCCTTCCAACTAACTGCCCCTCATCAAACGCTCGACGTGTCCATGCTCCGCGCCAGGCACACGAGGAACCGCTGCCTCCTGTCCCGGCTATAATCATCCACTTCTGCGAAGACCAATGCCCCGGTCGGGCAAGCCCGCACGCACTCCGGCTCCTCCACCTCGTCCAGACAGGCGCGGTCGCACTTCACAGCCAGGCGCCGCTCTTTATCGCTGCGGATGACCCCGTACGGGCAGACCATCACGCACATCCAGCACCCCGTGCACTCCGCCGGCCCGCCGACGTTGGTCACCACACCCTCGGGAGTGCGGTGCATGGCACCGGTGATGCAGGCATCGACGCAGGGTGCCTCCTCACAGTGGCGGCAGCTCAAGGGGATCTTCTTGTCCCTGGCCTGGTGGACGAATATCCGCTTGAGCGGTTTCTTCTCCTCGCCCAGGGCGCTCAGCAGGTTCTTGCTGTCCGAATGGGCCACGGCGCAGGCCAGCTCGCAGGAGCGGCACCCCAGACAACGCTCCGCGTTAACCAGCACCTCCTTCACTGCTTCGCCTCCTTTCTCGGAATCACTTCATCACCATGAGGTCGGCCGCGGACACCGTACCGTCCAGGAGCTTCTGTTTCAACCGGCCCAGGGGGCGTCCGCGTCTGACCAATGCGGTGTAAATACCAGCCCGCTCCACCCAACCCACCATGATGAACCCCACCAGCCGGTCCTCCCGGAAACAGAGCTTGCGGTAAACCCTGTCCTTCTGGAAGGCGGCGGTTTCCCCGTCGCCCCGCACGTCGCCCACGGACACGAAGGGCACGGAACCGAACTGAGCAGCATAGAGGCGGGTAAGGGGCGGGCTGTACCTGCGGGGCCGGCCGGCCATGTTGCAACCGGCAATGCGTCCCTGTTCCACGGCTAGTGTCCACAAGGCGGAGTTAGTTTTGGCGCCGGTGAGCAGGTCCTGCACCTCTACGCAGTCGCCGGCGGCGTAAACGCCCGGTAGAGTGGTTTCCAGACGCTCGTTCACTGTGATGCCCTGACCCACCCGGCCGCCGGCCCGCCGCACCAGTTGCACGTTGGGCCGTACGCCCTTGCCCACGAGCACGAGGCCCGCGGGCAGCGTGCGACCGTCCTCCAGCTCCACCTGCCGGCGCCCCCCGGCGCCGCCGGTAATGGCCGCCAGATCAAGCCCGAAGAGGAACTTGATGCCAGCCCGGGACAGCTCGCGCTGCACCAGGGCAGCGCCTTGCTCGTCCAGCTGCCTCACCAGCAGGTGCGGGCTCTTAACCACCACGGTCACTTCCGCCACGCCGCACCTCTTCAACGCCCAGGCTGCCTTTAGACTAACCAAGCCGCCGCCCGCCACCACAGCCGACGCGCAGCGGCGGGCCGCCTCGCCCGCCGTCGCGGCCTGGGCAACCGTGCGCAGGGTGAACACCCCGGGCAGGTCTGCCCCCGGCCAATCAGGCAGTACCGGGGATGCCCCGGTCGCCACCAGCAGGCGGTCGTAGCTGATAGTTTCGCCGTCCTCCAGAGTGAGCCGCCGGCCGACTGCGTCCAGGGACACCACCAGGCGGCCGGAGAGCAGACTGATGCGGTGCTCCCGGTAAAAGCCAGGGGGCACAAAGCTGATGCTGCGCGGATCCCTGTCGCCCGCCAGCACCTCGGGGATAAGACAGCGGGCATACGCGGGGCCGGGCTCGTCGGAAATGACGGTAACACGCGCGCTGGGTAACAGCTCTCGGGCAGTCCGGGCAGCGGTGATGCCGGCAGCCCCGTTGCCTATGATGACTAGGTGCACGTGTACACCTCCCCGGGGGAAAACATGGTGAACATTGCGGCATTGGAACAAAGAGACGAAGCTCCGAGAGACTACTATGACCCTTGTTGCATTTCTAATAATAATTCCGTGTCTGTGCCCCGCTTTCCCTGCCAACGCTCGGTGTTAAGCCAGCACTTCCTTCACTGCTTCCCCGTCACATGCCGCAACATGTCGCCGCCTTCAGATCTGCTGAAATGAGCTCTTTGCCTGCACGGAACCCACGGACTCCTGCGCCAACTTGTAATCCACTTCTCGTACGGTTGTAACAGCACAGCCCGTGCCAGGCGGAGCAGTGATGCCCAGTCCAGGAGGATACCTACCACTCGCAGCCTGCCGGTGCTGACTAGCTGACTCCCCGCTGGGGGCTGGTGAGGGCAAAACCGTGTCCGGTGTGACCTGCGAAAGCGCATGTGCGCCATGACGCCCTGCGCGATCCCTCCTCCAGCATGGCTGTCGCTTTGCCATACCCGACATCTCCGGGGGATGGCTCAACTTGTTGTAGGGGACACACCGGCTGCCTCTCCTTCATCGGACTCCTTGATGAGCTGCCATGACCAATGACATGTTAAGCACTCGCCCACTCCCGCCCATCCTTCGCAAGACGGGTTTAGCCCCCTTTGGTGGATACTGGGTACTGAGGTTAGCACCCGAAGGAGGCATCGTCCACATGCCACGGACGAAGCTATCCTGTCCGCCGGGCTGCGGTGAGCCAAAAGAGCCGCAGCCTCCTTCGCCAGATAGTCCCATCGGAACCATTAGCGGCATTCGGGTTCCTGGAGCGAGAATTCGAGCTACGCGGTTGCCACCATATGCCAGGTACTCGGCATGGCTACGAGCGGTTGTCGTGGGTGGCAGCTACAGGGGCACCCGGGTCCAAGGCCGGCAGGATGCGAAACTGACCATATTGACCCGCGACATACATTCCGAAAACCACGGTGGTACGGGACCCCGGGGTTCACGCACATTATGGCCCTACTACGGCATCCCGTGTTCCCGCACACAGGTCGCACGGACACTGCGTAAGGCGCAGCTCGCTGGCATACACGGAGGGATCTCCCACGCTAGAACCCGCCGCCATCCGGCCCGGACCGCTAATCCAGACTTCGTGCAGCGGGTATTTGTGCCCGGGGGTAGATGTAGCTGGATTCGGTTAGCGATGCTTACTCACCGCGCGTCATCGCCTTGGCCAGAGGGCCGTCTGTGCTGCGGCTGACTTCGCCATCAACGGCGTGGCCATGGCGGTACGGAACCGGCAGCCTAATCACCACCGGACCTACCCCTCCCACCGTGACAGCCATGGCACTGTCCTTGGGTTCACCTGGCGACTGGAGGAGGTATCCACCGGTCGATGGTCTCGATCGGCGATGCTCTTCACTGTGCGGGGGCCCAGCTTCTTCCCCACGCCAACCCTGCAGGCGGAGCTGCCGGACCGCTGCTCCTGGCTGACCCACCAGGGAGTAAGAACTTTTGATCTTCGAGCACATCGACGCGTTTTGCAACCGCCGGCGCGCCGAAATTGGGGTCTTGGTTATCTCAGCCCGGTCGAGTCCGAAAGCTGGCACCTCTTTGGTGAAAGCGACCGCACGTAGTCACGGCGCAGCGAAATGGAGTACGCATGACCGGGACAAGTCCGCAGCTCTGGCATCCAATCAGAGATAACGCCGGAAGCCCGCCAGAACGAGCCAATGCGAGGATGCCCTCGGCCTGCCTGGATCTCTTTCCCGCTCAGCGAACCCGCAGCGCACGGTCGGAGTGTGGACTCTCACCGGAGAGCTCACGCGTGAATGGAGCCGGCGGCCGGTCGTCCGACGCATCCGATTCCGCGAATAAGCGCCGAAGTCTGCACCTGGATGCCAAGCCCTCTCAGCACATATGAGGGCGTCTGAATCCTATAACACCACGAGAGGATGGTACCCAGCCCGACCGGGAGAACGTCCGTTACTATTCTCAGCGCGAGTCTCCACTGACGGCATTTCCCACCACCCACACTGCTGTGACCGAGACCGGTCCATACATCAGACCTACGCGAAGCAAATCAGTGCCCGGTACTAGCCTTGTCCGCCGCTTCCTCTTCGTCCTCCAGCAGACAGGCCTTTGCATACGTCCGGTGCACCTTCACTACCCGGACCTTGACTGTCTCCCCGACCTTCTTACCAGCGCCCCCGACGTTCAGCACGTAGCCCTCCACGCGCCCTATCCCATCCCAGGGATTGGAAGCATGAGGTTCCTCTATCTTGACTTCCAAGATCTCCCCCGTCTTCACCGGAAGTGCCTTGGTCTCAATCTCGTCGCGCGTCCCCAGAGCCCGGAGATTCATCCGTTCGAGATGCACGTCAGTCGAGCCCCTGATGTACACCGCCTTTCCAGTCTCTCTCTCCAGCTCCCGCAGGTTAGAGCCCCCCGCTCCAATCAGCAGGGCAGCAACCGAGGGATGCACCTCCACCAAGATCGCCTCACTGGTGGCATGGCGCAGGATTCGCTTGATCTCGCGGCGGACCTTGCGGGCCATGGTTTCCTCGGACAGGACCCTGCCCTTGCCATCGCAATAGGGGCACGGCCGTTGCATGATCGAGGCTAAGCCTTCACGCACCTTCTTGCGAGTTAGTTCCACCATGCCCAGTTGCGTCAACCCCATGATGTGCACCCTGGTTCTGTCTTTCCTGAGGCTCTCCTCAAACACTTCCAGCACTTTCTGGCGATGGGCAGGCGAATCCATGTCTATGAAATCGACTATCACGATTCCTCCGATGTCCCGGAGTCTCAGCTGTCGCGCGATCTCACGAGCCGCCTCCAGGTTGGTTTTGTAGACGGTGTCCTCCAGATTGGTACTCCCCACGTACTTCCCCGTGTTGACGTCGACCACCGTGAGAGCTTCGGTCTCGTCAATGACGATGTAGCCCCCCGACTTCAGCCAGACCCTGCGCTTCAGAGCTTCCTCAATGGCCGAGTCTATGCCGTACAGCTCGAAGATGGATCTCTCCCGGCTCTGGAACAAGTGCACGCGATCCTTTAGGTGCGGCGAGATGAGGTCCAGCAGTTCGAGGATCCGGTCGTACTCATGTCTGGAATCGACGTGCAGCCGGTCCACGTCGTCGGTGAACAGATCGCGGACGATCCTGTATACCAACCCAAAGTCCCGGTGCAACAGTGCAGGAGCTTTGGCGGACTGAGCACGGGCTTGGATCTTCGCCCACACTTTGGTGAGAAGATCCAGGTCCTGGCGAAGTTCCCGCTCATCTCGTCCTTCCGCCGCCGTCCGCACTATCAACCCCGCATCCGGGGGTTTGATCCTCTCCGCCAGCTTACGAAGTCTGGCCCGTTCCCTCTCGCCCTTGATGCGCCTGGACACACCGATGTACTGCACGGTGGGCATCAGCACCAGGTACCGGCCGGGCAGCGTGCAGTAAGTGGTCACCCGGGGGCCTTTACCACCCATCGCCTCCTTGGTGACCTGCACCACGATCTCCTGGTTCACCCTCACCATGTCCCGAACGCTCACGTTGCGGCGCCGGCGCCCGTCGCGACCCCCAATGAGCGCCCCCGCATCGTCCACGTACAAAAATGCGTTCTTGTCGAGCCCAATGTCCACAAAAGCGGCCTGCATTCCCGGCAGTACGTTATCGACCCGTCCCTTGTAAACGTTGCCCACGACCCCCTGACTGACCGACCTCTCTATGTAGATCTCCACCAATCGACCATCCTCGAGGACTGCCACCCGAGTCTCTTCACCCTCGGTGTCAATGACTATTTCTTTGTGCAATCAAGTTCATCTCCTTACAAACCAGCCTTTGCTGGCACGAATTATGTCTCAAGGGGGGTAACCAACCTGCCCCCCCGCTCAATGAAAAGCTCAAGGCGATGAATGCAAAAGGGCTCAGGAAATCCTCCTTCTCCGCACTCAACGAGTAGCTCCACCACCTCCCCTGGCCGTACATTGGATTCCTGCCCGGAGGCGACCGTCAATTTGAGTATCCCGGAGGAACCACGTCTTGCCAAGTGGGCTTCATACACCAGCGGCTTGATATCGATGGTTCGGAGGGCCTTCTTGGTGCGCCGCACCACACACCACCGAGGGCGTCGCTCCAGAGCCAACCATCGCCGCGCCAGCTCTTCGCCGCCCGTCGGCCAGGCAAAAAGGTACCTGGCAGCACGTACGGCAGCCATCAGATTGGCTCTGCCTTCTGGCACCGGAGCAAGGGCCAGCACCTCAACTCCCGGCGGCAGGCTGGCGTTCAGCACAGCGAGCGCACCACCGGGCTCGATTGCCTCCTCCACCCACACGTCCACGTACTCCGCAGTACTGGTGAGTCCCACCGGCAATGCTGCGGCGAATACCATCTTCGGTCGCCTGTTGAAGCCGCCGGTCAGGGACACCGGCCAGGCCGCCCGGCGTAGCGCCCGCTCGAACAGGCGAACCATGTCCAGGTGCGACAGGAACCTGGCCGCCCACCTCTTCGCATAGCGTAACCGATATCTAGGCATCCCCTAAGATCCCGAAACCTCCGATATCAACTGACAGACACCGCAGCCGTGACATCCCGCCTCACGACAGTCGGGCGTGACCTCACCGCTCATCGCACGCTCCCTCTCGCGCCACAGAAAGGATCTACTCACTCCAGCATCCAGATGATCCCAGGGAAATACCTCCTCCCGTTGTCTGGGCCGATGAGCGTAGTGAGCGGGATCGACTCCCGCCTGTCGAAACGCGGCCTCCCAGATGTCGGGCCGAAAATGCTCCGACCAACCGTCGAAGCGGGCTCCTAAACGCCAGGCGTTGAAGACCACTTTCGAAAGCCTTCGGTCGCCCCGCGCCAACACCGCTTCCAACCTGCTGGCTCGGGGATCATGCCAGTGGACCCTGACGCCCGGCATTTTCAGCCGACGTCGCAAGCGAGCAATCCGCTGCTGCATCTCCGGGATGGTGATCTGTGCCTCCCACTGAAAGGGCGTATGGGCCTTGGGAACGAAGGGCGCCACACTCACCGAGATCCGGGGGTTGCCGCGTCGACCCTGGCGACGCCACATATCCCGCACGCCTCCCACCAGGTCAGCAATACCATCTAAGTCGGAGTCGGTCTCCCCCGGTAGGCCGATCATGAAGTACAGCTTCAGGCCCTGCCAACCGGCGTCAAAGGCGGCCTCCGCAGCGCGCAGCAGGTCCTTGTCGTTTATGCCCTTGTTTATGATATCCCGCAACCTCTGGGTGCCCGCCTCCGGAGCGAAGGTGAGGGTGCTTCGCCTCACCCGTTCCAGCTGCTTGGCCAGCTCCACGGAGAAGGCGTCGGCGCGTAAGGAGGGCACCGACACTGACACCCCCTTTGGGGCCAGCTCACCGAGAAGGGCGGCCGCCACGTCAGCGATCGCCGGGTAATCGGCGCTGTTCAAGGACACCAGCGATATCTCTTCCCATCCCGTATTGCGGAAGCCCTCCAGCGCCAGCCGGACCACCTCTTCTGGGGACCGCGAGCGACAGGGGCGGTAGATCATACCCGCCAGGCAGAATCGACACCCCCGGGTGCACCCGCGAAACAGCTCCACCATGAGCCGGTCATGTACAATGGCCTGCATGGGTACCACTTGCCTCACTGGACCCGGTACAGAATCCAGGCTCTCGAGGATCGACTTCCTGACGCGGCGCCCACCGGCCACCTCCACGATGGTGCCGTCGCCCGCGTACCGCACCCGAAACCGGTCGGGGCGGTACACCCCGGGTATCTCCTCCAGATCGTCCAGAAGCCGGCGCCTCCATCCTGGGCCCCAGGAACACCGGCGCAGGGCCTGCAGCAGGCCAGCCACGAACGGTTCACCATCACCAAGCACCATCAGGTCGAAGAACGGCGCCACACACTCGGCTGAAAAGCAGCACGGTCCCCCGGCGATGACCAGTGGATGTCGATCGTCCCGATGGGCGCTGTACGGTGGGATCCCGGCCAGATCCAGCATTTCGAGCACGTTGGTGTAGGTCAGTTCGTGCTGCAGGCTGAACCCCACCACGTGGAACTCGCTGAGCGGAGTGCGGGTCTCCAAAGAGAACAGCGGCAGCCCTTCGGCCCGCATGGCGGACAACATGTCGGGCCAGGGCAAAAAGACACGCTCTGCAGCCACATCCGGCTCCGAATTCAGTAGCTCATAAAGGATCCTCGTGCCCAAGTGAGACATGCCCACCTCATACGCGTCGGGAAAAGCCAGGGCGATGCGGAGGCGCGCTTCCTTGCCCTTGGGCGTTGAATTCCACTCACCCGCACAGTAGCGGGTGGGTTTTGATACGCGTCGCAGTATCTCGCGGTCGACTTTCTTGTACCAGTACGCGCCCCGCCTATCCATTGCTGTCGGCACGCAACTCACTCCTGCCAAAGTCCTGCTCTATCTGCCGATCAAGTCTGCGGCGAAGCTCCAGGAACCCGTCGAGCAACCTCTCACCGGCAGCCGTGAGTCGACTCCCGCCTCCCCGCCATCCGCCCGTTCGGGTGCTCAAGATGCGAAAACCCAAGCGATCCTCCAGCGCCCTGATCTTGCCCCACGCCTGCCGATAGGACATGCCCAAGCTGGAAGCAGCCGCTCGGATCGAGCCGGTACGCCTCACCGCCTGCAGCAGGGCAGCGGTGCCATCACCGAACAGGTAACCAGATTCGTCCTCAAGCCATACCCGCGCCCTTATCCGCACCCATCACCATCTCCATCACCTTCGTTATGCCCATTGTAGCATAAACCAACCAAGGTCTCAGCCTGGCTGTCCTGACCTCCACGTCAAGTAGCGGTAAGCAACCGCCCATCCAGGGACCACGCCCCTCCCTGGTAGCCCGGGCAGTGGGCAAGAGGGTAGGCTCCTGCCGCAATCGGCACCCACCCAGACCGGGCAGCATTCGGGGCGGTACTATGCCTCCAGGTCTTAGGTCCATCACCATCCCCCTGGCCCGATTAACCCGGTGTCAACAGTGATGACAGCCAGGCGAGGGTATGGTCGCCACCGCCGCTTAGTGGCCTGCCGGACCTGGCCATCCTCACCCCCTCTCACATCTTGCCAGATGATGGATACCTGCAACGGGAGGCAGCACCGTGACACCTCATCTACCGGGGCCGACCAAAACAGTAACGCGAGCCTTCTGCCCATGTGAAATGCCGACGCACCCTCCTCCCGCGCTCGCCGTCTGACCCGCCCACTGTCAGCGGGCGTAGCCTTTGACGCGGAAACCGCCCGTTTTGTCTCACACCTGGGTCACGTCTCAAAGCGTGGTGTAAAAGTGTGTCCTTGAGTGCGCATATATCACCTACCTCGCTGCCGCTTTCAGGTCCTTCTCGGATGATCTCTTTCCCTCGGCCATCACGGCC
>ENA-OSAE01000528-OSAE01000528.1-marine-sediment-metagenome-genome-assembly--contig:-NODE-528-length-11209-cov-54.586516_pt1 | contig 11209 bp, 18 predicted proteins | sample MGYA00237870_ERZ529317 | MGnify/ENA primary metagenome ERZ529317 (study PRJEB26369, sample SAMN03142812) | marine sediment metagenome | biome: marine; feature: borehole; material: sediment... | reverse complement strand
GGAATCCATAGAGGAGCTAATAGATTCAACGCTGACACCGGAAGAGGAGGAGCTGCTCAAGGAGGTTAAGGAGAAGATCAGGAAAGGAGAGCTCTCCGATTTTGTGCCTCTCGAAAAACTTGATGAAGCGCTGAGAGAATGAGCTACAACGTTTTTCTTCATCCGAGCGTTATAAAGTTCCTCAGAAAGCTTCCCAAAAAGGACGTTGAGAGAATTAAAGCCAAACTCTCCGAGCTTGTCAATCCGTATTCTGTAAAAGCCGTTAAACTCAGAGACAGAGATGCATACAGAGTTAGAGTCGGCGATTATAGAATTCTCTACACCGTCGACGATGATGGGAAGATCGTTGTTGTTTTTAAAATTGACAAGCGAAGCAGGGTTTACGATCGGCTGTAGCATCTCTAACCCTCCTCAAAAACAGCCTCTTTCTCTCCATTCTCTGGCTTTACTCCGAGCAGTCCTTTTCTCTTCAGGTCTTCTCTGATCAATTCTCGAATATATGCTGAAACAGTGTCCCAGCCCTCTATTTTCATCGCTCTCTTTATCAGCCCATCCCACATTTCGGGCACATCTGAACAAACTTTCATGTTCTAACCTCCAAACTTTGTATCTAATTTCATACACATGTATTTAAATGTTTCTAATATGGAACTATGTTTGTATTCTATTACATAATCACAATTCTCAACCCAAAACAAATGTATCTTTACTCGAACAGAGGATTTAATGTCAAACTTAAAGAACGTACTTGCATCGCTCGGTAAAGCAAAAGGTCTGGTTTTGTTTCGCTCACTTAAGGAGCCAAAGACTTGGATAGAGCTTGAAAGAATTGCAAAAGGTGACAAGAACTCCGTAAGTCGGAGAATCGATGAATTCATTAAGCTCGGTCTCGTAAAGCCGATCCTCCTCGAAGACTCCCCAAAAGGCTCCAAGGCGTATGTCCTCACAGACTTCGGCAGATTCGTTTTAGAGAAGCTGGAGGAGATTGAGGAATACTCGAAGAGGTAACCTTTATCAACTTCCTTTAGCAGATTATCAAATATGCAAGAGAATGCCATTCTCGAACATCTGCAGAGAATCGAGAAGCAACTGGAGATAATCAACAGCAAGCTGGACAACTTCATGGGCTTCGAGGAGCTCAGCGAGGAAGAACTGAAGGAACTCGACGACATCGAGGCTGAGATGGAAATGGGAGAGAAGTTCCCACTCGAATGACGTTCGAGATTTTTCTCAGCCGGCAGGCAAGGAAGTTCCTCGATAGGACTGACAAAGTGGCGAGAAGCAGAATCGTGGAGAAGTTCAAGCTCCTTGTTGAAAATCCTTTCGCTCTGCCGTATAAGAAAATCAAAGGTAGAGACGCTACTTACCGGATTGGTATTGGTGACTTCAGAGTTATCTACGCTGTTAGAGGTAAGGAGATCCGTATCCTGAGAATCGACAAGCGGGAGAGAATTTACGACCGACTGTAACATCCTCAACCCTCCACCACAACAGCCCCTTTCTCCTCCCTGCCGTTCTGCACGCCGAGCAGACCCTTGGCTTTCAGGTCGTTTTTGATTGGTTCTCTGATGTGTAGTCGGTCTCTTTTTCCCAGCCTTCCATTTTTACAAATTCTGGAACTCCTATCCATACTTTCATGTTTACCAACTCCTACTTTTTAGTTTATTCTTAGAAACCAATTTAAAAATGTTTCTATTTTCCAACCTTTAACCTTCTTTTTAGAAGGTAGAATATTATAAAGATGCTACTAACTTTTATTGAATGAAACCAGATTTCCGTCGCCTCATTGAAACTCTTGCAAAAAAAGGCGGGCTTGAGATACTCATGATGCTAAAAGACTCGCCCAAACGCTGGAGCTGGCTTGAACATCAGTTAAAGGACAAAAAATCCACAAGTTACCGAATAAAAGAACTTCTGGATCTCGGAATACTCGAAATAACAATAATCCATGATACTCCTACGGGCACAAAAGCCTACAAACTCTCTCCTCTTGGCGAGAAAATTGTTAAGCTCATTGAAGAAATGCAGAAGGAGTTTGAGAAGTGGCATTATCAGCCTGAATCGGATGAGGAGTTTTTAGAAAGAAAGATGAGTTTTAGAGAGGATGAATAAGAAAAGTTGAGGAGGGTCACAGATGTGGGTAGCCTACATCGACGAAAGTGGCAATCCTAATTTCAACAATGAGCAGGAGATATTTTACGCGGCTTCTGCGATAATTATACATGACTCACACATCACCGCCTTGAACCGTGAAATCGAAAAGATTAAGCGCAACATCCTCCCAAAAAAATACAGAAATCTCGAATTACACGCTAATGAGATCGTTCATGGAAATAAAAACTATAAAGGGCTGAAATTGGATAAACGAATTGAACTTATGGATGCACTTCATGATTACATAGGTAGCGATTCAAATATAACAATCATATCTGTTGTCATGGATAAAAAACGAATTAATGAGACGATTGACAGTCGCATTAATTTAAAAAAATCCATCGTAGCAGAAAAAACAAGAAAACAGTTATACAGATTGTTAATAGAACGTTTGGCGTGGTATATTACTAACAACGGACTTGAATGGATGCTTTTGATGATAGATGAATCCGGCCTATCCCACCAAAAAGGAACAACAAATGATTTAGAGAATGAAATAGTAAGAGGTGTATATGCAAGTACAATCCCAGGTTCAAAATACATCATTGTTCCCCCTCTCTTTGCTCCCTCGCATAAACATATCGGAATACAACTAGCAGATGTGGTCACATATACGATTTCAAAGTGGATTGCCAAAAAACGTTATGAAATTACTAAAAAATACTTTGATTTTGATAAATATTTTAGATGTATCATAAAACGATTAGATAAAGACAATAGTGGTCAATTTAAAGGGTATGGACTGAAATATTGGGATTCCCCAACTTATCTAAATTTAAAAATATAAAAAAGAGTACACAAGGTATAATAACATCCTCTGAGGGTGTCCCTGTGAGGGCGTGCCCGCCCTCCCCTAACACAAGTCTTAAGCTTTCTAATGTTGGGGTGTGTCCACCCTCATATCTATTGTATTCTATTGTATCCAATTTTTTGTATGACATATCCACTATATAAGCATTACTTCATGTTATATTTCTCAATCTAAAGTATGAAATTTCAAACCATTAAAGTTACGATTATCAAACTTTTGTTAGAAAAATCGTAGGTATTGCTTATATCAAAATAAAAACCATACTTTGGTCAAATGAATCCAACAAAACCCTCATTCAAAGAACTATTGAAAACTCTGGGATTAAAAGCGTCTTACGAAATACTAAATCTGCTCAAAAACGAGCCAAAACGCTGGAGTGAACTGGAAAAAGAAATTGGAGACAAACAAGCTCTAAGCTATCGTATAAGGGAACTCCTTAATCTCGGTATACTTGAAATAACAATAATCTACGATACACCAACAGGATCAAAAGCCTATCAGCTAAGCCCTCTCGGAAAGAAAATTCTGAAACACCTTGAAGAGATGCAGGAAGAGTTTGAGAAATATCATTACGCCCCTGAATCGGATGAGGAGTTCTTGAACTGGAAGGATGATTATTAAAATGGATAAGGGAGATGATTAAATGAGTTCCGAAACTGAAGGATTGTGTAAATACGGGCGTGAAAAAGAAGTCGAATACTTAGATAGTAGAACCAAAAAACCAGTAAGCTACAAATGTCCACATAAAGCTGTAAAGGACGGCTACTGCATCTTTCACCATCCCGCTTATTGGAAAGAAAATCCTGACGAGATTAGGAAGAAATTCTACAAAGAGGTAAGGAGCGCTGTTGATAAGGAAGAAAACGTTATCTGCATAGGATACAACTTACCTGAAATAAACATTAAGGAATTGAACATTTCAAAATTTGGATTTGCAAATTTTTCGTATTGTAAATTTTTTCAGAATGCAAACTTCAGCGAGGCCGAATTTGAGGATGCAAGGTTTGCTATGGCTGAATTTAGTCGAGATTCAAATTTTTGGAGGGCTAAATTTAATCAGGATGCTTATTTCTTTGGAGCTAAATTTTATCGAAATGCATACTTTGGAGAGTCTGAATTCCATCAGAATGCATATTTCTCTGAAGTCGAATTCAATCAGGGTGCATATTTTATAGAATCTTGCTTTCATAAAGATGCAGACTTTGCTGGAGCTTACTTTCATAGAGATGCAAATTTTGGAGGAGCCAAATTCCAAAAAGCAGACTTTGAAAATGCCTACTTTCGGAATGCAGAATTCAATGAGGTAGAGATACAATGTGCCGACTTCTCACGTTCCATTTTTGAAGATACTTCTGTTTTTAAGAATGTAAGTGACGAATTTAGGTACAATCCAGAAATCGAGTCCATGCTCCTTTTCCATCTCGTAACCTTCAAAAACCCGCAGAATGTAACTTTTATCCACTTCCCACTTTCCAGTCTCTCTTTTCTCATGACCGATGTCTCCAATATCCTGATTATATGCGATCCGAAGGAAATAAAGAAGAAGGGGATTCTTAGCGAGCGTTTGCTGAAAGAAATGGAACAGAAGGGCAAATCTGGAATCAATAACGAATACGTAAAAGTAGCTATTAATGCTCTCAAGCCACATTTGAGTAAAGAAACTGTCCTTGCCGAATACAGGAACATCCGAAAATCCTTCGAAAAGAATAGAACCTTCGCTGAAGCTTCAGAGCTTTTCATCAGAGAGATGAGAATGCTCAGAGAGAATCTAAGTTTCCCCGAGAAGATCGTGCACTGGGCTTACGATGGAATATCGAGGTACGGAGAATCCTTCCTAAGACCCCTTATGATACTTGTCGGGTCGATTTTCACGCTACCCATCACCGCAAGTCTCCTTAGCGGAGTGCCAGCTTTCGAGAACTACTGGTCTAATGTTGAGGCCACCGCAAGGCTGTTCTTCCAGCTCCCGGTGGAACACGGATACGGTATGTGGGAGATCGCGATTAGGCTACTGTCAATTATCCTTCTTGGTAACGTGTTTATAGCGTTCAGAAGAAGACTCGAAAGGAGATAGTAATTTCTAAACAGACTATGACCGGTTGAATTAATTGCAAAATCACCCTACCTGCTTCGCCGCCTTAATGAACTTCAAAATCTCCGGAATTACATATTTACGAGCCTGCCAGATTTCTATGCCTATCCCCCCATCTTTGTTGTATTCCACAAACACATCCTCTCCCAGCTCATCCATATCTTCAACATCCTCGTCCTTAATTGAGATGTAAAAACACACGTGTAGCCCTTTATATTAAACGTTTATGATTGATAGCCCCGCGGGGATTCGAACCCCGGTCGCGGGCTCCAAAGGCCCGCATGATTGACCGCTACACCACGGGGCTTTTTATTAAGTATGTTGGAAGGATAATAACGCTTTCGATTGTGTGGTTTTGCCTGCTAAAAGTCTTCAAGCGTTTGCTGCTTCAGGTTTGAGATTGTTTTCCACCTCCTCCTTACGCAGCTTGGCAGCTTTCCCTTTGTGATCCATCCCCTCAGAACTTCCCTTGTTCTTGGGTCACTTGCGTAACCACTTCCAAAATCCCCGAGCTTTTCCTTCAGTTCCTCTATCTCCTTTTCCCTCTCTACCTTGGCTATTATCGAGGCCGCAGCAACCAATGGATACTTCTCATCTGCCTTGTGCTCTGCCACGACTTTAACCGATGTCATTTTCTCAAGCTCTCTCGAAAGCCTCTCAGGAATTACGTCGGGACTGTCAACATACGCAACCTCAGGGCTTAGCTTCCTGATTATCGAAGCGTAACATTCCCTTAGGATTTCATTGATTGTCTTGTATCTCATCATCTCATCCAACTTCTCTGGCTGAACTTTAATGACCTCAACTTTCCCCATTTTACGTATCTCAGCAGCAAGCTCCTCTCTCCTTCTATGGGAAAGCCTTTTCGAATCTTTAACCCCGATTTCACCCAGTCTTTCCTCGCAATTGCACGCAACTCCCGCAACCACCAAAGGCCCTATCACACAGCCCTTTCCTGCCTCGTCTACTCCAGCTTTCATCAGAAACCCAGCTTCAAGCCCCTGATTGGTAACTTGTTCTTCTTCATCTTTTTCATCAGACTCTTCATTGTCTTGTAATACTTCAGTAACTCCTTTACTTCCTGTGGTGAAGTTCCACTGCCAATTGCAATCCTTTTTATCCTCGAAGAATCAATTATCTTCGGATTCAGCATTTCTTCCTCGGTCATTGAGTCCATAATCACCTTGAACCTCCTCATCTTGTCCTGTGTCATGTCCATAACATCATCGTCAACCTTCATACTCAATCCAAAGGGAAGCATCTCAAATATCTTCCTAACAGGTCCCATCTTGTTCATGGCCTCAATCTGCTTGTAAATGTCCTTCAGCGTAAAGGTTCCCTTCAAAAACGCTTCTGGGTCAAGCTCCTCTTCACTCGCTATCCTCTCTATCTTCTCCATCAGAGCTTTTATGTCTCCCATGCCGAGCAGTCTTGACACAAAGCCTGCAGGATCGAATCTTTCAAAGTCTTCAACTTTTTCACCCGTTCCTATGAAGGCTATCGGAATGCCAATCTGCCTTGCCGCAGACAAAGCTCCTCCACCCTTTGCAGTTCCGTCAAACTTTGTAATGACGATCGCATCAATCCCGATAGCATTGTGGAACGCCTCAGCTTGCTTGCTCGCAAGTTGCCCAATTGCGGCATCCAGAACCAGAAACTTGTAGTCAGGGTTCACAACCTTTGCAATGTTGATCATCTCTTCAATCAGTTCATCTTCCAAAGCGTGTCTTCCGGCAGTATCTATAATAATCATATCATAGTCCTCAAGCTGCTTAATTGCGTTCTTGGCAATCTTCACCGCATCTTTCTCATCCTTTTCACCGTAAAAGGCTATCCCATACTCCTCGGCAAGCTGCTTCAACTGCTCGTAGGCTGCTGGTCTCCACGTATCTGCAGCAACGACAGCAGTCTTCATACCCTTATCCTTGAAATACTTGGCAATCTTCGCCGTTGTGGTGGTTTTACCGCTCCCCTGCAGTCCGACAAGCATAATTTTTGCTTTTTTTAGCGGAATCTCAAGTCCCTCTCCAACACCCTTCAGCAACTCTTCGTAAACGATCTTCAGGATTTGCTCCTTTGCGTTCAAGGCGGGCAACACATCCTCGCTTAACGCTCTCTTCTTTATCGCGTCGCTGATCTCTTTTACCTGTCTCACATTGACGTCAGCCTTAATCAGGGCTCTCTGAATCTCTCTAACCATCTCCTCAACAAACTTCTTATCTATGCTCGACGATCCAGCTATTTTCCTCGCAATATCTTTGAGTGCTTCAAGAGCCATCGTAAGAATTAGAGGGGGGAAGTTTAAAAGGTTGGCGATAAAATTTAATTAATTGCCAACGTCTATTATTTATGCTCTTCAGAGAATTTGCCGAATTCTGCGAAAGGCTTGAAAAAATCTCCTCAACTCTTGAGCTTGCAGCAAGAATAGCTGAACTTCTAAAGAAGATTGAGGATGAAAAAGACCTTTACGATGTTGTCCTTTTCATTCTGGGTAAAGTCTATCCTCCTTGGGATGAGAGAGAACTTGGAGTGGGTGTGGGCTTGATTTATGAAGCTCTGGAAAACGTGAGTGGGGTTAAGAAGGCGAAGATCGAAGAGATGATTAGGGAACTCGGTGATCTTGGGCTTGCTGCAGAAAAATTGATAGAGAAAAAGAAGATGGCAACCCTTGCCTTTGAGGAGCTTACCATAAGAAAGGTGAGGGATACTTTTGATGAAATGTCCTCTTTGACAGGCGAAGGCAGCAGGAAAAGGAAGATAATGCTTCTTACAGGTCTTTACGGTTTGGCGTCTCCTATGGAGGCAAAGTATCTAACAAGACTGATTCTTAGCGAGATGAGACTTGGGGTGGGAGAAGGGATAATGAGGGATGCAATCGCAAGAGCTTTCGGTGCGGATTCTGAAATTGTGGAGAGAGCATACATGATAACCAACGATCTTGGAAAGGTTGCAGTTGTAGCCAAAAATGAAGGAGAAAAGGGTCTGAAAAATATGAGTGTTCAGATACACGTTCCGGTGAGGATGATGCTTGCTCAGGTTGCCGAGGGTGTTAAGGAAGCATTAGACGAGATGAAGGTAGCTGCGGTTGAATGGAAGTTTGATGGTAGCAGGGTTCAGGTGCACTGGGATGGAAAGAAGGTTACGATATACTCCAGAAGACTCGAAAATGTTACAAACGCGCTCCCGGAGATGGTGGAGGAGATAAAGAAATGTATCAAGCCGAATGTCATACTGGACGGAGAAATAATTGCCGTGAAAGACGGCAGACCGATGCCCTTTCAACATGTGCTGAGAAGGTTCAGGAGAAAGCACGATGTGGGTAAGATGGTGGAGAAAATTCCGCTTGAAGTCCACTTTTTCGATGTTCTTTATAGCGAGGGAGAAGTTATTGACCTTCCGCTTAAAGAGAGAAGAAAAATACTCGAATCGGTGATTGAAGAGTCCGAGAAGATTAAGATTGCAGTACAAACCATCACCGATAACGTAAAGAAGGTGGAGACAATATACAGGCAGGCAGTAGATGCTGGTCATGAAGGGGTTATGATCAAGAACCCAAGCTCCCCATACGTTCCGGGGAAGAGGGGTAAGCACTGGCTGAAATTGAAGGCAGTAATGGAAACACTTGATCTGGTAGTTGTAGGAGGAGAATGGGGAGAGGGTAAGAGAAGTCATTGGTTGAGCTCCTTTGAACTTGCCTGCGTTGATACCACAACCGGGAGTCTGTTGAGAGTGGGGAAGGTGGCAACGGGATTTACCGAAGAGGATTTGGAGGAGATGACAGAATTATTTAAACCGCTGATAGTATCGCAGGAAGGCAAAAAAGTTGAGTTTATCCCAAAATACGTATTTGAGGTGGCGTATCAAGAAATTCAAAAGAGTCCAAAGTATGAGAGCGGATACGCTTTAAGATTTCCGAGGTTTATTAGGTTGAGGGATGACAAGGATGTTGATGAGGCTGACACAATCGAGAGAGTTGAGAACCTTTATAAAATGCAGTTCGAATTAAAGAAACAATGAGGGATTTCATAATCAGCGTCTCACTCGTCCTAACTCTGATATTTTTCATCTCCGCCTATGTAGGCTATACAGCCGCGCAGGAGAATCCGGGTATTGACGACACGCTGAGAAAGTTCTTCGAGGGTTTCAGAGACTATATGAGCAATCCTGTACTTCTTATGCTAATAATATTCGCTAATAATGCTGGAAAAGGGCTAATAGCTATGCTTGCCGGATTCTTTTTCGGTATATTTCCCGTTCTGTTCATAACTCTCAATGGGTACATCGTGGGTGTTGTTGTATCGCTCCGTCAGCCAGAGTGGGGAATTCAGAAGGTTTTGATGGCAATACTACCCCACGGAATACTTGAAATACCCGCGATAATAATAGCCTGCTCCTATGGAGTCTGGCTCGGATATAGATTTTATATATCCCTTTTTGCCGGAGAGGCGTTCAAACCCTATCTCATGCACGCCCTTAAAGTATACCTTAGGGTCATAGTTCCTATCTTGCTCATCGCAGCAGCAGTTGAAGCATTTATAACTCCAGTGCTAATCCCATCCCTATGAAGCTCATAGTGTGTAGCAGAAAAGACAAAGCGGGGATGAACATACGGGATGCTCTTCTCATGATGGAGAGCTTCGATGAAAGAAGCGAAGGAGATTACAAATTTTACATCTCAGAGGATTTTGCAATTGCCGAGATTGATGAAAGGCTTATTTACGCCGATCATATTGATCTGAAGCTCTCAAAACACATCAGTTTTAATGAAATCCTTTTCGCGTCGAGACACAGCAGCAAGGATGCCAGAAAAATTTTCACAGTTCATGTTTCAGGCAACATCGGTACGGCAGATTATGGGGGAAGACCATACAGCCTTGCAAAACCCTCTCCACACACGATGAAGAACTACGTTCTGGCTTTAAAGGAAAAGCTCGACAGAAAACCGGAATTCGAGTTCACACTTGAGGTCACACACCATGGCCCTTCTGAAATCTCAATTCCGTCTGCATTCTATGAAATTGGTTCAACAGAGGAGGAGTGGGAGGATGAAGAAGCTGCAACAGTTGTTGCAGAATCGCTTTTGGAGGCTATCAGAGATGAGAGGTGCGAGTGGAACATTGCTGTGGGGGTTGGTGGTACCCACTACGCTCCGAGACAGACTGAAATTATGCTCGAAACGACATTCACCTTTGGACACAACTTTGCAAAATACACCTTCGAGTATCTGAGCGCAGAATTTCTCGCAAAGGCTGTAGAATTGAGCGAGGCAAAACACATCGTTTTTGATGAAAAATCTGTAAATTCAAAAATAAAGAAAATGATAGGTGAAGCTGCAGAAATGACAGGAACAGAGGTCTTAAAGACTAAAAAAGTAAAGAGGGAGTTCCCGCTCTAATCCTTGGTTGGTATCAGAGAAGAGAGCCAGCCCACGTAGTCCGATATAGACCTCGTCTGAATCCAGACTTTACCACTACCGCTGAAGTCCGCAACAAGCCCCTCACCGCTTAGTAACGTTGTTTTAAGCCCACCAGCCCTCGAAATTTTGAAATTAAGCGTATCCTCAAAGGCAACGATATGACCAGTATCAACCCTCAGGCTTCCGTCAACCTGAATTTCCTCAATGCTTCCGAAGGATGAAAGAAACAGGTCTCCCATTCCCTCAAGTTTAAGCAGGAACAATCCTTCCCCGGCGAAAAAAGTCTTTGCCCCTCCCCACTTTGTATCAATGCTGATTTCAGGAGTTGAAGCCAAGAACGCACCGCTCTGGGCGAAAATTCTGCCTCTCAGAGGTATGTGAATTATGTCACCTTGATAGGGTGGTGCAAGACCTATTATCCCCTCTCCCTTGGAAACAAACCTGTTCAGAAATAGAGATTCCCCACCGAGTAGCGATCTCTTCAAACCACTGAGTAAGCCGCCTCTCATCTCGGTTTTTAACTCAACATTCTGCATGTAAACCATTGCCCCCGTTTCAGCGACGACCTCTTCTCCACTTCTGAGTTTTAGTTCGAGAAGGCTGTAACTTGGCCTGCCTATAATCCTGTGCTCCATATGTTAAGTGAGTTAAAAATTTTTAAATGTGTCGTAAGACAATCCATTCCATGAAACCCCTCATGGAACACGAGGCAAAAGAAATCCTCGAAAAGCACGGT
>ENA-OSAE01000524-OSAE01000524.1-marine-sediment-metagenome-genome-assembly--contig:-NODE-524-length-11617-cov-17.771579_pt1 | contig 11617 bp, 13 predicted proteins | sample MGYA00237870_ERZ529317 | MGnify/ENA primary metagenome ERZ529317 (study PRJEB26369, sample SAMN03142812) | marine sediment metagenome | biome: marine; feature: borehole; material: sediment... | reverse complement strand
ATCTACCCACTCCCGGGTGCGGCTGTCCACTGGCCGGGCAATCGAGCACCTTTCCGCGCGCGTGCAGTCGGGCTTGAGGTCGCATTTCCGGCAGGCGTAACGGTGGGTCCGGTAAAGCAACAGGTTCTGGTTCGGAACTCGGACATTGTACAGCCACTTACCCTTCGGGCAGCGATACCGGTCCAGCTCCGGCACGTAGACGAAGCCCATCCTTTCCCGTTTGGCTGAGGTCTTCCGCCAGGGGATTTTGCTGGGAATCGTCGCGACTATACGCTTCTTCCGGAGGTACTCATAGACTCCGGTATGGCTGTACCCGCGGTCAGCCACCACCTCGTCAGGCCTGCGTCCGGCAACCCATCGGTGCTGGCCGAGGAGTTGCTCCACCTGATGCCCTTCTGGGCGGTCCCCCGGCGTCACCACCACGGCCGTCATGACCCGAGCCGGTCCCCCGTCGACTGCCACATGGACCTTGTGGGCCAGAAAGAGACCCTTCCTCTTATCACTGATGATTGCCGCCTGGGGGTCGGTGCGGCTGACCCTCCGCTGGTTGGCCGTCTGCTTCGCTGGTTTGGGCTCACCACGCGAGGACTGCCGGGGCTGCGGTGGCCCGCCGTTCCCTTCCAAGGGGTTATCCGTCCAGAGCCGATCGATGTACTCGTCCGCATCGACCAGTTGACGATATAGAGGTCGGCTCAGCAGCGAGTCCGGGGAGGCGTTCGCCCGTACCAGCGTGGCATCCAGATAGACCCGGCCTCTATCGTTCAGGCCAGCCTTACGGCATTTGCTCACCACTTCAGAGAAGAACTGGCGGTAAGCCGGCAGACCGTACCGGGTGCGGGCCTTGGAGAGGATGCTATCGGCGGCTGCTCATCCAGGTCATATCCGAGGAACCACATGTAGGCCAGGTTCAGCCTTATCTCCTCTGCCAAACGCCTTTCCGAGGTGATCCCGTAAAGATACCCGAGCAGGGCCATCTTGAACACCACCACCGGATCCACGGAGGGGGCGCCGGTATGGCTATAGGTGTGTTTGACCAGGTCACGGACGAAAGACAAGTCGATGGTCTTGTCTACGAGGCGGAGCAGGCGGTCCTGGGGAACCCGCTCCTCCAAGGAGAAGCTGTAGAACCATTTGGTTTGCATCCTCGTTGAGGCCCATCATGGCGTCTCACCCAAGACGGGAGATTCGCGCCCCATGTACCGTTTCCTGTACGGGTTTGGCAACAGGCCCACCGGCCGAAGTGGGTCAATTCTCGGGCGGCGTTGACAGAACAAGGGTCGAACCCCCAGGCTTAACGACCTTCCGATTGCCAGCACTTCAGCATACCCACGTAGTCTTTGATGCATTTCAGGTCGGAGCATTTCGAAGAGAGACCGAGCTTACGCCCTCAGCAGGTCGGGACTGAACAGGGGTTGAACAGGCACGGAGACCAACGCCCGAAGAGCTAACCGGAAGGAGGTAGTCCGACGATGACGCTCAAGCACACCCTGGAAATCTGCGAGCTTCTCGAGTCGGCCCGGGTCGACGGCGAGGCGGTGCGGGAGCTTTTGCGTGACCGGGGAGCGGGCCCGGACGAGGTGACCGTGACTCGGCTGGAAGGGAGCCGGGAGGAGCGCGGGTCGGGGCCCGGCTCAGGCCACGGGGGCTCAGGGGCCGGCTCGGGGCCCGAGGGCTCGCGGTCCGGGAACAGACTCGGGACCGATTTCCTGAGAATCGTGATTCCCGGCCGCACCGGCCGCCGAGCGGGGGGTCCGTCCCCCACCCTGGGGGTCATCGGACGCCTCGGCGGCGTCGGGGCCCGGCCCGAGGTCACGGGCCTGGTGTCCGATGCCGACGGGGCCGTGGTGGCCCTGGCGGCGGCCCTGAAGCTCCTGGACCTGAGACGGGCCGGAGACAGGCTGGCCGGGGACGTCATCGTCGCCACCCACATCTGCCCCTCGGCCCCCGTCGAACCCCACGACCCGGTGCCCTTCATGGGTGCGCCGGTGGACATGCGGGTCATGAACGAGCACGAGGTCTCCCCCGAGATGGACGCCATCCTCTCCGTCGACACCACCAAGGGCAACAGGGTCGTCAACTCCCGGGGGTTCGCCATATCCCCCACGGTGAAGGAGGGGTGGATCCTCCGCGTCTCCGAGGACCTCCTCGAGACCATGGCTGTCACCACGGGAGAGCCCCCCAGGACGTTCCCGGTGACGATGCAGGACATAACGCCCTACGGCAACGGGGTCCATCATATCAACAGCATCCTCCAGCCGTCCGTGGCCACTTCGGCCCCTGTCGTGGGCGTGGCCGTGACCGCGGTCACGCCTGTCCCGGGCTGTGCGAGCGGGGCCAGCCACGAGGTCGACCTGGCCGAGGCGGTGAGGTTCGTCGTCGAGGTGGCCAAGGGGTTCACGGCGGGCCGGATATCCTTCTACTCCGCAGAGGAGTTCAGCCGCCTCGTGGAGCTCTACGGGCCGATGACGCACCTTCAGACCCCGGGGCGCGGGTGAGGACTCGTCAAGGCCGGAGGTACCGGCGCTTCCGGCCGACCTTCTGGGGGGTGGTCCGGTGATGATGGTCAGGCGGTCGACGGTCAGGTTGGTGACCATAGGGCAGTCCCCGAGGGGCGACATCATGTCCGTGCTGGGGAGGTACATGCCCGAGGACGTCGAGGCCGTAGAGGTGGGGCTCCTCGATGATGTGGACCCGCGCGGACTGGCCGACCTCGCCCCCCGTCCGGGGGAGGAGGTCCTCGTGACGAGGCTCCGCGACGGACGCGAAGTGAGGCTGGGGAAGGAGAGGATTACGCCCCGGCTCCTCGACCTGCTCGAGGAGACCGACCGGGCCGGGGCGGAGGTCGTCGTCCTCCTCTGCACCGAGGTGCTTCTTCCGCCCGGCGGACCGCCCCTCGGGACTGAGGTCCCGGACCGGCGCCCCCGCGCTCTCCTCATCCAGCCGGGCCTGATACTTGCGGCTGTCGTCCGGTCGGTGGCCTCCGGCCGCTCCCTGGGGGTGCTGGTGCCCGCTCCGGAACAGACCGAGAGCGCGCGGGAGCGGTGGGCCGGGGCCGGCCGGAGCCTGGAGGTCCAGGCGGCCTCACCCTACGGCGGCCCGGAGGCGCTGGAGGCGGCGGCCGCGGCCCTCGCCCGGGCAGGGCCCGACCTAGTCGTCATGGACTGCATGGGCTTCGGCCCGGAGCACAAGCGCATCGTCCAGAGCACCGCCAGGTGCCCCGTCGTCCTGGCGGCGAGCCTTGTGGGGAGGACGATGGCCGAACTCCTCTCCTGACGCTTTCCCGGCGACGCTCCGACGCCGCCCTGACCCGGCTGTTTCTCGGAGAGCGCCTGGAGGCGGTCTGCCGCCGCCGCGGGAACGCCGCCGGGAGCTGATGGTCGGGCCGCCAAGGGGCGGCTACTCGTTCTCCCAGCGGTCGAGGATTCCGGGCAGCTCCGCCAGGTCCCGGATAGTCGCGTCGGGCTCCGGTCGCCCGCGGGCAGGTGCGGCCCTCGCCCCGGCGGCCTCACCGCCACTCTCCGGGCGCGGGACGTACCACACGGCGCGCAACCCCGCCTGTCTGGCGGCCACAACGTCGTTCTCAAGGCTGTCCCCGACCATGACCGCCGCAGCCGGGCGGCAGCCCAGAATGGATAACGCCGCCCGGTAGAACTCCGGGTCCGACTTGGCCAGGCCAAGGTTCCGGGAAAGGATGAGCCTCTCGAAGTAGCGGTCGAGGTCCACACGGCGGAGGGCCTGACGCACCTGCTCCTCGGAGGACTCGCCTCCGGTCGTCAGGACCGCCAGGCGGTAGCGGCCCCGCAGGGCGCGCAACACCCGGGTGGCCCCGGGCATCGCCTCTACCTCCGGCCACCCGGCCATCGGCCCGGTCTGGTCCGGGAGGACCTTCATCAACGTGTCGCCCCAGTCGAAACACACGACCTCGATAAGACTGCCCATTCTGTTGCAGTGTCTCCTCCCTGGCGGACCCCGGGTGCCCGCCGCCCCTCCCCGGCGGGGAGATTGAGCGTACACCGGGAAGCTCGCCTTGACCTTGCGGGCACACCAAGCACTATATCACGTCGGCATCGGACCAGGTCCAGACTCAGGTGTCCGGCCGAAGTCCTTCAGGTAGACCGTGCTCACCAGGGCGGCCCGCCGCCACCAGCGGTCGGGCAAAGGCGAGCCCCTGGTACATGCCATCCAGGCCCTCCACGGGCAGCGCATCGTCCTGCCCCGACAGCAGGTCTACCGGCCGGACGAGGACCTGCTCGAGGTGCGCTACAGGCGGTTCCGTGAGGCTTCGTGAGCCTCTTTTCCGCCAGCCGGCAGGAATCGTCTTGCGGATGGCGTAAGAGTTGTAGTGACAACGCAACAACACCCTGCAGGGGCGGGAGGCTTTCCGTTGGGTCCAAGGGTCGAGCGCCTGACGGCCATCGACACCAGCATTCCGGTGCCCAAGTACCACCAGCTGAAGCAGATTCTCCGCGAGAAGATAGACTCCGGCGAGTGGATGCCGGGAGAGCTCCTACCTTCCGAGAACGAACTCTGCGCCCAGTACAAGGTCAGCCGGACCACCGTGAGGCAGACGATGGCCGCTCTGGTGGCTGAAGGGCTTGTAACCAGGGAGCAGGGGAGGGGCACGTTCGTCGCCCGGCCGAAACTGGTCCAGGGCCTCATGGGTTTTTACAGCTTCACGGAGGAGATCTCCAAGATGGGCCTCAGGCCGCGGTCGGACGTGCTCAAGCTGGGAACGTGCCCGGCCACCAAGACCGTCGCCAAGAGGCTGGCCGTGGCCGAGGGTGACGAGGTGGTCTTCCTCACCCGCCTGCGCCTGGCCAGCGAAGAGCCTATCATGTTCGAGACGTCGTACCTCCCGCACGCGTTGTGCCCGGGACTGGCCGAGAAAGACCTCTCCTCCAGACCTCTCTATACCGTTCTCCGCGAGGACTACGGCCTCGAACTTTCGCGGGCGCGCGAGGAGTTCCAACCGGCCCTGGCCGACGACTATGAGGCGCGGTGGCTGGGAATAGACGCCGGTTCGCCTGTCCTCTTGCTGGAGCGCGTGGCTTTCATGGCCGTCGAGGGGGAGGGTGACCGTCCCCTCGAGTTCTGCCGGAGCGTCGTGCGCGGCGACCGTTGCCGTTTCTACGTGGAGCTACCGCGGCGCACCTGACCCCGGGCGCGGGGCAGGGGCCCGCGCCCGGTGACCCCAAGCCAGGCCGCCGGGTTCTGTTGGGCGAAGTTGGCATGACAACATGACCTAATCACCTAATGACAAGCGGTTTTAGGGCCGGAGTAGTAGCGACAAAAAGCGGAGGTGGACATCCAGATGCCTGGTCAGCACACCTGGAAGGAAATCCAGAGCCAGCCCGAGGTCTGGCGAGAGGTCCTCGCCGGCGTGAGGCGGCGTGCCGACGAGATAGAGACGTTCTTCAAGGACCCCCGGCCAGTAGAGGAGATCGTCGTGCTGGGCTGTGGGTCATCCTACTATCTGTCCCTCTCGGCGGCTCACGCCTTCCAGAGGTTCCTCGGCCTTCCCGCGCGCGCTGTGCCCTCCTCCGAGGGCATCTTCTACCCCGAGGCTGTGTTTCCCAAGGACAGGGTCTTCCTGGCAGTGGGTGTGTCGCGTTCGGGTGAGACCACGGAGACCCTGGTGGCCCTCCGCCGTGCGGCCGAGTTCCCCAACGGGCGTCTGGCCAGCGTCTCGTGTCATGAGGAGAGCGGTCTGGGTGAACTAGGCGGTCTGCACCTGGCTCTCACGGCCGGCGCCGAGACGAGCGTGGTCATGACCAGGTCCTTCAGCAGTATGCTACTGGCCCTCCAGGCGGTGGCGGCCCTGGCCGCGGGGGACCGCGAGCGGCTCGAGCTCCTGTCCTCTCTTCCGGACCTGGCTCCGTCCGTTCTCGAGGCCTCGCGGCCGGTGGTCGAAGCCGTCGGAGCCGACAAGTCCTTCCGCCGCTTCGTGTTCCTGGGCAGTGGGCCGCTCTACGGCATCGCCTCGGAGGCCATGCTGAAGATCAAGGAGATGGCCCTGGAGGAGTCTGAGGCCTACCACAGCCTGGAGTACAGGCACGGCCCCAAGTCGGTCGTCGACCGGTCGACCCTGGTCGTCAGCCTCATGTCCGCCGCGGCCGAGGTCGAGGAGAAAGAACTCCTCAAGGAGCTGACGTCCTTGTCGGCCCGCACGATGGTCGTGGGCCCCGACGGCTCGGAGGCGGCCGCGGCCGACGGCGACTGGTTCATCCCCCTTCCCGAGGCCGACCTCGACGACTGGGCCCGGGCCCTGGTCATGGTCCTGCCGGGACAGCTCCTGGCCTACCAGCGGGCCGTGAGCAAGGGGCTCGACCCGGACCGGCCGCAGAACCTGTCGCACGTGGTGAGACTGGGGCTGTGAGGCGGCCGAGGCCGTGACGGTGAGACAGTCAGCTACACCGGAGGGTGGCTACAGGATGGAAAGGTTGGCCCGGTGCCTCACCGGGCGGGTGGCTCTGGACGTGGAGGCCCGCGATTGGGAGGAGGCCGTAAGGCTCGCCGGAGAGGTCCTCGAGAAGGCCGGCGACATCGAGCCGGCCTACACCGAGGCCATGATCCGCACGGTGCGCGAGATAGGACCCTACATCGTCGTCACACCGGGCGTGGCCCTGCCTCACGCCCGGCCCGAGAACGGGGTCCTGCGGGCGGCGATAGGGTTGGTGCGCCTCGCCAGGCCGGTGTCGTTCGGCAACGAGGTCAACGACCCGGTCGACCTCGTGTTCCCGTTCGGGACGCCAGACCGTGACCAGCATATCGAGGTCCTGGCCGCCCTCTCGCGTCTTCTGTCCGACCCCAGAAGGGTGGCGGCCCTGCGGCGGGCCGCGACCGAGGAAGACATCCTGGCTGTCCTGCGGGGGGCTCCGCTCGCCCCCGCCGGCTCGTGAGGAGGGACATCAGGTGAGGGTTGTCGCGCTTTGCGGGATGGGGTTCGGGACGAGTCTGATGCTCAAGATGTTCATCGGGGAGATCTTGGAAGCCCACGGCGTCAAGGCGGAGGTTCACGCCTGGGACCTCGGTAGCTTCAAGGGACAGGACGCGGACATCGTCGTAGCTCCCACGGACATGAAGAAACACCTCGAGGGCTACCAAGGACGAGTCGTCTTGATTGGCAATCTCACCGACCGGCAGGAGATTGAAGAGAAGCTTCTACCCGTCGTAAGAGAGTTCCTCGACGCTCAACCCTGATCGACTCTTCAAGGCTGGGGGGTGGTGCATGGCCGGACGCGGAAGGTGGTCGTGAGACCACCGAGAGAGGCGCTTGTGAGCTCAAGGTTCGGAAGAGTGTCTAGTTTCCGAAAGGGGAGGGAGAGACCGCCATGCTGGAGTTCATCGTGGAGTTCTTCAGCACGCCGGCGATCGTGATCGGTGTCGTGGCCCTCGTCGGTCTCCTCGTCCAGAAGAAGGCCGCACCGGAGGTCGTCAGCGGTACGACCAAGACGATTCTGGGCTTCCTCATCCTCGGTGTGGGCGCCGGGGCCATCGTGGGGGCCCTCGACCCGATCACGAAGATGTTCATGCAGGCCTACGACCTGCAGGGCTTCGTGCCCTTCGACGAGCTCGTCGTCGCCTCGGTGGCGGCTAAGCTGGGGAGGGAGACGGCGCTCATCCTGGGTCTCGGCTTTCTGGTCAACGTCCTCCTGGCCCGCCTGACGCCATGGAAGTACATCTACCTCACGGGCCACATGCTCTGGATTCACGCCGGGATGTGGGCCATAGCCCTCAACACCCTCGGCCTGTCGACGACGGCCATCGTGGCCATCGGTTCTCTCATACAAGGTCTTTACACCACCCTCTTCCCGGCCATGGCCCAGCCCATCATGCGCAAGATAACCGGGTCGGACGAGATCGCCTTCGGGCACGGGCAGACCTTGCTCAACGTCGTCGGGGCTTGGATCGCCAAGCTCTTCGGGAAGCCCGGGGAGAGCGCCGAAGAGGTGAAGGTCTCCGAGAGCTGGAGCTTCTTCCGCGACATGGCCATCTCCATGTCCATCATCATGCTCATCGTGGCCATCCCCGCGGCTCTGTTCGCCGGGCCCGAGTACGTCGAGCAGAACCTGAGCGGCGGCCAGAACTTCCTCATCTTCGCTCTCCTTAAGGCCCTGGGCTTCACGGCCGGCGTCCTCGTGCTGCTCCAGGGCGTGCGGATGTTCATCGCCGAGATGGTCCCGGCCTTCCGCGGCATCGCCACGAAGGTCGTGCCCGGGGCGAAGCCAGCTCTCGACTGCCCGGTCATCTATCCCTACGCCCCCAACTCGCTCATGATTGGACTCATCACGGGCACTGTCGCGCAGGTGCTGGCCATCGCCTTGCTCATCGCCCTCCGCTGGCCCATACCCATCCCGAGCATGATTGTGGCCTTCTTCGCCAGCGGCTCGGGGGCGATATTCGGCAACGCTGTGGCCGGCCGCCGCGGCGCCATCTTCGGCGGGTTCTTCTGGTCCTTCGCCGGCTTCCTCCTGGCGTCGTGGTCGATGCATGTCCAGCTCTTCGGTGACCTGAGCGCGCTTGGAGCCGCGGGTGTCGGCTTCGTCGTTCCCGACGGTATCGCCATCGCCGCGCTGATCCGGCTCGTGGGCTGGCTCTTCGGCCTCGGCGGCTAGAGCTGGCTCCGGCCGCGTCCGCCTTGCCGCCGACCGGCGGCGGGCAGAGCGCGGACGGAAGACGGACTCGAGCGGTCCCGGCCGGAGCGAGACCTGGCCCCGGCCGGGACCGCCGGACCCTGACACCCCAGACCAACAGACCGGACCAGGGCCGGAGGTTGCCCGACAACCGCCCGGCCCGGGCCGGAGCGGGAGGTCCCAGGAATGTCCAACTCATCTGAGTCATCCGGCGGAGGGGGCGTCCGCCCCGAACTACAGTTCGCCCACACCTACTTCACGACCATCACCAGTCTCCTGGACAGGGTCTGGCGGACCCAAGGGGAGGCCATGGCCCGGGTCGTGGCAGCCATCACCGACTGCGTGAAGGACGGAGGCCTAGTCCACGTCTTCGGTTGCGGGCACACTCAGATACTGGTGGAAGAAGTGTGGTTCCGGGCCGGTCAGCCCGCCTTCGTCAGCCCGGTCTTCGACCAGGGGCTCTGGCCGCACAACGGGCCGCACAAGAACAGTGCCCTCGAGAAGCTGGAGGGATACGGGCGCATCCTGTTCGACAACCACGACGCCCGGGCAGGTGAGGTCGCTATCGTCCTCTCCAACTCCGGCCGGAACGCGGTGCCTATCGACGTGGCGTTGGCGGCCAAGGAGCGCGGTCTCACGGTTGTGGGCATCACCTCCATGGACTACACCACGCGGGTCTCCTCACGGCACCCGAGCGGGAAGAAGCTCTACGAGGTTGTCGACATTGTCATCGACAACGCTGGCCCGGAGGCCGATGCGACCGTTTCCATCCCCGGCCTCCGCCAGAAGGCTGGTCCCTGTACCACCATCACCAACGCGGCCATTCTCAACTCCATCCTGGTCCAGGTGTCGGCCAATCTCACGGCGATGGGCAGGGAGGCGCCGGTGTTCATCAGCGCCAACCTCGACCTACCGCCTGACACCAACGAGCGGTTCATCGCTCCTTACGCCGACAGGGTGAAGTACTACAAGGGGTAAAACAGAGGGTGAGTGAGGAAGGGCGGGAGGGTCGCGTGCCGCCGGAGGAACCGGGTGCCACCTTCGTCATCGAGAACGCTCTGGCCCCGACCAAGAGGGGCCTCGAAAGAGTCACCATCGTCATCGGCGGACGGCGGGTCGTCGGGCTCCTCCCCCTCGGGGATGGGCGGGCAGGTGGGGCGGGCCGCCCCTGCCCCCGGCGGCGGGTCCCGCGCCTGGATGCCGCCGGCCGCTTCGCGGTGCCCGGCTTCGTCGACCTCCACGTCCATGGGGCCACGGGGGTCGACTTCACGACCGCCGACGGCGCTCGTCTGGAGGCTCTGCGGACCCTGTCGGGCTACCTCGCGGCCCACGGGGTGACGGCCTTCTGCGCGACCACGCTCTCGGCCGGGCCTGAAGCCTTACTCAAGGCTGTGGAGGCCGTGGCGGAGGCGGCCGAGACTTCGGCGGCTGTCTCGGCGGCTGACCCGCCGACCGCCCCGGCGGCCTCCGCGGCCGGCGTTCACCCGAACGTCCCCGAGACTTCCTGGCCGGGGGCCCGGGTCCTGGGATGCCACCTGGAAGGCCCTTTCCTCTCGCCGGTCCGGCGCGGGGCCCAGCCCCTGGACGCCCTCCGGCCGCCTGACCTGGCCGAGATGGAAGCCCTGGTCAAGGCCTCCCGGGGCACGCTCCGCATCGTGACCCTTGCTCCGGAAGTCCCCGGGGCGCTGGAGCTTGTCCGGTGGCTCGCCGTCCGCGGCGTCGTCGTCGCCGCCGGGCATACCGACGCCACCTACGAGGAGACGGCCAGGGCTGTCGCCGCAGGTCTGAGCCAGAGCACCCACACCTTCAACGGCATGCGGCCCCTGACCCACCGCGACCCCGGTGTGCTGGGTGCTGTCATGAACCACGACGAGGTCCTGGCTGAGGTCATCGCCGACGGACTACACGTGAGCAGGCACGTCGTCCGGCTTCTCTGCCGGGTCAAGGGCCTCCGGCGTGTGGCCGTGGTGAGCGACCTCACGTGTCTTGCGGGACTCGAACCTGGCGAGTACGACTTCGCCGGCCAGCGGGTGGAGGTGACCGCGGACCGGGCCACGGTCAAGGACACGGGCGGCCTGGCCGGGAGTGTCACCCCGCTGAACGAGGCCTTCCGCAACCTCCTCGACTGGGGCTTCACCGTGAGGGAGGCGGCCCTCCTTACCAGCGCCAACGCCCGCCGCCAGATGGGGCTCCCCGGCGCCGACGGGGTCATCGAAGTGGGCTGCCAGGCCGACATCACCGTCATCGGGGCTGACGGAGAGGTTCTCCTTACCCTGGCGGGCGGCCGTGTGATACACGCCGCCCCCGGGACGGGGCTGGCGCCGGCGGGAGAGAGGGACCCGGGTTGAAGAAGATTGTCACCGTGACTCTCAACGCGGCCTGGGACAAGACGTATTTCCTCGACGGGTTCGAGAAGGGCCTGGCCCACTCGGTCGCCGAGGTCCGTGGCTGTGCCGGCGGGAAGGGCGTGAACGTGGCCCGGGTCATCAGGGCCCTCGGGGGGCGGGTGGTCGCCACCGGGCTTGCCGGCGGGATGACGGGTGAGCGTATAGTCTCCGGTCTTCTGGCCGAGGGTATTGAGGCCGCCTTCATGACGGTGAAGGCCGAATCCCGCGACACCCTCGCCGTCGTCGACCGTATCTCCGGAGAGGTCACCGAGTTCCGCGAGCCGGGGGACCCCGTCACCGAAGAGGAGTTCCAGGCCTTCTGCGAGCACCTGCGGGAGCTCCTTGCGGACGCGGGGTTCTGTGTGCTTTCGGGGAGTCTTCCGCCGGGCGTTCCGGCCGACGCCTACGCCCGGCTCGTCCGCCTTTCCAGGGAGATGGGGGTGCGGGTCGCTCTCGACGCGAGCGGCGGGGCCTTCACGAGCGGCCTGGCCGCTGGGCCGTCCCTGGTGAAGCCCAACCGCGAGGAGGCTCTGGCGGCCGCGCGGGCCCTCGGAGAGCTGTCTGAGGGACGGGACCTTTCACGGCTCGGGCCCGTGA
>ENA-OSAE01000522-OSAE01000522.1-marine-sediment-metagenome-genome-assembly--contig:-NODE-522-length-11683-cov-41.908669_pt1 | contig 11683 bp, 11 predicted proteins | sample MGYA00237870_ERZ529317 | MGnify/ENA primary metagenome ERZ529317 (study PRJEB26369, sample SAMN03142812) | marine sediment metagenome | biome: marine; feature: borehole; material: sediment... | reverse complement strand
TGACAGAACCCAGGAGAAAGCTATAATGATTTAACTATTGACCGGATTGGGTTTGTATGACATTTCACTCAACTAAAATGGAGAAGAACCAAAAATTATATACAAAAAATGGAGGTAGACAATGCCAATTTTTTTTAAAACCAACAAAGAATATCAACAGTTCGCAGACAAAAAGAAACCAAAACCTCCCTTTATCAAGAACGTTATTAATGCTTTCATAGTCGGGGGAATTATTTGTAGTATAGGCCAGGGAATATTGAACTTTTATACATCATTGGGGCTAGACCAAAAGGAAGCCAACAGTTTCACTGTTGCAACAATGATTTTTATAGGAGCTTTTTTAACCGGTCTAGGAGTTTATGATAAGATAGGTAAATTCGCAGGAGCTGGTTCAATCGTACCAATAACAGGTTTCGCCAACTCTATTGTTTCTCCTGCAATGGAGTTTAAAAAAGAAGGGTATATATTTGGTGTAGCAGGAAATATGTTTGTAATAGCCGGTCCTGTTTTGGTTTATGGTATTTCTGCTTCTGTGGTAATAGGTTTAATATATTACATTTTAAACCTGTAGGAAAGGCTGATCTTATTGAGTATAAAAAAATTGGGCGAACAAACCCTTAAATACAAAAAACCTCCCATTATAAATTCATATTATTCTATAGTGGGTCCCAAAGAGGGTAAGGGCCCATTGGGAAAATACTTTGATATGGTATTAGATGATGACCTGATTGGTCAAAAATCGTGGGAGAAAGCTGAAAGAAAAATGATGTTTGATGCATCAATCAACGCCATCAAAAAAAGCAAATTTAAGGTAACAGATATAGATTTTTTTATAGCAGGAGATCTACTAAACCAAATAATATCTTCTAGTTTTGCCGCGAAAGACTTACAAATACCTTTTTTAGGCATATATGGAGCATGTTCCACATTCTGTCAGGGATTGATCTTCGGAAGCGTCTTAATCGATGGTGGTTTTGCCAACAACGTTTTGGTTGCAACATCGAGTCACTTTTGTACTGCCGAAAGGCAGTATAGATATCCTTTGGAATTGGGAAATCAAAGACCCCCAACTTCTCAATGGACTGTAACAGGAAGCGGTGCAGTGGTTTTAAGCAACTCAGGCAAGGGTTTAAAAGTTACCTATTCAACACTTGGTAAAATACTGGATTTTGGATTAAAAGACCCCAATGACATGGGAAGTGCAATGGCCCCTGCAGCTGCCCATACTATCATTCAGCACTTTAAGGATACCGGATTCACTCCCAAGGATTATGATCTTATAGTGACGGGAGATCTGGGGGTAATTGGAAAAGATATTGCTTCAGAAATAATATCAAACCAGGAATATGATATAAGCAATGTATTTTCGGATTGCGGAACAATGATATTTACTCCCAGTCAGGATACTCATAGCGGTGGGAGCGGATGTGCCTGTTCTGCTGTGGTAAGCTGTGGATATATTTTTAGAGAGATGGAAAAAGGAATTTTTACAAGAGTGCTAATCGTCGCTACTGGAGCAATGTTGAGTAAAGCAAGCTATCTTCAAGGTGAATCCATTCCATGCATTGCAAATGCAGTAACAATTGAATCAAAGTAAAATGCTAAACCCATAATTTTAAATAGATAAAGGAGAGTTAGTTTATGGATTATCTAATGGCTTTCGTTGTCGGGGGGTTGATCTGTGTAATAGGACAGATTTTAATGGATTCAACCAAATTAACACCAGCTCATGTTCTTGTATTATTTGTAACAAGTGGTGCTATATTAAGTGGTTTGGGAATATACAATAAACTTATAAGTATAGGAGGCGCAGGAGCCACAATTCCGCTACCGGGATTCGGTCATTCTTTGGTACAGGGAACAATTCAGGATATCAAACAAATAGGAATATTGGGAGTCTTTACAGGCGGGTTAAAGGCAACTGCCGCAGGCATAAGTTCAGCTGTTTTGTTCGGTTATATAATGGCTCTACTTTTTAATCCCAGCAGAAAATAAGCCAAAATAATGGGGTGAAGGTTTTGAATATCAATTCTAACATTGAAGAAAACTTAAAAATTCTCGAAGATCAACTTGGTATAAAAGAAAGTTTTGATGTTGTGCTAAGAAACTTTGAATTCGGAGGAAAGAAAAGCGCCCTGCTTTTTATTGATGGATTTGCCAAAGACGAAGCTTTATTGAGAATTATGGAGAGTTTATTAAAAACCAAGAGAGAAGAGATAGTGCCCAACACCATCAAAAAACTTATCGAACAAAAGATAGCGTATATAGAAGTTGAAGAACTTACTACAATAGAAAAAATTATCGATACAGTTTTACAAGGGCCCATTGTAATGATAGTTGACGGAGAAGACACAGCCATAAAAATTGATGCCAGAGAATACCCCATAAGAGGTCCTGAAGAACCAGATACTGAAAGGGTCACCAGAGGTGCCAGAGATGGTTTGGTAGAAACAATCGTTTTTAACACAGCCCTTATAAGAAGAAGAATAAGGGACCCCAAACTCAGGAATGAAATCTTTACAGTCGGAACTCGGTCCAAAACGGATGTAGTTATCTCATATATTCAGGATATTGCAAATGAAGAGCTAGTTAATACTATAAGACAGAAAATTCAAAGTGTAGAAAGTGATGCTCTTACAATGGGAGAAAAATCTCTAGCAGAATATATAATAGGTAAAAATTGGAATCCTTTCCCTAAAGTTAAATATACAGAACGTCCTGATGTAGCGGCAGCTCATTTGCTTGAAGGCCATATTGTTGTAATGGTTGATACAAGCCCAAGTGTAATGATATTACCGGTAACCATATTTCACTTTACTCAACATGCCGAAGATTATTATCAGAATCCGGTAGTTGGAACTTATATGCGCTGGATTAGATTCTTAGCACTGCTTTTGGCTTTTATTTTACCACCTTTTTGGTTTACCCTTGTTCAATATCAGCCCCAATTACCTGAATGGTTAAAATTTATAGGGCCCAAGCAATCTGGAACTGTCCCCATCTTTATACAATTTTTAATCTTAGAAATTGGAATAGATTTAATCAGAACTGCTCTTATACACACTCCTAACGCCCTTGCTACTTCTCTGGGTCTTTTAGGTGCAATTATGTTGGGTGAGTTTGCAGTAAAGGTAGGGCTGTTTTCTCCTGAAGCAATCCTGTATATGGCAGTTGCTGCAATTGGATATTTCGCTATTCCTAATATAGAATTTGGTTTTGCAATAAGGCTTTTTCGTTTAATTATATTAATACTTACAGGTTTGTTCAAACTCCCGGGATTTATTGCAGGTATTTTAATAACTATAATAATCATTGCAACAACAAAAAGTATTGGAAATATTCCTTATTTATGGCCGCTTTTGCCTTTTGATTCTAAAGCCTTTTTAAGTATTTTGTTTAGAAAACCTATTCCGGAAGTGCATCAAAGACCTAGAGCATTGAAAACCAAAGACCCGGATTATTAGCAGGAAATTAATTCCTGATTTTTTGTTTGCTTTTGAATAGAACCTTTAGTTTTAGAAATAATATTAATGAGCTTTTTTAAAGGAGGGTCTGTTTTGAGAATAGGTATTCCAAGGGGGCTGCTCTACTATTTGTATAAGCCCTTATGGGAAAAATTTTTCGCCGAATTGGGTTTGGAAGTCGTAGTTTCTAAAAAGACTACCAAAAACACTTTAAAAAAAGGTATTGAAGTTACTGTTGATGATATCTGCCTGCCCGTAAAGATTTATCACGGGCATGTTATTTCTCTTAAAGACAATGTTGATGTAGTATTTATACCTCGACTGGTAAGCATCAAAAATAAAGAATTTATATGTCCTAAACTAATGGGGTTGCCTGATGTGATTAGAGCAAACATTAAAGATTTACCTCCCATTATTGAACCAACTGTTGATCTAACTTCAAGTTGGTTGGGATTTTATAGAGCTGTGTTTGAAGTGGGAAGTTATTTTACAAACAAAAACACAGTGATCTTAAAAGCCTTTTATAAAGCCACTAAAAACTTTAAAAATTACACTCAGGCCCTAGAAAAGGGAGCAAGACCCGATGAAATCCTTGAAGGTTGTTGCAATTTACTCTCAAACAAAGCAAAATTTAAGATACTGCTTTTAGGCCATCCCTACAACCTCTATGACCCCTTCATAAACCTCAATATGATTAAAAAGATAGAAAATTATGGTGCACGGGTAATTACTCCTGAGAACTTTACTGAAACCATATTTAAAACGCACTTATCAAAATTGAACAAGCCTTTATTCTGGACTCTTGGAAACAAGCTTCTGGCTGCTGCTTATCAACTGAAAGAACGCAGAGATATTGATGGGGTAATATTATTAGTATCCTTTGGATGCGGTCCTGATTCATTGATAGGTGAGCTTATAGAAAGGTGGATCAGAAAAAATACAGATATTCCCTTTGTATTATTGACCATTGATGAGCATTCCGGTGATGCTGGATTAAACACCAGAATCGAAGCCTTTATGGATATGATAGAAAGGAGAAAAGCAACATGAGATTAAGCTTTCCTCACATGGGTAATTTATACATCCCCATTAAGACCTTTTTTGAGTCTTTAGGAATAGAAGTTGTAGTTCCACCACTATCAAACAAAGAGACACTGGAACTGGGTGTAAAACACTCTCCAGAGTTTGCATGTCTGCCCCTTAAAGTAAATATTGGAAATATGATTCAGGCCCTTGAAAAAGGTGCTAATACCATCGTAATGGCGGGAGGAGTAGGACCATGCCGCTTTGGTTATTACTCAGAAGTACAAAGAGAAATTTTGTCTGATCTTGGATATGATTTTGAAATGATTGTGCTTGATCCACCTAAAGGAAACCTGTTAAAACTTGTAAAAAACATTAAAAGACTGATAGGCGACAACTCCTTTAAAAAAATCTGGTTTTCAGCCAGACTCGCGTGGAAAAAAGCAGTGCTTCTAGAAGAACTGGATTATGCTGATGGAATGGCACGGGTATCAAAAAAATTAAATAAAAAAAAAGCCAATAACCTATTTAACTATTTTGAAAAGGAAATAGATTTAACCGTAAGTTTTGACAAGTTGCAGTGTATAGAAAATCAAATGAAAGAATGTTATCATGATTTAACCCCATCTTTTGAGCCTATAAAAATCGGTCTGGTAGGAGAAATATATACAGTTCTTGATAATTTTGTAAACATGGATATCAAAAAAAAATTAGAAGATTGGGGTGTTTATGTAGATAAATCTATTTCTTTAACAGAATGGGCTAACACAAATTTATTGCTAAGGCTTCTAAATATTCACGGAGAAAAGAACACAGAAATAGCCGCCAGACCGTATTTGAACCATTTTGTTGGTGGTCATGGATTGCAATCAGTAGGTAATACAGTGCTGTATGCAAACAAAAAATTTGATGGTGTTCTACATGTACTACCGTTTACATGTATGCCCGAAATAATCGCAAAAAGCATTCTTCCTGCAGTCAGTAAAAAATACAACATACCGGTGTTATCTCTGGTGATGGATGAACACGCAGCCGATACAGGATTAAACACAAGGCTTGAAGCTTTTGTAGACCTGCTTTGCAAAAGAAAGGAAGGGATGAAAGATGAGATATTATTTAGGAGTTGACGTGGGTTCAGTAAGCACAAATTTGGTTTTGATAGACAAAAAATGTCGAGTTGTTAAAAAAATATATTTAAAGACTAGAGGTCAACCCATAAAAGCCATTCAAAAGGGATTGGATTTTCTGGGTAAGGATTTAAGAGATGAAAACATTGCTGGTGTTGGAACAACTGGAAGCGGAAGGATGTTGGCTGCAGCCCTTTTGGGAGCAGACATCATAAAGAATGAAATAACTGCCCATGCCATAGCCGGTATAAAATTTAAACCTGAAGTCTCTACAATCATAGAAATTGGAGGGCAGGATTCAAAAATCATCATTCTTCGAAAAGGAATAGTCGTTGATTTTGCTATGAATACGATATGCGCAGCTGGAACAGGTTCTTTTCTGGATCGACAGGCTGAAAGATTGGGAATACCCATTGAAGAATTTGGCAGCCTTGCCTTAAAATCAAGAAACCCTGTACGAATAGCCGGTAGATGTGCAGTATTTGCGGAATCAGATATGATTCATAAACAGCAAATTGGTCACAATATAGAAGATATTATAAAAGGATTGTGTGAAGCCCTTGTAAGAAACTATTTAAACAATGTAGCCAAAGGGAAAGAACTTAAAGACCCCATCCTTTTTCAAGGGGGAGTTGCAGCAAATATCGGAATAAAAAAAGCTTTTGAAACAGCTTTAAATAGAAAAATAAACATACCAGATAATTATGATGTAATGGGGGCATATGGAGTGGCTATTTTAGCAAAGGAAAAAATAGAACAGCAAAAAATAAAAACCAGCTTTCGCGGATTTTCCAGCAAGGACACAAGCTTCAACACTTCTGGATTTGAGTGTATGGGATGCAGCAACCACTGTGAAATAATAGAAATCAGATCAAATGGCAGATTGATATCAAGATGGGGAGACCGTTGTGGCAAATGGAATGAATGGCAAAATCTTGATGTGATATAATAGAGCATGATTTAATCATGCTTTTTTTATTTCTATATGCTATAATTAAAACTAGCAGTGATAAAACCCGGTCCATTGTAGGAGTGATCACATGGTAATTATAACGAGTCACACTAATTTAGACTTTGATGGATTGGCTTCCATGATTGCAGCTCGAAAACTCCACCCTCAAGGAATTATGGTGTATTCAGGAAAACTTAATAAAAACGTCAATTACTTTATGTCACTACATAAGGATGTCATCAAAATTTTACCACCTTCTGAGATTGATTTAAATAAGGTTTCAAAATTGATTGTAGTAGATACCAGTTCCCCAAAAAGAACAGGTAAATTTTCATGTCTTTTTGAAAATTCTAGAGTTGAAAAAATAATATATGATCATCACAACAAAACAGAAGCAGGGGCTACAGTAACCAAGCTGGTTGAAAAAATCAAAAACAAAAACCTCAGCATCACACTCTTAGAAGCCACCGTTTTTGCTCTTGGTATATATGAGGATACTGGTTTTTTTAGGTATTCTATTACCACACCCAGGGATTTATCCATGGCGGCGTATCTATTAGAAAAGGGTGCTAATCTTCAGGTAATATCAGATTTTTTAGAATATCCCCTTAGCGAAACCCAGCAAAGCCTATTGGAGGAGTTGATATCGAACTCAATAATTCTCAATCGAAACGGCATCAATATTCTTCTAGCATGGTGCGAAACCAGTCATTATGTTGAAGGCCTGGCCAGTATAGCCTCAAAATTATATGACATAAGAGATTGCCAGGTAGTAATCTTAACTGTCAAAATGGATAACAGAGTTTTTATAACCGCCAGAAGTAAAGTTGATAACCTTGATTTAGCCGGATTGCTAAGTCGATTTAATGGTGGAGGGCATAAAAGGGCGGCATCAGCTGTTGTCAAAAGCAGTTCGATAGAATCAATTATTTCTGAAATCAAAACAACAATCAAAGAACATATTGTCTCTGTGAAAAGAGCAAAAGATATCATGTCTACACCGGTAAAAACCATTCCCCCCGAAAGCAGCATAAATGAAGCTTATGGTGTGCTTATCAAATATGGGCATACAGGTTTACCCGTTGTAAAAAACGATAAGCTTATAGGCATAATTTCGCGAAGGGATATTGAGAAAGCCAAACACTTTGGGCTTGGACATGCCCCTGTAAAAGGATTCATGCGCAGAAAAGTCATAACAATCTCTGAAAACACTAGTATTTACGAGATACAGGAATTAATGATAAACAATAACATAGGAAGATTACCCGTTATAGAAAAAGGCAAACTCAAAGGAATAGTAACACGTACAGATATATTAAGAGAACTACATGGTTCTACCATCAAAAGAAATTCACCTGTTAAAGACCTGTATATATTTAATAATGATAATTCAAAAGCCAATAAATTAAACTTGAAAAACACAATGAAAACAAAACTAGATACAAGGGTTTTTAATTTTTTAATAGATGTTGGAAAACTGGCTGATAAGGCCAATGTTGAATTGTATGTGGTTGGAGGTTTTGTAAGGGATTTACTCCTTGAAAAACCTAATTTAGATGTAGATTTGGTGGTAGTTGGAGACGGTATCAACTTTGCCAAACAGGTGGCACACCATTTCAATGCACAAATTACAGTGCATAAAAGATTTGAAACCGCTTCAATACACATGAAAAACGAGAAATTTAAAGTTGACATATCAACGGCAAGAAGGGAATTCTATGAGTACCCCGCGGCTCTCCCAAAAGTTGAAAGGAGTTCAATAAAATTTGACCTATATCGCAGAGATTTTACCATAAACAGTATGGCTGTTTCATTAAACCAGGACAGGTTTGGTGATTTGTTTGATTATTTTGGTGGTAAAAGAGATCTCGAAGAAAAACTGATAAGGGTACTCCATAGTCTGAGTTTTATTGAAGATCCTACAAGAATTTTTAGAGCAATACGATTCGAACAGCGCTTAAACTTTAATTTAGAAGCAGAGACTTGCAAACTGGCAGGTGAAGCAATAAAAGATAAAGCAATATTAGAACTTACCCCTGAAAGGATAAGGGATGAATTAATGTTGATTTTTCAGGAATCCACAGCTGGTAAAATCCTTTATCGGTTAGAAGAAATTGGTCTCTTCAAAAACTTTTTCATTGACTTCAAAATTAATGATGCAAAAAAGCAAAAATTAATAGAATTACAAAATTATTTAAAAACAATCGAAGCAAAGAATAATTACTTCAATAAAGAATTTCACCCAGTTTTATACCTTTCAACACTGATGTATGACTTGGGCAGGAAAGAGATTGTAGCAAACCTAAAAAAATTAAAATTCCCTAAAAGCATAACGAGAAGTGTGCTGCTTATTCATGATAATGTAAATTCCGTAAAAATTCTAACCTCGGAAACCTTACAACCCTCCCAAATATATGATGCTTTAAAGCGGCTGCCTGTTGAAGCATTGATCTGGTACAGCTTTTTTTACAAAGAAAGGGTTGAAGGGAGAATAGCTTTCTACCTTGAGCAATTAAAAGATACAAAATTGATTATTACAGGAAATGATTTGAAAAAACTAGGAATTATGCCGGGAGCTGTTTATAATACAATAAAATCTCAACTTATCAAGATTAAAATCGATAAAGGTCTTAAAACCAAAGAAGAAGAACTGAAATACGCAAAAAAAATATATGAAGAGATGGGAGATGATGAGGGTGCCTGATTTGTTTGCTCCAGACATGTTGTTTAGGATACCTGCTCTGTTGATCGCCATTACTTTCCACGAGTTTTCCCACGGTTTTGTTGCAGACAGGCTGGGTGATCCCACACCAAAATGGAATGGCAGGCTTACATTAAACCCAATAGCCCATCTGGATCCATTGGGTCTTATCATGTTATGGCTTTTCAAGTTCGGCTGGGCGAAACCTGTTCCGGTAAACCCCAGATATTTTTCAGATCCCAAAAAAGGAATGCTGCTGGTAGCTTTGGCTGGACCTGTGTCAAACCTGATACTTGCCTTTTTAACCATGCTCATACTCAAGATAGGGTTTTTTTCTTTCAGCTGGGTAATTATCATTATTTTGAAGGTATTGTTGACTTACAACATAATCCTTGCTGTGTTTAACCTGATCCCCATTCCTCCCCTTGATGGTTCGAAAATTTTAGCAGGTATTTTGCCCTGGAAGTATTCCAATATTTTTTATGAAATAGAATCTTATGGACCCATTTTATTGATAATATTTTTGTACTTTGGTATAATTAATAGGATAATGGGCCCTCTGATATTATTAGTAAACACCGTATTAAACATTATTACAAATCTAATCATAGGTATTTTCTAGTAAACTGGAGGAGGCATTAAAAAATGAAAGAAAAAAGAGTAATGAGTGGAATGAGACCAACAGGAAAACTTCATCTTGGTAATTTGTTTGGAGCTTTAGAAAACTGGATAAAACTCCAAAATGAATATAAATGTTTTTTTTGCATTGTTGATTGGCATGCCCTTACAACCGGTTATGAAGATACCTCTGATTTACAACAATATATCCGAGAAATGGCTATTGACTGGCTCAGTGCTGGTATAGATCCAGAAAAAGCTACAGTCTTTGTACAATCTCATGTTAAGGACCATGCGGAACTTCATCTGCTGTTATCCATGATTACACCAATTTCATGGCTGGAACGAAATCCGACGTACAAGGACCAGCTAAAACAGCTTAAAGAAAAAAACATCTCCACCCATGGTTTCCTGGGTTATCCGGTGCTGCAAACAGCTGACATTCTAGCTTACAAGGCTGAAAAGGTTCCTGTAGGAGAAGATCAACTTCCCCATCTTGAACTATCAAGAGAAATAGCCAGAAGATTTAACTACCTTTATAAGCCCATTTTTCCCGAACCCCAGGCCCTGTTAAACGAAGTAAAGACACTGCCCGGAATCGATGGTCGCAAAATGAGCAAAAGTTACAACAATACTATAGAAATTTCAGATGATGCGGCAACTATCCGGCAAAAAGTTTCAAAAATGATAACAGATCCTCAAAGAATCAGAAAAACAGATCCTGGAAATCCTGAAATTTGTACCGTTTATGCATTCCATAAGGTTTTTAGTGACTTTGAAAAACGTAAAGAGGTAGATGAGGAATGCCGCAAGGGTAGCATTGGTTGTGTGGATTGTAAACAAAGGCTGGCCGAAATTATGATTGAAACATTAAATCCTATAATACAAAGAAGACAGGAGCTTACTAAAATGCCGAATTATATCGATGATGTATTACATGAGGGGAAGAAGAGGGCTGAAGAAATTGCAGAACAGACTTTAGATGAGGTTAGAGAAGCAATGAATCTCGTATAGGTGTAGAAACATGAATTATTTAGTAAAAATTGATATTTTTGAAGGGCCTTTTGACCTCCTTTTCCATTTGATTGAAAAGGAAGAAGTCGATATATACGATATACCCATTGCAAAAATAACAGACCAATATCTAAATTACATCAAGCAATTAAAAACTCTAGATCTTGAAGTTGCAAGTGAATTTCTGGTATTGGCTGCCACCCTTTTGGAAATCAAATCTAAAATGCTGCTGCCTCAAAAGAAAAAAATCAGCAATGAAGCAAAAGCCGAGGATATTGATCCCCGGTTTGAGCTTGTAGAGCGTCTATTGGAATACAAAATGTTTAAAGAAATTGCAGAAATTCTTAAGGAAAAAGAAAAACATAGAAAAAAACTTTTTTCCGGTAACAATAAACAAATGGAACAAATCTATGAACGAACCAATCACCCCCTTAAAAATGTTTCAATATCAACTTTAATAGATATATTTAATTCTTTGCAGAAAAAAGCCAAACACAACCAGAATAATGTTAAAGTGGTACAAAAGGAAAAAATCACCATATCTAAACAAATTAAACACATAATAAAAAAGCTTACCCCTAGAAAAATTCTGAACTTTGATGAGTTGTTTGTTAAAAAGCCTACAAAACTGGAAAAAATAGTTACATTTTTAGCTGTTCTGGAATTGATAAAAAAAGAGAAAATTGTAGTTTATCAGAAAAAAAACTGTGGTAAGATAAAAATTTTATTACTTAACTTTTGCACGAAAATAAAATGACCCTAGTAAACAACTCAAAAATCATCA
>ENA-OSAE01000520-OSAE01000520.1-marine-sediment-metagenome-genome-assembly--contig:-NODE-520-length-11757-cov-14.529568_pt1 | contig 11757 bp, 8 predicted proteins | sample MGYA00237870_ERZ529317 | MGnify/ENA primary metagenome ERZ529317 (study PRJEB26369, sample SAMN03142812) | marine sediment metagenome | biome: marine; feature: borehole; material: sediment... | reverse complement strand
CGAGCCGCGCGAACCCCGTCACCGCGCCCCTCAACCTGATGCCGCCCTGCCGCCGGATGGCCTCGACCGGCCCGGCCGAGCGGTTGTGCAGACTCACCTTCTCACCCTTCAAAGCCAGATAGGCGGCTAGAGCCTGTCCTCCGTGACCGGCTCCGATGACAGCCCACGAGACCCGCTTGCTCCTCGCCATGAGCGCCACCTCCTTTTCGGCGTGTCCTTTCGTCGGACAATAACAACAATTCAGTTAAAGCTCCGTCCGAGAACTACGGGACAAGAAGACCGCTGAGTAAGGCGGAAGGCTGCCTGCGGCAAGGACCGACCTGTCGAGCCCCTCTGGCCGGGAACCGAACCGTCCCCGCCGGGCAGAGCGGGCTTTGCCTGACGTTGGTCATTCTATCACGCGCTACCTCATCCAGGCAAGCCCGGCCGCGGCCGCGCACACGCCGGGGCGGACCTCCGCCGGCCGCCGGCCCCGGTTCATCCCTCGCCGACCAGGTATCCGGCCTCCTCCAGGAGCACCAGGCCCAACCCGGGGTCGACCGGGAGGGCGATCTCGTCACCCAGGTACCCGAAGCCTGCGGGCAAGAGCGCCCCCGGAAGCGGGACACCCTCTGACCCGCGTGCCGTCGGGTCGCCCGGGAGCACCTCCGACGGCACGGCCAGCAGGTTCAGGGCGAGCCTGACCCTGAGGTCGTCGAAGGGCGGGCGGCGGCAGTTCAGCTCGAGAAAGACCACGTGCCAGCCCGGCTCGGAAAGGACCACCGCCGTGCCGGCCTCCTCCAGCGCGCGGGCTCCTTCCGGCGCGAGCGCCGGGGCGAGGGTCCCCCGGCCCTCCAGGAGCATCTTCACCCGCTGCTCGGGCTCGGGCACACAGCGGAGGACCACCTCCCGCAGGGCCGCAGGCCCCGACGGAGGCATCTCCGGACACCCCCCGTAGTAGCCCTCCCATCTGACGAGGACCTCGCGCCCCCCGCCGCCCCCTGGAGCGAAGCGGAAGGGCCCGGTCCCGACGGGAGCCCGGGCGAACCGCTCCGGTCCCACCTCCTCGTAGTGGGCGGCCGGCACTACCGGCTGCAGCCCATGGAGCTCGAGGAAGCCGGGGAACGGCACCGAGAACTTGAAGACCACCTCCCTTTCGCCCCTCTCGAAGACGTCCACCCCGACCCCGGGCGGAACCCGCCCCGTGAGGGCCTTCTTGTAGGTGAAGACCACGTCGCGGGCCTGGAGGGGCTCGCCGTTGTGGAAAAGGACCCCCTCCCGCAGCTTGACGACGAGTTCGCGGGCCGTCGGGGAGTATTCCCAGGATTCGGCGAGCTCAGGCAGGAGGGTCCCGTCAGGCCCCATGGTGACCAGGGCGTCGAACAGGCACCGCATGACGACCCCTGCCTGGGGGTCCGGCGGGGCGAACGGGTCCAGCGGCGGGAGCCGGGCAAGACCCAGGAGCACGGTGACCCTGTCTTCACCTCCCGAGACCCTGGCGTCGTGGAGGGCGACACCACCCATCGGCCCCGGCATCCAGCCGGTGAGGTCGGGGGTGGAGGCGTCATAGAGGGGGACCACAGCCCCCCGCACCCAAGGCAGCTCCTCGAGGAGCATCTCCTGCAGGACCCTGGCCAGCCTCTCCTTGTCCTCCGGCCTCCAGCGGGTCAGAAGACCCGCCAGGAGAAGGTCTGTCTCCGGGTTGGCGTACCCGGTGAAGTTCTCCGCTCCACCCGTGGTCAGCTTGGCGACGGCCATCCCCAGAGGGGCCGGGTGCGGTCCGGCCCAGCCGACGACCCAGGCGTCGGCCGCTCCGGCCCGGGCCCGGGCGATTATCCGGGACCGGTCCTGGACCGAGACGTCGGCCCGCAGGCCGAAGGCCCGGAAGTGCTCCGCGTAGGCCCGGGCCGCGGCGGCGTGCGCGGGGTCGGCCTCGATGGTGAAGACCAAGCGCACCGGCTCGCGGCTCCCCGCCGGCTCCCCGGCCGCGTCCGGACGCATCCGCACCTCCCGGGCGCATCCGCAAGGAGCCAAGACCGCCGTACACAGAATCCAGCCCACGAGGAAGACCGAGACCTTGGCTCTGGTCGCCATAAGGAACCATCCTCCGGTCTGGACGGGTGGTCGAAGGACAGATGGACGAGTGCCTTCCTCTGGTCCTATGCGGGCGGAAGGCGGGTTATGAGGCCGGAGGCGGCGGGGTGGGCGGTGCCGGAACCGGAGGCCGTTCCCGCGCCGGGAGCGGCGCTGGTGCCGTCAGAAGCCCCCGCAGCGGCCGCACTGGGCGCAGGTGGAGTGCGGGTCCAGGTAGAGGCGACGGCCGGCCATGAGCTGGACCGGCGTCGCCCGCCGGCACAGGGTCGCCGGAAGCCATGAGGCCATGTAGAAGCAGGCGACGGCGAGGACGACCGCCCCCGCCGCGGCCGACGGTGTCAGCATGAGCGGCAGCTCGGAGGAAACGTCCAGAGCCCGGACGGCCGCCCATCCGCCGACCAGGCCCAGGACGAGCCCGCCGGCGGCCACGAGTCCGCCCTCGAGGAAGAGGAGGTGGAAGACCTCGTCGTCCTCCGCCCCCAGGGCCTTGAGGACCCCGAGCTGGGTCTTGCGCTGCAGGAGGGACAGGAGCATGACGTTGAACACGCCGAGCCCGGCCAGCATGAGGACGGTCGCCTTCACCACGCGTGCCGGCGACAAAAGCCTGCCGACGGCCCGGTAAGAGACCTGGGCCGGGAGTCCCTCCCACCAGAGCGCGGCCTCCGGGAAGTAGGACTCGAGCCGGCGGAGGGTCTGGCGGAGGGTGCTGCCGGAGCGCACCCACACTGCGACGGCGTCCGGCCGCGGGCCGGCGGGACCCGTCGGCCCGGCTCCCAGCCGGCCTCTGAGAACCAGCGAGTCCTCGAGACCGACCAGCACGGACTCTGCCAGCAGGTCGTCGTGGGCCTCGAACAGGCCGGCCACGACGAAGGCCTCTCCGGAGAACCCGAGCGGGGTCTCGACGCCCACCTGAAGCAGGTCCCCCGGCTCGAGCCCCGCCGCTTCGGCCAGCCGTCTGGGGACCAGCGCCTCCCCGGGTCCCGGGCTCGGCCCGTCCGGGCCTGCCGGCCAGAGGCGGCTGTCCGGCGCGAGGCCCACGACCCACCGCCGGCCGGCCGACGTGAGCGCCTCCCAGCGGTCGAAGACCTCGAACCCCCCGACAGGGGCCGCCCAGGCCAGGTCCTCCGGGGGCCGGGCTCCCTCACCGCCCAGCCCGAAGGCCAGGACGTCCGCCGGCAGGCGGAGCGCCTCCGTGCGGCCGGCCACATCGACCGCGCTACCGTGAGATGCGGCCGAAAGGGTCAGATAGACCACGACACCGGCCGCAAGACAGAGCCCCACCAGGAGGTGGCGCAGGGGCCGCCTCTTCACGGCCCTCAGGGCCAGCGGGCCGTACAGAGGCATCCGACGCCCGAACTCCCGGACCCGGCGCGGGTGCAGGGACCGTACGAGGTTGACAAGCCCCTGCCCGAGCACCTCCAGCAGGCTCAGCAAGCCCCCGTCCCCTCCCTCTCCTCCAGCGCCTGGACCTCGCCGTCCCTCATGCGGACGACCATGTCGGCGTGTTCGGCGAAGCCCGGGTCGTGCGAGACGACCACGAACGTCTGCCCCTTCTCCCGGTTGAACCGCCGGAACAGCTCCATGATGTCCTCGCTGTTCTTCGAGTCGAGGTTCCCGGTCGGCTCGTCGGCGAGGACGATGGCCGGGTCGTTGGCCAGGGCCCGGGCCACGGCCACCCTCTGCTGCTCACCGCCGGAGAGCTCGTGGGGGGTGTGCCGCGCACGGTGCGACATCCCGGTCGCCTCCAGGAGGGCGGCCGTCCGCGAGGTTATCTCCGCTGGCGGAAGCCCGGCGAGCCTCATGGGAAGGGCCACGTTCTCCTCTGCCGTCAGGTCGGAGAGAAGGTTGAAGAACTGGAAGACGAACCCTATCTCCGTCCTCCGTAACCTGGCCAGACCGGATTCGTCCAGGCGGCTGTAGGCCAGGCCCTTGAGGACGACGTCACCTCGGGTCGGGCGGTCAAGACCGCCGAGCAGGTTCAGGAGGGTGGTCTTCCCGCAGCCCGAAGGGCCGGTGATGACGACGAACGCCCCTCGCGGGACGGCGAGGTCGACCCTCTTGAGGGCCCAGACCCCCTCACCTACAGGGAACCTCCTGCCCAGGGCGGTGGCCTCGAGTATGGCTTTCACGTCCCTGCTTCTCCCTTCGGCCGGCCGGGACGCCCCACGGCGACGGGCTCCGGCGGCCGGCCTATCTGTCGGTCAGAAGGGCCGCCGACGGCGTCCGGGCCGCCTCCCACGCAGGGAGCAGCCCGAAGACGAGGGCCGTCAGGGTCGTCGTGCCGACCACGACGGCGGCGGCCTCGAGCGTCAACGCCAACCCCTCGACGAAGGTCACCGAGGAGCCGAGAAGGGTGAGGGTCGCCAGGCAGCGGATGGCGGCGAACCCTATGAGCGAACCTGTGAGCGAGTAGCCGACAGCCTCGGTCAGGATGAGGACGACGATGTCGCGGCCTGTCGACCCGATAGCCTTCAAGACCCCGATCTCACGCCTCCTCTGCGTGACGAGGATGTACATGTTGGCCACGACAAGGAGGCCCGCGGCCAGGAAGGCCACGAACGACAGCTCCCGCTTGACGTCCACGGCAAGGGTCGACCTCGACCGGTAGGCCCTGACGACGTCGACCCCGGAGCCGTCCTCGGAAAGGTAGGCCTCGTAGTGCAGGCCGGACAGGGCGGCCTCCTGGGGGACGGTCAGGACCGAACAGTGGGGCAGGGCCTCCGCGAGGGCCCGGGCGACGGTCTTGGCGTGGACCATGGTCTCCACGGTCACGCCGAGTTGGCCCGTGTAGCGCAGGGGAGCACCCGAGACCTCGGCGTAGATTCTGTCGAACGTGCCGGCCGGCACCCAGACCTCGGGCTCGTCGATGGCCACCGGGACCCGCGGCGGCGGGCCGGCCCGGTCCTCACTCGAGACCCCCTGGAGCGGGACCGTCCCCAGAGAAAGGGAGTACCTCCCGTGGACCAGGAAGTAGTAGGTCCGCGGCTCCGAGTAGTCCAGCAGGGGCCCGCCGCCCGGGCCGAACCCCTTGACGGTGGGCACCTCGAGGACCAGCCGGCTGCCGGGCCATAGACGGGCCAGCTCCGGCACGGCCTCGTTGACCAGCGCGACCCACTCCCCGTCCTGCTCCTCGCGGAAGTAGCGGCCGACGGTCACCGAACCCGGCATCCTGTAGCGCTCCCTGTCGGCGGCGATGTCCCGCCCCCGCAGGGTGACCCGGAGACGGCCGCCGTCCTCGAAGACGACGTAGGCCCGGAGCAGACGACCGGGCTCCCAGTCGGCCACACCCTCCACCTCGCCGAGACAGGCCGGCACGTCCTGGAGGTCGAACACCGCCGGCGGGGCGTCGGCAGGCGAGAGGTAGCCCCGCGCGAGCTCCGGATGGAAGAACCGGGCGTCGGTCAGAAGGTCGGGGTCCGGTCTCCGGAGCTCCCAGCGGTCGGCCTCCCCGCCGGGCGAGTCGAAGACGAAGCGGTTGGGGTAGATGAGGATGTCCGCCCCCACCATCTGCCGGTACGGCAGGTAGGCGAACTCGGCGTAGCCTGTGGCCAGGGACATGGTGAGGGTCATGAGCCCCGACGCCACCATCATCCCCAGGATGATCATCCCCGTCCGGTTCCAGTTCCGGGCCACGTTCCGGACGGCCATCCGGACGAAGACCACGCCTCCACCTCCGCTCAGGGTCCTGACCTTTCCTACGAGGCACCCGGCACCGAGGTTTCGCCTCGCAGGAGCGCCGGACCCGCCCCCGGGTCCAGGGCCCGGCTCCGAAGCCCCGCCGCGCGGCCCGCTTCCGGGGGGGCGACCGGCCGCTCCGCGGCGCGACCCGTGCTATATTAGACCCGGCGGAACGACCGGCCCCGGGCGGGCTGTGCGGAGGGGGGACGAGCCCGGAGTGGCCTACGACACCTTCCTGACCGCCGCCACGGCGGCGGAGCTCGACAGGCTCCTCAGAGGCCGCACCCTGCTGGAAGTCGAGGCCCTTCCCGGAAGAGACCTCCGCCTCGTCTTCGGCCCCCGCCGCGAACCCGTCTTCGTCGTTCTCGCCGGAGAGCCTTTCCCGTGTGTCTACCGTTCGCGGCCGGATTCCGGCCGCCTCCTGGCCCCCGAGACCCTCCTCGAGGACCCCGCCCCGGGGCTCGGACAGTTCGCCCGCGTGCTCGAGGCCAGGCTGGCCGGCCGGGGGCTGAAGGGGGTCAGGCACCTCCCGTGGGAGAGGGTCGTCGAGTTCGCTTTCTCCCCGCGGGAAGGCCTGCGTCAGGACCTTCGCACACCCTTTCTCGTCCACGAGGCGGCTCCCAGGCCGGCCAGGGTCGTCCTTCTCGACGGCGACCGGGCGGTCGCCGCCACCTGGCCCCCCGCGGAGGACGACCGGCTGACCAGAGGGGCCGTCTACTCGCCTCCCCCCGCACGGGCGGGCCTCTCACCGGCCGACCTCCTCCGGGACTGGAAGACCTTCACCGGCCCACCCGCAGAGGCCGGCTCTCCGGAGCCGGACGGGTGCGGCCGGGCCCCGTCACCGCTCCGACATCTGACGAGATGGCTCCTCTCCGCGGCTCCGGCCCTCGGGCCGGTCGCCGCGGAGGAGGTCGCCCGGCGGGCCCTCGCGGCGGCGAAAGGGGCCATGCGCCCTCGGCCGGGGGCACCTCGGACCGTGGAGGACGTGGTCGGCGCGGAGGTCCTGACAGCCCTCCGCAGTGCGCTCTCCGACATGGTCTCCCTCTATCCGGCCGGCCCCTGGAGCCCGGCCGTCATCGTGTCCGGGAAGCCGCCCCACGCCGTCCTCGACGTGACGGCCGTCCCGGTGGAGGTCGGAGACCGGGGCGTCCTGCTCCCCTCGCGCGACGTCGGCCGGGCTCTCGAGACCTGGCACCTCTCCCGCAGGCTCGAGTCACGCCTGGACGCCGTCGCCGCCCGGACGCGGCGGACCCTGAAGTCCGCCCTCGCGAGAGCAAGACGCAAGCTTGACCGGAGGGCCGCCGACCAGGCCGAGGCGGAGAGAGCCGAGGAGTTCCGCTTGAAGGGCGAGCTCATCCTCGCGAACCTCACCCGCGTCCCGCGGGGAGCCAGGGAGGTCACCGTCACCGACTACGACGGCCGGCCGCTCACCATCACCCTCGACCCCCGCCTCACCCCGGCGGCCAACGCCCGCCGCTTCTTCGACCGCTACCGCAAGGCCCGCCGGGCCGCCTCCCGTGCCGACCTCCTCCGGTCGACGGCCGACCACCTCGCCTGGCTGGAGTCCGTGGCCTACGACCTCGACCAGGTGCTGGCCCACCGTGGTGTCGAGCCGGGTGCGGAAGACGCCCCCGCCCCCGCCGCGGCCACCTTGGCCGCGGTCACCCGGCGCCTTGAGGGCGCGGCGGAGACCCTGGTCGAGCTCCACTCCATCGAACGGGCCCTGGCCGAGGCCGGCTACGCCGCACGGCCCGGCCCGGGGGGCCGTCAGACGACCGCCGCCGGCAGCCGTCCCCGTCGGCCGACCCCCTTGAGGTTCGTCACCGCCGACGGCCTTTTGGTCCTGGCCGGCCGGTCGGCCAGAGAGAACGAACTCCTCAGCCTGAAGCTGGCCCGGCCGGACGACCTCTGGTTCCACGCCCGCGGGTGTCCGGGCTCCCACGTCCTCCTCAGGCTGGGTCCTGAGGGCCGGACGGGCCAGGCCCCGCCCGAGAGGTCGGTCCTCCAGGCGGCCGCCCTCGCCGTCCACCTGTCGGCCCGCCGCGGGGAGGCGAAGGCGGAGGTTGACTACACCGAAGCCCGCCACCTCCGGCGCCCAAAAGGCGCCCCGCGTGGCCTGGTGGTCTACGACCGCCACCGCACACTCCTGGTCGACACGACCAAGGTGCCCCTCCCGGCCCCGCCGCACCCGGACGGCGGAGGTGTGATAGACCGGTGAGGCTGGGGCGGCCTGGACGGGAGCCGCCGGGGCGGCGGAGGGATACGCGGCGAAGCCCGCGAAGCGGTATCGTCCGCACCAGGCACCAGGCGGCCCGGCCGGACCGCCGTCCCGTACCGAAAGGAGATGTGGCAGGAACCGTTGTCACCGTCTGCGTCCAGAGCCCCGGTCCTTGTCGACTACCACGTCCACAGCACGTTCTCGGAAGACGCCCGCTCCACACCTGAGGAGATCGTCGAGGCCGCCCTCAGACGCGGCCTCGACGCCGTCGTCTTCACCGAGCACCTGGAGTTCCCCCCGCCCCCCGGCTGGAAGGAGCCCGCCTACGTGCCCGGCAGGGTCCTGCCGGCCGGGGAGTACCTGTCGGCCGTCGCCGCCTTGAGGGAGGCCCGGGGGACCGAACTCGAGATAGGGGCAGGTGCCGAGCTGGGCCTGGAGGGCCACAACCTCGAGGGCCTGGACCCGTACCTGGAGCGCTTCCGCCCCGACTTCGACTTCGTCATCGGCTCTCTCCACAGCGTCAACGGGACCCTCGTCCAGCTCCCGGAGTACACCGACCCGCACGGACCGGCGGCCGCGGCTCGGCTCTATCTGGAGAAACTCGTCGCGGGGGTGAAGAAGGCCGCCGCCATGAAGGCCTGCGACGTCATCGGACACATCGACCTCTTCAAACGCTCGCCCACCTTCGGCCCGTTCCGGCCTGACGACCAGCGCGACTGTCTCGAGGAGCTCTTCCGGACGATCATCGACGCGGGGATGGGCCTGGAGGTGAACACCTCAGGCTACCGCCAGCCGCCCCGCGAACCCTACCCGGGTCTGGAGACCCTCCGGCTGTACCGGCGGATGGGCGGAGAGATCGTGACCATCGGCTCCGACTCGCACACGGCCCAGACCGTCGGCCTCGGGTCGGCCGAGGCCCTGGACTTCATCAGGGCCGCGGGCTTCCGGTACATGACCCTGTTCTCCGGCCGCCGGCCCCGGTTCGTGAGAATCTAGGTTCTGTCGGCCGGGTCCTCCGGGGCGTTCCGACCGAGGAGGGCGGCGACATCGTGGTAGGAAGGTTCTATCTCGTAGAGGTCCTCCCAGACCTCTTTCGCGCGGTCCTCCTCACCCGCGCTCCGGAGCGCCAGGCCGAGCCAGTAACGGGCCCCGAGGTACGGTTCCTCGGCGGGCGCCGCGGCGCCGCCGGCCTCCTCGAGGACTTCCTCCAGACGGTCCACGGCCTGCGCCGCCAGACCCTGCTGGAGCAGGACCACGGCCCGCACGACCCGGGCGAGAGGGGGTGGGTCCTCAAGGCCGCGCAGGATGCGCAGGGCCTCGTCCGTCTCACCCACCTCGACCAGGGCGTGGGCCAGAAGGGCGTCCTCCTCGGGGGTCCGGTCGGGAACATCCTCGAGGTAGGTGGCCGCCTCCGCCCAGCGGCCGAGGTGGTAGTTCGCCAGGCCCAGCCCGCGAAGGACGGCCGGGGGAGCGAAATCCGCCTCCTCCATATCCGCGAAGTTGGCCAGGGCCGCCTCGTAGTCGCCGGCGTCGAACTGCCTCCGGCCGACGATATAGGCGTAAAGAAGGGTCCGCCGCCGGTCGTCCCGGGTGAGGATGGCGTAGAGGACGACGAGGCCGACAGCCACCAGGCCCACGGTGATGGTGAAGGACCGCCCCTGACCCACGCCGAGAAGGAGGATGCCGAAGGCCACGAGCGCCATGAGCGGCGGCCAGACCGAAGGCCTGAGCCCCTCCGGATGGGGCGGAAGGGGTGACGGCCGCGGGAGGGTCACCCGCACCCTCCCGCCGGGTGCGACCCTTCCCCTCCGCTCCTGGCTCCGACGGCGCCTTTCCCTGCCTTGACTCACAAGACACCTACCTCCCCCTCGGCTTTGGTCTTGTCGGGGTCCTCTTCCGCCGGCCCCTCTTTCTCTCTGCCATCATCCCGCACGGCCCCCGTCACCGCCCCGTCGCTCCTGCCGGCCGGAGGCAGGGCGAAGGAGAGGAGGGCTCCCCCCTCGGGACTGCGGCCCGCCCAGATACGGCCCCCGTGGGCCTCGACGATCTGTTTGGCGATGGCCAGGCCGAGGCCTGTCCCCGCCTTCGCCCTGGCCCGGGAGCGGTCGACGGTGTAGAAGCGGTCGAAGACCCGCTCGAGGTCTTTCTCCGGTATCCCCGGGCCGCTGTCCCCCACGGAGACCACGCTGTCGCCCCCCTCACGGAAGGCCCTGACGACTATCCTTCCGCCCTCCGGCGTGAACCTCAGGGCGTTCTCGATAAGGTTGGAGAGGACCTGGTCGAGGCGGTCCGGGTCCCCCCTGACCTCCAGGGGGCCCCCGTCCTCCTCCTCCTCGAAGGTCATGGTGACCCGTGCCGCCTGGGCCCGAGGCCGGTACTTCCGAACGGAATCCCGCACCACCTCCGCGAGGTCCACCGTCCGCCACTCGAAGGTGACCTGCCCCGCCTCGAGGCGCGCGAGCTGGAAGAGGTCGTTGACGAGCCGCTCCAGCCGCTCCGTCTCTTCGAGGATTATGTCCAGATGCCTCTCCCTGTCCCCGGGCCCCCCGACATTGTCCTTCAAGGCCTGCGCGAAACCCCTGATGGACGTCACCGGGGTCCTGAGTTCGTGGGAGACGCTGGCGTACAGGTGCTGCCTCTCGCGGTGGAACTCGCCCAGGCGGCGGGCCATCCGGTTGAAGCTCCTGGCCACGCGTCCCACCTCGTCATCTGACTCGACCGGCACCCTGTGGTCGAAGCAGCCGGCGGCCACCTTGGCCGCCGCGCCCTCCAGAGCCGCCAGCGGTCTCGTCAGGTTCCGGGCGATGATGAAGCTGACCACCAGGGAGAGGGCCAGACCCGCCAGCGAGGACAGGACGAAGAGGAGGAAGAGGCGGGTCAGCGTGCCGGTCACCTCGGTGACGGGCTTGACGAGGACCACCGCGCCGACGGTGCGGCCGGCGCTCTGGACCGGCGAGACGGCGACGACGGACAGGCGGCCGAGAGGGTCCCGGAAGGTGCTCGAGACCGTCCGCCCCTCCCCCATCGCCCTCCTCACCGTTTCCTGGTCGTCAGCGAAAAGGACGCCGACCAGCGAGGCCAGGCGCTCGGAGCCGATGAGGACCCGTCCGTCGGGTCCGAGGAACACCAGGTCGGCCGCTGTGAGCTGGCTCACGAGGCGGACGAGGGGCCTCAGGGCGAGGCCCGCCGCGCGTTGCTCGAAGACTGAGGCCCGGGCGTCGAGCACCCCGGATATCTGTTCGGCCTGCTCGACCAGGGTCTCCGTCGCGGACTTCAGGACGAAGTTCCGCACCAGGCCCAAGGAGACCACACCGATGAGGAAGACGACCAGGAGGACGAGGATGAAGTGGCTCAGGACCAGGCGCTCCCTGATGCTCATCGGCTCTGGTCGCCGCCCTCCGGGTCCTCGGGGCCCGGCTTGAACTTGTAGCCGATGCCCCAGACGGTCTGGATGAAACGGGGTCTGTCCGGCCGCGGCTCTATCTTCTGCCGGATGCGGCGGATGTGGACGTCGACCGTCCGCAGGTCCCCGTAGTAGTCGTACCCCCACACCCGCTGGAGGAGGTCCTCACGGCTGAAGACCCGACCGGGGTGGCTCGCGAGGAGCCAAAGGAGGTCGAACTCCTTCGCCGGGCAGTTCACGAGCCGGCCCCGGACCTCGAGCTCCCGGCTGAGCCGGTTTATCCGGAAGAACCCGAAGTCCAGAATTGGAGGGACCCTCTGGTCGGGAGACGGCGGCGGACGGCGGGCGGCCGCCCCGGGCCCGGCGCCCGTGTCGGCCGTCGTGG
>ENA-OSAE01000519-OSAE01000519.1-marine-sediment-metagenome-genome-assembly--contig:-NODE-519-length-11764-cov-24.713895_pt1 | contig 11764 bp, 12 predicted proteins | sample MGYA00237870_ERZ529317 | MGnify/ENA primary metagenome ERZ529317 (study PRJEB26369, sample SAMN03142812) | marine sediment metagenome | biome: marine; feature: borehole; material: sediment... | reverse complement strand
CCGTTCTTGCGGCCAACTACCTCATGGCCAGGCTCAAAGAATACTACGAACTTCCTTACGACCGTTTCTGCAAGCACGAGTTCGTCCTGTCGGCTCGCCATTTCAAGGGGAAGTACGGGGTAAAGGCCCTGGATATCGCCAAAAGGCTTTTGGACCATGGATACCATCCGCCGACCATTTATTTCCCCCTCATCGTCGAGGAGGCCTTGATGATTGAACCAACGGAAACGGAGAGCCTGGAGACCCTGGACAGGTTTGCGGCCGCCATGGTGGAGATCGCCGTGGAGGCAGAAAGGGAGCCGGAACGGGTAAAGGGTGCCCCTTATACGACGGTGGTAGGCCGGCTCGATGAAGCCCGGGCGGCTCGAGAGCCTGACTTGCGCTGGAGGGCTGACCCTAGTTGAAGTCGGGGGTGTCGTGTTTGGGTAGAGGCAGCAGTGAGGTCTTTTCTTCAGATTACTTGCATTACAATCCCTCTCCGGAACCATACCCAGGGGCCTGGCAGGTCCGGCGCAGCAATTTTCCGGACCGGATAACCTTCTACTACCCCCGGAGGACCATTCCAGTGACGGTTACGGGCCAGAGGTGCTCCTTGAACTGTGCCCACTGCGGTGGTTATTACCTGCGGGGAATGTCCTCGCCGAAGGCAGCCATGAAGGGCCTTGTAGGGGAAGGAGTTACGAGCTTTCTGGTTAGTGGTGGTTGTGACCGGCAGGGACGGATACCCCTTCTCCAGGCCCAGGACACCATCGCGGCCCTGGCGGAAAAGGGCAGGCTTAACCTCCACGTGGGCCTGGTGGGAGAGGCTGAGGCCAGGTTCCTGTCCCCTTATGCCGAGAGGGTTTCCTTTGACTTTGTAACCGATACCACCACCATTCAAGAGGTCACCGGCCTTTCGGTTACCGGCGAGGATTACACCCGGTCTTACCGGTGCCTGCGGGAGCACCTCCAGGTGGTTCCACATCTTTGCGTGGGATTGTGGCGTGGCAGGATCCACGGGGAGTACGAGGCGGTCGAGACCCTCAAGGAAATCGGCCTGGAAACCCTGGTGCTCATTATTTTCACCCCCACCCGGGGGACAAAGTACCAGGACTGCCGCCCCCCATCCCTGGACCAGGTTGGCGATTTCTTTCAGTGGGTACGGAAAACCCTCCCGCGGGTGCCCATCCTGCTTGGCTGCATGCGGCCAGGTGGAAGCTACCGGAGGGCGGTGGACCAGCTGGCGGTGAGGTGTGGTCTGAACGGGATCGTCCAACCGACCTTGCCTGCACGCCGTCTTGCAGTCCGGTACGGTCTTTCTGTGGTGACGGCCGAGGAGTGTTGCGTTTTCTAGGAGTGGTTTTATGGTCAGAGTATCCACAGGTACCCTCTCGGTGTTGGGATTGCGGAAGAGCAGAACCGAAGTCAGACCAACCACGGCTTACCTGATGGTGGGCCGAAGGTGTATGATGGATTGTAGTTTTTGTCCCCAGGCGAGGAACAGTGAGGCTCAGGCCAACCTCTTGTCCAGGGTGACCTGGCCGGAGTCCGAGCCCGGTATAACTGCGGAAAGGATCGCCTCCAGGTACCGGACCGGTGACCTGAAGCGGGCCTGTATCCAGGTGGTGAAGGAGAGGGAGTCCCGCGCAGCCAGCCGGGAAATGGTAAAAAAACTGCGGTCCCTGAGTGATATACCTTGCTGTTTGTCGGTTGACGTGGAGGACCTCAAGGAGCTGGCCGAGGTCTTCAAGTGGGGGGTGGACAGGATCGGGCTGCCCCTTGACGCGGCTTCTGCCCGGGTGTACCGCCGGTGCAAGGGTGGGTCCTGGCACAGGAAATGGCACCTGCTGCAAGAGGCGGCCAGGCTCTATCCGGGCCGGGTGAGCACCCATCTCATCGTTGGCCTGGGGGAAAGCGAGGAAGAGATGGTCCGGACGATTGGTGCCCTGGTGGAAATGGGGGTGAGGGTGGGCCTTTTCGCCTTTACGCCGGTCCGTGGGACCGCCTGGGAAGACCGGCCGCAGCCTCCCCTTGACTCTTACCGTCGCATTCAAGCCGGCCATTTCCTGCTGGCCCACGGGCATCAGGGTCTTGGGGGTTTTCAGTTCGAAAACGGGAGACTGGTTTCCTTCGGGTTGAAACCAGATAAACTGGCACACCTCCTGGGTACCGGGGAGGCCTTTCAAACTACGGGCTGCCCTGACTGCAACCGCCCGTACTACAATGAAAGCCCGCGGGGACCCATCTATAACTACCCGCGCCCCTTGACAGGGGAAGAGGTGGCAGAAGCCCTGAGGGTGCTTCTTGTTGGCACCCGGTTCTAATCCAGATTCCTAGGAGCAAAAGCCTGTGCCGGGCCAGGCCTGCAGGCGACCGAACGGGGCCTGTCCCGGCTTAGGGAAGGAATAGCTGTGGTCGGGCTTTTAGGTGGTAGTGAAACAATGAGCAGGATGATGAGGATTCTCAAGACCGGTTACAGTGATGCGTCCACCAATATGGCCATCGACGAAGCGATACTGGTTAGCTCCGCGCACCGGGAGGGGGCACCCCCAACCCTTCGTTTTTACGGGTGGAAACCACCCGCGGTGTCCATCGGGTACTTTCAGAGCCTGGCGGGTGAGGTTGACCTGGACCGGTGCCGGAAACTTGGTGTGGGCTGGGTACGGCGCCCAACCGGGGGGCGGGCGGTGTTGCATGCGGATGAGGTTACCTACAGTATTGTCATCTCTGAGGCCGACCTGCCGGGGTCGGTGTTGGAAACCTACCGGGAGTTAAGTAAGGGATTGATTGAGGGTTTTCGACGGCTCGGGGTTCCGGCAGACATGGTTGCCTCCGGCCACCAGGATCTTGGTCCTCTCATTGGGCAGCGGTCGTCGGCTGCCTGTTTTGACGCCCCTTCCTGGTACGAGGTGGTGGTGGGGGGGAAGAAGATTGTCGGCAGTGCCCAGACCAGGAGGGACGGGGTGATCCTGCAGCATGGTTCAATCCTGCTTGATTTTGACGTGGGCTGCCTGTTGGAGGTTCTCGCTGTGCCGGGAGGGAGGGCGCGTGAGCGCCTGGCGAGGGTTTTGGAGAAACGGGCCACGTCCCTCCGGGAGGTGCTGGGAGTGGGTAATCTACCTTCCTTCGACCAGGTGGTGGAGGCCATGGTCCTTGGGTTTGAAAAAGCCCTCGGGTACAGTGCTGTACCGGGTGTCCTTACCCGGGAAGAGGAGGATCTTGCCGCCAGGCTGGCTGCGGGCAAGTACGGTAGTGATACTTGGAACCGCAAGAGGTAATGAAGAGGTATGAATTCGAAAAAAAAATGCTTTTCAACTGAATGTTTGACCAGACGGGAAACACTTCTCAGCCAGAAAGATGTAGGAAGGCGGTCTTTTTTCAGGGTTGTTTCTTTACCTTACTGGCTTATGCCCGAATAGCACTTTTTTCAGGGCCAGTAGGGAGGGATGACACGGGCGTCGCAAACTGGCCTTGTTTTCCAAGTTATTTCTGCACTAACTTCAGGGTCACGGGTAAGGGTTCCGAACGTTTCTTGGGGACTCTTACCCGTTATTTTTGTCCCTGGGCCCCTTTGGGCAGGATATTAACCAGGGAAGGGCGAACCATTTGGAAAATATGCCTTAAGGAGACAGGCTTCGGCAAAACCAGGTACCAGTATTGGTAGAAGTTGTCGAGTGGGGGGTAGAGAGGTGTTTGATTTGGTTGTGGTGGGCGGTGGTCCTGCCGGGTATGTGGCCGCCCTGCATGCAGCCCAAAAGGGCGCAGCTGTGGCCCTGGTCGAGGAGAAAAGGGTCGGTGGCACCTGTCTGAACAGCGGCTGCATACCGACTAAGGCCCTTCTCGCTGGCGCCGAGCTCTGGCTAAGGATCAAGAATGCTTCCGATTTTGGGATTGAGGTCAAGGACGTGACCTTTGACTACGGAAAGGCCGTTGAGCGTAAGGACCGCGTGGTTCAGCGGCTGGTCGACGGGGTAGAACGCCTCTTGCGCGGCCGCCGGGTCGAGTTGGTGTTGGGGCGGGCCTCGTCTGTAGCAGGGGGGAAGGTCGAGGTCAGCCTCCGGGATGGGGGGCAGTGTACCTTGGAGGCGAAGAACATTCTCCTGGCCACGGGGTCCCGTCCCGTGAAACCTCCGATTCCCGGCGTGGAACAGGCTGGAGTCATCACCAGCGAAGAAGCCCTTGACCTGACCGAACCCCCTTCGAGGGCCGTCATCATTGGGGGCGGTGTGATCGGGCTGGAAATGGCCTCCCTTTTCGGTGCCCTGGGAAGTACTGTGACGGTGGTCGAGATGCTGTCGCAGGTCCTCCAGGGGATGGATGCAGAAATGGTGCGCCGCTTGCGGCCTTCGCTGCGGCGCCTGGGGATAGAACTGGTGACTGGGGCCGTGGTAGATTGCATTGAGGAGCGTGATGGAGGCAAGGTTGTCCAGTACAAGAAGGGGCAACAAACCCTTGAGGTTGCTGCCGACCTGGTTCTGGTGGCCGCAGGGAGGGCGCCCGACTTTGGGGGGCTGAACCTGGAAGAGGCTGGGGTGCAATACGACCCGCGTCACGGTATCAGAGTGGACCGGGGCATGCGCACCAGCGCACCAGGCATTTTTGCTGCCGGAGACGTGGTGGGCGGTCCCCTTCTGGCCCACGTGGCTTCGGCTGAGGCTTTGGTTGCGGTGGAAAATGCCCTCGGCGGAGATGAGGAAATGGACTACCGTGCCGTTCCGGCTTGCGTTTATACCCTGCCCGAGCTTGCCGGGGTCGGAGATACCGAAGAAGAGGCTCGGGCCAAGGGGTTAAACCCGGTGGTAAGTAAATTTGCCTTTAGTGCCAACGGCCGTGCAGTAGCCGGTGGTGAGACCGAGGGTCTGGTGAAAATAATCAGTGCTGGTGTCGACGGCCCTGTGTTGGGGGTACACATCCTGGGGGCCCATGGTACAGAACTCATCCATGAAGGGGCACTGGCAGTTAACCTGGGGCTCAAGGCGCGAGACCTGGCGCGGACCATCCATGCTCATCCAACCAGGGCTGAGGCCTTGATGGAAGCAGCCCACGGGGTATTGGGAGAGCCGATCCACATGCTGAAAGGGTAGGAAGAAAGAGTTAGAAAATGTTGGCTTGGTTTCTGATAGGGTTTTGATCATTGAAACATAATAGGCATGAAATGCGCCGGAGGAGGTCATGGCTGGAATGTTGCTTAAAGAAGTTGACCCCGAGGTGTACGAAGCCATCGAAAACGAGGGGCGGCGGCAGCAGCAGACCCTGGAGTTGATTGCTTCCGAGAATTTTGCCAGTGGTGCGGTACAGGCTGCTGCCGGTACTCCCCTGACCAACAAGTACGCTGAAGGGTACCCGGGGAAGCGGTATTACGGTGGGTGCCAGTATGTAGACGTGGTGGAGGAATTGGCCCGGGAAAGGGCCTGCCGCCTCTTTGGGGCGGAACACGCCAATGTTCAGCCCCATTCCGGGAGTCAGGCCAACACGGCGGTTTACTTCGCGGTTCTCAAACCGGGTGATACGGTACTGGGCATGGACTTAACCCACGGCGGTCACCTGACCCATGGGAGCAGGGTCAATCTATCAGGAACATATTTCAATTTTGTCTCCTACGGGGTTAGGCCGGAGGACGAAACCATTGATTACGACCAGGTGCACCGGTTGGCCATGGAGCACGCGCCCAGGCTGATGGTGGCCGGAGCAAGTGCCTACCCGAGGGTGATAGATTTCGGGGCTTTACGGAAGATTGCTGACGAAGCAGGGGCCTACCTAATGGTAGACATGGCTCACATTGCAGGGTTGGTGGCAGCCGGGTTGCACCCGAGTCCTGTTCCCCATGCCCACTTCATTACATCCACCACCCACAAGACCCTCCGGGGCCCGAGGGGGGGATTCATTCTGTGCAGCAAAGAATGGGCCAAAAGTATTGACAAGGCCGTTTTTCCTGGTATCCAGGGTGGGCCGTTAATGCACCTCATTGCGGCCAAGGCTGTTGGGTTCAAAGAAGCCCTCTCCAAGGAATTTCGCAGCTACCAGAAAAGGGTGGTGGAGAACGCACGTGCCCTGGCCTCTGAACTGCAGGAGGTAGGCTACCGGCTTGTCTCCGGGGGCACGGATACCCACCTGATGCTTGTCGATTTGAGTGAAACTGGGATCACCGGGAAGGAAGCAGAAGAGGTCCTGGACCGTGTCGGAATTGCTACCAACAAGAACACGATCCCCTTTGACCCGCGCCCCCCGTCAGTGGCCAGCGGTCTCCGCCTGGGGACCCCCGCAGTAACAACGCGGGGTATGGGAACGGGGGAGATGAGGGCCATTGCCCAACTTATTCACCGCACCCTGCAGGGGCGAAACCGGCCCGAAGTTTTGAAGGAAGTCCGGGAAGAGGTACGCAGGCTCTGCAGCTCGTTTCCCATCCCGGGGTAACCCCACGGGGAGGTCATATCCAACCCTTGGGTTACCGGTAGCGTGGATGTCCGGGCTTGCTTACTTGATGAGGGAGTAGCAGGCATCGAGGGTCTCGTTGTCAGCCCGCGGCAGCCGGGCCTTAAATTCTTGTAGGGTGTCCTGGTGAGCTGTACGCTGTTTTTCGCCCAGGATCCGGGCGTACATGGCACGGGTAACATTAGATTCCTGGTACTGTTCTGCAAAGGACAGGATTTCGTCGATCTTTTTGGCGCGGTCGACTTCCACTTGTTATCCCCTCCCGAATTTGCGGGCCCCAGCCCGGGTATGAAGACGCCAATGTCCGGGCCTGGCACATGATTACCCGGTGTGGTGTTAGGATGTGTCGGTCTGGGTGAAGGTATTCCGGCCCCGGGGAAGAAACGGGAGATTGGGCTGGGACGGCTGTCAGGGAATGGAAGTTATCCCCAGCATTATCCACAATTTGGCGAAAACTGTGTATAACTGGTGCCTGCCCTGTCTTTTGGTTAAGGGCCGGAGGTGCCTTCGGGTTTCGACCTGGACTGGACCGGAACGAAACCTGTTAGGCTTTAGGTTCAGGCCAGGGGACGGGGGAAGAAGAGTGTGGGCAGTTAGGAGGTGCTGGTGTGACTAGGATCCTGGTGGTTCACGGGCCCAACCTGAACCTGCTGGGCCGGAGAGAACCGGAGATTTACGGTACGACGACCCTGGATACCATCAACGAGCAGCTTCGGGACGCAGCCCGGGAGGCCGGAGTGGAGGTTGAAATCCTCCAGTCCAATCATGAGGGTGAAATCGTTGATTTTCTCAATCAGGGTCTGGGTAGAGTAGACGGTTTAATCCTAAACGCTGCGGCTTATACCCACTATAGTGTGGCGATCCGGGACGCCGTAACAGCCCTGGGCGTCCCCAGCGTGGAGGTTCACCTTACCAATATCCATGCCCGGGAAGGGTTTCGCAAAAGGTCACTCATGGCTCCCGTGGTCACCGGCCAGGTTGTGGGTCTAGGGGCGTATGGCTACGTCCTGGCTCTACAGGGGCTTCTCCATTTTCTGGCTGGGAAAGGTTGCAAGACCTCGTAGGGCCAGTTCGAGTCCGGATGGCGGAAGGGGGAGCTTGGTGGAAGTCAGCGAGAGGGTTGAGTATTTGCGCGGGGAGATGGGAGAGGCCGGTCTTTCTGCATTCCTGGTTACTTCAGGGGACAACCGGCGTTATCTGAGTGGTTTTACAGGGTCGAGCGGGGCGGTGGTCATTACCAGGGAGAGAGCCTGGCTGCTCACGGATTTCCGTTACCTGGAACAGGCCCGGGACCAGGCGCCCGGGTTTGAAATCGTCCGGTACGAAAGAGGCCTCCTGGAGGCGGTGGGGGACCTCCTTGCCCGGGAAGGATGCCAGACCCTGGGATTTGAGAAGGAACACGTTTCCTTCCTGTTCTACCAACAGATGGAGACCAAGCTCAAGGTCAGCCTAGTGGGTACAGAAGGATGGGTGGAAAAAATCCGCAGGTCCAAAAATGCCCGTGAGATTGACCTTATCGAGCGTGCGGTAGAGATTGCAGACCGCGTCTTCCTCGAGGTCAGGGACCTGATCCACGAGGGCGTGGCAGAATCCGAGCTTGCCCTGGAAATCGATTACCGGCTGCGAAAAATGGGGGCCGAAGGTTCTTCCTTCGAGACCATTGTCGCGTCTGGGCCGCGCAGCTCAAGACCCCATGCCACGAGGTCGGCGCGGCGGCTGCGCAAAGGGGACTTGGTGGTCATTGACTTTGGGGCCGTCTACCAGGGCTACTGTTCGGATATAACGAGAACTGTTTGCATTGGACCAGCCTCATCTCGGCAGCGGGAGGTGTACGGTTTGGTTCTTGCGGCCCAGGAGAAGGCCCTGGAGACAGCACGGCCTGGGATGTCGGCCCACGACCTGGACCGGGTTTCTCGGGAGGTAATCAAGGAGGCCGGGTATGGGAAGGCCTTCGGGCACGGTCTGGGACACGGGGTAGGGCTTGCCGTCCACGAAGCACCCAGGGTGGCACCATCGTCCGATACGGTTTTGGAACCAGGAATGGTTTTCTCAGTCGAACCCGGAATCTACCTCCCCAGTTGGGGCGGGGTGAGGATTGAAGATCTGGTTGTCATGGAAGAGGATGGTGTCCGGGTCTTAACGCGGTCCACCAAGGAGCTGCTCGAGTTTTGATGCAGGACCCTGTTCCTTCTCCCCCGGGGCTGTTCGTGTGTATTTCCATTGTTTTTCAGCCCTAAACTTTTATGAGACAAGAGAGGTGTTGTGTATGATATCCACCAATGATTTCAAGACAGGCTTGACCATCGAACTGGATGGCGAGGTTTACAGTGTCCTGGAGTTTCTCCACGTCAAACCTGGTAAAGGGGCGGCTTTTGTAAGGACCAAACTCCGGAACCTCAAGACCGGGGCGGTCATTGAAAAAACCTTCAAGGCCGGAGAAAAGGTGCCCCGGGCTCATGTCGACCGCCGTTCAATGCAGTACCTCTACCGGAGTGATGATGCTTTCACCTTCATGGATACCGAAAACTATGAACAGGTCACCCTGAACCTGGAACTTCTAGGTCAGGCTACCGATTACTTGAAGGACAACCTGGTCCTTGATGTTCTCTTTCACGAAGGTACTCCTTTTGGGGTTGAACTTCCCAAATTCGTGGAACTGGAAGTGGTAGAAACCGACCCGGGCCTCCGTGGTGATACCGCCAGCGGGGGAACAAAGCCAGCCACCCTGGAGACCGGGGCAGTGGTCCAGGTCCCACTTTTTATCCAGCGCGGAGATGTAGTCAAGATTGATACCCGAACCGGCTCGTACATGGAACGGGTATAGAGGGGCTCTTCTGGTATAATTCACCCCTTCCCGGGAAAGTTTAAGCAAGTAAGGCGGTGGCCGCTGCCCCTGGAGGACGAAAAGTCGAGGGGCACCGGCACGACAGGTGAAGTTGTCAGTGACGAGGAGGGAGAAGGGGTGAAGGTGGAAGACCTCAAGAAGAAGGTGGCTTACCTCCAGGGCTTGGCTGAGGGACTGGACGTATCAGGTGATTCCCGCCAGGGAAGGATCATCAATGGCATTCTCGATACCCTGGCCGGGTTGTCCGATGCGCTGGGCACCGTTGAGGCCGAAGGGAAAAACCTCGAGGAGTACATGGAACTTGTTGACCAGGACCTCGCCTTTCTGGAAGACCAGTACTACGGTACTGAAGGTCTCGACGAGGGGCTGGTTGAAATTGACTGCCCGGCCTGTGGTGAGCCCCTGACGGTTGAGTCAGAGTGGTTAGTAGACAGCGATGAGATGGAAATTACATGCCCTACCTGTGGTGGACGGGTTTTTCCCACGGGTGACGAGGGGCGACCTCCATATGAGCCTGAAAACGAGGGTGCTTTAACGGCGCGGAAGGAACCGGAAAGCTAGGCAGGCCTGTGGTTTGAAATGAAAAGGCAAAAAAGTTCTCAAGGCTAACAGAAACACTTACTATGGGAGCAGAGGATCCGACAGGCGGAAAATCCTAGGATGAATAGAGCCATGAGGAAAAACGGTGTTTTCCATGGGCCCTTCCTGGAGCAGGAAGGGCCTTTGTTAATTTTCTTGGTTGGCATAATCCCGGGGTGGCATAAATATCTATTTCTATAAGGAGGCGGGGACATGCTGCCTAGGCGGAGATGGGCCGGAGAGGAGGTTCTTGGCATCCTTCCCCTGCTTGTTGAACAGGTAAGGCAGATTCTAACGGCGGCCCCGAACCTGGTCCGGCAGAACCTGGAAGAGATCAGGTTGCGACGGGGTCGGCCCCTGATGGTGGTCGTTCGTGATGGTGACGTAATGCTGGCCAAAGACGGTACTCCGGTTCAGGACCCGCGGCTCGCCTATACTGTAAGCGGGGAAGATGTAACCCGCACCCTCCAGTTGATGTCTGGGTCGTCCCTCTATGCCTTTGAGGAAGAGATCCGCAGCGGGTACTTGACTGTGAGGGGCGGTCACAGGGTGGGTCTCGTAGGGGAGGCAGTAATCGAAGGGGGGAGGGTGAAAACCCTCAAACACTTATCCGGGCTGAATGTCAGGCTGTGCCGGGAGGTCATCGGGGCCGCGGACCCGGTAATCAACCGGGTGGTGGTGGGAGGCAACCCGGGAGTGGTTTTGAACACCCTGATTGTATCTCCTCCTGGGGCCGGGAAGACGACCCTTCTGCGGGACCTGGTTCGTCAGATCAGTGACGGTGTTCCCCATCTCAACTTTAGGGGGGCTAAAGTGGCAGTGGTGGATGAAAGATCTGAGGTTGCCGGTTGTTACCAAGGGGTTCCCCAGAAAGACGTGGGGATTCGCACCGATGTTCTTGATGGGTGCCCCAAGGCTACCGGCATCATGATGGTTATCCGCTCCATGTCACCCCATGTGGTTGCTACCGACGAAATCGGTAGTCCCCAGGACGCGGCTGCCTTAAGGGAGGCTGTCAATGCCGGGGTTTCGGTCCTGGCTACGGCTCACGCCGCGTCACTGGCCGACCTGAAAAGAAGGGAGACTGTTGCCTCCTTGCTCGACAAAGGGTTGTTTGAGCGGCTGATCTTTTTGGGGCGGAGCCGGGGAGTGGGGACAGTAGAGGCAATCCTGGATATCGGCGCCCGGGGTGTGAGGGGGGCCGTTACCGGGCGGCGGGTTTGAGGTAGGGGGATACCGGTATTCAAGGGGAGAGTGGCGTCCATGTACTACCTAGTTAAGATCGTTGGATCGATTCTGATCCTGGCTGGTTTTGGTGGTACTGGGCTCCTCCTGGCTCGACATGAAGCCAGGCGGCCCCTGGAGCTGCGGGAGTGGCAATCTGCCTTAAAGATGCTGGAGACCGAGATCGAGTACGCTCTCACTCCCCTTCCAGAAGCCCTTTCCACGGTCAGTGGATTTGTTCGCGGCCCGGTCAACCGGTGCCTGGCCCGGGCCCAGCAGCTTCTGAAGGATTCCGACGGCATGGGGGCCGGACAGGGGTGGGTCCAGGCCTTACGGGAGAATTCTGCCTGGAGCAGCCTGACCCGCAGTGAATACGAGATCTTGTTAACCCTTGGTTCTGCACTGGGGATTTCAGATCGGGTCGACCAGGGCAAACACCTCAGGCTGGCCATGGAGCGGTTAAAGGCAGCCGAGCTGAAAGCAGCCGATGAGGCCGGGAAAAGACAGAGATTATACGGCTACTTGGGGGTTTTGACCGGACTGATGGTTATCCTCACCCTTTACTAGTGGTCCATGCCGCTACCTGGGGCGGCACCACGAAGGATGAAAATTGGAAGCAGAATTTCGCAAAGGTTGCAGCCCGGGGTGCTCCGGAACGAGACCGGTTATGCCGCAGCTCCGAAGGGGTGAGAAATAAGGAAGGCG